>Ga0247784_1000211_pt1 | contig 17380 bp, 14 predicted proteins | sample UWRJL169409R5_FD_179909 | JGI IMG/M metagenome (GOLD analysis project Ga0247784, IMG submission 179909) | Plant litter microbial communities from Arlington Agricultural Research Station in Wisconsin, United States - UWRJ-L169-409R-5 | ecosystem: Environmental > Terrestrial > Plant litter >...
CTCAATCCAGCTTCTTCACGAGCCTGCTCAGCGCACAGCTCATCTGTGCCCGTTTGGCGGAACGACTCGCCTAAGCTACCACGGCGGCCCGTGCTACCTCGAACCCGCCATCCCGGTCGCGACGAGCACGGCGCGTGGAGCGGTGTGACTCAGCGGCTGTGGTCGAACAGGGCACTCAGTTCGGGGAACCGGTCGCGAACCGTAGATTCGCACCAGGGCGTCCCTTGCAGTGGTGGATCTACGCCAGGAAAGTCGGGCATGACCTTGCCGGTTTTCGAAGCATAGGCGGATTGAGCCACGCTCAGCAGGCTCTCGAGCTGAGGCTCTTCCGTGACTAGGCCTCGCAGCGCTTGGACATTCAGTGTGCGGACAACTTCGAATACTTCGTGCCCCCGTGACACGGCCCAGGCCTTGAAGTAGTCGAATTCGTCGTCACCACAGCCGCCCCGCCAGAGGTAGGCGAGAGCCCAAACATCCCACGAATGAAGCATTGCCAAACGCTGCTCTAGCAACCGTTGAAATTTTGGAATCTCGCGTGCGCGCAACCGCGTCAGAGCGCGTTCCAGCTCGGCCACGAACTGCACATCGCCGTGCTGAGTCTGGCGCGCGGCGGAAATCAGCGCCCAAAATGTTGCTTCGTCGAGAGCGCGCCGGTCGCTCGTCTTCGCCGGAATTCGCTTCTGCATTTCGAACACGCCCTGTCGCGTAGCCAGCACCTCGTCGGCTGCGTTCGGAGAGCCGGCGCGTGCCAGAGCCGAGCGGAGGGTATCGAACGCCTCGAGCGCGTACTGACGGTGAAACGCCGCCGCACGGAGTTCGTCCTCATAGGAGGCCGCCGAGAACATGTTGAAGCCGGTCACATCGACGGCGTCGAGGTCGCGCCACGACAATCCCTTTTCCACGTATGGGGCGAGCCGTTCCCAGCGCTGCTGGATGACGGAGGTCAACAACACCTTCAGCAAGCGCACCCGGCGAGCGTCGACGAGCGCATCGATCAGCGGCCGCATGAACTCGTCGCCATTGCCAGAATCCCAGTTTTGCAGAGTGAACGAGACCAGCTCACTCAGCCGTCTCTGCCCTAGCCAGACGTCCCGGGCCGCGTAAAGGTACTCATCGTTCCCCAGCGAAGGTAGCCCGCTTTTCCGTCGCTCTACGATCTGCGCCTCGAGCTCGGACAAGAACCTCTGATAGCTCATCGACCGCATTCTACAGCCACATTGAGCTTTGCAGACCCCGGGCGGGATGAGAAACTAGGCGCGTGGGACTTTTGGAGCGACTGGGTTCGGGTGAGCTCGGAGTGCGATGTAAGCTATTCGAAGGGCGGACGCTGGAGAACTTGCCTCGCTCCGCCACCGTCGTCGCAGAGGGCGAGCTGACTGTGGTCTGTCAAGCACTCCAGCTACCGTGGCGCCTCGAGCTCGCGGAAGGCACGCGGGCGGCGCGTCACGCCGACATGCAACGCGCCGCGCGTGAACTGTTCGTGCGCTCGTTCAAACCGGTGGCGCATCCGGTCACGGGCGAGCCCGCCTTGCCACGAACGCAGGATGCGAGCTGGAGCCCGGTCGTGGAGATCGAGGAGCTTCACCTCGACGGGCCCGTGCTCTGGGTGCTGCTTCGCACGCACTACGCGCCGACCAACGAAGTGGTCCAGGGCAGCTGGCTCATCCCCGTGGCGGACGGTTTGGTCTCGATCACGCTACTCGCGCGCGACCAGATGACGGGCTACCGAGAATCGGCGTTGTGGCTGATGCGCGACGAGCAGGGCGGAACCGTCCCCGACGCGCACCCCGGGCAGGCTTTCTTCGACGATCCGGGGCACGACGCGGCCTTCCCGACCCATGCTCTGTCTCGCGTGCGCGCGGCCCGAGCCTGGCTCGAAGATCCGACGCGGGGCGCGCTGCAAGTCACGCTTCCCGCTGGGCCTCCAGCAGAAGGCGAGCAGGCGCTGAGCGAAGCCGACTGCGCAGTGCGCGTCCCGCCACGCTACGTGCGTGTTCCCGCAGGCACACTGAAGATGGCAGCAAGCCTCGTCACGTTTACTCGTGTTTCGCTCGGCGCCCGCGTGACACCGCTGATGCTGACGGTCTGGAAGGTCGAGGGTCAGAACCTCGCTAGCAAATCGGGCCGGGCGCTGCGCGAGCTCGCGACGCAGACCACCGAGCGTTGGGCACGAGAGGGCGTAAGGAACATTCGGATCGACACGAACGAAGTCGCGGGTGAGCTAGGTCCCGAGGTACGCCTGCATGTTCGGTTCGAAGTCGACGAACTGGTTCAAGAGGTTCAAATCTGGTTTGTCGATAGCCAAGGCGCCGTTTTTCGAATCGGCTGCAGCGCCTCCGCCGCGTGGGACACGACCGAGCTCTGGCAAGACGTGGCCTTCGTCCGCGCGTCGTTCCGGCGACTCTCGATGGCGCGTCGACCCTGGTGGCGCTTTGGACGCTGACGATTGTCGCGTCCGTTTCATTTTGCAACAAAGGATCCATACTCGGAGGCGTCCAATCGCGCGCGCGATGCAATATCTTCTGTGGCTTGTCGTGGGCCTTGCGGTCGCCGGTTGTGCGTTTCCCCGCGCGCCGGCCTCGTTGCCGCCCACGAGCGAAGGCTACGTGGCCGTGTTCAGCGGCGAGATGCCCGGAGGGCTTTCACAAGTTGCGCGACACGCTTGGATCGTGGTGAACATGCCGGGCAATAGCCCGCGGCGCTTCGAGCTTGGTGGGGGCGGTGGAAGGGACCCATTCGAGTACTTTGGGCATGGCGAAGTCGCTGTGCACGGGGTCATTCACTACGAGCCCGCCGAACTCGAGCGCAAACTGAGTTGTCTAGAGCGCGAGCAGCGCGCCTACCGCGAGCAGTATCCCCATTACTCGGCGATCCCCGGCCCCAACAGCAACACGATCGTCGACTACCTGCTTCGACACTGCGACATTCACGTGGAGCTTCCAGCCACCGCCATTGGCAGAGACTATCGGGGACTCATCGGCGCGTCCGTCACTTCGCGCGGTACGGGCGTGCAACTCGAAACCTGGCCGCTTGGTGTCAAATTGGGCATCGAAGAGGGGGTCGAGCTGCACTTGCTCGACCTGGCGCTGGGGCTCCATTTCTGGCCTCCCGGCATCACCGTGCCGGTCAATCCGGGGCGAATCGGCTTCGATACCGATATGCATCGCGATCCGCCGCAGGACCCCGCGTCCGGGTCTCGGGCACACGACAGCCAGACTGAGCACGTACGCGAGTACGGAGCAGTGAGCCTTTGGATGTGGTCACACTATGCAAAGGTGCTCGACCCAGAGCGGGCTTCGAACGTCCAGCACTTGGCGACGGTAGGAATCAACGCGCGCGCGGCCTATGGCAAGCATCTCGGCTATGGCGTGGGCTTCGATCTCGAAGGCGGGCTCGGCATTCCGACGAGCTTCAGCTATGCGGCCCGCCTGTATCCGGTTGGTTTGGTGCTGATGCTCCATGAAAACACCTTCATCGGTCTGTACAGTGGTGTCGGCAGCAATGGTGTGACGGCTCACGTCCCTGCGCGTCTCGAGTTACCGAGTGAGCTCCGCGTCGAGGTAGACGCATCGTCATACGTTCGCGTTGGCGCGTTGGCGAAGATCGGATGGTACCCGGGGAGCTCGTCGCGCCGCGGAGGCTCGCTCATTTCACCATTTGCCGACGAGCTCCTACTCTCCGCGTTCGTACGGCTCGGTCGTGCGGAGGCCTGCGGCTGCGGTGCGGCCCAAGGACGTGGCTATTTCCTGGCTTTGTCGCGCGGGGAGCTGATGGGCAGCGCCTGGTTCGGCGCAAACTTCGGTATCGAAGCGGACTTCGGTTATTGAGGGTATCCCCGTGCGGCCCCGCGCGGCCAGGAGCCGAGAGCGATTCCCGGAAACGCTAGCCAAGAAGCGGAGAGTAGCATGTGTGCGCAATGAACGCGCAACGCAGCCCCGTCGCCGTTCGCTCGGGGCCTCGCAGCATCATCGGATGCCTAGGCGTCTGGCCTCAGGCTGGCACACGCACCCGAATCGGCTCGACCAACGTACCGGCGCGCGCGAACTTGGATAGCCGCTCGATCAGCACCATCGTCAGCTCGCGGCCTTTGGGCACGACCACGACACCGTTGTTCGTGCGCACATCCTCTTCCAGGACCATTTCGGCGGTCATTTGGCCTACGGCAAGCGAGCGAGTGACGCTTGACCCCTCGGCATTGCGGAAGTCGGCCAGGGCTTTCAGAAAAGGTAACTCGTTGCTGCTTAGGCGCCGCTCGATTTCGGTGATGGCATCCGGCAGTGCTTTGCCCTGTGCGGTTCGGCGCTCGACCTCCGTGGCAACGCGTAGCATGGCACCACCTCGCTGAATGTCGTCGACCACCGGCTCTTGCGAACCAGGAGCCTGCAAACGGATCATTTCCGCGATCTCCTCGAAACGAGGGATCTGCGAAAGCAGGCGATGCGCCATGACCGGATGCTCGTCGAACGAGCGTTGATCGGCGGCATCCAGCGGTTTTCGCAATAGTACCCGCTCCAGCGCGGACTCCGAAAGTCCGACACAGCCGATCATACTGAAGAGCGCCGCAACCTCGAAGCGCCAAGGATCCGCTAGCGACAGCTTCTTGCTCATGTGCGTTACGAGCGCTTTGATACGCTGTGTTCGGTTGAACAGCGCGGGCGCGACGAGAGACAGCACTTCGGTCAGCAGGCGCACACAGCCGGTGACGGTGCGTTCGAGCAACTCGCGCTCGGCGGTAATCAATCGGTGCTGTTCCACACCTAGTTCAAGGGACTGAATCAACACATCGGGCGCACATGGCTTGCACAAAAAGCGCAATATTTGCCCTTGATTGACCGCGTTGATGGCTGAATTGACGTCGGCTTGACCGGTCAGCAACATGCGCGAGGTGAGCGGCGCTAGCTCGCGAACGCGCGCGAGCAACGCGGCGCCATCCAGTTTTGGCATACGCATGTCGGAGAGCACCACCGCAAATGGCGGATCGTTCGCCACTCGTTCGAGCGCGAGCAGCGGGTCGCTCTCGGTGCTGACCTCGAATTGTTCGAAGAGCGTACGCTCGATGGCCTCGAGGATGCGGGGCTCGTCGTCGACACACAAAATGCGCCGATTGCTGCCAGCTTTGCTCATGCCGTCGTCCCTTCGATCTCGGACAAATGGCTCGTACCGACTTCGGCCCCTCGAATTTTAGTCGGCGCCAGCGGAAGTGCGATGATGAAGGACGTTCCTCGACCGACCTCCGACTCGAAGGCGATCGAGCCTTGATGCTTGTCCACGACCACCGAATAGGCGATGGCCAGGCCTTGGCCAGTGCCTTTTCCAACCGCCTTCGTCGTGAAGAATGGCTCGAAAACCTTGCCTCGAACGGCCTCGGGGATCCCGCCGCCCGTGTCGCTGATTCGAATTTCGACGTCAGGACCGACGACTCGACCGGAGACCCGAATCTTCCCTTTGCCCTCGGCGCCGCCGGCTGTCACATCGCCGATGGCGTGCGCCGCATTGACGATCAAGTTCAAAATCACCTGATTGAATTCGTTCCTGAGCACAGGCACTGGAGGCAAGTCGGCCGGCATCTGCACCTCGACGTCCGCCACGTATTTCCATTCGTTGCGCGCCACGGCAATCGTAGTTTCGATGGCTTCGCGCAGGTTGACCGGGCATTTTTCGGCTCCGCTCGGGTGTGAGAACTCCTTCATCGCTTGCACGATGGTGGCAATGCGTTCGAGCCCCTCGCGGGCTTGGTCGAGGGCTCGGGGCAGCTGCTTGAACAAGTACGCTGTCTTTGCCTTCGCTTGCGCAACCTCCGCGGTTTGTACCAACTCTGCGGGAACATCGCTGTGCCTGGCAGCCTGCACCACGGGCATCGCGGCCTGAAGGGCCGCGATCAAGCTATCCACCGCACGGCGGGCGAAAGCCGTATTGTCGGAAACGTATTGCGCAGGCGTGTTGATCTCGTGCGCAATGCCTGCCGCGAGCTGACCTATCGCCTCGAGCTTCTGCGCCTGCAACAGCTTGGCCTGCGTGCCTTGGAGTTGCGTCAGCGCCTGAGCGAGCTGCTCTTTCTGGGCATTGATCTCCTCGGTTCGCTTCGCCACCATTTTTTCGAGCGCGATGTTCTGTTCGAGCACCCAAAACGCAGAGTGCCCTCCGCTCGTGCTCTCTTCGACGCGCCGAATCAGGACGCGAATCGTCTTTTCCTTGGCGCGCAACTTGCGGCCCATGGCCTCGATCTTGAGGTTGAGCTCGGGCAAGGACAGCTCATCGAAGGGGTGTTCGTCGTTCATCCCGCTGAGAGCGCGACCGCGCTGAGAGTTTGGTTGACGTAAATTGCGTCGTATTGCTCGCCGTACGTGCTGAACCCGACGACACGCTGCTTCGCCATGAACTCGCCGACCGCCGCTGCGGAGCCATCGTGTTCGAATTCGAGGCGGCGGAGAACGCAGTCGCATCCGAGCACGATCTCGGGCTTGCCAATTTTGCGTTCGACTCCGTCGAAGCTGCGCTGCAACGCCAAGAGCGGGTCGATGTTCTCGCCCACGGTGAGCACCAATCCCTCCTCCAGAGAGCAGAAGAACGCCAAGCTGTTGTCGGGGCGAACCCCTTTGACCGACCGAATGTAGTGCTGACCGTCGCTTGGGAGCATCAGCGGGTTCTTCGAGAAGAGAAGGGTGTTCAGCTCGTCAACGTCGACACCGATGGCTTCGGCGTAAGCCTCCGCTGCCGGCTCACCGTTGAACTCGAGGACGACACGTTCTTCTGGATCCGCCTCTGTGACCACCAGCTTGCGCCGACCTGGCACGGCGTGCTGGACCTTGAACGTGGTGAACGGCAGCGTCGTCTCGAAGAGCGCAAGCAGCGCTGCGTCGCGCAGAAAGCGCCCGTCGTGATAAACGTAGGTTCCTTGCAACGTGAGATCGTCACCGGCGGACCCGCCCACGAGTGGGACCGCGCCGAGCGACTGATAGAGAGAGGCAGCCAGGCGCTCCTCCGCGCCGGACATGCCATCCGTCAAGACCAGACCGAAGGCTCGTTCACGTCCGCGTTCCATTAGCCCGGACATCGCCGAGAAAGCCACCTCGGCGGCTCTCGCCTGGCACTGCGAAAGTGGCGATATCAGGTACGGATTCATTCGGAGCTCGGAGCTGCGCAAACTGACAGCAGTGATGCCGCCCTGCTCGTAGCCCCGCTGACCAATTTGCCCGGCCGTCGTGCAGGCGACCACGGGGGTCGAAAAGGTCGAAGCTATTTTGCGGCCGAGCTGCTCGAGATCGTAGCGTGACGAGCAAAACAGCAGGCTGGCAGACGCACCGCTTGCGTCGAGCCGGTCGTGCAACTCATCGATTGCGCGCTCGGCGCCAGGTGCGCTGGTGTGCGCTTCGCGGACCACAAGGCGCATGTCCGTTCCCACTCGTCTCGAAACGGCCAACGGCGCATCTTCGTTAGTGCGCATCTTGCGAATCGAACGATCTGCATGTGTCCCAATCCGCCGGTCACACTCGGTAATAATCGTGCCGCGGTTGGGCAGCCATTCATTGCCAGGTGAACGCGAACTCGAGGGTCTGCCTGGGCGTGTCGCGAAGACGAAGCGCACTTTGTCCGCGAGGGCAGCCAGAAAAAGAGCTTCTCGATCAAGAGGATGCCGACGCGCATGGCGGTCGGTCAACGACTCGCTGAAGTCGATTCCCACCTCGCTGAACTCGACCGATTCTTACCGATTGTTACCGCGCACAGGACCGACACTCTCGCTCACAGCCGACACTCTCGCTGACCATCGCTCGCGGAAATTTCAGCGAGGCGAGAGCCACAATTTGCCACAGGAGTGCTCGTGGGGAATTTGCGCACGTCCGATCGGTCTCGCAGCACGGTGATCGGTGATCGGTGATCGAGCTTCTTTGCAGAAGCCTATCCGAGCATGGGGCAGCTGCCGTGTTACGCTACAGGTTTGGGGAGAGGTCAGATGAATCATGCTTTGGCACGCGAAACGATCTTGGTAGTGGACGACGAGCCGCAGGTGCTCGTTGCGCTCGAGGACCTGCTGTCCGATGAATTCCTCGTCCTGAAGTCGGAATCCGCCGAGCGTGCGCTGAGGGTCGTAGAGGAAGAACCGAACATCGCGGTGGTCGTCTCGGACCAACGCATGCCCAAGATGAAGGGGGACGAGCTATTCCAGCGCCTTCGGGCGCGATTTGGGCCAGAGCGTATCTTGTCGACTGGCTTCGCGGATCTGACTGCCGTGATTCGGGCGGTCAACGATGGACAGATCTTCGCGTATGTCACGAAGCCCTGGGATCCGGAAGATCTGCGGGTAAAGATCCAACGCGCCGCGGAACACTTTCGCCTGACACGGGAGCTCGCTCGCGAGCGTCAACTGCTGGAAGACTTGATGCGTAGCGTTCCAGACGCGATTTTCTTCAAGGATCGCGACCTCAAGTTCGAGCGCGTGAACGAGGCCTCGCTTTCCATCGTATCGTCGCTCACTCCGGAATCGGTGCTGGGGAGGAGCCTGTCCGAAATTTGGCCGGGCATCGAGGCCGCAGCCGACACCGAGCGCCTCGAGCGCGAGATCATGACCAGCAAGCGCACCGTGCGCGACTCCATTTCGCGCTTTACCGTCAAAGGCGAGCCGCGTTGGTATTCGACGACCAAGGCGCCCATTCTCGATCGTTCCGGAGAGGCCGTCGGCGTAGTTGGCATTGCGCGTGACGTAACCAGTCGCTTCGAGATGGAGGAGGCCTTGCGGATGCGCGAAGAGCAATTGCGCTTGACCTTCTTGGCATCGAGCGCAGGGCTCTTCGACTGGGATCTGCAGAAGAACACGATCGAGCATTCCCCCAGCCTGGTAGCGATGATCTCTGGCGGCGCTCTCCGCGGGCAAGATTTGTCGGAGCGGGTGCACCCGGATGACGCGCAGCGCCTCCAGCAGGCGATCGAGCAGCACCTGAGCCATCGGACTCCGCTGCGGGCGCTCGAGCTGCGCGCCCGCGTCGAACAAGAAGAGTATCGCTGGTTCGAGGTGAGCGCGCAGGCGGTTTGGAACGCGGACAACGTGGCGACTCGTCTGGTCGGGTCGTTCACGGACATCAGCGAACGCAAGCGCCAGGAAGCGCGTATTCGGAGCTTGACGCGCACCCACGCGGTCCTGAGTGGCATCAACTCCATGATCTTGCGGGTGCACGATCGTCAAGAACTGCTGACGGAGGCGTGCGACATCGCGGTGCGCGTGGGCGAGCTTTCGCTGGCCGTCGCCGTGCAACCAAGGCTCGGGAACGACGGGCACGTGGTCGCCCGCGCTGGCGCCCGCTCCTCACTGGGCGAGAGCGTCGCGGATTGGCTGCTCGCCGAAAGTCAGCGCAGCGGCGGCGCGGTTGAAGGCTCGGTTCACCAGCCGATGGTCGTCAACGCGCTCGATACCGAAGGCATCGCCAGTGATCTACGGAGCTCCCTGCTCGAAGCGGGATACCAAGCTCTCGCTATCGTTCCGGTCCTCGTCGGCGGCCAGGTGGACTGCTGGCTGGCCTTGTTCGCCGATCGCGTCGGCTTCTTCGATCGTGACCAACTCAAGCTGCTGGCCGAGCTGGGGGACAATCTTGGCTTCGCACTCGAACACAGCGCGCAAAAGCAGCGGCTGGATTTCCTCGCCTACTACGACGAGTTGACCGGCCTCGCCAACCGCACGCTATTGGTGGAACGTCTCAGCAAACAACTAGTGGCTTGCGCAGACACCCAGGAACCGCTGGCGATAGTGCTGATTGATCTGGAGCGATTTCGCCACGTCAACGACACCGTCGGACGGCGCGCGGGTGATCGCGTGCTGACCGAGATCGCGCAGCGCCTGACCGCCGCCGCGGAGGGGCAGTTCGCCGTCGCCCGCTACTCGAGCAACACGTTTGCGGTGAGCGTCAATACATCGGACGTCAGCGAGTGGGTAGCGCGCACACTATCGATACTCGGGCAATCCGCGAACATTGCGGGGATTGAATTGCGCCTGTCAGCACGTGCCGGCGTCGCGCGCTACCCGGGCGATGGGAACGACAGCGATAGCCTGCTGGCCAAGGCCGAAGCTGCGTTGAAGCGTGCCAAAGAGAGCTCACAGCGATGGCTGTTCTACACGGCCGATATGAATCAGAGTGGCGCCGAACGGTTGAGCCTGGAAACACGACTGCGCAATGCGATCGAGCAGCAAGAGTTCGTGCTTCACTACCAACCCAAAGTAGCGATGAAGACCGGAAAGGTGGTCGGCTTCGAGGCCCTCATCCGCTGGATGGGCCGTGACGGCAAGCTCATCCCTCCCGGGTTGTTCATCCCGCTGCTCGAGGAGACGGGGATGATCGTCGAGGTCGGCAAATGGGTCATGGAAAGCGCGGCCATGCAATACGCCGACTGGACGGCGCGTGGGCTAGCTCCTCCGCGTATCGCAGTAAACGTGTCCCCCCTGCAGCTCGGTCAACCCGACTTCGTGCGCGTCTTGGAGACGGTGCTCAAGCAATACCCACAGGCGAGCGCCGGCATCGATTTGGAGATCACGGAGAGCGTTTTGATGTCAGACCTGGGCGGCAACGTGGAGAAGCTTCGCCGAGCCAGAGAAGCCGGCTTGGGCGTATCAATCGATGATTTTGGCACTGGCTACTCGTCGCTCGGCTATATCAGCCGGTTGCCCATCGATGCACTCAAGATCGATCGTTCATTCGTGAACCGCATGACCGACGAGCCGCAAGAGATGGCAATCGTGACTACGATCATTTCTCTCGCCCATGCGCTCGACTTGAAGGTCATCGCCGAGGGGGTAGAGACCACTCAGCAGGCACAACTGCTCCGCCTTCTGCAGTGCGATCAAGCGCAGGGCTACTTGCTTGCCAAGCCGCAGACCGCCGCGGACGCGGAGCCGCTCTTGGCAAAAGTCTTCGATCTTTCACGGAGGGTGGCATGAGCGCTCAGGGTGAGCAGAGCGACGAGGCGGCCCGGCTGCTTCTCGTCGACGACGATCCAAAGATCTTGTTGGTCCTGAGCCGGGCCCTCGCGACCACCAAGCTGGAGGTGGCCGTCGCCCAAACCGGCGCCGAGGCCCTCGAGTTGCTGGGCAAGCAAAGCTTCGATGTCGTCGTGAGCGACATTCAAATGCCAGGGATCACTGGGCTGAAGTTGCTGCGCGCCGTGCGCGAGTATGACTTGGACCTGCCGATCGTGTTGATGACGGGTCAGCCCAACATTGCCGGGGCTACTGCAGCAGTGGAGTACGGAGCGTTCCAATATTTGATCAAGCCGGTCGGCATCGACCGTTTGCGTGCAGTCGTCACGCGTGCGCTCAGCTCTGGCCGCATCGCACGACTCAAGCGACGCTGCGTCGAAGAATACGGCAGCGGCACATTTCAGGTGGGTGACCGCGCGGGCATCGAAGCCAAGCTGGATCGGGCCCTGCAATCGCTATGGATGGCTTACCAGCCCATCGTGCACGCGAGCGGGCTCGCCTACGGGTTCGAGGCGTTGCTCCGCTCTGAGGAGCCCGTGTTGCCGCACCCGGGCGCAGTATTGAAGGCCGCCGAGCGCGTCCACCGCACGCACGACGTCGGTCGCGCCGTGCGTGATTTGGTGGCAGCGGACATTCAGCGCGACGCCGACGATGACACATTGCTGTTCGTCAACCTCCATCCCGAGGACTTGCTGGATCCGATGTTGTATCTGCCGACTGCGCCACTCGCGCGGCTCGCGCGGCGCGTGGTCTTCGAGCTCACCGATCGTGCGACGCTGGACGATATCAAGGACGTCGAGGTCCGAGTCGATCGCCTGCGCAGCTTGGGCTTTCGCATTGCGCTCGACGACTTGGGTGGAGGCGAAGCCGGTCTTCGCACTTTCAACCAATTGGAGCCCGAATTCGTCAAGCTCGACATGTCCTTGGTTCGCGGCGTTGATCGCGACCATTCGAAGATCAAGATCATCGAGTCTCTCGTAAACCTGTGTCACGACATGGGTAAGACCGTGATAGCGGAAGGTGTCGAGACAGGCGGAGAGCGCGGCGCGTTGGTCAAGGCGGGCTGCGATCTGTTGCAGGGCTACTTATTCGGCCGCCCCGGACCGTTCCTGGATCAAGACCGAAGACGATTGGGGCAGCGCGTCGCCTGAACCCTGCCGCCACTGCTCGTGTTCCGTACGTCGCCAAGGCGATGCGCCAAATCTCCGCGAGCACACTGCCGAGGCCTTCGCTGGCTTGATCGGCCTTGGGCATTGCCGTCGTCTGGGCCGCAGTTCACCGTGCGCCCCACGCGAGGCTGCGGACTACGCAAAACAAGTCCCTGAGGTACTCGTGAGGCTCGATCTCGGCTGCTGACGTGCGGCGCAGCGGGGCGCTTTTGCACGGACATCGCAGCGTTCGAAAATCGAAGCATCGCTGGTGTGCAAGCGACATCAAGGGTGTGCCGTCTGCAACTCGAGGCGCGCGCCCACGGCGATCCGAACAATGAGCACGCAATGATCCGAACAGCAGTGCAGCGGACATCGTCGGTTTCCGACGGCCCGCGCTTGCTCAGCATTTGCCTGGCGGAAAACGTCATGCACGCTCTGAGCATTTCATCCTCACGCCGCGTCGGTCGTGTCGTTGTCGAGATCGAATGTCATTCATTCGACGCTTGACGGATCGTTCCGTCGCTGGCTATTAGTCGAGTCAACGATCCGGGGTGTGTCGGTCGTTGAAAGGGAAAAACATGCGTTCAACGTTTTTCGGATTCTTCGGGGTTTCAATGCTGTCCGCGATGGTTGCACTTTCGGCATCGGACGCCGCTGCAGCGTACACGCGTAGCTTCAGTCCGATTTCGTGCATCGGTACGCCAGAAAACTCAGGCGCAACGGGGAGGATTGACAGCAACGGTCAGATGATAAACCCCAACTCATCGTTTCTGTTTCAGATCTGTCCCGTGGTGAGTGACGCGGGTGGGACTGGAAACGTCTGGTTCCCTGGGAACGCCACCAGTGTGACTCTGCATGGCTGGTCGCAGGGTGCACACACGATTAGGTACCGGGAATGCCGCACCTACTCTACCGGCGGTGGAGGTTCGTGCGGGTCGAGCTCGCCAGCTTTCCAGGACTCTGTTGGGGTTGGCGTCGAGCATCTCACGCATACACCGAGCAGCGCATGGAGCTCCGGGACCGCGGAGGATTCGTATTACATCCAGATTCTCCTGGGGCCCGCAGCGTCCATTTTTGGTTATAGCTTCAGCCACACGTGAGTACGAAGCTCGATACCCTTGCTGCCGAATCGGCAGGAAGAAAGAAATTCGGCGTGCCTCGCTTCGGAACGGTGGCCGGCGTGGTAGTTGGCCTGCTCGTCGGGTTGGGAGTTACCGTGCTTCGTTCGGCGCACTCTGCTTCCGTTCTTCCGCTCGCCGCCTCCGCTTCCGTGAACCCGCTGCCCAGCGCAGCGGGTTCTGCGGAAGCGCGGCTGAGCTACGAGGAGCAGCTCGCCCGACAAATCCAAGCGCATACCGAAGCCATCGCCAAGCACGATCGCGAAGTTCGGGATCCTGCGTGGGCGACGGCCGCTGAAAAAAGCATCAAGGATTCGCTCGCGACTCTCACGACAGCGGGCAAATTTCGCACGACATCGATCGATTGCAGAAGTGCCTCGTGCGTCGCACTCGTTCGTGTCGCCAGTTACGCCGATGCCATGCAGGTCTGGCCTTCAATCGTTCAAGCCCCAAACGATACGGACTGTGGCACCGAAGTCACATTGTCTCCAGCTCAGGCCGGAGTGACACCCTACGACTTTAGCGTCGTCTACGATTGCAGTCAGCGCGCCAAGACGCCATGACATCGCCAATCAAGAGCAGGCGTAAGTGCACGAGACAAAAGCCTCATGCACAAAGGACAGCCATCTAGCGACCTTGCCACCCCCGCGCCGAAGCCCTCGGGCGGAACTCGAGTTCAGTCAGATCGCCGAGCCTTGTAACGCTCGGCACGCGCGGCACCGTGTGTCTCTGGCTCGAAGCGTCAACGCGCGAGCAATTCACGACACTTGAGCGCGTCGAACTTCTCTTGCACCGCGCCGACCCCTGGCCGAGCGCTGGCCGATTGACGCAGCCATTCGCAGGCGCCCTTGGGGTCGGGCGTGGCTTCGTCGATCAACGCTAGGTTGTACAAGATCATGCCGCGGATGCGCGGCTCTGGGTTGGCTTCGAGCGCCTTGGCGCAGGCGGCGCGCGCGAAGGGCAACGCGCCGGCCTTGAAGTGTGAATAGCAGCGGTTGCCCCAACCGACGCCGTTCTTGTCGTCGACGAAGCTTTGATCCTCTGGGGCCAGCGTAGACGGCTTTTCCACGGGTTTGCATTGATGAGCCACGAGGACGGTGCCTGAACCGCATTCGGGATCCGCCACGCCGGCTGCGCGCAACGTGGCGAGCTCGAGGCGCAGCAGCGCGCCGCAGTTTTCCGGAGGCTCGGCGTCTCCACGTTTGGAATCGACACAGGCCTTGACGTTGCCGTCGCGGCTCAGTGTCTCGTGGTTGGTCTTGTGCTCGCCGCCAGCGGCCGCGCCGAGTACGTTGAGATTGGCGCCGGCATCCAGCGCGCTGCCCGCGAAGAATTCGAACGCGCCCACGGTCAGCGCCGATACGACGTGCGTGGCGCGCGCGCAATCGCCGACCAGTTGATCGACGGCGGGCGCGAGGCTCGGTGCTTCGTACATACCGACGATGGTCATAGAAGCATTGAGCTGACCCTTCTGTGCGAGTTTGCCCTCGAAGCTCGCGGCGTGGACCGGTATGCTCGCGTACAGTTGGTCGGCCGAGGTCATGGTGACGAGCTCGTCTTTGGGTGTGATGGCCGTGTACTTGTAGGCAAATTTCGCCGGTACGGTGCACGCGCGCAGCACCTCGAGCTGACAGCCCTCATAGTGCACGACGAGCTGCGAATGGCGCGCTTGCGCCTCCAACGTGGCTCGATCGGGCGCGGACCACTCGACGATCAGCGGCTCTAGCTGACCCTTGGCGGCATCGCACTTGTTGCGAAACTGGCTCGGTAGCCCGGCGTGCGCCGGATCGGATGCAGGTTGACTCGGCAAGCTGGGCGCGCACGCGCTCACGGTCAGCGACAGTGCCAATGGCGTGAGCAGCGCGAGCAGCGCGAACGGGATCTCGATCATGAGTGGTGCGCGGAGAGAAATTGCCATATCGCCTCGAATGTTTGCTGTCCCGTGCCAACGAAATGATTGCCGCCCCGCACCGTCCACAGCTCGACGCTGCCGGAAGCGCAGTTGGCGTAGCGTTCGACGCGCGTTTCGGAGCCGGGGAGCCGGGCGTCGAGATCGCGATCGGGGGCGGCAAGCGCGCTGCCGGTGCAGCCGAGCCGCTTGGCCCAATCCCGAAAGCCTTGTTGGGCCCCCGGGAAGCGCGAGAGCTCCGGCGAGTCGAAGACGCTTCCGCCTGCGTAGCGCACGATTTCGTCCGCGTCCCCATGCACCTCCAGGAGCGCGAGCGACTTCGTGGCCGTGCACACTTGCTCCACGGGCGGCGCGGCTCCCGACATGCTGGCGGCAGCCGTGATTCGGTCGCCCAGTGCGCAGGCGAGCCGCTCGGTCATGAATCCGCCGTTGGAATGGCCCATCACGTAGATGCGGCTCGCATCCACGTTCGGCCGCGCGCGCCAGGTGTCGATCAGCTGCGCGAGGCGCGCAACGTCATCGATGTCCCGGCGATCGAAATTGCAGCAGGCGCGGCCCGCGTTCCAAAACTGGCGCCGTTGGCGATCGACGCTGCCATCCGGAGCGAGAACGAACACGCGCTCTCGCGCGCCGAATGCCGCTAAGTGGAGTATGTCGAAGGCCGTTTTGCCGGAGGCGCCTAGACCGTGCAGGAAGATCAGCAACGGTCGCCGTTCTCCTGGTTTCAAGTCGCTGGGTTGATAAATCTGAGCGGCCGGAACGACCAGCTGCGGCGGGGCCGTCGTGTTTGCTGTGTTCGGTGCAGTCGGAGTCGGAGTTGGAGTCGCAGTCGGAATTGGAACCGGGACGACTTTCGCTGTGACGACCGCTGATGCGGCTTTCTCAGCGGTACTTGGCGAAGTCGCGCGGTCGCAGGCGCCTGCTGCGAGGAGCAGCGCGCTCAGGACTGTCGAGAAACGCAGTTTGCTCACGGCGCAGAGCCCTTCACCCGATACAGTTTTTGAAAGTACGGCGCCTTGCTTTCGATGCGGAAGAATTGCCGCAAATTCGCGGTGTTCTTGAAGTCAGGCACGCCTTTCGGCGCGTAGATCGCCTGTTGCTTTTGCCAGGTCATGCCCTCGTCGCGGTAGTCGATGTCTTGCCACTCGCGGCCCACCACGTGCGAACAATTTTCGTCGAATGGGCTTGGGTTGTCCATATCGAGCGCGGTCCGCGCCTGGAGCAGGTATTCCGCCATCTGCTCGGCTTCTGCGCGCGCTACCCCGCGCTCGCGAACGCTGCGCACCAGCTCGATCGTAGCCTTGGGCATGGGCTCGAGCAATTGGCGTGCATGGGGCATCGCGGGCAGTTCGTCGACCAGTGCTACGGCGGCGCGCGCGGCTTCTTCCTCGGTCAGCTTCATTTTGCGTCGCGTTTGGCTGACGCGGACGGCCAGGATATCGGCCAACGTCGGCCAGCCCGCCGCGCGCAGGCGCGCTTCGGCGTCGGCAAATGTCGGTGTGGCTGGAGGCTCGGATGCTCGCGTCGCGCTGGCGACTGGGACCGAGGGCGTGTTGGCGGCAACCGGTGCCGGCGGTGCGGGCGCTGTCGCCACTGCGGGCGCTGCCGCCTCAGGCCGCGCGGGGTCGGGCACGACCGCGCTGGCTGCGGCACAACCTGCAAGAAATCCCGATGCCACCCATGAACAAAAAGCGCGCACGGGCTACAGCGTAGTCGAGCCGAGGGCCGCGCAAAGCGCTTTCTCGCGACGCCGTTCGCTCAACCCACCGTGCGGAGGGCCTCCGGCAAATGCAGCGTCTCGTTGAATGACGACAAGACTTGTTCGGCGTCGTCCCTAACGACCAGGACGCTGATGCTGCAGTTGTGGATGCGCATCTTGAGCCAGGTGACGGGCTTGACGTCGAGCGTCAGGCACACGAACAGTCGAATCAGGTTGCCGTGGGCGACGATCAGCTCGGTGCGTTCACCGCGCGCGGGGCGCGCCAAGCGTGCATGCGCGCGGTGCATACGGAGCAGATTTTGGCGAAGTTCCGGGAGTTGCGCGCGCTCGGTCAGGCCCGGCACGGGGGTGGGCACACCCTCACACAGCAGCCTGCTCTGCTCGAGCTGCAGCCGAGAACGGAGACCCTTCTTCAGGATGGTCGCCGTTTCTTGCGCGCGAATCATCGTGCTGCAGCGAATGGCGTCGAGCTCGTACTCTCGCAAGGCGCGCACTGTCGCCTCTGCTTGTCGGCGGCCAAGT
>Ga0247784_1000212_pt1 | contig 17308 bp, 14 predicted proteins | sample UWRJL169409R5_FD_179909 | JGI IMG/M metagenome (GOLD analysis project Ga0247784, IMG submission 179909) | Plant litter microbial communities from Arlington Agricultural Research Station in Wisconsin, United States - UWRJ-L169-409R-5 | ecosystem: Environmental > Terrestrial > Plant litter >...
TCCAGGCGTGGATGCGCGCCGGCGTCGAGACGCGATCCCATTGACGATCCGGGTAATTGAAATTTTCGGTGAACTCGTTGGCCAGCGCTGGATTTTGACTCATCGCGCCGATCAGCATGCCAAGCGCTTCCGAGGGCGGCTGCAGCATGATGTTGGTCCAGCGCGCCGCGGCCAGGACGCGATCCTGCCGTTTCAGATCGACCTTCTCGCAGAAGCGCGCGTCGAGCACATCGGAATTGACGATGGCTTCGCCAAGCACGAAGGCGGCGTAGGACGCGACATTGGCACCCTGCCCCATCATGGGATCGACGATCGAATGCACGTCGCCGAGCGCGATGGCGCATTTTCCGCCGTCGAACTCGACGACCGTGTTGCGCACGGTCGGCACCACGCCGCCTTGCAGGAGATCCTGTGGCTGCGCCAGGCCAAAGCGTGATGTGTCGATCCGGTCGTAGGTCGTCGGGTGGTGTTTCTCCAGCTTGCCCAGCAGTACGCTCAGGAAATGCTTGGGGTCTTCGTCGTAGTTGAGCGTTGCCAGCTCTTCCATGTCCCCGCCGGGAACGTTTTCCATCAGCAGCGCGTTGGCGACGCCGTCGAAGGTGATGGTCGGGATCACGATCATCTCGCCATGTCCGGGAGAAACCGAGAGCGTCACGTTCATGGGATTTGGTTGCCGCACGCCGGTGTAGAGGCCGACGCACAGGCGCCGTTGCGGCTGCGAGTAAGGCGTATGTTCCGGCCGGTAGGTGAAGAGCTGGCCAAGCGGCCCCTTGCCGGTCGACACCACCAGGAGATCGAAACGATCGACGAGCGGACCGATATCGCTGGCATCGATACGCCGATATTCGATCTTGCCGCCGCGCCGCATGAAATCATTCATCAACACTGGCAGATAAATCCGGTAGTCGACGGCGCGGCTCGGGCGCGAGAAGTCACCGCGGAAACTGAGCGGCTGCGGAAAATTGAAGACGTGATCGTGGTAGTAGTAATGATCCCGCGGATCGGTCCAGTGATTGACGCCGAGATAATCCTCCCGCGCGATCGTCACATGGTGATGCGCGACAGTGTTGAGGAGCCGGCTGTTCCGGTAATCCTCCGGCGCGCGATCGGTGATGAGGGTGGCGTCGACTCCATGCTTCTGCAGGTAGAGCGCGAGATGCAAACCCGCGATTCCCGCGCCGACGATCCCGATGTTGCCCGGCATTTCCGTTCTCCCCCAATGATCTGGTTTTGGCGAAGCCTAACGGTGCACCAGCTTGCAAACTAGGGAATAGACGGGATATGATTTATTCCGCATTGGAATAAATTATGGACCGGATCGATTGCCTGCGGGCGTTCGTGCGTACCCTGGAGGGAGGCTCCTTCTCGGCCGCGGCCAAGGAACTCGGTGTCGGCCAGCCGGCGATCAGCAAGCGAATCGCGCTGCTGGAGGACGAATTTGGTACCCAGCTTTTCCTGCGCACGACCCGTAAGCTCAAACCGACGGCCGAGGCGCACCGCGTCTACGATCTGGCGCGCCAGATCCTCGGGGCGTTCGACTTGGCGCGATCGAGCGTCGAGCAAACGGTGTCTCGGCCTGCCGGTATGCTCAGGATCGGCGTTCCTTCCTCGTTCGGACGCCGCTACATGATCCCTATCGTCGCCGACTATGTCAGGAATTACCCGGAAGTCCGGGTCGACATCCGTTTCAGCGAGCGTTTCGTCAATCTGGTGGAAGAAGGCATCGAACTGGCGCTGAGAATCGGAAACCTCGAGGCCAGCACGCTCGTCGCCCGCCGGCTCGGTACCGTGCAGCGCCGCTTGGTGGCGACGCCGACTTATCTGCACGGGCGTCCGACACCGCGGACACCGGAAGATCTGAACGCGCATCAATGCATCGTCTATTCACGCGGCTCCCGGGCGCATGAATGGACCTTCGAATCGGAACATGGGCGCCACGTCGCCGCGATCAGCGGGCCCATCCTGGTCGACGACGCCGATGCGATGCAGGAAGCGACGATGCAGCACCTGGGCATTGCGGTGCTGCCGGACTGGAATGCAGCGGAAGGACTTCGCAGCGGCGAGCTCGAAATCGTCCTTCCGGAATATTCCATCGCCGCATTGCCGCTGCATGCGGTTTATCCGGAGATGCACTGGATGTCGCTGCGAGCGCGCAGCTTTCTCGATCTGCTGGTCAAGCGCGCCGACCGGTTCACGCCGGAAATGGCGAGGGCCACGTTGCGTTCACCGTAACGGGACTCAGTGCTCGATTGTCCGATCAATCCGTGATGCAGTAGCGTCACCGGGGCATGGCGGGAGCGTTGATTGAATATCACACTGTACGACATCTCGGTCTGGGTGTTCCCCCTCCTCATCGCGATCACCTTTCACGAGGCCGCCCATGCCTTTGTGGCGTACCGGCTCGGCGATGACACCGCCTGGCAGCTCGGCCGGGTCAGTTTCAACCCGCTGAAGCATATCGATCCATTCGGCACGGTGATCCTTCCCGGCGTGCTGCTGCTGTCGCATTCGCCGTTCGTGTTCGGCTATGCCAAGCCGGTTCCCGTCAATTTCCGGAACCTGAACCACCCCCGCCTCGACATGGTCTGGGTGGCGCTGGCTGGCCCCGCCATCAATATCGTCCTGGCGACGCTCGTGGCATTCGCCTTCCACGCCCTGCCTTTAGTGCCGGCGGAAGCTGCCAAATGGACCGCGGACAACCTTAAAAATGCTTTCCTGATCAATATCGTTCTGGCGATCTTCAACATGATGCCGATCCCGCCGCTGGACGGTGGCCGGGTTGCCGTCGGGCTGCTGCCGAGGGTGCTGGCTTACCCGCTGTCCCGGCTGGAACCCTACGGGATGCTGATTCTGCTCGGTCTTTTGATCCTGCTGCCGGTCATCGGCGCGCAGTTCGGCCTAAATCTTGATGTTATTTCGTCGATACTTCGAACACTGACCGGATATGTGATCAGCGCGCTTCTCTTCGTCACCGGCAACGCCTAAACTTCAAAGACAAAGCAGAGGACTGGGAAGAACCGGCTGGGGCCATGGCGACAAAAGCTGCCGATATGTTGATTGCACGCCGCGCCGACACCCGTGCGAGGGCAGATTTTGCGACCTGGAAAATGCTGGCCAAGCTCAACGGGTTCTCCGCGCTGCCGGCCGAGGCGCAGAGCTTTCTGGAGAGCTACCGGCAGTTATTGGCGCGGATGACCGAGGCGGACGCCTCCGAGGCCACCATCCAGCTCATGTACAGAAGCTATTATGCCGAAATGGGGGGCTCCGGAACACCGCCCGAAATTCCCTCGCGTACGAGCGAGCCGACAACCGATAATGGCAACGTCACGGCGTTCCGCCGCCCGCCTGCCCGCCCCAAGCCTGCCGCTTCAGGACCGGCAGAAAAGCCGCGGCTCCCCGTGGCGCTGATCTTTATCTGCCTCGCCATCGTCTACGTCAGCATCCGCTATTTCTGGCGCTGACCGCGCTTCCATGCCCTCGCTGAACACCGACTTCGCGATTAGCCGCGCAGCGGAATATTCGTGTGCGATGGTGATGGGTGCGATGGCTAGGCGGCCAAGGCAACGCCGGGCATAATGGCTGCGCTATTTCAACAAACGCCCAATAAAAATTTCAGGAGGATAGATGAAGCGATCCATTGCAGCCCTGGTCATGACCACGAGCCTGGTGCTTGCCACCGGCGCGTTTGCGCAAACGCTCGACAAGGTCGTCAAGGTCGGAAGTCTCGGTGATCAATCCGGCCTCTACGCCGATATCGGCGGCCCCGGCTCGAGTATCGCCGCGCAAATGGCGATCGAAGATTCCGGACTGCTCGCCAAGGGCTGGAAGATCGACTTGATCTCGGCCGATCACCAGAACAAGCCCGACGTCGGCACCAATATCGGCAAGCAGTGGATCGATGTCGAGAAGGTCGACGTGTTCGTCGATCTCGCGAGCTCCGGCGTCGGCCTCGCCATCGCCAACCTCGCCAAGGAAAAGAACGTCGTCAACCTGAACTCGGGCTCGGCGTCATCGGACCTGACCGGCGCGCAATGCTCGCCGAATACGGTCCACTGGGTCTACGATACCTGGATGCTCGCCAACGGCACCGGCAAGGCGCTGGTGAAATCCGGCGGCGACAGCTGGTTCTTCCTCACCGCGGACTACGCCTTCGGCCACGCGCTCGAGCGCGATACGGCAGCGGTCGTCACCGCCAATGGCGGCAAGGTGCTCGGCGGCGTCAAGCATCCGCTCAACAATGCCGACTTCTCCTCGTTCCTGCTGCAGGCGCAGAGCTCGAAGGCCAAGATCATCGGGCTCGCGAACGCCGGCGGCGACACCACCAACTCGATCAAGCAGGCGGCGGAGTTCGGCATCGTCCAGGGCGGGCAGAAGCTTGCGGGCATGCTGATGTTCATCACCGACATCCATTCACTCGGACTGAAGGTCGCCCAAGGCCTGAACTTCACCGAGACCTTTTACTGGGACATGAACGACCAGACCCGCGCCTTCACCAAGCGCTTCAACGAAAAGTTCAAGAAGCAGCCGCCGACCATGGTCCAGGCCGGCGTCTATTCCTCGCTGATCCATTACTTCAAGGCGCTGGAAGCGCTCGGCGGCAATCCGCATGACGGCCGCGCGGTCGTCGCCAAGATGAAGGAAATGCCGACCGACGATCCGCTGTTCGGCAAGGGCTCGGTCCGCGCCGACGGCCGCAAGATCCATCCGGCCTATCTGTTCGAGGTGAAGAAGCCGGCGGACTCGAAGTATCCGTGGGACTACTACAACCTCGTCGCCACTATCCCGGCGGCAGAGGCCTTCATCCCGCTCGAGAAGAGCGTCTGCCCGATGCTGAAGAAGACCTGAGGGCCGCGACTTCGGATGACATCACGAAGCCCTCTCCCGCCCCGGGAGAGGGCTTTTGCTTGCCTAAACATAAAATGTCGAAAACAACCCCATGCACAGTAGACATGGGATTGAATTCTCAGCACTTTTTGGCGCCCCGTCACATGCCGTACAGGATCCTCAGTCCGCCGCTGGCGCGGACCGCGATCACCACGCCATCGGCGGGCAGCGACACGTTCTCCAGCGCCGCGGAAGAGAGACTCCCCTCCATGCGGAAACCGTCCTTCAGCGGCCGATTGAGTTTCGCGTTGGCGGCATTGAGCAGATTGTCGTAGGCGATGCCGTAGTCGACATTGACGTTCGACGCGAGCTGCGTCGCGATGGAATCGGTCAACGGCGCGAGGCCCTCATCGTCCGTCATGACTCCGACATTGGAGAGCCGGACTGCACGGCCGCCGGCATCCGCCTGGACCGTACCCGAGAGATAAACCCACTTCCCGGCACCCGGATCCGTATCGGCCGCCTTGGCGACGCGCAGGCCGACGACGAGCTTGCCCGCAGACGGATAGACGTCGACGTCCTTGATAGAGGCTCCCGCCACCTGCGGCATTGCGGCGATCACCTGCGACAGCTTTTCCTTGAGCACATCATAGCCGACCCGCACCGGCAGGATGACATCGAATGCGCCGGGCGTACTCACGTCCTCGCCAAGCATCGGCAAGGCGGTCGCGGCCACGGCAGGCGGATTGTCGCCGATGATGGTCTGCGCGGTCCCGGAAAGCTCGATCGACCCGCGCAGCGTCCTCGGATTTGCGCGCATGCCCGCAAAGGACACGCTTTGCGGCGTCATCTGCAACCAGACCGCCGGGCTATCCGAGAGCTGGATCGGTTCGAACGCATGGCGCCACGCCGTCGCGGCCTTGTTGTGCAGATCGAGGCGGCGGGCTGCAGCCAGCGCATGCTCCCTGACCACCGCGAGCTGCGAGCGGATTCGCGGCTCGGCATATTTTGCCAGCGGAATCTCGCGGCCCATCACCTGCAGCACCGGCGGCTCGCTCCAGCGGAAGCCGTCGCCGAAATGGAGGTCGAGCGACCAGTCCCGGCCAAGCTGCGGGCGCGCCGTGGCTTCGATGGTGGCGCTGGCTTCGGTCTCGCCATGGATGCGCGCCGTGAAGCGGTTGGCGCCCTGTCCCTCAAGCACCCCATGGATCGGCACCGAGCCGTAGACGCGATCACCGCGGCCGTACAATGAGACGCCGCCGGACCGTTCCACATAGCCCCACACGTCGCAATCGGCGTTGACCTTGAAGAGCAGGATCCGGCGATGCACGCATTCGATCTTTTCGTCGATACTGGCGAGCCGCCGCGGAATATCCCGTTCGATATCGGCCGCCAGCCCCGGCAGGCTAAACTCGATCCCTGCCGACAGCCGTGAGCTGGTGCTGAAGGGTACAACCGTGTCGGGCGCCAGCGGCGGCTTGTCCGCCGCATGTGCCGGACAGAGACCTATCAAGCCGAGCGCGAAAAGGCTGGCGAGGCCCGAGCGCAAGGCATTTTGGTTGCGTTTGACGCATGACGTCGAAGCGAAATTCATGACGAGACCTCAATATTCATCTGGGTTAATTGACGCATTCAATTTCAGGTACGGTGTTCTGATCGATGGCTCGCTATTGCGCCATCGCTTCGGCCGGTTCGGACGTTGCGACGTTCTTGCCGCAGTCGCTGGGCACGGGCCGTCCGGCAAAGCGGTCCATCATCCAGGCCACCGCTGCATCCGCGCTGTCCCTGGCGACGAAGCCGTGGCCGACATTTGGCACCCACTTCATCGCGACCTTGCCGCCCGCCTTGCATTGCCGCTGCATGTAGGCGCGGGTGACCTCCGGCCGGACGATCGTGTCGGTATTGCCCTGTGCCAGAAACAGCGGGATCTGCGGCGGCAGCGTGCCCGGGGTGTTTCGTACCGCCAGCGATCGCCATGGCTCGACGGTGGCGATATTCGGCACCGAAAGGAACTGCTGCTCGAGCGACTTTTCGGTCTGCCGCCGCTCCAGTATGTCGAAGATCGATTCGATGCATTCGTTGGAAAGCCGGTCGACAGCCGGCATCGCCTCGGGCACGACCACCTTGTCGATCGGCGCGCCATAGACCCGCGACCATGACCACAACGTCATGGCCGTGAGGTTCTTGCCGCCCGAACTCTTGAAATCGTCTCCCATCAAGGTCACGAGAGTCGTTGCGGGCGCGGCGGCGGAAACGCCGACCAGCCGCAGTTCCGGCGCGTAGGTCTTCGCGATCAGGCCCGTGTAGAGCGACGCCTGCCCACCCTGCGAATGCCCCCATACGGCAAAGCTGTTGCCGTCGCCGACGCCGGGCAGACTGCGCGCGGCGCGCACCGAGTCGATCACCGCCCGCGCCTCGCTGTCGCCGACCAAATAGGGATGCGGCCCTGCCGTGCCCAATCCCGGATAATCGGTGGCGGCAACGACGGCGCCCTGCTCTATCAGCCGGCGCAGCCCGGCCATCTGCTGAAAGACAAAGATCGCCAGCGATGGCGCGCAATGCGGCACCACACCGGTGGTCGGATGCGCCCAGGCCACGATCGGTCGGCCGGCTGCAGGCGCAGGTCCGGGCGGAACGACGATCACCCCGGACACCACGATTGGCTCGCCCTGCATGCCGACCGAACGATAGAGCACCCGGTAGGCCTGCGCGCCCGCGGGAGCAAACAACATCGGCTCGGACCGAACCAGCGAACCGGGCGGCCCGGCAAGTTCTTGCGGCGCTGCGCGATAGAACGGCGTTTGCGCGCCGGCATCGCCTACGCGAAACGATAGCGTCGCCACGCACAGAATGGCCGCAAGACAACGTACCAGACGTAATTTTCCGGTACTGGACAGGATCGAAGCAGTCATGGTCGCCTCATGAGATGGCGGTTTTGAATGATCACTCTTCCCGGCGTTACCCGCGGATCGACAGGTTTGTCGTCGCGCTTGCCAGGAACGCGACCAGGAGATCAATCGCGCAGCTTACGGCCGTTACTTCCAACCACCGCCGGGGAGCCGACCGTGATAGGGCGTATTGCGGCAATGACCCCACGGACCGTGCCAGTAACCGGGAGGGCAGCCGTTCGAGGCCATGCGCGGGCCGTAGAACCCATCCGGATAGGGACCGCTGCCGAACCAGTGGCAAGCACCGCCCGGCCCGCGGTACCGGTTGGCACCGCAGCCATCTCGCGCTTCTGCGGGCTGCGCGGCGGCAAGCGCCGTAGCGAGGACGGCCGCAATGACGGCTGCGGCACCGAAGCAAGTCTTACGCATTTGGAATTCTCCTTCTTGTTGACATGAGGGACCGGTGAAATGACCGGATCGAGAATTTGCCGCTTTCTCGCGGCAAATGGTTGCGGGAGACGCCAGGCCTTCGAGCGAGGCTCGGGATCCGGCGGCTCTAGAACGAGGATGCCTTTGCAAGCGCCGCGGCGTAGATCGGAACGACCATCCGCTCGATCTCCGCTTGCTGCTGCGCGCCGAAGACGTCGCGCTCGTCGAGCGAGGCCGAGATATTCGGCCGGTCGATCGAAATTTTGATCGCATTGCAACTGTCGACGAAATAACTGCCGACCACGCGATCCACCGGGAGGTTGAGCAGCCCCGCCACGCTGGAGCGGCTGAATGCGTTGGAATGCAGCGCGGCTTCGTAGTTCTCGCCGGACGTGAAGATGATGTCGAACGTCAGCCGATTGATGCCGGCATCCTTGCTGCGAATGACGACGGCCATGTCCAGGAGACGATGCGATGCGATCGGCGCGCCGGCCGGCGGATGATCGGCAATGAGCGAGAGCGTTCGGTCGTCGACATTGCCGCGATAATGGCGCTCGCCGATGTCGAAATAGCGCGGGCGTTCCGAACCCTGCTCGGTCCAGTCGGCGCCGTCAGCCGTGAAATAGGTGATCGGGAACATGGTGTGCCAGATCACGTCCTCGTTCTGCAGAAGGTGATAGAGCGACCACGCATAGGCGTCCGGCGCGTCCAGATTGAGCAGCGAAGCCCGACCGGGCTTCGCGACCCGCGTGATGCGCTCGATCTCCAGCTGGTGCCGCTGCGCCAGTTGCCCGGCATCGCGATCGACGGTACGCAGCAGCGCGACCGGATGCGAGGCATCCGCGTCGGTGATGGTGTAGGTCGCATTCTGCAGCGCGTCCGGAAACTCATCCGCTATCAGCTTCAGCACCGCCGCCTTGATCGCGGCGTAGTTGGCAAAGAATACGGGATCGCGCGTCCCGCTCGGTACGATCGCCCCGAACGAGCCGTCGCCGCGTTCGAAACTGACCAGATTGGGCGACAGCGGATAGGCAATGTTGCCGGCCGTCGCCTTGCGGCCGGGATAGCCGTAATGAATGAGGTAGTGCGTCAGCAGACTGGCGAGCAAAACCGCCGCCTCCCGGGTCTTGCCGGTGGCCTCGACGATGATGCCGAGTTCCTGCTGCTTGTCGCCGACCGGCCGCGTCTGTACGCCGTTGCGGCCATAGACCAGAATGTCGGCCGGGATCTTCGCCAGATCTGCCGGATCGAGATGGATCAGCGAGACCTTTCTGGCGCCGAGGCGGCGCGATCCTTCGAGCTTGATGCTCCACGGCCACGGCTTTCCGGCGTGAACGAAACGGCTGCCACGAATGCCGGCGCTGCGGCTGTCCCGGGAGAAGAACTGGGTCTTCTCCATGACGAGAATGCCTTCCGGATAGTATTGCAGCTGCGGATGGCTCTCCTCGTAGAGCGAGTGCGCGGCGATGGAATAGGCCGTGCAACGGCGTGCGGGATTGGGTGCGGTGAAGACCGCCGATCCATCGTCATAGATTTCAGCTACCAGGCAGTCGGACGGCGAGCCGGGATCGCAGGCCAGTGCCCCGCATTCCAGCACGTGACCGACATGGTAGGCCAACCCGGCATCGATATTGCGGCGGATCATGTCGGAAGCGAACAGCGCGATATCGCAGCTGCGGCCGGCGAGAATGAATTGCGCACCGCTTTCCAGCGCCGTGATCAGCGGATGGATGCCCATCTGTCCGACGATGGTGCTTTCTCGCAGCGCATCCTCGTCGACCTCAGGTCCGGAACCGGTCGCGCGCAGGCTGCCGCTCCGGAATTCACCAATGACGATCTCGGGATCGATCTCGGACCGGATGACTGCAACTTTCGTATTCTGGATGCCAAGCTCGCCGAAGACCTCTTTTGCGATCGAAATCATCCAGTCGAGATTGCGGTCACCGCCGGCCATGCCGCAGCTTCCGAGAATGACGGGACAGCCGATCCGTGAACCGGCTTCGACCATGTGGCGGAAATCCAGCTTGACCGCTTCGGTCTCGAAATACTCGGTGCCGGTGCCCAGATAGTACGGACCGGCGTCCATCGAGCCGCCGTCGCAGACGATGGCGTCGACCCGGCCTCGCAGAGCCACATCGAGCGACTCCTTGGGATAGCCATAGCCGAGCGCGCCACAGGCCGAGATCACACGGTAAACAAGCTTTCGCATCTTGCTGCCTCTTCATTGCCGGGGCAGTCCAGAATGGTTCGCCGCCAGCGCGGGCAGACAAATGATCCAGACCGGCATCGAAAACAAATACGGCTTCGATATAGAGGTATCGGTGGCCGATATGGCCGATCAGGCCGTCAAGCGTTCGTGATTTTATTCGATTGAACCTTTCGGACCTTCGATCGATACAGCCCTGCCATGCCGACATCGCGTGTCGCGACAACTTTGCAGGTGCCGGGCCGCTCGCCCTGTGCAAGATTGCCGACTGGCGGGTCCGCGGTCGAACCGGACAGGACGAACGGCTTGCAGCCGGCCAGGAAAGCGATCGGGGCGGCACGCGGCAATGCAGTTTCGTCATCTGCGCTACTTTGTGAAGGTCGTCGAAGCCGGCAGTTTTTCGCGTGCGGCCGCCGAGATCCATGTCGCGCAACCGGCGCTCAGTCAGCAGATTGGCGAGCTTGAAGAACGGCTGGGCTTCGTCCTGCTGGAGCGAAGTTCGCGCGGCGTGCGCCCCACCGCCGCCGGCGAGATCGTGTTCTCCGAGGCCACCGAAATCCTTCGCCAGCTCGAGCAGCTTCCCGGCGTGGTACGGTCGAGCAGCGGCGAGGTGGAGGGGGTCGTCAACTTCGGAATGACGGTGGCGATCGCAGGCGCCCTTGCCGGCCCCGCCGTCGCAGCATGCAAGCAAGCCCTGCCGAAGGTAACGCTGAAATTCTCCGACGGCGAAAGCGACGATCTGCAAGCCAGGATCGAGACGCAAACACTCGACATGGCGGTGGTCTTCGAAGATCACTTCAAGCCGAATTTCTCACGGCATCCCCTTTACCGGCAACGTCTGTATCTGGTGATTAAAAAGCCACTGGCGGGGTATCGGGGCACGATCCCGCTCGAGCAGGTCGCCAAACTGCCGCTCGTGCTGCCGCCGCTCCCCAGGCACCGGCGTGTTGTCATCGACCGCGCCTTTGCGGAAGCGGGGCTGACGCCGAACATCGTCGCCGAGACGGATGCCGGGCTGAGCGAGCTGTCAGCGGTGCGCTCGGGGGTCGGATATTCGATCTTCAACGCCGGGACGTTTGAGAACGTCTATCCCGGCGCGTTCGCCGAGCCGCTGCTGATCGAGCCGCCGATCTTCCTGACCTGCTCCCTGGTTTCTTCAAGCGATTTTCCGCTGACGCATGCCGGCGAGGCCGTGAAGAACGAGTTGATCCGCTTCATGAAGGACCAGATCGCGGCGAATACGCGACCCGGCGCGGAGCTGATCGCATGATGCAGTACCGCCATCTGCATTACTTCGTCAGCGTCGTCGAGGCTGGCAGCTTTTCACGCGCGGCATCCACGGTCCACGTCGCGCAGCCGGCACTTAGCCAGCAGATCGCGCAACTCGAAGAGCAGCTCGGCGTGAGCCTGCTGCTGCGCAGCGCGCGCGGAGTTCGCCCGACCGCCGCAGGCGAGGTGCTCTATCGGGAGGCATCCTCCATTCTGAGACGGTTGCAGCAGCTTCCCGGCATCGTGCGGTCGGGCACGGGGCCTGCAAAGGGGATTGTGCGGCTCGGGATGTCGTCGACCTTCCTGACGACGGCGCCGATCGCATTCATAGAGCACTGCAAGGTATCCCTGCCCGATGTCGTCCTCCGGATGGCGGTCTCCGACAGTCCGACGATCAAGCGGCGCGTGAGCGAGCATGAGCTCGACCTCGGGCTGGTACTGGAGGACGAGTTTGCGCCGACTTTCGCGCGCACACCGCTGTTCCGGCAGCGACTGTTCCTGATTCGTCATCGCGCGGCGTCGAAAGGCACGCCGGTGCAACTCGCCGATCTCGCGTCGATGCCGCTCGTCCTGCCGCCTGCCCCTAACATGACCCGCACCGCGCTCGACCAGGCTTTTGCGGCAGCACGGCTCTCGCCGAACGTCGTGATGGAAGTCGACATCGTGGCAAACATCATCACCGTGGTGCGGGCCGGCGTCGGCGGCTCGGTGCTGCCAAAGGGGGATCTCTCCGACATGTCGGGCGACGACCTCGGCGAGCCCGAGGCAATCGAGCCGCCGGTTTTTCTCACGTGCTCGATCATCTCGTCGGGCAATTTTCCTTTGTCCAATGCAGCAGGTGCCGTGCGAGACCTGCTTACCGGGTTTGTTGAGACCACCTTGCGTCAAACCCAGGCACCCGGAGTCGAATGGATAGACGCCGCGCAAGCTACTGCACGCACATCGCGCTAGTAGCGTATCTCACCTCGAAAACTCCACCCTCGCTTCCAATCCGCCGCCGTCGCGATTGGCGAGCGTGAGCGTGCCGCGGAGCGCGCTGACGAGTTGCTGAGCAATGGCCAAGCCAAGTCCGGTCCCGCCGGTTTCGCGATTGCGCGAAGCCTCGACCCGATAGAACGGCAGGAATACCGACTTCAGATGCTCGTCGGGAATACCGGGGCCGCGGTCCGATACGGTGATCGTGATGCGGTTGGACCGTTGCGCATCGATGGCGACCTCGACATCCTCGCCGAATTTCAGCCCGTTATCGATCAGGTTGATCATGATGCGGCGCAAGGCTTGCGGGTGCGTGAAAATCGTCACCCCGCGTTCTCCGGAAAATCGAACAGATTCTCCGGCGTCGGAATAGTCGCAGACGAGGCTGTCGATCAGGGCATGCAGATCGGTTTGGCACCGCTGCCCGGCGATCTCGTCGCGGCCGCGGGCCAGGGCAAGACCCTGCTTGACCAGCGTCTGCATTTCCTGCAGGTCGCCCTGCAGCTTTTCCCTGGCATCGCCGTCACCGAGGAAATCAGCGCGCAGCCGCATGCGCGTGATCGGGGTCTGAAGCCGGCGGGAGATCCCCGCCAGAATCTGGATCCGTTCCACCGCCTGCTCGGCAATGCGCCGCTTCATGGCGTTGAATGCGGTGGCGGCGCGCGCCACTTCCTTCGGGCCGTCCTCCGGCAGCGGCTCACCGCGCAAATCCGAGCCGAAACCGTTGGCCGCGCGCTCGAGCCGCACCAGCGGCTGCGTCGCGAGCTTCACGGCGATCCAGGTGAAGAATGCGAGCGCAAAGAGTTGGGCGGCGAACGCGGCCGGCAACCAAGGCGAAATAACCGTCCTCCGCGCGACGAATTCGAGCATCAGGGGGCTGCCGTCCTTCAGATGAATGAGCCAGCCCAGTCGCCGCCGATTCTGTGCATCGAGATAGAAAACGGTTTGCGCGTCGTGGCCCTCTCCCATCATGACCCGCAAACGCGCCAGATTCCCTTGTCGTCGTTTGGGCGGCGCCGCTTCGATTTCGCCTCCGTCCCTGAGAACGTATCGATAGGTGGGTCGACCGAGCCGCTCGAGCCAGGCGGGCCGTTCTTCGGGCTTGACGCGGTCAAGAACAGCGACCGCAGTCGCGATGTACCTCATGAAATAGTCATCGCCTTCCTCGCTGCTGAGGCCGAAAACATTGAGTGCAACCAGACCATAGGAAAGCCCGTGTGCTGCCAGAAGACCGGCGAACAGGATGATCGCCAGCCGGCGGAACAGTGAGTCCGGCCAAAGACGCGCTACCACGCGCCGAAAACGGCCCCTCATGGCGGCTCCGGCGATGCTTCGACGGCGACATGCGTTGACGTCGGCGGGCCAATGGCGTCGTACTCCCGCGCCAGGGCAAGACCCTGCTTGACGAGCACCTGCATCTCCTGCAGGTCACCCTGCAGCTTCTCCTTGGCATCGCTGTCGCCCAGGAAATCAGCGCGCAGCCGCATGCGCGTGATCGGGGTCTGAAGATCGTGCGAGATCGCCGCCAGAATCTGGATCCGTTCCGCGACCTGCTCGGCAATGCGTCGCTGCATGGCGTTTAACGCGGCGGCGACGCGCGCGACTTCCTTTGGGCCATCCTCCGGCAGCGGCTCACCGCGCAAATCCGAATCCGGGCCGTTGGCCGCCCCGGCGAGCCGAGCCAGCGGTTGCGTCGCGAGCTTGACGGCCAGCCAGACGAAGAATGCAATGATACAGAGTTGAACGGCGAGCGCCGTTGGCAACCACGGGGAAATGCTTGCCCCCTGCCAATAGAACTCGATCGTCAGCGGGCTGCCGTCCCTCAGATGTACGAGGACGGCACGCTGCGCCGGTGGATCGGGGTAGACAAAGTTCGCGTCGAGGTCGGGTCCCAGCAAGGCCCGCAAACGCGCGATGTTCGCTTGCCGTCGTTTGGGTAACTCCGTTTCCAGCTCTCCTCCTCCCTTGAGGAAGTATCGATAGTGGAGCCGAGAGACGCGTTCGAGCCAGGCCGGTCTTTCATTGGGCTCGACGTAGTCGAGGATCGCGACCGCTTCAGCGATGTCCACCGCAGCAAATTTATTCCCCATTTCGTCTTCGATCGCCATGTGGTCGAGGACAATCCAAACGAAGGCCAGCACATGTGCTGCTACAAGGCCGGAAAACAGGATCAACGCAAGCCGGCCAAACAGGGAGCCCGGCCAAAGACGCGCCGCCATGCGCCGAAAACGCGCGCTCATGACGGCGCCTGCAATGCCTCGACAACGGCTGCAAACACGTAGCCTTCGCTGCGCACCGTCTTGATGTAGGACGGCTCACGCGCGTCGTCGCGCAATCGCTGGCGAAGGCGGCTGACAAGCAGGTCTATCGACCGATCGAAGATTTCCGCCTCACGGCCTTGTGTCAGGTCGAGCAGCTGATCGCGATTGAGCACATGTTGAGGATGGTCGATGAACACGCGCAACAATCGATACTCGGCGCCGCTCAACGAGACCACGGTCCCCTCGGCGTCGACCAGGAAACGCCCGACCGTATCGAGCTTCCATTCGCCGAATCGAAACAGACGGGATTTCTCCGACGCCGCAAGGTTGCGGGGCAGCATCTCAGTCCTGCGCAACACCGAGCGGATTCGTGCCAGCAGCTCGCGGGGGGCAAACGGCTTGGTGAGATAGTCGTCCGCCCCCATCTCAAGACCGACGATGCGGTCTGCTTCATCGCCGCGCGCCGTCAGCATCAGGATCGGAATGTCGTAGGGTTGATTCGCGCGCAAGTTGCGGCAAAGCGTGAGGCCATCGTCCCCCGGCAGCATGAGGTCGAGTACGATCAGATCGACCCGGTGGTTGGCGAGAACCTCGCGCATCTGCCGGCCGTTCGCGACCGTCGTGACCCGATAGCCGTGGCCGATAAAGTATCGGTCCAGCAGCTCGCGCAAACCCAAATCATCGTCGACGACGAGAATGTGGTCCGGATTGCCCATACACGCCAGAGTAGCCAACCGCGGCGGCAAGTGACATCCCATTTTGTAACGTATTGTGTCGTCCGGCCGGCCCGACATAGAAAATTTCAAAAACAGCCTCCGCGGAAATTCACGGGATACATCGGACGCTTCCAGTGAGGCTGATCTTCTTTTTGGGAGAAGCGAGATCGCTGCACTGCGGCGAATGCTGCGCCCGACCAAATGCTCTGTCGCGAGCGTGGAAGATGCATGTCACTGCGCCGATTTGGGAGTACAAGTTATGAGAATAGCATCTAGCCTTGTCGCGCCCGCTGCTGTCACGATCCTGTCAACCTCGTTGTTGTGCGGCCTGAGCGGCACGGCAGCCTCGCAAACCACGGCAAGCTCCCCTCTTCCCGGCGTCACGGTCACGGCGCCGGAGCAAAAAGCGAAGCCACGACAGAGGCAGGAACGGGCAGCAAACACCGGCGCCGGCTTCCGGAGAGGGCCGGCCCCCCGAACGACAACTCAAACGTCGGGAGGGACGCCGTCGGCTGCGCAGGGGCCTGTCATGGCGAAGCTTGTACGGCTCGAGAGAGAGGCCAGCAGTTGCAATGATGGTTGCGAATCAAGCTTCAGACGCGGCAAGGACCCTTGGGTTGGATGCAGTGAATCGACCGGATGGAATTCAGTTTTCTCAGCAACCTGCAAAGACACGCTCACGCACAGGGACTACGTGCAATGCGTCGAAACCAAAATGTTCCTGGGCTGGAATCACCAACGATCCTGGTGGTACTGCAACGGCATGCTGAATGGGGGGAAATTCCGGGTTACCGCGGAAAATCGAAATAGGTAGCGAGATCCGCTCCGGGGACGGCATTTGGGAGAACGAGTTATGAGACTATCATCGAGCCTTGTCGCCCCCTCAGTTTTCGCTGTCCTGTCGACGATATTGCTGAGCGGCACAGCAGCCTCGCAAACCGCGACCACCAGCCGGCTTCCCAGCATCACCGTCCAGGCGCCGGCAGAGGCGGCGAAGCCGGTGGTTAGACCCCAGCGGCAGGCGCCGCCGGTGGCAAACACGGTTTCGGCACGTCCGACATCGCCAGCCGCTCAATCGGCATCGACAACGGCTCGAAATCCGGCGTCCGGTTCAGTGATGGCTAGGATTGCCGCGCTTGAAAAGACCTCCAGCAATTGCACCGACGGCTGCCAGACCAGCTTCAAATACGGCAATCAACCGTGGAACGGATGCTCCGGGTCTTCAGCAGGACTTTCTATGGTGTCGACCACCTGCAGAAACGTAGGCAACTACAAGACCTACCAGGAGTGCAGGGAAACCGGAATGTTCCTGGCCTGGAGATACTATGAAGTCTGGTGGTATTGCAGCAGCCTTCACGCCGGGGGCAAGCTTTCCGGAGAGAAGCTTCAGGTCGCCGAAGTCAAGCGATCCGGACGCCGCTAGTCGATACCGGTGCCGATACAGAGCCTCCAAACTTCGCATCCGATGGCCAGCCAAGTCGGTCTGGAAGAGCAATCGTGCGGAGATGAATCTGATGTAACGGGACTTGCGCCATGTGGCTGGATCGTCGAGCTCCGCCTGGCGGAGCGGGAAACCGATCCCCGATTTTTTGCGGTTGGATCGCGCAAGTCAAGTGACGCGGAAGAGGCCATCCTGCGCTATCCGGGTATTGTTCGAAAAGACAAGAGGACCGTCTTGCGAGCCCTGTCTGACAAGGAGATAGCGCACCTCGGGCTGCGAATGGATAGCGTGAGGCCGTA
>Ga0247784_1000215_pt1 | contig 17227 bp, 14 predicted proteins | sample UWRJL169409R5_FD_179909 | JGI IMG/M metagenome (GOLD analysis project Ga0247784, IMG submission 179909) | Plant litter microbial communities from Arlington Agricultural Research Station in Wisconsin, United States - UWRJ-L169-409R-5 | ecosystem: Environmental > Terrestrial > Plant litter >...
AAAGATTTGTTTCGTCGCCTCCGAGATCGCCCCGCTTGCCAAGACCGGCGGTCTCGCCGATGTCGCCGGCGTACTGCCAAAGCATTTGCACGCGCTCGGTCACGACGTGCGCGTTTTCATGCCGCTGTATTCGAGCATGGGCAACTTCGCGAGTCAGAGCACGCCGGTAGGCACGGCTCGCAACGTGCAGCTCACACTCGGCCCGCACCGCTACTGGTTCTCGCTGCTCGAAGCGCGACTGCCGAATTCAGATGTGCCGCTGTATCTGGTGCATTGTCCCGAGGTTTACGACCGCCCGTCGCTCTACACCTCGGGCGTCGATGAGCATCTGCGTTTCCTGGTGCTCCAGCGCGCCGTGCTCGACAGCTGTCAACGCATGCAGTTCGGCCCCGATATCGTTCATTGCAACGACTGGCACACCGCACTGATGCCGATGTTGCTCAAGAGCATCTACGCCTGGGACAGCCTGTTTGCCACCACCAAGTCGGTGCTGTCGATTCATAACATCGGCTATCAAGGCGTGTTCGATTCGAGCACGATGTACGACATCGGCGGCGAAGTGCGTCATCTGGTGGCGTGGGAAACGCTGGTCGGCGGCGCATTCAATTGGCTGCGCGAAGGCGTGCGTCACGCACATCGCGTGACGACCGTGAGCCCGACGTACGCGAAAGAGATTTGCACGCCCGACGGCGGCCACGGCATCGATGGCGCTCTACGCTCGCGAGCCGATGGTGTAGTCGGCATCCTGAACGGTGTCGATTACAGCGAATGGAATCCGACCACCGACCGTTATTTGAAACATCACTACACGCCGGACGATCTGTCGGGCAAGCGCGCGACCAAGCAGCAGCTGTTGGATTGGATGAACCTGTCGGTGAGCCCGTCGACGCCGCTGCTCGGTGTGGTGTCGCGCATGACGGTGCAGAAAGGCTTCGATCTGCTGTTCGATGCTCTGCCGTACCTTCTGTCCACACGCGAGATGGGACTGGTCGCGCTAGGCAGCGGCGAATCTCGCTACGAAAATTTCTTCGCTTACTTGCAGCAGCGCTTTCCGGAGCGCGTGGTATTTCATCGCGGCTACAACGAAGAGCTGTCGCACCTCATCGAAGCGGCAAGCGATATGTTTCTGATGCCGTCGCAGTACGAGCCGTGTGGCTTGAATCAGATGTACAGCCTCAAGTACGGCACGCCGCCGATCGTCCGTCGCACCGGCGGGCTCGCCGACTCAGTGCAAATGTGGGATCCCCACACGCGGCAAGGCACAGGCATAGTGTTCAACGATTTCGATGTGCCGGCCGTGCAGTGGGCCATCCATACCGCGCTGGATTTCTACAAGGACCAGGACGCCTGGGCGCAGCTCATGCGCAACGGCATGGCGCAGGATTTCTCGTGGGATCGCCAGACCGGCGAGTACGTGAAGCTGTATAGAGAAGTGACTGGTGACTAGGGACTAGTCGCAGGCGATGGATGCGCGTTCGACGACAGCAGTTGCCTCTGACCGGTCACTATTCACTAGTCACTAGTCACTTCATGATCGTCAGATTGACGCTGCCGGTTTCCTCGAACGGAATCTTCTTCAGGAAGCGGATGTCGGTCAGCAGCTTGCCCTGCAGGGTGTAATTCACCTGGGTGCGGCCGTTCAGGCGGGAGATCAGGCGGCCGATGCCGCTGACGAAGTTGGTTTTCACCGTCATGTCGAAGTCGGTCTCGCCTTCCGCCGGGATGGTGAACGGCTTGTTGAGCACGCCTTCGGCGAAGCCGTCGCCTTCGAGGAACAAGGTGTAATCGAGACCCTTGATCTTGAGGTCTTGCTTGTTCGGGTTCTGGGCATTCACGCGCACCCGGAACTGCTGATTGAAAATGTCCGCGGACGTCATGGCGACCGCTATGAGCGCCAGGCGCGGGGCTTCCAGGTCGGGGCGGAAGGCGCTGCAACTACTGCCGGTCGCAAGCAGCGCCACGATCACCAGCAAACGAGCGACGACCCGGTTCATCCGATCCCCAATGAGTGACGAGCAGGCCGCGAAGGATAGCAGGCTATCGCTGTAACCGCGCCAGCATGTCCCGCGTCACCAGTGCGATGCCCTTTTCGCTCATGTAGAAGCGCCGGGCATCGTCCTCGGAATTGACGCCGATCTGCGTCCCCGGCGGCACCACGCCACCTGTATCGATGATGGCCCGCTTGATGACGCTGCCGGCACCGATGGTCACGTCCGGAAATACCACCGCGCGTTCCAGGTAACTGCGCTCCTCGATGCGCACGTTCGAGAACAACAGCGATTGATTCACCGTCGCGCCGGAGATGATGCAGCCGCCGGACACCATCGAATTGATAGCCATGCCGCGACGGCCGTCCTCGTCGAGCACGAACTTCGCGGGTGGGTACTGGCGCTGGTAGGTCCAGATCGGCCAGGTCTCGTCGTAAATGTTCAGCTCGGGATTGACGTAGATGAGCTCCATGTTCGCGTCGTAGAACGCGTCCACGGTGCCGACGTCGCGCCAGTAGTGCTGCACCCGTGTTTGCTGATCGGTGAACGGATAGGCGTACACCTTATGTGTATTGAGCGCGCCTGGGATGATGTTGCGACCGAAGTCGTGCGAGGTGTTCGGGCTCTTGGCCGCCTCTTCCAGCAACCGGTACAGCAGCTGAGCCTTGAAGACATAAATACCCATGGACCCGAGCGCTACATGCTCGCGGCCAGGAATGCCTTCGGGCTCCTTGGGCTTTTCTGAAAACTTGGTAATGCGATATTCGGGGTCGACGCTCATGACGCCGAACGCCGTCGCGTCTTCGCGAGGCACTTCAACCACGCCGACTGTAATGTCCGCGCGCTTGGCGACGTGGGACGCCAGCATCGGGCCATAGTCCATCTTGTAGATGTGATCGCCGGCCAGCACCAACACCAGCTTGGGGTTGTGCAGCTTGATGATCTGCATGTTCTGGTACAGCGAGTCGGCGGTACCTCGATACCAGAAGTCGCCCATCTGTTGCTGGGCCGGGATGACTTCGACGAACTCGCCAAACTCGCCGCGCAAATAACCCCAGCCGCGCTGGATGTGCTGAATCAGCGAATGGGCTTTGTACTGGGTCATCACCGAGACCCGGCGAATACCCGAGTTCACGCAGTTCGACAGCACGAAGTCGATGATCCGGAACTTGCCGCCGAACGGTGTCGCCGGCTTGCAACGAAAATCGGTGAGATGCTTGAGGCGTTCGCCGCGCCCGCCGGCCATGATCACGGCCAGGGTGTTGCGCGTGATACGGCTGACGTAGCGACGGGTGCGCATCTGCGACTCCGCGCTTCTCCGTGCGACGCTCTCCTTCGATCGAGCCGGCTTTGCCCTATCGTCCATACCAGGAATTCTCGCTTCGCGTGCCGTCGAACCGTAGTCGACCTGACGCCCGGTTAAGTTGGCCGACCTCATTGTCGGCGGATTCCGCCGCCGCTTGCCTGCAGGGCGCGGCTTCGGCATTGTGGGATGCTCACCGTCAAACTCCGGACGGTGAGGCTCCGGCGCTACAGTCTGCCGGAAGCCCCTTTCGATGGTAAGCATATCGGCATGCTGCAACGGTTCACTAATGACATCGTCCCCGGCCATAGCTGCGGCTCCCACGCGAGCAGGCGTCGTTACCTGTTCGCGAAAACGGTCATCTGGGCACTAACGTTGGGACTGTCCTGCAAGGTCCATGCTCAGCAGCCGGCCGCGCCTCCTGATAACGCTAGCAATGGAGCCAAGCCCGCGCCGCCTGCACTTTGTCTGCCTGACGGGAAGGGTTATTTGCGCGCCCGCCTGTCGGGTGTAGTGAAAGCAGAGCTGGATTGGGGCAACGACGGCATGGAATGCACCGGTGCCGTGCGGCCCGATGGCGGCATTCGCGTTCGTTTCAGTCGCAACGATCCCACCGCCGAGGGCGGTCGCCTGGTGCTTCTGTTCGGGATTGCCGGACTCCGCGAAGGCAAAGCGGCCAAGGCACTGCCGGTCAATGTCACTGTCATACGAGAAGGCAAAGGCGAGTTTTACAGCACCCAGGGCGATAACAAATGCACGCTGGACGAGGTGAAGCAGGAGCCGCTCGTCGGCATTCCGCACCGGTCCCGCTCGTATCGCATCGTCGCCCGCGGCTTCTGTACCAATCCGGCGCGAGCCGTGCGAGGCGACGGGGTGATTCTGTTGTCTCGTTTCGATTATGTAGGCCGCGTCGATTTCGATAGCGCGGACGACGAACCCGATCCCGACAACAAGGACGGCGGACCGATGACGGCACAACTGGCCGCGCCCTCGACCGCCGCGAGCTCAGGACTATGAAGCACTCATTCAAGCTGTGGTTTTCGGCAATTTGCCTGCTGTTCCTGACGCTGGGAGCGGCGAGTGCCGACACTCTCAAGGACGGCCCCTCCGACGCGAAGGAGCTGGACCGGGTCTTCCCGCGCTCCACCTTGCAGGTCGCCACGCCCGACGCAAAGTTACATCGTTTCAACATCTGGCTCGCCGATGACGAGTCCCGCCGCCAGCGCGGCCTGATGTTCGTGAAACACCTCAACGGCGGCGATGCGATGCTGTTCGTGTATCCGCAGCCGCAGATGATCGCGATGTGGATGAAGAATACGTTCGTGCCGCTCGACATGTTGTTCGTCGCGCCGGACGGCAAGGTCACTCACGTGGTCGAGAACACCGAACCTCAGTCGCTGAAGACCATCGAGTCCGGTGGCGCAGTGCTGGGTGTCGTCGAGTTGGCGGCGGGTACTGTCGCACGTTTGAAAATCGCGCCGGGCGCGCAAGTGATTCATCCGGCGTTCGCCAAGAGATAGAGCCCATGCTCGATCTGCCGGGACAGCCCGTCATCGACAAGACCGCACTGGTCGGTGGCTGCCTGCGCCTGGCGTTGCGTGTCGATGCGGAGCGGCTGGCCGATGAGGTTGCTTCGTTGCCTGCTTCGTTATGGGGATCGCGCGGTGGACGCGTTGGTGTTCACAACGATGCGGAGGCTGTGTTCTTGCGTGGCTATGCGCCTGCTCAGGGGCCTTTGCCTATCGAAGATCGGGAGCCGCTTGCGCTGCTGCCGTATGTTCGGGAGATCATTCAGCAGCTGATCCCGGCATCTCCGGAGCGATGTTTAATCGCGCGACTTCCCGGCGGCGCGTCCATTGCTCCTCACATCGATCGTGCGCCGTACTTCGCGAAGACCCTGCGGCTGCATTTTCCGATCGTGTCCCACGATCTGGCGTGGATGATGGCGGGATCGCTGTGTTATTTGATGAAGCCCGGTGAAATCTGGGTGTTGAACAACAGCGCGCCGCACGCGGTGTGGAATGCGGACCCGGATCGGTCGCGCACTCACATGATCTGCGATTTCCTGCCGACACCTGCGCTATTACAGCTGCTCGCCGAGGGCGATCGTTCGTTGGGCCGGCGCGTCGAGTCCGTCGATCGACACTTCGCTGCTCCTGCCGTCGCAGGATGATCGTCACTCCCGGGTTTGTTTTTCTTCATCTGCACAAGTCGGGCGGGACGTTCGTCAACGCCGGGCTGATGCGCTTTGTGGAAGGCGCTCAGCAGATTGGATATCACCTGCCCAGGTCAATGTTGCCGGCGCCGTTTGTTTCGTTGCCGGTGCTGGGGTTGGTGCGTAACCCTTGGTCGTACTATGTGTCGTGGTACAGCTTCCAACGCTCTCGGCCCAAGCCGAATGCGTTGTTTCATGTTGTGAGCGACGGCGGGCGGTTGGATTTTGCGGGGACGCTGCGCAATCTACTCAGCTTGGGCTCTGACGACGCGCTGCTCGATCGCGTCGTCGCGGCGCTGCCGCCTGCTTATTCAAACCAGGGGCTGAACCTTCCCGGCTTTGCGCTCGCGCCGATCCGGGGAAGTGGGTTGGGGTTCTACTCTTTTCTTTATCGATACATGTATGGACCAGATATCGATGTGGTCCGCCTCCGCCGCATGGAACAGCTGCGCTCCGATCTTCCTCGGATGCTGGCCGAGATAGGTCAGCCGACCAATGTGGCGTTAGGTGAGTACATCGAGAGCGCGCCAGCAGTGAACACATCCGAGCATGGCGCGTACGCTGAGTACTACGATGCCGCGTCGACGGCGCTGGTGGCTCAACGCGATCATGCGGTGATTGATAGCCACCAATACAGGTTTGGCAAGGAATGAGACGGAAACCGAGCTTCGAGCCATCAACGTTTCAAACTGTCTTAATTGTTATTCGGCCCGACGCGGCGACGCTCAATCGTGCGCAGCGACTGTTGGGTATCCGATTGTAACTGCTCCCACTGCTTCGGCGTCATGCACGAAACCGTGTGACGTAAGCGCGAGCCAGTCTTCGGTTCCCGACGGCACAACAACTGCTCGCCGTGTTCATTGCGAATCTCATAGCCCGCCTTCTGCGCAGCCATGATCTTGTCCTGATCGAGCTCGCCTTCAAGGGCGGATGCCTTCACCGGCTCCTCCGGCGTTGTTTCTATCTTCGCAGGCGGCATGGCAGCGGGCTTAGGGGCCACCGGTGTCGCAGCAGTCGGAGCGGCGGGAGACACAGGCGGAGCGGGCGTGGGCTCATCGGCGAACGCGTGACCCGTCACTCCGACGGCGACCGCCAGCAACCAAACTTTACGCATATCCATGGCCCACTCCCTCATCCGCGCAACTAACGCAACGTTCGCAATCGATCCCACGTCGACTGAACCGATGGCAGCACTGTCGCAATCTCTGCTTCGTTACTGCGCCATTTCTCCGCTGCCGGCGCAGTAAGTGTATAGCGCGCGGCAGGCAATGGCGCAGACAAGCGCTGCCCTAAGGTTATATCGACAGACAAGTTCAAAAACTGACACAGCTTGGAAATAGCAATCGCTGGGTCTCGCACCAGATCCGCGTACTCCAAAGCCGTCCAACGCTCGCGAGGCAGACTCTGCAGGTCGTCGAGCATGATGTTATTGGTTTGTCGCCACTGCCAGGCGGCAACTTCATGCAATGGCTTGCCGCTCATCGCCCGCCAGTCCGGCGGCAATAACAACGACCACGGCCCGTCGAAACCTTCGAGCTTCGGATACGTGCGCCACTGCCCCGAGCGCCACGCCTCCATCATGCTACTGATGTTTTCTCTCGGATCCCGCCACAGGAAAATGAACTGCGCGTCCGGGAACATCTGGTTGAAGAACGGAATGCGCAATGCATTCTTGGGCGTTTTCTCCAGGAAGCGCCGGACACCCGGCTCATCAAGCTTCTGACCGGTGTGATCCTGCAAGCGACTCAAAATCTGCTCGCGAATGTCATCCGCAATCGCAGGCGTCGCATGCTGTGCCGTCAATCGATTGGAATCGACGCCCGGCGCACCGGGACGCAACTCGGTGATGCCTTCCACGAGCCAATGGGCTTCGCCACCGACCGTGCAAAGTTGCGAGCTGGCCGCCAATGTTTCGAACAACAACGTGCTGCCCGATCGTGGCGCAGCCACGATGAACACCGGTTTGGAAATCTTCGCCGGCTGCCGTCGAGTCGGGGCTTGCTCCGGCAGCGACAGCATCGCGCGCAGCACGCGCCCCTCCAACACCTGATGCACATTCACACCGTTGGTGCGCATCACCAATCCCGGCGACAGATCGCGAGAAGCGTTGCGGACGGTGTCGCGCAGACGCGAGAACTCCGGCCAGCCCTGTGCCTCGTCGCCATACAACGCATACAGCTGCCGCCAATCCTTGCAGAACGCTTCGAGCATGCCGTGATAACGAGATAATCGCGCACGTGCGTCGTGAAGGTTGTCCGGTGCCACCAACTCAGACCGCAAGTCGAGCACCAGAAAATCCAATTCGCCCGGCACCATGACAGGCGGCAGTTTCACGCGCTCTGTCAAAGGCATCAGCTGACGATCTTCAAGGTACGGCACCTGCTGAACTTCACGCGCGTTCTCACTCTGCGCGACCAAGCGCCAGAACGACGCACTACCGGAAGTATCAGCGACAAGGTGAATGCGCTCGTCCGGCGTGAAATTCTCCACGCGATGCGTACGCCAGTTATCAAAAACCCACGCTTCACCCGCGCCCATGTGCACGACCTGGTCGCCACAATAAAAGCGCACTTCGGGCCGCGTGACGATCGGAATATGCAACCGAACGCGCGTGAACCAGTGATAGTTGATATCCGCGTGCTCCGGAACCGTCGCCCCGGCAGCCAAGCGAAGCAACCGCGAGCGGCTCCACACGACACCGAAGCTCGCGAGAATCTGGCGAATGTATGGAGACTGCTCCAGGTGCGCAGTCGCTTGCATGCGGCCGTTGACATCGTCGTTCTCGCCGCCGTCGACGCTGATCAAACGAACCGCGCTGTTCCCTTGAATCTGATTCGGATGGTGCGCCCACGCATTAGCAGGCAACGCGGCGACTTCGGCACGCAGCCGATCGACGTCGAAGCGCACCGGCAAACGAAAGAAGGGCTTCGGTAAGCGCATGACTACGCCGCCTCGGCCGCCTTGCGAAAGTCACCCATCGCCGGCACCAGTTGCCCGATGGCCGCTTGTTCGACTTCGGTGAGATGCGGGTTCCACAAATCGAAAATCAATACGACCCGCGTTTGCAAACTGCGATTCCACGCCTCGTGCTCGTACGTGTCGTCGAAGATCACCGCGCGACCTTCGCGCCACTCGTGAACTTCGCCGCCGACGTTGAGCGCGCAGTTGGATGGCACAATCAAAGGCAGGTGCCCAACCAGCCGCGTATTAGTCACACCACGATGCGGCAACAAATGCGTGCCCGCGGTGAACACCGAAAACAATACTTCCGGCCCATGCTCTCGCACATGTGACAACGGCAACAACTTTAAGGCTCGCGCCGTAGCCGGGCAGCTCGCACAATTGTCATCGCGACGAATGCCATGCCGATAAAAGTAATAACCGTTCCAACTGGGCGGCGTATCCAGCCCGCGCAGGTTTGCCTGCTCGACGGCTTCGTTGGTGAACACGCGCTCGCGTCCTGCCTCGCTGAGTAATAGTCGTCGCAACTCCTCGCGAATGGCCTTGGTCTGCGCTTCGAGCTGCTTGATCCACGGAAACAATTTGCGATCCAGATATGGCGCCGGCGGCAGGCCGGGAAAGTACAAGAACGTCGGGCGCTGCCGAGGATCCGGAAACACCGGGGCTTCCTCGTGAAAATAGATGCGCAGACATTGCTCGACTCGCTTCAGCGAGTCCGGTCCGTACTGCTGGCGCAGCGGTTCCAACAAGCTCGCTAACGTCGCCTTGCGTGTCGCTCTCACCACCTGCACGGCGTGCTCAACCATGGGCCGCAACGCCGGCGCAGTCGTCTCGTCACTGATCCAACGACCTTGCGCCTGTGCATCCTGCGTGGCTCGGAAATACTGAATCGCTGCCTGCTCGCTTTGACCGGTCCGCTCCAAAGCCGCGGCATAGTGCAAACGGACGACAAACATCTGCGGAGCCAGCTTCACAGCATCGCCGTGAGCGGCGACCGCCAGGTTCACGTCGCCCGCGGCATCGTGCACTCGCCCGAGATAGTGGCGAGTCAGTGCATGCTCGGGAGTAATGGCAAGCGACGCTTCGAGCCGCTGTTGTGCTTGAGCCAACTGCCCTTTGCGTAGGGCAATCAACGCCAGCGTGTTCATCGCCTCGATATTGCGAGGCTGGCGCAGAAGCATCTGCTGCGCCAGCCGCTCGGCATCGTCGAGGCGGCCTTGTTGAAACAGGGTTTGGACGTCGTTAGTGCTCATTCCGCGTTACTATAGCTCGCATGAACCACGCCGACCTGCGCCGGTACATTCGCACCTACGACGCCGACCTGGAACCGCGGTTGTGTCAGCAAATGATCGCCTCGTTTGCCGGCCTGGAGCGTTTCCAGATGCGCAACGGGCGCGGCGTGCGCAACGGCCTGGAAGAATCGGCCTGGACCGAGCTGAACGTGTCGCGCCTGTCGGACGCCGGCTTCATGGGCATGTTTCGCCGGCAGATCGATCGCGCGCTGGAACGCTACAACCGGGACATCGAGCTGGCCATTCCGATTCCGAATTCGCCCGCGCTCTCGGACCTTACCCTGAAACGTTATCGTCCCGGCGAGCAGGAACGGTTTCAGCTGCATTTCGATTCCATCAATCACGTCGCGAATCGTTACCTGGTGCTGCTGTGGTACCTGAACGATGTCGAGCACGGCGGCGAAACGCGTTTTCCGCAACTCGACGTCACCGTGCAGGCGCGCGCCGGTCGGTTGCTGATGTTTCCTCCGTACTGGATGTACCAGCACGAGGGGCTGCCGCCGCTGTCGGGCGATAAGTACATCGTCTCGACGTATCTGCTGTTCATCGATCCCCGTATCCCCAACGCGCGAGATAAGGTTGTAACAGAGGGATGACAGGTGCGAAGTGCAGTTCGTAGGCACGCCAGCGCCCGACGGCCTTTTGATTCACCGGCTGCACGACCTGCGAATAGCTCGGCGTGCTGATGAACCCTTTCGCACGTGCGTGTTCGGCGGGTGCGAGCATGCTGTCGTTCCAGGGCAGTTGCAGAAACTCCGCGATCTCTCGCACGCCGCGTTCGAAGTCGGCGACGAATTGCTCGTAACGAACTTCCAGAACATTCGGCGCCAGCATTGCGGACTGGCTGTACCAGAAATCGAACGAGCGTCGATAGCCTTCGGCGAGTGATTGCAGAGTCGCACACAACATCACGAAATGCGGCGCACGGAAGTGCTGCATGAAGCAGCTCAGAATCACATCGCAGGGATGCCGAACCGCCAGAATGATGGGCGAATTCGGAAACAGCCGCTGAATTGCCGGCAGGCGCAGCAGGTTGAGCGGATTCTTATCCACCAGTCGCTGCCCCGGTTGTAGCTGCACCTTCGCCGACGCGCGTTCGAAATAGCGAGCGCGAATCGTGCGCAATTGCTCGGGCGACAGCGTCGCGAGCTTCTCGGGGTAATAGACACCGGCAGCGACGATATCGTCGAGCGCATGCTGCACGAATGGCTGCTCGTCCATCGAACGCAACGACGGATGCGCGTCCAATGTTTGTTCCAACAGCGTCGTGCCGGAACGGGGAAATGCCACGACAAAGATCGGGCTCTCCTGCATCGACGGCGGATCGGCGGCGCCCCACTGCTTGATGTCTTCCGGATCGCAGCTCCACTTCGCAATCTCCCAAGTCGGAATGCCTTGCGCAACTGCAAGCGGCGCGGTCATCTTGAGATGAGCGATCTGCGATTCGTGCGCTTCGGTCATGGCCGCGAACGCTTCGTCGTAGCGCTTCAACGCATCGAGCGAACGCACCAGAGGAAACAAAGCGAAATGCCGGTCGTGAAATTGGCCGGTAGCCTGCAACGTATGAGTGAACAACTCACGCGCTTGCTCGTGATTGCCGGCGCGCTGCGCGAGCTGAGCCTGCATGACCAGCAAGTCCGCGCCCAGCGATTCAGCTTGCGGGTCCGCGGTGAGTCGATCGATCAGACGCTGGGCCTCCGGAATTCGATTGGTGCGCTCCATGATCTGCGCCAGCGTCAGCATCGCACGAGGGTTGAGTTGCGCGGTTTGCAGCTGGCTCACGACATGTTCGGCGAGCCGGGTCTCCCCGAGATTCATGATGCGATGACCGGCTTCGGCCAACTGATCGGGCGCCAGACCGGAGAAGTCGGTCCAGCCCTCCAACGCGGCCGTCGCCTCCTCCATCTCCATGGATTCGTAACAAGCCTTGATGTACTCCGAACGCATCAACGCATTGTCGGGCGCTAGTTCGACGGCTCGTTTGAGAACGGCACGCGCGGACTCGAAATCGCGTCGGTCCAGATGCGTGAGCCCGACGTTGAAATAAAACTCGGCGGTCGTGTTACCCAACTCGGCGGCACGCGTGTACGCCTGCAACGCTTGATCGTATCGACCCAAGCCGCGCCGTACCGTCCCGAGATTCATCCAATAGTCGGCTTTGCCCGGCTGGATGCCGACCAGCCTGGCAAACAACGGCTCAGCTTCTTCATATCGTTCGAGCGCGTGGAGCACGGCGGCCCACAGGTTCAGCACCGACTCCTTGTCCGGCGCCGCCTGCGCGAGCCGGCGACACAGCGGCTCCGCTTGTGCGAATTGATTGGCGCTGTACAACGCGACTGCCTGTTGCAGCCAGGCCTGTAACGTCGCCTTCGGAACCTCGCTCATGACGACAACTAACCAGAAAAAAGGCCGAGAGGCAAAACCTCCCGGCCACATTGATACTCGGGATCGGGCATCCTGCCGCGACCCTCGTGCGAGCAAAGCGAAAAGCGTGATTTTCGCTCGCTCGCCGCCGCCTCTGGCGGCGCGGGTACATCCATGTACCCGAGGGTGGCGCCCGATCAACTCACATCAAAACTTCTGCGACAACCCGGCGAACCAGCGACGACCCAGCAGGTCGTAGGTGGACACGTCAGTGTTCGCGTTGGTCACGTTGTTCTGATAGAGCAACGGCGGCTGCTTGTCGGCGATGTTGATCGCACCGACCTGGACCTTGGTGTTGCTCGGGAACGTGTAGCCCACGCTCGCATCGACGTAGGTCATCGAACCGATTTCCAGCGGCGGCGCGTTCTCGATCAGGCCGTCCGGATCGTTGACCTGCAGGCTGTGGATATAACGCAGCGTCAGCAAGCCGTCGAAGCCGCCCATGGCCCAACCCACACCCAGCAGACCGCGCCACTTGGCGTAGTTGCCGAACTGACGATCGAACGTACCGGCGATCTCGATCGGCTGCGCACCCGGCGACGGTGTGCTCTCGTAGCTCAGGATGCGCGTCACATCCAACGAGATGTTGAGCGTGCCGATCGGCGTATCGCGCAACGAGTACTTGGTGCCGAAGTCGACGCCGTCGGTCTTGAGCTCGCCGAGATTGACGATCGGCTCTTCGAACACCTGGATTTCGCCCGCGACGGCGGTGCCGGCGGGATAGCGATGCGCCAGGTTGCAGAAGGCCGTGTTGGCGCTGTCCACGCACTGCCCGATCGCGAAGTTCGGATCCAGCTGCGTGATCAGGTCGTCGATCTTGTAGTTCCAGTAATCGACCGTGAACGACAGTCCTTCCACGAAGTTCGGATCGTAGACCACGCCCGCCGTCATCACCTCGCCGGTCTCCGGCTTGAGGTTCGGGTTGCCGGTGATCAAGCCGGTGACCTGGCTGTTAGGTTGCGCGAAGCGACCGTCCTGCGGCACACCCACGCAAGCCGCGGCCAGATTCGGATTCGCAGCGACCGCCGCTGGCGTCAGGCTCGTGCACGGATCGGCGAAGGTCGGCGAGTCCTGTGTCGGCGCGAGCGACAAGTCGACGATGGTCGGCGCACGGAACACTTCCGCGTACGACGCACGCACCAACAGGTCGGCGATCGGACGGTACTCGACCTTGAACTGCGCGTTGGTCGAATCGCCGATCGTCTCCTTCGAGTAATCCGAATAGCGGATGCCGGCGGTGAAGTTCAACTGCTGCACGCCCGGCAGGTCTTTGAGTATCGGCACGAAGAACTCGGTGTAGAGTTCGCGCACGTTGTACTTCGCGTTCGAGTCGCCGCTACAGGTTTCCTGCGCCAGCAAACACGACAGATATAACGGTGGCTCGCCACGCGTCAGCACGTCGGCTTGGAAGTCGCCTTCCTGAGTTCGATATTCCGCGCCGACGGCCATCAACACCGCGCCCGCAGGCAGATCGAACAGCTCGCCGTTCGCGTTCAAGCTGTAACCGGAGCTCTCGTAGCTGTACTCGGTACGGTAGTTGGTCGAGATCGATTGCAAGGCCGCGACCTGCGCCGGATCCTGCAGGTTGAAGATATTGATCGGCGTACAGCCGGCAATCACCGCGCCCGCCGCTCCGCAACGGATCGTGCCATCGGTATCCCGGAAGCTCGGACCCACGGCGTTCTGCAGATCCGACCGCAGTAGATAGCCGGAAATGTTGGAGTCCTGATTCTTGCGACCCACCTGCACGCCAGCGTCCCATTTCCAGGAAGTGGTGCCAATGTCACCACGCACACCTGCGTTCGCGAGGATGTCGTCGGTGTCCACGGTGCTGGCGCGATTGCCCAACGATTCCATGCGCGTCCGGAACCCAGGCCCACCTTCCAGCACGCCGCCGAAGTCGACGCCGAACGGGTTATAGAAGCTCTGCGACGAAATGATGATGTCGTCGGCATTCGCGTCGAACGGCAACGCCGCCAGCTGGAAGCCGGAGCGTGTGCGGTTGTAGAGCAACTCGCCGTACGCTTCCATGCCTTCGCCCAGCTCGTAATTCAACAGCGTGAACACACTGCTGCGCTCTTGCGGCGTGATCAACAAGTTGAAGGGCTGATAGTTGTAAGCGTCCGCGCCGGTGAAGCAGTGATAATTGGCGGCGTTGACGGTCGCACCGGTCGCACCCTGATTGCGAGAGACAGCGGCACATGGCTCGCCGTCGCCGTCGAGGAAGTCGTTGGCGAAAGCGGTGCTGTCGACTCGGATGAAGCCGTTCGGCGTGCGGCTCGAACCACCCGCCGTCACCACGCCGCCGTACAGATACAGCGCGTTCCTGGAGAACGGACGATCGGCGGCGGAAACCGCTTCCTGTTTGTTATAGCGAGCACCGAACAAAACGCTCAGCTTCTCGCCGGTCGTGCCGAGCGTGAGGCTCGCCGTTTGCGATTCGCCGTCGTTCTCGCCGGTGCGGCCGTATTCGAGGCTGACATCGGCGCCGTCGAAATTCTTCTTGGTGATGAAGTTCACCACGCCCGCGATGGCGTCGGAGCCGTACACGGCGCCCGCGCCTTCCTTCAGGATTTCGACGCGCTCGATCATGTTGATCGGGATCATGTTCACGTCGACGGCGGAGGTCGTCGTGTTGCCGAGGATGTTCAGACGGCGGCCGTTCAACAACACCAGGGTGCGCTGAGCACCGAGGCCGCGCAGCTCGACGTTCGATTCGCCGGTGCCGCCGCCGTTGTTCACTTGCGGGTTGGTCGCGGCGCCGGAGATCGCCGGCACACGCATCATCAGATCGCCCATGGTCTTCACGCCGGTATTGGCGATCGTGGCGGAGTCCATCACGAACACCGGGCTGGCCGTTTCCTCGTCGACACGGCGGATGCGCGAACCGGTGATCACCACCTCTTCGATGGGCCGGGCCGCCGAATCGGTCTCTTGGGCAAAAGCGGGAACCGCGGGCATCGATGCTGCGCTAGCTAGCAGCACGCAGTGAACTGCATGCCGCAACGAGTTATTTGCAGAGCTCATTTGCTCCTCCTGCGAGTTGATCGGGCTGTGGGCGCTCGCTGTTTGCGCAGGCGCCGCGTTGTGATCGAAGCGCAACACCAAAAACGGAATACGTGACAGCGCTGGCTCCGAAGGTGCCCGAGCATACGTCTGTTGCTTTCGCATCAACAAGAGTGGCGGCGCCGCAGTCGACTTAATGACCGCTTGAAAATCACATAGTTAAGTCGGTAAATGTGAGCACGAATTGCTTGGACAAACGCTTGCCGTTGTACGATGACAACGCTCAGCAAGCCATTAATGCTCGCACTGCCGTAGCTCGGGTTGCTTGTATCTTTTTCAACACAGTGACTCCAATGAGAGAGCGGAGTCGGCGTCGGGAGGAAGCTATACGCCGCAATGCCCGATGCGATTCAGTGGCTTGCACGCGGCACGACAGCAAAAAGACGGCAGTAAGTCGGGCCCTTTCAGCCGCCCGAGCAGGTGGGGCTGATCGAGGCGCCGCGCACGTTTCGCCAAGGCTTCAGCAGATTTGGGTGAAGCAATCGGTGCTCCATTTCACAGCACATTTCGACGCGCTTCGTTGACGAAAAATCACGCGTGCAGCGACTGCTTACGCGCATATACGATTCGTCGAACCGGCCTTGTTCTTGCGATTCACCTGCAATTCGCGCACGGTTGCGCGATTCCAACGTCCGCACACACTATGTTCCGCACACTCATCGCGATCTGTTTTGCGTCCTTCGCGTGCTCGGTCACGCTGGCCCAAGTCACCGTGCCGCCCGAGTTCTCCACGTGCGCGCGTATTCAGAAAAACGGTGAGCGGCTGGCGTGCTACGACCGCGCCATCGCGTACTTGAGCCAACCGACGCAACAGCAGATCGCCGCTCCGTCGCCGGAAGCTGCCTTCGGATTGCAGGCAAGCGTGCCCCAGCCTCCGGCCGCGGCTCGCGAAGAAGGAAACAAGGACGAAGAAGTCTCGGCGATCACTGCGCGCGTGACCGAGATCACCTCGGACCGCGAAGGTAAGAAGCTCGTCGCACTCGACAACGGACAGACCTGGCGCGAGCTGAGCAAGTCGAGTTTGGTATCTCTGAACGTGGGCGACGAAGTCACGATCAGCCGGGGCGCGCTCGGCTCTTTTGTGATGTCCGTCCCGAACGGACGCCCGTTCCGAGTGCGTCGCGTTAAGTAAATACGGCGATATTTCGCTGTTGTTGTTTAGCTGCTTGAGAAAAGCGGTCCCGCCGGCTAACTTCCAGCATCAGATCCGATAAATATTTATTTCCAAGGGAGCGATTTCGATGCGGTCTGTGATCATGTTGACGGGCTTGGTCGCCGCGGTACTCGCCGGCTGTGCCTCCGAGCCAGCCAAGGAATCGTCGGCTGCCGCCGAGCCAGTTGCCGCCGCCACCGCGGAGACGGTGTCGAGCAAACCGTCCGCCGTAGAAGCCAATCCAACCCAGGCCGCGCTGGCCGATCAGCCCAGCCCCCAGGACGACAACGAGGTCGTTTGCCGCAACGAGAAGACGCTCGGCACGCGCATCGGCAAGCGCGTCTGCAAGACCCGCGCGCAGCTTAAGCAGGAAGAAGCTTCGGCCCGGGAAATGATGAAAAACCGCGATCAAAAGAGCCACCAGGTGGGCAATCCGCTCGGCGGCGGCGGTTGATCGCCAATCGAGAACGACTGGTCTCCAAAACGGATCCAACAAACATTTTTAGGGAGCGAATTCGATGCGGTCTGTGATCACGTTGATTGGGTTGATAGCCCTGGCCGGCTGCGCGTCCGAGTCGGCGAAAAAGCCGTCGGCTGCCGCTGAGCCGATCGCGGCCGCGGCCGCGAATCCAGCATCGATCAATCCAGCCCTCGCCGACCAGTCGAGCGCGAAGGACGATAACGAGGTCGTTTGCCGTAATGAGAAGTTGCTCGGCACGCGCATCGGCAAGCGTGTTTGCAAGACTCGCGCACAGCTGAAGCAGGAAGAGGCTTCGGCCCGGGAAATGATGAAGAACCGCGACACCAAGAGTCACGGTGTGACCG
>Ga0247784_1000217_pt1 | contig 17207 bp, 10 predicted proteins | sample UWRJL169409R5_FD_179909 | JGI IMG/M metagenome (GOLD analysis project Ga0247784, IMG submission 179909) | Plant litter microbial communities from Arlington Agricultural Research Station in Wisconsin, United States - UWRJ-L169-409R-5 | ecosystem: Environmental > Terrestrial > Plant litter >...
GCGCGATGGCTTGATTGATCGCGTTGGTTGCATCGTTCTGGCCGGTGGTGTCGGCGACGACCGTGATCGAATTCGCCGGTGCGCCGGCTGCCGGTGCAACTTGTTCGAAGTCGGCGAGGTCGATGGTGATGGAGGAGGCCGCGGTGGAAACCATCTGCAGTCGGACGCGCGTGCCTGTTTGCATCGACGGCAGAAGCGTCGAGGATTCATCATAGAAATGATGATGATTGCCGCTGCCCGGATTGTTGTTGAACGGGTAGACGCCGTAGTAGTGGCTGTATGTATTAGTCAGCGTCAGATCGGTCGGTTGTCGCTGATCGTTGATGAACACCCCCAGCGGCGCGTTGTACGGCGCGCCGCCGGAGGAATCCGGAATGCTGTAACGAACGACGATGGAGTTGGCCGCGGACGGCAATGTGAACTCGACGAACTCTCCGACGGCGTCGAGCGTGACTGCACGGCGCCCCGACGCCTCGCCACCGACGGTGTTGTATGTATAGGTGATGGGCAATACGGTGCCGTTCGTCGTGGCATTCTCTGCTTGAATCTCTACGTAGGGTAGCGACGCTCCCGCACCTCCTGTCGCGGCTATGGCCATGCTCGATATGAAACTGAATAGAACCACCGCGAGCACCCGAGTCCAGAATCCTTCTTGAAACGTCGGCATACAAACCTCCAGTGCACGGCACGACGCCGCCCTTGGCGCGATGACCGTGGGATCTGTTGAGCGGTATGGAATCGAAAAGAAATCGTTCAGCCGGACGGCAGCGCACGCAGGAATTGCGCGAGGGACAGCACGCCACCCGCCGCACTCGCGACTTGTGACATCAACGTCGTCATCCCCCTGCAGAAACCTGTGACGGCTTACTGGGACCGTCTACTGGCAGTGACGAACTGCGGTGGCGGTTTCCTCAGCAGGCGGATTGGCTGAACCACCTTGGCCGGATTGGTCATAGCGGGCCGGGTCGAACTGGCCAGTCCATTTATGCGCCCTCCGTCGCATCCATCGCTCAAATCCATTGAGGGAAGCCCGAAATACCGCGTCGTAACCCATGGGAGATTGGTCTGACCAATCCGACCCCGGGCCGGTGGACCGCCAGATCGGTGGCCATCGGCTCGAAAACACACGCCTCCAGCAGGGCTCGGCTGCGTCGCCAAGCGCACCGGTTGCCCGGCCGGAGTCGTGGGAAAAAAAGTCCGGCACTTCGTGGGGGTTACATGTCTTATCGCAAGAGCGTACGGGGACGCATCGTCTCCGATATTTCCAAAGTTCAATTAGGTGTTCTGGCCGCGCTGCTGGGGGCGGGTGCTACCAGTATTCATGCACAAGAGGCGGCGACAGTGGCCGCGCCGGCCGAGGGCGGTACACCCGCCGAAGCTCAGCTCGAAGAGGTCGTTGTCACCGGCTTTCGCCAGTCGTACATCGACGCGCTCAACATCAAGCGGTCGTCATCGCAGATTACCGACTCGATTTCGTCGGACGGCCTCGGCCGCTTTCCCGACCTGAACGTCGGCGAGGCGGTTCAACGTATTCCAGGGATTCAGATCAACCGCGAGGCCGATGCTCGTAACGCGACGATCAGTCTTCGCGGCTTACCCGGCACTTTCGCGCGCACCACGATGAACGGCGTCGGATTCGCCGATCCGGTGCTGAACGGTTCGACGCCGCTCGGCGCGTTCAACTCGGATATTTTCACATCGATCACGGTCGTGAAGTCGCCCACGGCGGCGGATCTCGCGGGCGGTCTCTCAGGAAACATTGACCTGCGTATCGCGCCGGCGTTGTCTCGACGCGACGGCGGCTTCGCCAAAGCATCTTACGAACAAAACTCGCTCGCTGACCTCGGCAGCCCGCAGGCCTCGCTCGGCTACAACACTCATATATCGGACGGCCTGGCGGTCTTCGGGGTCATCACTTACAAAGACGAAAAATTCCGCCGCGACTCGATCACCGTCAACAGTTGGGGCAACCGTCTCGGTGCGATTCAAGTCGGCAACCAGGCGGCGGCCGGCTCGAATCCGGTGTACGACTCGCTGATCGCTCAATATCCAGGCGGTGTTTATTATCCGAGCCAGATGCGCCAGCTCGTGCGCAACAATCTCGGCAGTCTGTGGACCGGCGCGGCGGGCGTCGAGTGGCAGGCGACGGACACGGTCAAGCTCGGCGCGAATGGTTTCTACACCAAGCGCAAGCTCGACAAATCGCTGAACCATTTGCTCTACATCGATGCGGGTCCGGGTAACAACACCAACACCGGTCTCAATGCCACTTCGGCGGTGGCGCATATCACCAGCATGGGCACGCCTTATGTGGTCGACACACCGACCGGTCCGCGTGCTTATATCAATAGTTTCTCGGCCGAGAACATCAACACTTTCGACTCGCTGCGCTCGGAGCCGGGCGAGCAGGGTACCTGGGCCATCATGCCGCGAGTCGACTTCGAGACCGACCAGTGGCACGCCAGCTTTCAGGCCACGGCTTCGCGCGCCAAGGTCATCTCGAATCAGATCGAGCTCGACATCGTTCAGAACCCGTATCGCAATCTCGGCACAGCGGGACTCAACGGAATCACGACATCGGTGTTCACCGGTGGAACTGACTTGTCGAACTTCAGCGCGATGCTCAACACGCCGCGAGCGGAGCATGTCCCATTGGGTGGCTATTCGATTCCGGCGGCGGCCAACGCGGCGACTCAAGCCGGCGCGCAGATGCCGGGTGCTCCCGCGGGAACGGCGGGCGATCGCTTCGGTGCTACTGGCACTAACGGACAAAGTCACAACGATCTCGACGCAGGCCAGTTCGATATCGAGCGGTCGTTCGAGGAGGGCTCGTTCCTGTCCGGCCTCCAGACCGGCGTGCGCTACGAGCATCTGAAATATACATCGTCGGGTTCGCGTAACACGGCGCTCGGTGCCAACACCGGCGCGATCACGCCGTCGCTGTCGGTGCAGAATCCGTACGCTTCGGAATTCTTCGGCGGCAACGCGTCCGGCTTCACGTCCAACTGGCGCAACCTCGACATCCAACGCACCCTGGCGTTGATCACACCGGTCAACACCAATCTGCGCAGCGCCACCAACCCGAACGGTTTGCCGGCCCAGTTCATGGGCGGCCCCGAGACCGGCGTGTTCCTCACGCCGTATGGCTTGGTGAACAACTACTGGGACAACAACTTTTATAACAACAATTTCAGCAACGAGAACAACACCGCCTCGGGCTATGCCATGGCCAAGCTCGACTTCGAAGTCGCCGGCATCCGCGTTCGCGGCAATGGCGGCCTTCGTTACGAGCGCACGGAAAACGAAATCGTTGCACTCGATTGTGTGAACTGTGCCGCGGCTCTCTCGACGGTTGCCGGTCCGATCAACCATTCGATGGTCACGCGCGAGTACGACCGGACCTACGACAATTGGCTGCCGTCGGCGATGCTCTCGGCCGATCTGACCGACGATCTCGTGCTACGCGCCGCGTACTACAAAACATACGTTCGCCCGCAGCCGCGCGACTCGACGCCGATTAGTTCTGTTCAAGCACCGCAGGCGCTCGTGCCGCCGGTCGATCCGGTTTATACGATTACGATCGGTGCAACGGGTCTGAAGCCTTACACCGCCAACTCGTACGACTTGTCATTGGAGTGGTACAACCGTCCGGGCGGGTTGTTCGCTGTGGCCGCGTACCAGAAGGATGTGGACGACTACATCGGACCGATCACCGATCAAGGCGTGCTGTGCCCGGCCAACGGCATCGTCAATGGCGTCGACTACGGTCTCGGTACGCTCACGATCGTCGGCACGAACTGTTTCAGTTCGAGGACGTTCGTCGGTGCCGCGGGTACACCCGTGAATGCTCGCGTGCAGGTGACCGGCCAGACCAACCAGAACCCGATCCGGGTGCGCGGCCTGGAATTCTCGGTACAACAGAACCTGGATTTCCTGCCGAGCTTCCTGAGTCACCTGGGCGGTGCTGCGAACTACTCGATGATCAGCATCGACGGCAACGACGCGGCCGGGAATCCGATCACGCTGCCGAGCGTGTCGAAGAACAATCTCAACCTCATCGGCTACTACGAGACCAATCGGTTCGGTGTCCGCGTCGTTTACAACCGGCGCGGCAAGTACGATCTCGCCGCCGGCAATAGCTTCGTCGGCGACGCGCGCCAGGTCATGGCACGTAGCCAGGTCGATGCTTCGGCGTCGGTCAACATCACCGACAACATCTCGTTCTCGCTCGACGCCTTCAACTTGAACGACGCCATGCGCGCCGAATACGAGAACGACCCGAGCTTGCCGCGTCGTCTCGACTACGACGGGCGAACGTATGTAGCCACGTTGCGAGCTACTTTCTAAAGAGTCCCACGCTTGCGGAGCGGTCACGATCGGACCGCTCCGCAGACGCGGAAGTTATACGGAACGTAACAGCAGGGGGCTGACGCTTCGTCAGCAATGTCACAATGAAGCTATCGACTCTGGTTCGTCCATCCTTGATGGCTGCCGCCATCTTGGCTGTATCCATCGCACCCACCCACGCTTGGGAATCCGCCAAGGTTCGGTACGACGGCAATGGCCGACTGTTTTATCCGTCCGACGCGAGTGGCAATCGAATCCCGGATTACAGTCATGCCGGTTACAAAGGCGGCGGCCTGCCGCTGCCTGCGGTGCCGCCGGTTGTTGTGACTCTCTCGCCCGTCTCGGGCGATGACACTGCCAGCATCCAGGCGGCCATCGATCAAGCCGGCGCGCTGCCAGTGCAGGCCAACGGATATCGCGGCACCGTCAGGCTCACCGCCGGCGTTTACGATGTCGCGGGCACCGTGCGGGTCAACAAGAGTGGCGTGGTGCTCAGCGGTGTCGGCGATGGCACCGATGCTGCGAGCAATACAATCATTCGTCGCACTGGAACGTCGACGGCCACCGTCATCGTCGCCGGCAGTGGCACGGACAGCGACTTCCGGCCGGAAGTCGCTGGGACGCGTAGGTCGATCACGACTCCGCGAGTCAGCGTCGGTTCGCGCAGCTTCAATGTTGAAGATGCAAGCGGATTTCGGGTCGGCGATCCCATCATTGTGTTGCATCCGTCGACGGCGGCGTGGATCGCTGCGATGGAAAACGGCGGCGTGACCGACGCCAATATATGGCAGCCGGGCGCCATCGATATCCGCTATCACCGTTACATCACCGCGATCTCAGGCAACACGATCGCCATCGACGCGCCGGTGTTCAATCATCTCGAACGCTCACTGTCGCAGAGCTTCATCTACAAGTACGACCCAGCTTCGATCCTGAAGAACATCGGCGTCGAGAAGCTGCTGGTCGACATTGTTACTAACGGACCCGAGTCCGAAGATCATGCGGTGGACGCGATCGCTTTCATCGGCGCCGAGGACTGTTGGCTGCGCGACGCGACCATGCAGCACTTCGTGCATGCGGGGGTGCAGTTCACGAACTCCACTCGCTGCACCGTCGAGCGCTCGCGTGCTATCGAGCCGCACTCCATCATTACTGGTGAGCGTCGTTACAACTTTTCGACCTATCACGCGCAGCTGATTCTGTTCCGCGACTCTTTCGCCAGCTACTCGCGTCACGCGTTTATCACCAACGGCACCAGCACCGACTCGGGCAGTGTCGTGCTCGACTCCATTTCCGATCACAACTACACGTTTGCCGAAGCGCATCGTCGCTGGTCGACAGGGTTGCTGTTCGATCGGCTGGGTGCGTCCAATCGCATCAGCGGCGACGTCTACGGCTTCTACAATCGCGGCAACTACGGAACCGGCCATGGCTGGGGTGCCGGGCACAGCGTGATCTGGAACACCAACGCCGACGGCGGCAAGATCCTGGTGCAGAAGCCGCCAACTTCGCAGAACTACGCCATTGGCTGTTTCGGAAATATCACCGGCGCTGGGCCGTTCGCAGGTCCGGCCGGTTATATGGAAGGTTCCAACCAGGCTGGCCTGCAGCCGCAGTCGCTCTATCTGGAGCAGGTCGCGCAACGGCAGAGCAGTTCTTCGCCACCCGATGTAACTGCGCCTTCCGCGCCGACGTTGTCCTCGCCTGGCAACAGCGCCACATCGGTCGATCTGTCGTGGACAGCATCGTCCGACGACGTCGCAGTGGATGGATATAACATCTTCAGCAATGGCCGCTTTGTCGGGTTCGCCAGCGGCAGATCCTTCACCGTCACCGGTTTGAGCGTCGCGACCGCTTATAACTTCACGGTCCACGCCGCGGACCCGGCCGGTAACTTGTCGGGGGCGAGTAACACTGTGACCGTCACGACAGGGACTTCGTCGGAGCGGCCGCCCATCGTGTTCGAAGCGGAGGACCTCGCTTTCACTGCGGTGGGTGCAAACCGATCCGTTGCCAACGAGACATTTGCGAGCGGCGGACAGTTTCCCAGCAACTTCAAGTATGTTTCTTTCGGCGCCGATGGCGCGCCTCCGCAAGGTGAGTACATCGACTTCGTGCTGCCTGCCGTTCCAGCGGGAACTTACCGCCTTTCGATGCGCTACAAGACTCATCAAGCCAATCGCGGCATCCTGCAGCTTTCGCTAGATGGTCAGCCGCTTGGTTCACCGATCAACCAGCATTCCTCGCCGGCCACTTTTGTGGAGACAAACTTCGGCGTGGTGCGATTCGCGTCGACAGGCGATCACACCATCCGCCTGTTGGTGACGGGTCGCGACGGGACCGCTGCGGCGTACACGATCACTGCCGATGTCTTCACCCTGCGGCCCGATAACACTGCACCGCTGATCAACGCGCCATCCGGCATGACTCTCGAAGCGACTGGCCCGGATGGAACCGTCGCCAGCTACTCAGGAAGTGCCACCGATGATTCGGACGGCGACGTGCCTGTCACGTTTGTTCCGCCATCGGGTTCGCGGTTCCCACTCGGCTCGACAGCGGTGACTGCCGCTGCCGAGGACTCGAATGGGAACGCGGCGAGTGTCGCGTTCGATGTCGTGGTCGCGGACTCGACACCCCCTGTTCTTTCTCTGCCCGCCCACCAGTCGATCGATACAAACAACGCTGCCGGAGCCGTCGCGATCTTTGCTGCGACGGCAGTGGATCTCGTGAGCGGGAATGTCGAAGTCACATTGACACCACCTTCCGGTACTCGCTTCGCGTTGGGCGCGACGGCGGTGGCGGCCTCCGCTTCAGATGATGTCGGCAACGAGGCGACAGGTTCGTTCACCGTCACCGTGCGCGTCGGCGCCTGGACGGTGGGTGCCGCTTACGATGTTGGCAACTTGGCGCTCTATCAGGGCATCACCTGGCGGACCGTCCAAGCGCACCGCTCGCAATCCGATTGGACGCCGGCCCTCACGCCGGCGCTTTGGGTCAAGGTGTCTACGGGCGATCAGTGGGACCAACCCGTCCAGTACGCCGTCGGCGCGCGAGTGTCATACGCGGGAGTGCTGTATCAATGCTTGCAGGCGCATGCATCGCAAGCCGGCTGGACACCGCCGGCAACGCCGGCCTTGTGGCAACGAATCGTGAATTAGAACCTATTGTCGTCTGTCCACAGCGGTCCTACATTTCCCCTGGCACGGCCGAGATCAAAGCCAGAGAGGGGGAATCGCGATGCCGAATTTCATCATCAAAGATGTTAGAGACAACAAGCCGATCCAGAACCTGGGCGATCAAATAGACGGCATCACCATCATCCGCAGAGAGGACCTGCAAGCCGCTCACTGGGAGTTGTTTCTACACTCAACAACCGGCGGGATCGTCAAAGTAGATCTCATGAAAGACGGCTACCGCGTCTTATACGGTGCGGCGATATTCGTCGGCAACGGCGGCACGTCCGAACGATTGACGTTGGATGAAACCCGATCCCTCGGCCAGGTGATCATCGACGTGAAACAAGTCGCCGCCGAGAGGGGCGATTGGACAGGCACGGACAAATACAACTGCCAAGACTTCGTCATCGCATTCATGAAGAAGATCGGCGTGCCGAATTCTCAGATCTTCAAGTATGAGTTGAGGCGAGTGGCCACGAAGCATTATCCGCCGACGATTACGGAGAGGGTGGGAGGGGTTAGGGAGACGCGGATCTAGGGGCGAGTGGCCCTACATAACGCCCTTACAGCGCTTCGAGAGTTCGCGCGCGGCAGAAACCTTCGTTGAAGAACATAGCTTGCGACGCGATTTTTGCCGGCGTGGAAGGGGTTTGGTCTCGGATGACCGGCGATGAGGGCGACATCGAGCGCACCCCGATTTGCGGACTAACAAAGCGAATGCTCCCTTCGCGACCGGAACAGACGCTCCTCGCCGATCGACAATCAACGACTGTCGTAGCGCTTGAGAATCGCGTCGCGCCGCTGTGTGCATTCCGCTGGCGTCAGCAGGTTGCTTTGGCATAGTTCCTGGAGTTCGGCCAGTTGTTCCTTGGTGGATGGCCCGCTGCCGGCCGGCGTGGCTTTGCCGCCAGAGTTGGCCTCGAACACCGGGCCGGGTGAGTTCTTGCTGTCCTTGGGACTCTTGTTGGGTTTGCCCGTGCTTGGAACAGTAGCTTTGGCCACTGCGGATTTAGCTGGGTTGGCGGCTTTGTAGGCCATCAGATCTTCCGTGTAGGCTTTGGCTCGCCGGCAATTCGCCAAGGCTGCTTTGCTTGCCTTGGTACTCTTGATGTTATCCACCTCGGTGAAGCTGGCTTGTGCCGCTTCGTAATTTCCAAAGTACATTTGCATTACGCCCAAGTTGTAATAGGCCTGGGCGAGTACCGCGGGCTTCGCGCCTTCGGCGAGGCATGCTTCGAGATTGGTCTTGGATTGCTCCAGCGCGCGTGTGAAGTCTCTGTCTTTGACGTAGTCGTAAGCTACGTTCATCTCGCAGTCTTCATCGTTGTTGAATGCCATGGTCATCGTGTCGGTCCATGGCACCAGCGTTTTTTTAACCGACTCCAATGCACGCTTCTGCGCGTCGTCCATGGTGGAGGCGCCATCGGGATAGCCTTGGCCGCTATTCTGTTGGGCCTCGGCCTGGAAGGGTTGGGTTGCCAGCACCTGGCCGGTCGTGAGCGCGATCACTCGCACCGAGCCCGCGATGGTGGCCTGCGTGGTGTAGTTGTAATAAGTCTCGCCGGTCTTCTTATCGCGATAGCCTTGGCTCTTGCCGTTGGCCACATCGCAACGCGTGACTTGAGTGAAGATCAGCGCTTGCGCACCGAGCATCTTCCCGATCTTGGCCGCGGTGTCTTGATCGACCAAGCCGCTGGATTGCAGCTTGAATTCGTTGAGCACTTTATCCAGTCGGTTGCGATCGACGACGGTGATGCCGGCTTGCAAGAATCCCTGCTCGATGTGCGCCGACAATGGTTTCGCGCAAGGCGGCCCTTCTGCTGGAGCGATGGCCACGCTCTCGATGTGAATGTCTTTCAATTCGGGCGGACGCTGCACCGGCACGTCGATTTCCGGACCGGCGATTTTTTCTTTGATCCATTTGAACGGATCGATTTGTTCCGCCGCCGCAGAACTCGCGGCCAGCAGCAAACTGGTGGCGAGTAAGCCCGAGATCCGCTGTACGGTGCTCATATCAATGTCCACTCCGCCAAGTGTTGCTTGAGACTTTCTTCCAGCTCGCGCAGCGCGCTCGCCGCACTCGAATCCGCATTCAGGCCGCTGCCTTTGGCGCGAATCACGAGGTTCTTGGCGATCGCCCCGCTGTCGACGGCGACTTGATGCAAGTACATCGTGGCTTCGGTGATGAAAAGGCCCTGCATGTTATTGGAAGGATTCAGTCGCACTTCGCCCAGCAGTACGCCATCGCAGTACTCCTGCAATCGCAGTTGCCTGGCGAGCCTGGCACTGCCACGGAATAATTCCTGGTCGAGCCCGTCGTTCGTAAAGTGTTTACGAAACAATGTCGGCACGTGATAACCGAGATCGACCAGGACAGAGCTGGCGGCGTCTTCGAGTGCGGTAACTTCGAAGCCCTTGATGGGCAGCATGTGTAGCGCCACGTTGGGCTGGTCCGGCATGCGCTCGACGGAAGAATCGATGTAACGTTTGAGCAGCTGCTGCGAGGTGAGCTTGTCGATATCGGGGCGCTGCAACTTCTCGATGGTCTCCAGGTCGAGACCGTTATAAATATTGTTGTGAACATCGCCGCCTCGGATGCTCGCGCCGGGGCCGAAGGTGCCGCCCGTGATATTGACCGACTGGTTGTTGCCTTTGGTGTTGCCCGAATTGATCGAATGATTGTCGGTGTTGCCGACGTTGTTTTGGCTGCCAGTATTGCCGACGCCGGCATTGTTCTGTGTGTTGCCGCTTCCGGACTGACTGATAGAGATGGATGGTGCTTTCGCGTCCGCCGATGCGCCGCGGATCAGTCCAGGAACTTCGAAGAGAATGTAACAGATGGCACCGAGAGGAGCGGCTACCCATAGCACCATGAGGATCACGCGTCCGATGGCCACCGCCGTCGCATTGGATCGTAAGATGCTCTTGATGCCATCGATGCTGGTTTCAAGCTTGACCGGCTCGTCACCCTTGCTTGGCGATTCCCGCGCGTCGCTCATTCGCCTGCTCCCCGTGTGAGTCAGCACGCTCGTGACGAAAGTGCTGCTTGTATGATGCGCGCGAATAAAAACATCACGTTTCCGTGAATGCAAACGCCATTTCCACCTACTACAAGCTTGTGCGTTGCGCCTGTCGGGGCGCATGACACTTTGTGAGTTTTCGAGTGACTTGTGTCGTACATCGATCCTGCAGGGAGGCGAGAGTTTGTTTTGTATGGGGGTGTTGATGTTCTCGTCAGTAGAAAATAGATATTTGTAGTAGGAGAGTTTGCGGAAACGCCAACGTTTGGAGGGATGCTAGGCGTCCAATCGTGCGGCGGATCGCCCACGACATGGGCGGGCGAATGGATAAACGCCGGCGCGTCGCTCGACGCGAGCGATGAGAGTCGCGGATTTAGCAAGTGGCAGTTGTTTTGGCTCGTCGCGGTCTACCGCGACCTGCTAAAATGCCGCCGCATGATCGAGCTGCCACGACAAGATCCCTGTGAAATCTGCGAAACGCTGGCGGGTCGAAGCACAGTTCCGGTGCTTGCGGAGTCTGAGCTGACGATAACTGTCGTTAATCCATGGCAGTTCGAGGCCGGCCAATGCTGTGTTGTTACACGCCGCCACGTGGCCACCTTGCTGGAGCTGACCGATCAGGAAGGGACGGCTGTCATCAAGGCGGCGCGAGACGTGGCGCAGGCGTTGCTGGCAAGCTATCAGCCGCTCGGCATTCTCACCTTCCAGAACAATGGTGTGTATAGCGGCCAGGAAGTGCCGCACTACCATTTCCACGTCGTGCCAAGACAGCCTGGAAGCGATTGGGGAATCGGACCTCCCCAGCTCCATAAGTTTCCCGATGCGGGTCGTGCGGCAGGAACGACGAGTGACCCGGCGTCTGAGGCTGAGAGACGACGCAGAGCCAGAGTCGATGCCGAAACGCTCCACAACACAGCCGCCCAGATTCGAAGAAACATGCCGAGAGCGGATCGAGTTCGCTAAGTCGCCGCCTCCGGCAAGACGGCGACTTAACTGACATCCGCTGTCTAGGCGGCGCCAACCGCCTCTCTAACAAACTCAGCATACGTCCGCAGAGGACGCCCCAGAATTGCCTGCAGTCGGTCGACGGCACCCGCCTCGCCGTGCATGCCAAATTTCTGGATGCCGGACATCATGAGCCGCATGTCATACGCCAGCCAGGCCGGGCCGAACGACGCCATTTGTTTTTCGAAGGCCGCTACGTCGTCTCCTGCGTAAGTCACATCGCGTCCCAGAGCGGTACTCCATATTTTTGCTGCCGCTGTGCCGGTCAGCGCATCCGGACCTACCAGGTCCAACGTCACTCTTGGGAGCGCAGTGGGCGCGCGGTCTCGGCGCTGAAGCTCGGCGACGGCGATATCGGCGATGTCTCGCGTGTCGATCATCGAGACGCCAGCCGAGCCGATCGGCATCGGATAGACGCCATAGTTCTGGATGGCCTGTTGGACCGTGCGTTCGTTCTGCATGAAGTACGCGGGGCGCAGGATGGTTGCCGGGATGTCGAGAGTTTCGATCATGCGCTCGACCGTATGTTTGCTAGTGAAGTGCGGCACGTTTGTGTACTTGTCCGCGTGGATCACCGACAAGTAGACGATGCGCTCGATCCGGGCCTCGCGCGCTAAGTTCAACGCGATGAGGGCTTGGGTGACTTCGTCGGGCGTGACGGCATTCAGCAAGAACACTGTTCGCACCGATGACAGCGCCGCGCGCAGCGAGGGAACGTCGGTGAGATCGCCGACGATCTCGGTGACACCAGCGGGAAAACGCACTTTGCCCTGCTGACGCACGAGTGCGTGGACGTTTGCGCCGGCGGCGGCGAGGCGTTCAATGATGAGAGAACCGATGGTGCCAGTCGCACCGGTGACAAGGATGCTCGGGGTCAGTTCAGGTCGTTGGGTGGCGTTCATTTCAATCTCCTCGTTCCAAGTTGGGGTGGAGACAAGGTAAGTCGTTGCACTATTAAAACGAAGACGCGAAACTAGAGACAGGTAGTTTCAAAAATGGAACAGTATGGACCTGAATGCTCTGGCGGATTTCACGCTGGTCGCCGCGAATGGCGGGTTGGGACGGGCTAGCCGGGCCAGCGGCCGCTCGAAGGCGACACTGTCGAGGCGCATCGCCGATCTGGAGGAACAGCTCGGTGTCCGGTTGATCGAGCGCAGTGCTCGCGGGCTCAAGCTCACGGAAGCGGGCGAGAGACTGGTCGCTCGAACAGAAGGACCGATGCTTGAGGTGGCCGAAGCGCTGACAGCAACGCGCGAGGGATTGGCGGCGCCTCGCGGACGCTTGCGTGTTGCGTCTCCAGCGCTGTTCTCGCAACTCGCGATGGGTCGGATTTCTGCGGAGTTCTGCGCAGCCTATCCGGAGGTCACCGTCGAAGTGCTGGCGGAGGACAGACTGGTCGACCTCGTTGAAGAACAATTCGACGTTGCCATTCGAATCAACCCGAGTCCGGACAGCAACCTGGTCGGCCGATGTTTCGCGAAAGATCGGCTGGTGGTCGTCGCCGCACCCTCCGTGCCGATGCCAGGCCCAGGCGAGGTCCGACCGGTGCCCGGCATCGTGTTCTCCAGTTTCCAACCTACCAATTGGAATCTCGACGCGGGACGCCTGGTGCTGGAACCCATTCCGAAGCTGCGGCTGTCTTCGTTTCTAATGATCCGTGACGCCGCTGTTGCCGGCGCTGGCGCTGCTCTCATTCCGCAGTCGATCGCATCGAGCCAACTCACGCGGGGCGAACTGGTTCAGTGGGGAACAGTCTCGGGTCGAGACGTTGAGCTGTGGGTCATGCACACATCGCGGCGCCTGCCGGCGCCGAAGGTTCGTGCGTTCGTCGAATTCATGTGCGACCGATACCCGGAAGCCACGCTAAAACTTTCGTGACGGAATTATCAAAGATACATGCTTCTGCTCGAAGGCAGCGGCCTGCGTCACGGAACGACGCAGGCCGCCCGAACAGCAACTAGTTCGTTGCCGGCAAGCCGTTCAACACGGGGCGCACGCCACGCGAGAACACGAAGCCGTTGAATCGATCCCAATTGACCGACCACGTCATCACGCCGCGGAAGTTGTTGTAACTCCCGGCTCGACGCAGCACATAACGTCCGCCGTACGACTGGCCACGCACGATGTAGTTGATGGCCTTGGCGATTTCAGCGGGCGGGGTGTAACCGCTGCCAGCCGCCTGCAGCGAGGCGGGCAGGCCGATCATCACCTGGTCTGGACGCAGGGCCGGGAAGAAACGATCGGGATTGCCCGCGACCGGGAAACCTGCGAGCAACAATTCCGCCATTGCGACCTGGAAGTCGGCAGTGCCCGAAGCATAGGCGACACCGTCGAGGCCGAGCACGGTGCCGGTGTTGTAATGCTGGACGTGAATGAAGTTGAGAATGTCACGCACGCCGTGAATCACCGGCAAGTACGCACCAGCCGCGCCACCGTACGCTTGATAGCCAACCTGCACGTAGAACGTTTCCGGCGCCATCGACAGGATGAAGTCGTTGCCAAAGCGTGCCTTCAACGTGCGCAATGCGGAGATCAGGTTGACGACTTTCGGTGTCGTCGGGCTGCGGAAGTCGAGATCGCCTGCGTTCAAGCTCAGCGAGCTGCCTTCGAAGTCGACGTCGATGCCGTTGAGGCCGTACTGAGTCACGATGCCCGCGACCGAGTTGATGAAGCTTTGTTTGTCGGCTTCGCTGTTGAGCTCGACGGTGGTGTTGGCGCCGCCGATCGACAGCAGCACTTTCTTGCCTTCGCTCTTCAGCTGCGCGACATCGGCCTGGATTTCAGCGGCCGTCGTGCGATTGTCGGGATTGAACACGATTGTCGCGCGGCTGCCCGGCGCCGTTTCGCCGAACGCGATGTTGATCACGTCGAAGTCGCGAGACGAGTCGCGCAGGCGGATGAAGCCGGAGCCGTTGTCGAAGTTGTGCCAATAGCCGATGAGCGCGCGTGCCGGCACTTGGCCGCCATTGTCGCCACCGGTGTTCGGCAACGTTGTGCCGGTCACTTGGTTGCTCGGCGAAGAAATGTTTCCAGCAGCGTCGCGCGCGCGAACTGCGAATGTGTAGCTCGTGCTTGGGGACAGGCCGCTAAGGGTGATTGTCGTCGATGCGTTGCTGCTGACGACGGCGGCGTTCTGCGTGACTTCATAAGTCGTCACGCCGACGTTATCGGTGGATGCGTTCCACGCTAACGAAACACTCGATGACGTAGTCGCGGTGACGCGCAGATTCGAAGGTGCAGTTGGCGCTTGAGTGTCGCCACCATCGCCGCCGGTATCAGTACCGATGTTAAGCCACAGTGCTGGCACATTTGGCGGCTCCCAACTCACGATCGATGTGTGTGCCTGCCGGCACTGATAAACGAATCCTTGGTAAGTGGCTTTGGCGTTCACCGCGTAAGCGGTGTTGGGTGCCCAGGCGGGAATGGTTTGGGCGTTGGCGGCGTGGAACGAGAAGGTCATCGCGATCAATAAAAACAGCGACGACAACCAGCGATGGCTGTGAACGAATCTTGAACTCATGAATATCCTCGATGGGAGCGGGCGGGCCGCTTTGGCGTCGCGTCCTGCCTGCGACTACCGCGACGATGGGCCACGGGCGTGAGCATCAGTGCCACGCGCAGTGTTGTTCGCCGCCGTTTTCGCCACAGATGCGACCAGAACTGGCGGAAATTGGCGACGGTCGTGCCAAGCGATGGACATTTGCGGGCGTGGTCGAACGCCCGGAGCCGCTCGGGTATACTCCGCGGCCCCGCGCAGGCGGGGCTCGCGATTCTTGCTTCCTATATATAGAGATGGTCCGCGGCAGACTGCGAAAGTGGCGGAACTGGTAGACGCGCTGGATTTAGGTTCCAGTGGGTAACCCCGTGAGGGTTCGAGTCCCTCCTTTCGCACCAGCTCCTTGCAGGGGTGGTTTCAGTTGTGCGTGATCGAACAGTTGACGGTGGTGCCGTTGGGCAGGAACAGGAAGCCAAATCCTCCGTTCCAGAGCCATTCGCCCGTGCCGCCGCTGTAGATATAGGTGCTCGCCGACGCTAGCTTGGTGACGCCATTACAGGTCACTGAAGTCAGCCACGTCTGGCCGGGATTGGATGAAAATCCGCTGACATCGAGTCTTGCGATGATCGTGTTGTTACAGAGCAGGTCGAACAAGCGGATGACCGTCCGACCTCCGGTCAGTCCGGTCGGCGAATACGAGCCCGCCGTGCCGACTTCGTAGCCGGAAACTTGACTCGCCAACAATGGGCCGCAGCCACCGACGACCGCGCGTGTGCCCACTGTCAGCGTGGCATTGTCGGTCGCGGCGTACGCCCATGAAGTGCTGAGTAGATAGAGCGCGGCAGTTGCCCAGGCGGCAGGACGAAGGTGTTTCATAATCATCTTCCTTGATGGTGAGTGGAGTTCTCGCCTCCATCGAGCCGCGACGCGAACTGGCGCGCAACGCCGATGTTTCCTGGTAGCGATGGTCGGCGGGAAGAACGTTGACTTTGCGGGACTTTCGCCTCGCGACCGACGAAGCTCCGGGCAGCACAGTGGTGGAAATTGGTATTTCAGACCGGCCCGAAGTATCGGCGCCGTGAGCGTTTCTAAAGTGTGCCCGGCGGCCTCCTCTGTGGCACAATCGCGCCCCTTTCGCGGGGATGTCCGGTGTAAGTCGTTGGTGTCAAAGGGGAGCAGTGGGGGTTGTAGTGCTCCTGAGGCGCCCGCTGCGGCGCGCACCGGCGGCGCCCCATTCATCAAACGATTTTTCGTGACTTTCAGGCAGGTTTAGCCCATGCAGGTTTCAGTTGAGTCGACCGGCGCCCTGGAACGCCGGATGGAAGTGCAGGTCCCGGCCGAACGCGTCGAAAAGGCCGTGGACGAACGGCTGCAGCGCATGAGCCGGACGGTGCGCCTGAAGGGCTTCCGCCCGGGCAAGGTGCCCGTAAAGGTGGTGCGGCAGCAGTTCGGTCAGCAGGTCCGCCAGGAAGTGCTGGGCGACGTTATGCAGTCCACCTTCAACGAGGCGGTGGAGCAGGAAAAGCTCACACCGGCCGCTAATCCGCGCATCGAACCGATCAACCTGGAGCAGGGCGGCGATCTGAAGTACCGCGCCGTGTTCGAAGTGCTGCCGCAGATCGAGCTGAAGGGCATCGAAAGTCTGCAAGTCGAGCGTCCGGCGGCGTCGGTCAGCACCGCCGACGTGGACGCGATGATCCAGAATCTGCGCGAGCAGCGCCCGACCTTCAGCGCCGTCGAGCGCGAGGCGAAAGACACTGATCGCGTGACCATCGATTTCGAAGGCACCCTCGATGGCGTGCCGTTCGAAGGCGGCAAAGGCGAAGGCGTTCCGGTGGATCTCGGCGCCGGCCGCATGATTGCCGATTTCGAAGCGGGTCTGCGTGGCCTTCGCGCCGGTGAAAACAAGACCATCGACGTGACTTTCCCCGAGAACTACGGCGCGGCGAACCTGGCTGGAAAGCAGGCGAAGTTCGCGATCTCCGTGAAGCAGGTGGAAGAGCGCAAGCTGCCCGAGCTCGATGACGAATTCTGCAAGCTTTACGGTGTAGATGAAGGTGGTATCGACCGCTTGCGCAGCGAAGTCGAGGAGAACATGCAGCGCGAATTGGCCGATGCGGTCAAAGCGCGCGTTAAAAAGCAGGTGCTCGATGGCCTGTTGGC
>Ga0247784_1000220_pt1 | contig 17140 bp, 16 predicted proteins | sample UWRJL169409R5_FD_179909 | JGI IMG/M metagenome (GOLD analysis project Ga0247784, IMG submission 179909) | Plant litter microbial communities from Arlington Agricultural Research Station in Wisconsin, United States - UWRJ-L169-409R-5 | ecosystem: Environmental > Terrestrial > Plant litter >...
TGTTCATGTTCGTCATCGGCCGGGCGTTGTATCTGTCGGCCACGGCGCACGACACTTTCTCGCGCCTCGCGTCTGGCAGCCTGGCGCTGACGTTCTGCGTGTATGTGTTCGTCAACACCGGCATGGTCACGGGCTTGATGCCCGTGGTGGGCGTACCGCTGCCGTTCATCAGCTACGGCGGCACGGCGATGGTGACCCTCATGGCCGGTTTCGGTATTCTCATGTCCTTGTGCGCCAAGCGGAAACTCGTGAGCCGATGATCAGACTGTTACCGCTGGTGGCGATGTCCGCCGCAGCGAGCTCCGCGTTCGCCTTCGACATCAAACGCCCCGAGGTCCGCTCGTTCATCGACGGCATGTCGCGGGAACACGGCTTCGAGAAGGCCAAGCTCGAAACGCTGCTCAAGAGCGCGGAAACCAAGCAACCGATCCTGGACGCGATCAGCAAGCCGGCGGAGCGCGTCACTCCCTGGCACGAATATCGGGATCGTTTCCTCACCGAGAAGCGCATCAACCAGGGCGCCGACTTCTGGCTCGCGCACGGCGAGAAGCTCAAACAGATTCCCGATCCGCAGCTGGCTGACGTCGTGGTCGGCATTCTCGGCGTCGAGACTTCGTTCGGCCGCATCACCGGTCGTTACAAAGTGCTCGATGCCCTCGTGACGCTCGGCTTCGACTATCCGCCGCGCGGCGAATTCTTCCTCGGCGAGCTGAAGGAATTCCTGTTGTTGTCGCGCGAGGAACAAGTCGATCCCGCCACTGTGCTCGGCTCTTATGCCGGCGCGATGGGCGCGGCCCAGTTCATTTCATCGAGCTATCGCAAATGGGCGGTGGACGGCGATGGCGACGGCCATCGCGATTTGTGGCACAGCTGGGACGACGTGATCGGCTCGGTCGCCAATTATCTCGGCGAGCACGGTTGGGTGAACGGTCAACCCGTGATCGTGGATGCGGCGCTGAGTAAGGATGCCGCGAGCCAGGACATGACTCAGTTCGACCTCAAGCTCGCGCTGAACGAGACGGTGAAGTCGCTGCGAGACAAGGGCGTGTCGTTCGAAACCGAGCTGCCGGCGGACACCCCCGCGATGCTGATCGTCAGCCAGGGCAAAGATGGGCCGTTGTATCGCGTCGGCTTCAACAACTTCTACGTCATCACCCGTTACAACCGCAGCCCGATGTATGCGATGGCGGTTCACGATCTGGGCGAGGCGATTCAAAACTTCATGAGGGATACGGAACGATGAGAGTGAAGGTCGTTCCGCTCGCGCTGGCGCTGTTGGTCGCCGGTTGCTCCAGCTCCCCGCCGCTTCGCACTCCGACGCATCCGACCCCGACGATTCCGCCGCCCGAACCGATTCCGGCGGAAATCGAAAACATTCCCGACCCGATTCCTCGCAGCGAGCCCAAATCGGCCCGCGGCAACCCGGCGTTTTACGACGTGCTCGGCAAGCGCTATTTCGTGCTCGCGAGCGCCGACGGTTATCTCGAACGCGGCGTCGCTTCGTGGTACGGCCCGGGCTTCCACGCCGCCAGCACTTCGAACGGCGAAAAATACGACATGTATGCAATGACGGCCGCGCATAAGACTTTGCCGCTGCCGGCGTATGTACAAGTCACGAACCTGCGCAACGGCAAGCACGTGATCGTCCGCGTCAACGACCGGGGACCGTTCAAGGAAGGCCGCATCATCGATCTTTCCTACAGCGCGGCCACCAAGCTGGACATGACGAAGGAAGGCACGACGTTCGTTGAAGTGCGCGCCCTGTCGCCGGTGCAGAAGGCGTCTCCGCCGGCTCCGCCGCCGCCCACGTCCGACTTGTACGTACAGGCAGGTGCCTTCGCAACGGAGGCGAACGCGGCACGGCTGCTAGGTCAACTGCGCGCCAAAGGCGTCTCGGATGCATTCGTGCGCGAGGATCAAGTCGACGGCAAAACGCTGTACCGCGTACGCGTTGGCCCGATTCCCAACGTGAATGAGTTCGACAAAGTCGTGAAAAGATTGCGCTCGCTCGGGGTCGCCGACGCGCGACTCGCGGCGAACTAGCACTGCCACAATTCATCTCTTTGTCTGGCGCGCTGAATGGGTAGAATTCACGCATGTACGCACGCAGCCCATTCATTCGTCTGATCTCACTTGCCGCGCCGCTGGCGCTGGCATTGTCTCTAACCGCCTGCTCGGATTCCGAGCCGGAAACGGGCACGCCCGAACGCACCGTCGCAGCGCCGCTGCCCGATGTCGCGTCGGCCGCCAACGCCTCTGGCACCAAACCGCCGCCGATTCCTGCCCCGCCGCAGGTGCAAGCGCGCGGTTATATCCTGCTCGACTACACCACCAATCAAACGCTCGCCGCCACCAACGAGAACGAACGTCTCGAACCGGCCAGCCTCACCAAGCTGATGTCCGCGTACGCGGTATTTCATGCGCTCAAGGACGGCCGCATCAAAGTCGAGGATCAGGTGACGATCAGCCCGCACGCGCGCGATCAGGACGGCTCGCGCATGTTCGTCGACGTCGGCACGCAGGTGAGCGTGGAGAATCTGATCCAAGGCATGATCGTGCAGTCGGGTAACGACGCAACGGTCGCGCTGGCCGAGCACGTCGCCGGCAGCGAGCCGGTGTTCGTCGATTTGATGAATCAATATGCACAGCAGCTGGGCATGGTGAGCACGCGTTTCCAGAACGCCCCGGGCATGCCGCATCCCGAGCACTACTCGACGGCGCACGACATGGCGCTGCTGGCGCGTGCGTTGATTCACGACTATCCCGATTACTACAAGTTTTATTCGCAGCGCTCGTTCACCTGGAACAAGATCACGCAGCCGAATCGCAACGGCCTGCTCGATCGGGATCCCACGGTCGATGGTTTGAAGACCGGTCACACCGAGTCGGCCGGCTATTGCCTGGTTTCCTCGGCGCTGCGTAATGGCATGCGCCTGGTGTCGGTCGTGATGGGCACGCCCTCGGTGCGGGCGCGTGAAGATGCGAGCGCCGCGTTGCTGAACTACGGCTTCAACTTCTATCAAACGCGCAAGCTGTACGCGAATAAAGCGCCGGTGATGACGGTGAAAGTTTGGAAAGGCGCGGCCAAGGAAGTGCCGCTCGGCGTCACTCAGGATATCTACACCACGTTGCCGCGTGGCCAGGAAAATCTGTTGAGCGCTGCGGCCGATGTGCCGGATCCGTTGTTCGCACCGTTGAGCCCGGCCAAGGCAGCCGGTCAGCTGCGCATCACGCTCGGCGACAAAGTGATCGGCACGTATCCGCTGCACCCGACGCAGGAAGTTCCGGAAGCAGGCTTCATCGGCCGGCTCACGGACGACGTCAAACTCTGGATGAAGTAGTCGTTCCATGCCCGAACCGCTGCCGCAGTGCTATCTCAACGGCGAATTCGTAGCACTGCGCGAGGCTCGTATCTCGCCGCTCGATCGTGGCTTCCTGTTCGGCGACAGCGTGTACGAAGTCATTCCCGTGTTCGCCGGTCGCTTGTTTCTATTCAAGGAACACTTCGATCGGCTGGCGCGCAGCCTGGGTGAGATTCGCATCGCGAACCCGCACGATCACGAGGGTTGGCTGGCGATCGTCGAACAACTGGTTGCCCGCAATGGCGGCGGCAACATGTACGTTTACGTGCAAGTCAGTCGCGGTGCGGAGTACGGACGCAATCATGCGTTCCCAATGCCAGCTGTCAAACCGACTGTGTTTGCGATGTCCTCGCCGCTGCCGGTGTTCACGGAAGCGCTGCGTACCTCCGGCCTGTCGGCGATCACTGTGGAAGATTTCCGTTGGGGCCGCTGTGACATCAAATCGACAGCGTTGCTCGCGAACGTGCTGATGAAACAGCAAGCGGCGGACGCGGGCGCGAACGAGGCAATCATCGTTCGCGACGGCGAGGTGCTGGAGGGATCTTCCACCAGCGTGTTCGTCGTCAAAGGCAATGTCGTGGCGACGCCGCCGAACAGTCATCGCATCCTGCCGGGCACCACTCGCGACGCCGCTGTGGCGATTGCGAAGGAACGCGCGAAGGTCGAGATCCGCAAGATCACCATCGACGAGCTGCGTAACGCCGACGAAGTTTGGATTTCAGCAGCGACGCGCGATGTGCTGCCCATCACCCGCGTCGACGGCACTCCTATCGGCAGCGGCAGACCTGGACCGCTATGGGCCGAAGTGAGCCAAGGTTTTGTCAGCGAGCGTCAGCAGCTTGCTGGCACCCGGGCGCTGTAACGACTCCGCCGGCTTGATTTGCCGGCGCCTAAACCGCATATCTGCGCGATGACTAAAGCCTCCGACACCCTGTTCGAATTTCCCTGCGACTTCCCGCTGAAGGTCATGGGCCGTCATACCGACGACTTTCGCAGCATCGTGCTCGGCATCGTGCAGAAACACGCCGGCCCGATCCTGCCCGCCAACATCGAAGAACGCCCGAGCCGCGACGGCACTTACCTGAGCCTCACCTGCACCTTCAATGCGCAAAGCAAACAGCAGCTCGACGATTTGTATCGCGAGTTGACCGCACATGAACGCGTGATGGTGGTTCTGTAACCGCTGGAATTCCAAACTCCCGCCGGGGATGAGACGCGGCGCTCGGCCCGTCTATGTGAGGGCGGGCAATTCAAGTTCGATTCTCGTGACGACATTCGTTGTCACGTCCACTCCCGCTGGCGACGAGGAAAGTGGACATGTCCGATCTGGGCCCGTGGGCTGACGTACTGGGCATCATCTCGTTCGTGATCCTGGTGGTCACGCTACTGTGGCCCCTGCTGGTGAAATACAGCAAGCCGCCCGAACCGCCCGCGATGGATACGCTGCAAGCGTTTCGAACGCCGGAGTTGCGTCGCCCGACACCGTTCATGCGATTCGACGACGTCGCATGTCCTCACGAGAAACTGCGACGGCTGGTCGGCGCTCTGTCCACCGCCACTCAATCGCAGCCAAGTTATCCCTTCGACACCGACGAAGAACCCGATAGCGAAATCGCGTGCATCCTCGCCGACCTGGACGAACTGCAGTTCCTGCAGCCCGGCGGGCTGCTGGACAGCCGCTATCGATTGCAGGATCTGATCTCCCGCGGACAGCGCGCCCACGTGTGGGAAGCAGTCGACGAAGCGCAGCAGAATCGCCGGGTCGTCCTCAAGGTTCTCAAATACAGCTACTGCGTCGCCAAGAATTCGCTCGACCAGTTTCTGACCAATGCACGAATGATCCGCGACTCGCACAGCTGCGCGCACTGGCCCGTCGTCAGCGACGTCCGTGCGCCAGGGATCGAGCATGCGGGCGACTGCCTCGCCTATTACGTGATGAGTCACGTGCCGGGCATTTCGCTCGACCAGTACGTCATCCAGCGCGCATCACGGATGAGCCAGCCGCAATGGCTGTCGCACAGCATGGAGCTGACCGCGAAGCTGATGGAGCTGGCGCGTTCGGTCGCCGACATGCACGTCGATCACATCGTTCACAGCGACATTCAGCCGGGCAACATCTTGGTCAGCCTCGACGATCAGGGCCGGATCAAACGTTGTTGTTTGGTGGACGTGGATGCGTGGAGCTCAAGCAAGCTGGCCGCGCGCAAGACCAAGAAACCATCGAACCAGCTGCAGGACGGCACGTTCGACGATCGCGGCTTCGGTTACGTCGCGCCCGAGCTGCTGCAAGGTCACCTGGCGCAATCACCCAAGTCGGATATTTTCGGCCTGGCACGAGTGATCGTTTTCACTTTTCGCGGCAAGCCGTTGCCGCATCCGTATGCTGAAGGCAGCCCGGAACTGATTCGTAATCTGTATTGCCCGCCGAGATTGAGCGAGCCGCTGCTCAAAGCAACCAACATCAGCCCCTCGGACCGTCAGGAATCCATGGGTTTGCTGGTCGAGTCGATCGAAGCTGCGCTGGCGCACGAGAAAAACGCAGGGGTGCTGTCGCGCTGGGCCGTGCTGTGCTCGGCGGAACGGCCCAACATCACTCAAACATTGATGTACGCGTTCGTCGGCGCGTTGCTACCAATGTTACTGATGCGGCCCGGGCTTGCCGCCAAGAAATGGGTTCATCTCAGCGATACCTTTTCCATCGGCGTGTTCCATGCGTTTCTTGGCAGCTTGGTTTGGGGCGTGTTCATCACCGCCGGTTTTCTCTTGTATCAGACGCTAGTCCAGCAGACTCCTCTCAAACGCGACGCCGTGCCTGGTTACATCCTGGCGGGAATGTGTGCCGCACTGGGCGGCTTTCTCGGCGGCGTCCTATGCGCGATTCTCGGAGCTACTATCACCAATGCATGCACGCTGGTGGGTCTGGGCTGGATCGACGGCACCGGCGTCGAATGCGTGAAGCTCACCGGCCAGGGCATGCACAAGGTGCTCTATACCTTGGGGACGCATATGTTTTGGGCGTATCCGCTGACGGGTACCTTTACCGGTCTCGGGCTCGGGCTGTGGCTCAATCTCAAGGTGAACCAGATTTCCGCGGCCAAGGACGCCAACGTCCTGCCGGTGCCGAAGCGCAAGTTCGAAGCCAACGATCTCCCGCTGCGCACTTCCCTACGATTTGTTTTCAAACATCCCGCGGCTCAGCTGATCCTGATGTTACCGATCATGGCCGCCGCGTTGGCGCCATGGATATTCCCGCGCGGTTCTGAGCCAGTGGAATTCATTCAAACGTGGCGTGCACTCGGCGAAGGATTGGTTCACTACCTTGCGGCGGCGGGTCTGGCAGTTGGATATTTTCTCGGCGTGGCACCGCGTGGCAAACAATGACGCAGCCTTTAGTCGGCGCCAATTACGACCGAGTCGTTCGCCTGCTGAAGTCTCGAAGAGACGCGGGCTACGCGCCGTCGAGTCTCGCGGACGGACGCAAGCTCGCGCTCATTGTGGAAGGTGGCGGCATGCGAGGCGTGCTGTCGGCGGGATCGTTGTTCGCCATCGATCAGATGGGATTTCGCAATTGCTTCGACGAGATCTACGCGACGTCCGCCGGTGCGGTCAACGCGGCGTACTTTCTGTCGGGCCAGGGCCCACTCGGCATCACTGTTTACTTCGACGATATCTGCTGCCGTCGCTTCGTCAACCCGTTGCGGCTGTCCAAGATCGTCGATGTGGACTACGTGTACGACATCATCGTTCGAGAACGCAAACGTCTCGACGAAGATGCCATTCGCCGGGCCGCGGCGCCTTTGTATCTGTCGGTGACCGATGTCCACCGCGGCGAAAATATTCTGATCGATGTGCGCCGTGCGCCCGACCCCGTTTCGCTGGTGCTCAAAGCGTCCAGCGCGCTGCCGGTGTTATATAATCGAGTGGTGCATCTTCAGGGCGGCTCGTTCGTCGATGGCGGCGTCAGCAACTCGTTGCCGATTCAAGATGCCATCGCCGCGAACTGCACGGACGTCCTGGTCCTCGCGACCAAGCTGGGAGCGCATGTGAGCAAAGGTCCGTCTGTGCTACATCAGGCGCTGATATTCACGATGATGGGTTGGCGCTATCCCGCCGTGCTGAACGCCCACCGCCGCTCGTTCGCGCTCTCCAACAAACATCGACGCCTGGCGTCCGGTCAAGACATCGTGGCCGGCGTGAACGTTGCGACTCTCTGTCCCGAGCCCATTGAACTGACAGTGGGTAAAGCCACGATCTCTCGGCCCAAGTTGCTGAAGGCATCTCGTTCCATGGCACAGCGAGCCGTCCGGGTATTCGGCGGCGACGCGAAATCGATGGATGCCGCCTTCGATCGATTCACTGGAATCGGAGCGCTGCAGGCAGAAGTGGCCAGCTAGTCACCGCCGGCCGCCACGACAATCACAACCTTGCCGGTCGAGCGACGCCCGTTCAATACGTCGAGCGCTTCGGTAAAGCGCTCCAGGCCGTTGAGCTCGGTGACATGCGGCTTGATCTTGCCGCTCTCGAACAATCCGAACAGCGCCTTCAAATTCGATGCGTGCAAGGCCGGCTCCTGACGCGTATGAGCGCCCCAGAACACGCCCACCAACGAGCATCCTTTCAGCAGCGGCAGGTTGAGTGGAATCGCGGGAATCTTGCCGCCGCCGGCAAAACCGATCACGAGATAGCGACCGTTCCACGCCATGCTGCGCACGACTTGTTCGGCGTAGTCGGCGCCGACTGGATCGTACGCAACGTCGATACCGCGGCCGCCGGTGAATTCCATCACCTTGGCTTTGATCGTTTCCTGGGTGTAGTTGAACACCGCATCGGCGCCGTGACGTTTCGCAAGCTCAAGCTTTTCATCTGTGCTTGCAGCGGCGAGCACTTTGGCGCCGAGGGCTTTGCCGATCTCGATCGCAGTCAATCCGACGCCACCTGCAGCACCCAGCACGAGCAAAGTCTCGCCTGGCTGAATGTTTGCTCGCTGCACGAGCGCGTGATACGTCGTGCCGTAGTTGACGAGGAATCCCGCCGCGGCGGACATGCTCATCGACGGCGGCAACGGGATCAGCATATTCGCAGGCGCGACGCATTCTTCGGCGAGTCCACCCTGCCCTGCCATCGCGAGCACGCGTGCGCCGACTCTCACATTGGAAACATCGGGCGCGACTTCGATGACGACGCCGGCGACTTCGGCACCGGGCGTGAAAGGAACTTCGGGCTTGACCTGATATTTACCCGCGACCATCAACGCGTCGGGAAAGCCGAAGCCGACGGTGTGCACGCGCAAGCGCACGTGACCGGGCTTCAATGCCGGAGCGGCAATGTCTTGAACGGTGAGATCGGGAGGCGGACCGTAGCTGCTGAGAACGACTGCTCGCATGTTTCGAACCTTCACGCAACCGGCGAAGCCGGTTGCAAAATGGCATTTAGCCGACGTCGGCCGTCAGCCGCAACGATGCAAGCAAACGCGGCTGCAACGCATCCGCGACTTCCTGCACACTTGCGTTCACGCCCAGCGAGCGCAAATCGATCACTTCCAGCCCGCGATAGCCGCACGGGTTGATGCGCTGAAACGGTTCGAGATCCATGGCAACGTTGAACGCGAGGCCATGATAACTGCTGCCGCGACGAATCCGCAGTCCGATGCTCGCAACTTTACGTCCCTCGACATAGACACCGGGCGCGTCTCGCCGTGCGAGCGCCGTGATGTTCCACGATGCGAGCAGATCGATGATGGCGCTCTCCAACGACATCACTAATTGACGCACACCGAGCCCGGCACGACGCACGTCGATCAGCGGATACACGACCAACTGACCCGGGCCGTGATATGTGACTTGTCCGCCGCGGTCGATCTGCACGACGGGAATATCGCCGGGCGCCAGCAAATGTTCGGGCGCGGCGTTCATGCCGAGCGTGAACACCGGCGGATGTTCGAGAGACCAGATTTCGTCCGGCGTCTCGGGCGTGCGCTGCTCGGTGAAGGACTGCATCGCGCGCCAGGTGGGCTCGTATTCGACGCGGCCCAGCCAGCGGAGAAGCGGTTCGCGGTTCGCGGGTAGCGGTTGGCGGTTGGTCACGATGGGTTCGCTGGACATGATACGGCTGGCCTATAACGGTTCAATCAACCGCGACATCTACTAACCGCCAACCGCTAACCGCTAACCGCCGGCTTCAATCCCGCATTGTTTCTTTCCAACGCACGTTCCGCGCGATAGCTCGAACGCACCAGCGGGCCGGACACGCATTCGAGGAAGCCTTTCGCCAGCGCCCATTCGCGATAGCGTTCGAACTCGGCCGGTGTGACCCAGCGTTCGATCGCCAGGTGATTTGCGGTCGGGCGCAAGTATTGTCCCAATGTGAGAATGTCCACACCGGCGGCGCGCATGTCGTCCATCGCTGTGGCGATTTCTTCGTCGGTCTCGCCGAGGCCGAGCATGAGGCTGGTCTTCGTCAACACGTCGGGACGGAAACGCTTCGCGTGCGCGAGTACCGTCAATGTTTGTTCGTAACCGGCGCGGGGATCGCGGACGGGATGCGTGAGTCGACGCACCGTCTCGACGTTCTGTGCGAACACATCGAGCCCGCTCGCGACGACAGTTTCGACATCGGCGAGCACGCCTTGGAAATCCGGGGTCAGAGCTTCCACGGCCGTGCCGGGATTGAGGCTCTTGATCTCTTGCACGCACGCAGCGAAGTGAGCCGCGCCGCCGTCGGGAAGATCGTCGCGATTGACCGATGTGAGCACGACGTACTTCAACTTCATCAGCTGCACCGTACGCGCGCTGTTGGCAGGCTCCTCGTTATCGAGCCAGCCATGAGGATTGCCGGTGTCGACTGAGCAGAAGCGGCAAGCTCGCGTGCAAACCGCACCCATCAACATGATGGTGGCGGTGCCGGCGTTCCAGCACTCGCCGATGTTCGGGCACTTGGCTTCTTCGCAGACGGTCGCGAGGCGATGTTCTTTGACGGTGTTCTTAACGGCGTCGAAGCCGCGACCGGCGGGCATCGGGGCTCGCAGCCAGGTCGGCTTGCGGCCCATCTCGATGGGAGTGGCACTGGCAGTGGCCTTGATGCCGTCCTTGATGGCGCTGAAGCCCTGCGGGGTGCGGTACTTGTCGCCGCTGCGAACGATGGGAATGCCTTTGAACTCGCTCATGGCGCCATTCTACATGGGGCGGGAGGGGTGCATCTCAAGCAGCCGTCCCTGGAGCGTTGACCAGCCGTTACGTCCGTGTACCGGCGTTCGCGTGGTCCGAGGCGACGTTAAGTCGCCTCGAAAAGGCATCCACGCTCACCCGGCTTGGAGCCGGGCTTTTTGACTTAGCTGGTCGCTGAGCGCATCAAGCGTTCTGGCTGCGGATGCTCCACAGATCCGCGAGGTCGCTCCACTTGCTGCCGTTCTTCACGGCCTTGAAAGCGTCGCGGGCTTTGTCCTTCTGGCCTTTCTTCAGGTACGCGATGCCGAGGCTGATCTGCGCCTCGTCGACGTCGGTCACGCCGCCCTTGGCAATACCCTTCTCCATCGCCGCGATGGCCTTGTCGAGATCGCCGTAGCTCAGGTATGCCTGACCGAGACCGACGCTCGCCTGGCCGGAGCCGGCCTTGTCGGCTTCCGCCTGGAGCTGGTTCAGCGAGGCTTTGTCGGCGTCCGACTGCTTCTTGGCGCCGGCCAGCAGGCGGTCGTAACGACCCTGCTCGGTCTTGTCCGCGCTCTTGAGCAAGCCGGTGTCGATGCCCTTCTGCACCATCTCCTGCGCTTCGCCGGGCACGCCGGCGTCCATCGCGAGCTGCGCCATTTCGACGTAGTCGCCCTTGTCCTTGAGCACGCCGACGTCGTTCATCAGGCGGTAGTAGCCCAACGTCACGCGGTCGCCGCCTTCTTTACGACGGTAGATGTCGAGCAGGTTGTCCCAGTACTCGGGCTTCGGGTAGTAGCGAACCATCTTCTTCAATGCTTCGCCGATGCCTTCCTTGTTGTCGACCTTGAAGTGCGAGCTCATGACGATCTGGATCCAGTTCTCGTCCGGCTTGCGGCCGCCTTTTTCGGCGTTGTTGATGACGCCCGACATGGTCGCCGCGGCGCCCTTGTAGTCGTTCAACAAGTACTGCGATTGACCGAGCAGGATGCTCATGTCTTCGGTGCCTGGATGCTTTTCCAGCCACTTCTTGGACCAGGTGGCGGCCTTGTTATAGTCCTTCACCTGGAAGTACAGCTGCGCCACCGTCTTGGTGCGCTCGTCGACCTGGTCGGCTGGCATCAGGCCGGAGTTCAGCATGCGCTCGAACACCGGAGCGGCTTCGCCGAACTTCTTCTGCTGAATGAGCACGTAGCCCATGAATTCGTCGATCTGATAGGCCTCGAACGGAGTCTTCTTCTCGACCGCCTGAGCCTGTTTGATCGCAGTAAGCGCAGCGTCCCACTGCTTCTTCTGCATGGCTTCCTGCGCCGCCTTGAGCGGCTTGGCCACTTCCTTGGTGGTGATCTTGTTGGCGCCCTTGTCTTCGGCGGCGTGCGCCGTCGGGGCCAGCAACGTCACCGCGGGAGCGATCGCCCCCAGGGCCAGAGAAATCGCGACGGCAATACTTCTTACTCGAATCATATGGTTTCCCGATCTATCCCGTTCTTTGACTGGATAAGGTGTAAGTCGACCCATGTTCGGCTCGCAAGTGCTTGGCACACTGAGCTTATGACCACATTCGCGGCCATAAATTCGGCGGATCCGCAGCGGCGGCAAAATGGTCCCGAAACCACCTTCGTCCGAAGCTTAAGGCTAAGTGAGTCGCTGGACTACAAACGGTCGGCGGCGGGAATTGTTTCAGTCCCGCCGCCGCTGCCATTGTTTTACCGTCTAGCTCGCGCCGACGCTTATTCCATGAATTGTTCGTTGCCGACGAAACCGATGCGCATCATGCCGTTGCGCTGGGCGATCGCCAGCACCTTGGCGACGGTGTCGTAGTTGGCACGCCGCTCGGGCCGCACGTGCAGCTCGGGTTGCGGGTTCTTCGAGGCTTCCACGCGGAAGTAGCCTTCCAGCTGCTCCAGCGCCACTACGTTACCGTTCCAGATGATCGTGCCGTCCCAGTCGATGTCGATCCGGATCGGCTCGACACGCACCTGGTCCGGCGGCGGTGGCCGGTTGGTCTGGGGCATATCAAGCTTCACCGCGTGCGTCATCACCGGCAGGGTGATGATGAACATGATCAGCAGCACCAACATGACGTCGATCAACGGCGTCGTGTTGATTTCCATCATGGGTTCATCTGACCCGCCGCCGCCAACACTCATTGCCATGGCAAATAACCTCTAGTTCTTCGAGTTGCTGGACGGCGTAATCAACGCTGCTGGCCGGAAGGACCGGGTTCGGTGATGAACCCGACCTTCTGAATGCCGGCGCGCTGCGCGGTGAGGATCACGCGGCCTACATATTCGTAGCGCGTCATCTGGTCCGCACGCACATGCACTTCGGGTTGCGGCTTCAACACCGCAGCTCCCTTGAGACGTTCCAACAGCGCCGCAGTATCGGGCACCAAGGTCTGGCCCCAGAAAATCTGGCCATCCTTGTTCACCGAGATATTGATGTTTTCCGGCGCTGTCTTGGTCGCCTCGTTGCGCACCTTGGGCAACTCGACGGGTACGGTGTGCGTGATCACCGGGATGGTGATCATGAACACGATCAGCAGCACCAACATGACGTCGACCAGCGGCGTCGTGTTGATCTCCGACATGGCCCTCTCGTCGTCACCCGACGGAGGGGCAAACATGCCTTCAAATGAACTCATTGAACTCGCTCCACGTCAGTTGGTGCTACGGATGACGTGACTTACTTGCGGGTGACCGCTGCAGCCGGGGCACCAGCCGGAGTCGCCGGACGCGCCGGAGCAGCCGGAACGGCACCGCCGAAGTCGACGCGCGCGCCGCTGATCAGGTAGGCGTGCAGGTCGGCGGCGAAGTAACGCAGCTTCTCGATCAGGTCCTTGTTACGACCCAGCAGCCAGTTGTAACCCCACACGGCCGGCACGGCGACGAACAGACCGATGGCGGTCATGATCAACGCTTCGCCGATCGGACCTGCGGTCTTGTCGAGCGAGGCCTGGCCGGCGAGGGAGATCTGGATCAACGCGTTGTAGATGCCCCACACCGTGCCGAACAGACCGACGAACGGCGCCGTCGAACCGGTCGTGGCGAGCACCGACAGGCCGGTGTTCAGACGCTTGCTGATGGAGTCGACCGTGCGATACAGCGACGCGGTGATCCACTCGTGCAGCGGGATCTGGTCGGTCAGGCGGCCTTCGTGATGCTGGGCGGCGCGCAGGCCGTCTTCCACCATCATGCGGAACGCGTTGTCCTTGCCGGTGAGCTTGGCGGCGCCGTCACGGATGGTGCCGGCGGACCAGAAGCCCTTTTCCACTTCCTTGTACTGCTTGAACAGGCGGCGCTGATCCCAGGCCTTGGTCAGGATGATGTACCAGGACGCCAGCGACAGGATCACCATGATGATCAATGTGCCGTGCGCGACGACCCCACCCTGTTCCCACAGTGCTTGCAGGCCAAAGGGGTTTTCGACGTTATCGGTGTTAGGAGCTGCCATGGAACGATGTCCTCTACGATTAAATCTATGACCTGAGTCAGTGGGTGGAGTTCTATAAGGGTTTCGGGCCCTAGTAGCAGTACGCCGGGCGCCTCAATCCGTGAGTTTGAATGTGACGGCGAACTGCCCCCACATCTGAACCGGTTTGCCGTTCTCGGTGCCCGGAACCAGGCGCCAAGACCGCTTCACTTCGCGCACCGCCGCTTCGTCCAGACGGGGGAAACCGCTCGACTGTTTGACGCGGGCATCGCCTACGCGGCCGTTCTCCAGCACTAACACTTCGAGAATGACCGTGCCGGCTTCGCCAGCTCGGCGCGATGAAGGCGGATATTCAGGTTGAGTCAACGGGCGGCGCGAATCGGAACGCGGCGCGGTTCTCGGCACAGGCGCCTGAGTGGGCTGCGCGATCGGCGGCGGCGCGACCGGACGTTCGGTCGTCGTTTGTTGAATAGCGTTGGTCGGCGGCGCATCGGGAGCGATGGCGATGTCGATCTCCGGCGGCGGCACGAACGGCGGCGGGGTTTCGATCTTCGGCGGCGGTGGTGGCGGCGGCTCGTCCTGCTTCGGCGCCTCTTCGATCATCTTGGTTTCCATCGGACCAAGCACCACATCGATGATCTGATGGGACAGGCCGGAATTCAGCAGCCAGAACATCCCAACGTGTAGCGCGATGATGATCGCAAGAACGAGACCTCGGCGGGTAAACAGCGAACTATCAGCGGCTGGTGCGTAGGGCATGCTTTGCAGCTCAACAAAAAGTAAATACGGGGCTTGGTCGACCCCGCATAGTTAGTGCGCAACCGTAGTGGTCTTTCTGGGTATGCTCAGTCGGCTCTCGAATCGGCTCCAAGGGCTCGCTCGGCATACAACCCCCGTTTCCTTCAGGCCCGAACGCGCAACGTCAATCCCGTCATAAGTCCGTGAATTCCGTATTGACGTCGCAGTCACATAGACCGCAGAAACGCCGCGCAAGGTATAAAGTTTCTGGCAGGAAGGCAAGCACTCCGAAACAGAATCTACCTACTTGTAAACAAACTTTTCTGATAAGAAACGCGAGCACATCGCAGGTTGCTGCCCGCCTCTCGCACCAATCATGTGCCGGTGACCGCGCTGTTGCCGCAGTACCGTGCATACAACGACGCCGCCCACCGCTCCAAAGGGCAACGGTTGCAGTCGTCGATTGTTCCACATGGGATGAACGAGACGCTCGCGCGCCGCTCACCTGCCTCCAGGCTAGGACAACACAACTACGAAATAGTTAGGACGGGAGCGCGAGAAAATGTGGTTTTTGTTAGGCCGAGCCGCGATTCAAAGCGAACTCGATCGGGATCAACACCAGCGCGCGTCGGGGTTCCCCGTCTTCTACATAGGGGCGAAACGCTGCACGCAACACGGCTTCGCGCGCGGCATCGTCCAATCGCGCATGACCGCTCGACGTTTCTATTTCGATGCTGCTGGCGGCGCCGCGCTCGTCGATCACTACCCTAAGCACTACCAACCCCTGCTCGCGCAGCCGGCGTGACTGAGGTGGATAACGAGGCACCGGCTCGCGCACGTACTCGACCGCAGAAATCAGCTTCGGCACGCTCTTATCTTCCTGTTGCGCGGCTACCGGCGGCGGCGCTACGGGAATAGTGATTGCGCGCGCCGAGGCCGGCGCGTCATTGGGAATCTCAATCAAGGGCAGGTCGGGCACATTCACAATCGGTTGCGGCGTCACCACGCTGACTTTAGGCAACGGGCGGTCGCGCGGCGGTTCGGCCTCGGAAACGAATGTGACCGCGAGCGGGACTTCGGCAATGGCCCGTTTGATCTGCGGTGCAAACGTCAACGCGGCGTACAGGCCAGCTGCATGCACGGCAACGATAGTGGCGGCGACACACGCTCGCCGCGAATGATCTTCAGCAAACACGGACATCACGCAGAGCGCACTTCTATAACAAAGTTCGAACAGGAACCGACGCTCAGGATCATGCCTCGGTCGAGCTCGGGTTGCAAATGAGAACCTTTCTCACCTAAAGTTATCCCATACAAACTTTGCAGCCAGCCATGACCGCGCTCGACGCCGTTCGAGAGGGGTCTCGCCAGCCAGACATCGAGCCTTTAAGAAAAGGGAGATCTCTAGTTATGCGCGACCCAATCCACGTCCGCGGCACGACGCTCGCGGCCGCGATTTTCACTGTGCTTCAAACGGCCGCGCCGGCCATGGCAGCGGACAACAAGCCGCAACAGCTGCCGAAGATCTCGGTCGGTGCGACCGAGGATTCCGTGAAAGTCGACGTCGCCTCCTCGCCCAAGTATTCGCAGCCGCTGCTGGATACTCCGCAAACGATCACGGTCATTCCAGCGACCGTCATTCGCGAGCGCGGGGCGGCCACATTGCGCGATGTATTGCGCAATTCTCCGGGCATCACGTTCCAAGCCGGCGAAGGCGGCGGCGGTCTGCCGGGCGATCAGAACTTTTCCATGCGCGGCACGAGTGCGCGCAACAGTCTATTTATCGACGGTGTCCGCGACATCGGCAGCTACACGCGCGACTCGTTCAACTTGCAGCAAGTAGAAGTGATCAAGGGACCGACCGGCACGATGGCCGGCCGCAGCGCGACCTCGGGCGCGATCAATCAAGTGACCAAGGCACCGCAGCTCGAAGACCTGCAGGAGTACTCGCTCGGCTACGGCAGCGACGATTACAAACGGGTCACGAGCGATATCAATCTGGGCGTGGGCGACAGCATGGCGTTCCGCTTGAACGCGATGGTTCACGATGCCGAGGTCTCCAATCGCGACGTGGTCGAGAACCAGCGCTGGGGCATCGCGCCCTCCTTCGCGCTCGGGCTCGGCACCAGCACGCGTTTCACTGCCAGCGCACTTTATGTCGACGAAGACAACGTGCCCGACTACGGCCTGCCGTGGGGTTCGACGACGCAAACCACCGCGACCGATCCTTCACATAACGGCACGTTCCCGACCGGTGCCTACGAGGCGACACCGGCCGTCGATCAAAGCAACTTCTACGGCCTGAAAAATTACGACTACGAAGACATCGAAACCAAGAGCGGAACGCTGCAGCTGGAGCACGATTTCAGCGAGACCGTCACCGCGCGCAACGTGTTGCGTTATCTGGATAGCGAGCGCTCCTCGGCGATCACCGCCCCGCGTCCGCCGAATCGCCAGCTGCAACGG
>Ga0247784_1000221_pt1 | contig 17134 bp, 10 predicted proteins | sample UWRJL169409R5_FD_179909 | JGI IMG/M metagenome (GOLD analysis project Ga0247784, IMG submission 179909) | Plant litter microbial communities from Arlington Agricultural Research Station in Wisconsin, United States - UWRJ-L169-409R-5 | ecosystem: Environmental > Terrestrial > Plant litter >...
TCGGACGCGGAGGAACGCGTGTCACCGGCCTATATCCAGCCGATGGCTTCCGAAGAAGTAGCGGCAGCACTCGCCGATCTCGCAACAGCGGCGCCACGCAACGGAATGATTGAAGCGGCCGGCCCGGAGATGTTCCATCTCGATGAGATGGTCCGCCGCGTGCGACGCCTTAACGAGGATCGACGCGAAGTCATCACCGATCCCCGCGCTCGTTACTACGGTGCGGAGTTGAGAGACGACACGCTCACTCCGGATGAAGGCGCGATTCTAGGTGTCACCCGTTTCGACCAATGGCTGAAGCGAACACTGCATTGAATATGTGATCACTGCCCGCCCTCGCAACGAAGAAGACGGGATGTCAGATCGTCGAGGGGCTGTTTCGGAAGGCGCATTTTCCACCCGTTCGGGCGCAGATCCACTGCCGCAGGCGCCATCGCCGCGCAGTGCCGAACAGTCACACGACGACGCGAGGGCGGGCAATTCCGATCACATGGATCCAAGTCGCCGCAGAGTTCGCCAAGAAACATTGGCCTCGTTGAGAAAACATAGTTCCGTACCCCCTGGTTCTCGACTCGAAGGAGCAGCACATGAAAATCGTCGTCATCGGTGGCACCGGCCTGATCGGTTCCAAACTCGTCGCCACTCTGCGCAACAAAGGTCACGAAGTCCTGCCCGCCTCGCCCGATTCCGGCGTCAACACCATTACCGGTGAAGGTCTGCCCGAAGCGTTGGCCGGCGCTCAAGTGGTCGTCGACGTCGCCAACTCGCCTTCGTTCGAAGATGCCGCCGTGCTGAAATTCTTCGAAACCTCGGGCAAGAATCTGCTCGCCGCGGAAGCACGCGCCGGAGTGAGACATCACGTTGCGCTGTCGATTGTCGGTACCGATCGAGTCGCAAGCAGCGGCTATCTGCGGGCGAAGGTCGCTCAGGAAAAGCTCATCCAGAATTCGAGCATTCCCTATTCGATCCTGCGCTCCACGCAGTTCTACGAATTCATCGGCCGCATCGCGCCTCCCAGCAAGACCGACGAAAGCGTTCACATCTCCAGCGCGTTATTCCAACCCATCGTGTCCGCTGACGTAGTGGCCGCGCTGGCCGATGTCACACTCGGCACGCCGGTAAATGGCATCGTCGAAGTGGGCGGCCCGGAGCGTTTCCGTATGGATGACCTGGTCCGTCGTGTCCTGCAAGCAAACGGCGATAAGCGCGAAGTGATCGGCGACTCGCACGCTCCCTACTTCGGCGCCGAGATCGACGACGAGAGTCTGGTTGCAGGCCCAGGCGCACGCATCGGAGCGAAGCGCTTCGAAGAATGGCTGAAAGAATCCGCCACGGCTCGCCGCTAAGTTGGAGAATCCCATGAAGCTTTATTACGTTCCCATGGCGTGCTCGCTGGCCACGCACATCGTGCTCGAATGGGTCGGCGCCCCCTACGACACCGTCAAGCTCGATATCGCGGACACCAAGTCGCCGGAGTTTCTGGCGCTGAATCCGAACGGCGCGGTGCCATTGCTGGTCGACGGCGACTTCGTGCTGAGTCAGAACGGAGCGATCCTGTATTACGTCGCCGAACGTTATCCGAACGCACGGCTGCTGGGCGATGGCTCGTCGCGGAGCCGCGCCGAAGTCATGCGTTGGTTGTCGTTTCTCAACTCCGACCTGCATCCCGCGTTCAAGCCGATCTTCAAGCCCACGCGCTTTCATCCCGACAACGCGTTGGCTCGCGTGATTGCGGACACGGCACGTACGCACGTTCGCGAGTACTTGGTGCGGATCGATGCACATCTGCAAGGGCGGGAATGGGTGGTCGAGCAGCGCTCGATTGCCGATCCCTACTTGTTCGTGATGTTGCGTTGGGCCGGCAAACTCTCGATCGATCTGAGCGGGCTGGAAAACCTGGCGCACTTCTTCTCGCGCATGTCCGCTGACCCTGGCGTGCGTGCGGCGATCATCCAAGAAGAAGGTAGCGCCGGCGTCGAAGCTTCAGCTGCATAACCGCCGGATCGGAGATCGTCATGAGTGCCACGTCACCTGATACGGGACGCCGGGAGGGCTCGCGCCTGCGAGCCCTCTACGACTGGATCGATGCGCGCTTGCATCTGACACCCGTGATCGAAAAGCACGCGACCGAGTACTACGCGCCGAAAAACTTCAACTTCTGGTACTACTTCGGCGCGCTCGCGAGCGTGATCCTGATCGTGCAGATCGTCACTGGCATTTTCCTGACGATGAACTACAAGCCCTCGGCGGCGGACGCGTTCGCGTCGGTCGAGTACATCATGCGCGACGTCGAGTGGGGCTGGCTGATTCGCTACATGCATTCGACCGGCGCATCCGCCTTCTTCATCGTCGTTTATCTGCACATGTTCCGCAGCCTCATGTACGGCTCGTACAAGAATCCACGCGAGATGGTTTGGATCTTTGGCATGCTCATTTACCTGTGCTTGATGGCGGAAGCATTCTTCGGCTACCTGCTGCCTTGGGGCAACATGTCTTATTGGGGCGCGCAGGTGATCGTGTCGCTGTTCGGTGCGATTCCAGGTGTTGGTGAAAGTCTCGTGGAATGGATCCGCGGCGACTACTACATCTCCGACATCACGCTGAATCGGTTCTTCGCGTTGCATGTCGTCGCGTTGCCGCTGGCGCTGGTGTTTCTAGTGGTCGTGCACATCCTGGCGTTGCACGAAGTCGGTTCGAATAACCCCGATGGGATCGAGATCAAGGATCACAAAGGGTCCGATGGCCATCCGCTCGATGGCGTCAAGTTTCATCCCTACTACACGGTCAAGGATTTGGTCAGCGTGATCGCGTTTGCCGCGGTGTTCGCGGCCGTCGTGTTCTTTGCGCCCGAGATGGGCGGATATTTCTTGGAGCACGCCAACTTCGATCCTGCGAATCCGCTGCAGACCCCGGAGCACATCGCGCCGGTGTGGTACTTCACGCCGTACTACGCAATCCTGCGCGCCGTGCCTGACAAGCTGCTCGGTGTCGTGCTGATGGGCACGGCGGTCGTGCTATTCGTATTCCTACCGTGGCTGGATCGTTCCAAGGTCAAGTCGATCCGCTATCGCGGCTGGCTGTTCCGCGGCTTCTTGTTTTCGTTCGCGATCAGTTTCCTCGCGCTGGGTTATCTCGGGCTGCAGCCAGCGACACCGGGCTACACCAATGCGGCGCGGTTCTTTGCGGTTATTTATTTCGCGTTCTTCGCGCTCATGCCGTGGTACACGAAGGTCGATCGGACCCGGCCGGTGCCGGAGCGAGTGCGCTATCCGGCGTGAGTTCGGCTCCGCCGCAATCATTCTTACTAAAGGCCCGCCTTAGCGGGTCTTGTCTTCCCGAAGCATAAACGACGTTTCGGCGAAGCCTGGCGGGTCCGTGCCCCTCGGTTCGCCGACATTTGGCGGCCGCCGTAGCGCGAGGGTTTGCGGCTCGGCGGCTGGTGACATAGGAAGGCTCAGCTGAGATCCGTGACGCCGAGCCCTCCCTCGCGCAAGGCTCGCCAATCATTCGATCTGTCCCCAGATCGAATGATTGAAGCGCGGCCGCCCTTGTCGGCGAACCGAGGGGCACGGACCCGCCAGACTTCGCGAGCCACCGACACCTCCGGGAATGCCCTCAGCGTCGCCACTCAAGGCGACGGCACCCACCCTCCAGGCGACCCAGTCGCAATCGTGCTCTTCTGGAAAATCTCAGCCCGAGTGGCAAGACCGTCCGTGCTACCCAACGCCTTGGCCAATTGCACATTCGCAGGCGTGCCATTCAACGTGACTGACGCCGTACCCAACCGTGCACTCACATCAAGCGGCGCGCCAGATAAATCCATGCTGCCAAATTCCCGCCAGCCCGCAGCGTCGGTCGTGCCGCCATCCGCAGTGCCCGCCCACGACGGTGGATTCGTACTACACGTGCCGTTGCCCGTGCCTGTCTTGCTGGTGCCGGTGCCCACACACCAGCCCACCGGCAGGATGTGCGAGTCGATGCGATTGTTGATGAAAGCGATGTTGTCGATATACGTGCTGCTCGTCGTGCCGCCACTGCGCGCGAGATAAGCGGCAGTAACACCGGGCCCAGCAGTAATCGTGTTGTTAAGAAACACGAAGCCCGCATCGCCCGCCGTCGCGCGAGCTTGCAAGACATACCCCGCCGAGTTGCTCGACGCATCGAACACCGAACGAACCTCGCATTCCTCGAACAGCGCCGCCATGACGCTTCCCCAGATGAAGTCGACGTTGCCGGTGATCAGCGAGCGATAGACCCAAACGTAGCCCTTGAGCTGCAACGTATCTTGCTGGCTGAGGAAGTTCATCTCACGCGCGACCATGCGTGCCGCAGCCGCCGTCGTGCTCGTGTTGAAGTACACCGTTTCGGCTTGATTATCGTAAAGCGTGGCGCGCGCGTGCGGATTGTCGAGCGTGAAGTTGCGGAACGTGAGCAAGTCCGACGACTCAACCAGCACCACTGCTCGACCACCACCCAGAACGCGATGACCGGGCACGCGACCGCTCGTCGTCAGCGCCGTGCCGGGAGTCGTGCTCGTGGCACCGCTACCGGAGTTCAGCGACTCGAAGTTAGCCGTACCCACGCGCACACCCTCGCGGCTCTCACCGACAATCGTAAGATTGGCGACGTTGCGCAGGATCGCGAACTCGGGATAGTTGCCGTTCTTCAAGTTGATGGTCTTCAGCGTGGTCACGGTGTTGCAGCCGAAGGACGCAGGGCTGCCGGTCGAGCAGCGTTGCATCACCCAGTTCAGCGCACCTTGCAATGTGCGGAAGTCGGCGGCCCCATCGTCGTCGACCGTTAGATCCGTGTTACTCGCCGGTGCGCTCTTGGTGGTGAATTCCCAGCCATCGTCGGCATCGACTCCGTGGAACGGCTCGCCACCGATAGTGCCGCCGAACACGCCGTCGTCGATCGTCACCACGTACGCCGTGCCGAATGCGAGCTTGTTGCTACGGAGCTTGATGCGGGCAGCGTTGCCGCTGATCGTCACCGGTCGATACCAAACGAAACGCGCTCGCGCCGCGCTGTCGGGCATCGTGCCTAGACCGAGCGCATCGATCTCAAGATTCGTACGCGGGATCGCGGTCTGCGTATCGGTCGCCGACGGCGCATTCGATATATCAAGCTGATCGACGATGACGTTGTCGCTCGCCCGGCGCACGGTAATCATGCCGCTCGTGCCGAGTGTCGGCATGTCGTCGAAGCCGATGAGCAACGAGGCGTCGGCGTGCACGGCATTGCTGCCTTTCGCCGGCTGCAACGTACCGGGCGGCACGACGATGGTGCCGGTGCCCGTGATGCTCGTGCTGATCTTGCCCGCACCCGCCTTGGCCAACGCATTGGCTTTCACCAGCGCGGCAGGTCGCGGAGTAAACGTATACGGAATAGTCCAACTCACTGCGCTACTCACCGGGCACGTGCCGAGTGCCGCGCCATTCAGCAACGATCCCGTGTCGTTGAATGCGCTGACCGCATTCGGATTCAACGTGGTGACGATGCTGGAACAATCGACCGCATCGTCAATCTCGAACACATTGGCATTCGAGATGATCTGCCCGCCGATGCCGATGCCAGAGCTATACGAGTGCGCATAAACCGATGCCGTCTTGCTACCGACGTGGTAGTTGTTGAAGACATGCACCTGGCCAAAGCGCACGCGCGGAGAGCGTTGCGTGACGGCGGTGAACACGTTGTTGGCAATCGTGATCTTGAGGCGCCCGATGTCGGCCGTGTTGCTGTCGGAATGACCGATCAGCATCGTCTTGTCGTGGCGATCGAAGACGTTGTACGTCACGCTGACGTAATTGGCGCCGCGCGTGATATCGAGGGCGCCGTCGTGACACTGCTTGGTCTTGCCATTCTCGATCGGCAATGTGTCGTCGGTGACCGGCACATCCGTGAGTGTGTTGCGATCAATCCAAACGTGCTCGGCGCCTTGAATGCCGATGGCATCGTAAGCGGCGTTCCAACTGCCAGTGGCGCCATCGGTCGGATCCCAAACCGTGGCGACATCGCACGGTGACACGATCTTCAAATTACGCACGATGACGTTGGCAACGCCGTTGATCTCGACGCGCCCGTTGATCAGCCCGGCTCCCTCGCCGGCACCGATCAGCGTGGTGTTCGACGGCAGTCGCACTTGGGCTCGCAGGTCTTGGTCGGCCTTGCTAACAAACGGCACGCCTTCGCTCATGTCGATGGTGCCGACGAGCTTGACGATCTTCGGTTGCGAGCCACCGGTCGCGAGCGCATTCAATAACTGCGCTCGGTTGGCGACGGTGTAAATCTGATCGCTGGTCGCAGCCGCCCCGCCCGTCGTGCCACCCGCCATTGCGGCCCAGCCATCGGCTGGAGCGACTTCGCGTGCCGGATCTGTCTGCGCGCACGCCGAGTGCGCCACGCCGGCGAGCGCGACAACCGCAATGAACGTTTGAATTTTCATGAGGCCACTCCATTGGCACTGCGACGGCGCCACGCGAAAGCTGCGAGCAAGCCGAGCGCAAGTAGCGGCAACGTCGAAGGTTCGTCGACCGAGATGCCGACGTCCGCGTAAGTGAAGCCAGGGTTGAACCGCACATCGCGCAGCTGCAGCTCGAACGTGTTGTTATCGAGAATAGCAAAGAACAGATCGCCGCCGCTCAGGTTGCTGGTGTTCAACGCCCAGATATTTTCCAATGGCCAGGCCAGATCGACCAACGAGAACTGCAGCGTGTAGTTGAATAAATCCTGGCCGGTTCCGAGGTTGTCCCACAGGCGTAACACGCCGTCGCTGCGAAAGTCGATGCCGAGCGCGAAGTCACCGGTCATGAATTCGATATCGCTGTCGCTCAGTACCGGCGCAGCTCCCGACACATAGTCGTTAAAGGCAGCGTCGTAGCCGAGCAAGCTCGTCGGCTCGCCGACGATGGATGTTCCTTCCGGCACGACAATGGTTGCTGAGGCTTCGGCAACGACGCATAGCGTCGCCACCAAAGCACCGAACAGGCGGTGCATGGCTGTCATTGAAATATCCCCCAATATGCGCGGCGACCGTGCTGGTCATGAGTTGGTAGCGCTTGTGTTGTTCGTCCGCGGTTGAGCTCGGTTGGTCACAACCGGCTCACCGCGAACTCAGGCTAACAAGCAATGACACCGGTGGCAATAGCTGAATTACAGTGATTCACAGTTCTGTAAATCATTCCGTCGCCGGGTGTGGGTGTCGTGCGGGAATTCGTGAACGCGTATCGCGATGGATTCAGGATCGGTGCCCGCGTCCACAATGGTTATACTTCGCCGCTTCCATTCCTCGATCCGTCTCTGCTCTTGCAAGCTTCATCCTCTTCTCGCCATCGCCCCGTCCTTGGCATCGCATTCAAACTTGGCTCCGTCGTGCTGTTTGCCGGAATGACGGTATGCGTCAAGCTGCTCGGGAACGATATTCCCATCGGTCAGACGATCTTCGTGCGCGGACTGATTTCGGTTGCGGTGCTCGCGCTGATCGCCTGGCAGACGGAAGGTTTGCATCTGCTGAAGACCCGCAACGCGAAGTCGCATGCGTTGCGATCCTTGTCCGGCACCGTCAGCATGTTTTGTCTGTTCTCGGCGGTCACGCAGATTCCGCTGGCGGATGTCACGGCGATTGCGTTCACGGCGCCGATGTTTCTTACCATTCTGGCGATGCTGTTCCTCGGCGAGAAGATTCATCGGTTTCGCTGGACGGCATTGGGCTTCGGCTTTCTCGGCGCGCTCATCATGATCGGGCCGCATCTGTCGTTTGCGGAGAACTCGTCGGCCGGCGCGCTTACCGCCTTGAGTGCGGCGATGTTCTCGGCCATCGCCATGACTTTCCTTCGCAGCATGAGCGGCGGCGAGCACGCGGTTACGATCACGTTCTACTTCTCGCTCACATTCATGGCTTGCGCCGCTTTGACGGCGCTGCAGGGATGGCCGATGCCGACGCCGGTCCAGGCGTTGCTGATCGTTCTTGCTGGCTTGTTCGGCGTCTTCGGCCAGTTATTGATGACGTATTCGTATCGCTACGCCGAGGCGTCGACGATCGCGCCGCTGGACTACACCAGCATGATCATGTCGGTGCTGCTGGGCTATCTGTTCTTCGAGGAGATCCCCGCCCTATCCATCTGGCTCGGCGCCCCGCTCGTGGTCGGCGCGGGGCTCATCATCCTGTGGCGCGAGTATTACTTGAAGAAACAGCAGCTCCTGCAAGCTCGCGCCGCCCCACCCCCCACTTAGTTCAAATCCAGGTCGATCACCGTGGCCGAGTACGGCGCTGGCGAATAAGTAAGAGTCGAGCTCGTGGTCACGAACTTCGAGTGCTGCACATCCGCTGAGCCTTCTGCCGTACGCGCCGCTTCGTCCTGTGGAATTCCATAGCTATAGACGCGCGCCTTCTGTCCCTTCTTCAGGCCGGGGATCGTGATGGATGTATTGAGCGTGGCGCTGGGATGCTTGTTGATCAACAACAACTTCAAAGACCCACCGTTGCCACGCACCGCGTAAACACCGAGGCTGCTGTAATCGCTCTGCGCCGGAACGACCGTTTCGCCGCCGCGAGCGAAGTTGGCGAGTAACTTGTAAACATAGAACGTCGGATAGCGGTCGGCCGGACCGGCAGGGTCTGCTTCGTTGACGATGCCGTAGTCGCCATAGCGACGCCAGCCATACAGCGACGGGCTGTTGTTATTGCCGGCTTCGCGACCATTGCGCAGATCCCACCAGACCATGGCCTTGAATTCGGTCTGCATGATGCTGCCGATGCTGTCGGCGTAGAACAGGCCGTTCACCAGGCTGGTCGTCTGTTTGCCGGGGTTGCTGTACACCGAGTTGTTTTCGGTGCAGATCAACTCGACTCGACCGCCGACCGGGCCGAGATAATCGGCGACCATCTGCCGGATGTTGGCGGCATCGCTCGGCCAGCTCGATGCGGAGTTGAGCAGGAATAAATCGCTCTCGCCGCCGGGCCCTTGCTCGTAACGGTGATACACGACAAAGTCCGGCGTGACGCCGAGACTACGCAGCGTCGTGAGTAACACCGGCGTCCAGCCGTTGTGAACCTCGCCGGTCCGCGGGTTCGTCACGGGATGATCGGTGTAGATGACCTCCGAATCTTCACCTCGCGCGATGACCGCACCGATCTTGATGCTCGGATCCACCGCCTTCATCTGCCGGTAGTAGTCGCGGAAACGATTTGCATACGTCACCGGGTCGTGCGGCCGATCGTTCTTGTCGGCCTCCCAGGTGCCGTAGTTCTCGTTGCCGATTTCCCAATACTTGAAGTTGTACTTCCTGGTCTTGTTGGCATAGCGAACCCAATCCGCCGCTTCCTGCGGCGTGCCGGTGCCATAGTTCGCAGTGACAAAGACCGTGGCCCGGGTCGAAACCGCGATCTCCGCGAACTCGTCGAAGCTGGTCGCCCATTCGAAGGTTTCGCCGTCGCTGGTATTGGTTTGCCAGTGATAAACATCCGATAGCGAACCGCCGGGGAATCTCAGCACGTTGTTGCCCAGCTCTTTGAGCAAGGCGGTGGTATTGGGCGAATAGAACGCGCCGTCCCAAACCGCGGCGTTGATACCAAACAATCGCGAGTCCACCCGACGCAGCGGTCGCTTCGGATCGACTCGAACGTTGACGACGCTGGGCGGCGGCGCGAACTCCAGTCCCACGTCGTCGACATAGAACGTCGGCTGATTCGCGCCCGCATTCTCTTGTAACCAAAGGCCCGTGAGCGCAGCCGCATTTGCAACGCCGAGATTGGCGAGCGGAATCGAAACTTCCTGCCACGTGTTCGGCGCAAGCGGGCCGAGCAGCACCGCCGGCTGTGCAACGTCGTTCAGCAGCGCGACGACATTCAACGTCTGCCCGCCTTGCGGTCCGCCGTTGATCCAAAGCTTCAATGTTTGATACGGCTGAGTCGGGAACGCATTGTGCTGGAGATAAAGCGCAGTGAACGGTCCGGCAGTGACTGCGATGGACGTCGAACCGGTGTGAACGTTTGCAGTGCTGGCGGCATTGACCGACGCCCAGCTCCAGTTCTGCCAACCGTTGATCAAGGCATCGTCATAGATGCCCATGCCGTCGATGCGGATGGGTGGCGTCGGCGGCACGCCGGACTCCAGCAGCATGTCGTCTATATAAAAGGTAGGCCAGTCCTGGCCGGCGGCATCCTGAACCCAGAATCCGTTGACGTCGTTGCGATTGTCGGCGCCAAGCGCGCTCAGCGGCACCGAGATCCGTTGCCAGGTATTCGCCGCCAGTGCGGGGATGGGAATTCCCGGTTGGGCCACGTCGTTCACGACCGCGACCACCTGTAAACGTTGTCCACCGGTCGTGCCGCCGTGGACCCAAAACGTCAGATTCAGCAGTCCTTGGGTGTCGAGAGGGGCGGCCGCCGAGCGTAGATATACGGCTGACCAGGCTGTAGGTGTCACGGCCAGTGACACAGTTCCTGAGCGGACTGTGTCACCGTGGGCTGGATCCGTGACAGCCCAGCTCCAGTTTTGCCAGCCCGGCGCCAGCGCATCGTCGTAGACGACAATGTCTGCATGGGCAATGCCGAACCAGCCAAGGGTGGCCGTCAGCACCACGGCCAGGCTTTGGATCCATCGGGCACGCAGGCTGCCGCCGCAAGCTTCCATACTTTCCCCCGGCGTTGCGAAGTCAATTTTTACTGGCGGGCTAGCATAGTCCAGAGATGGGGAGACATAGGCAGCCATCGGCAGCCAAAGCCTGGGACATCCCTTATGAGATCGACCCTGAGCCCGACTCGCTGAATGGAGGAATCCGCCCCTATGCGATGCCGTGGAATCCTGATGCCTCGACGGCGCAGCTCGGGATAATTTCTCGCAGATTCCAACTCAGGGGACCGGGCATGTCGTTTGCACACTCCAACGCCCGGCCAGCTGCTGCCAGCAACGTCACCATGTCCGCTTTTGATGCTTTTATGCCACGCGAGCGTCGCATCGCCCGCTTCGCGGCGATGCTGAGAAGCTGCCTCGAAGCCAACATATCGCTCGATCCGAGCCGGCAAGTCGATGTGCAGGGCAAGACCACGCCGATTCTCCGCAACGGCTCGGCGGACCTGAATCTCGACTGCTCCATCCCCGATCGTTTCACGGCGCAAACCGGTGTGACGGCCACCATCTTCGTGAAGAGCGCGGACGACTTCGTCCGGATCGCTACTTCGATCAAGAAACAGAACGGCGAACGCGCCATCGGCACGGCGCTCAATCGCGCTCATCCCGGTTACTCGCGGCTGCTGTCGGGCCAGTCGTATGTCGGCTACGCCACTTTGTTCGGCACGCAGTACCTCACTCAATACGACGCGATCAAGGATACTCACGGCAAAGTGATCGGCGTTTTATATGTCGGCATCGATGTCAGCAAGCAACAGCAGATCGGCTCGGCCGCGAAAGTCTCGCTGATGACATTCGTGCTGGCCGCCGTGATGTTTTGGGCCATCATCCAAGGGACCAACGCTTCGCTCGGCTTCGGGCTGGGGGCCGCGGCACTGCTGGCTGGCGTGTTGTATCAGGTGATGAATCTCACGATCACCAAGCCCCTGCGCGAAGCACGCGACGCCACCCGACGCCTGGCCGCGGGCGACCTGACGACGCAGCTTCACGTCGATCGCTCCGATGAAATCGGCGAGCTGATGCAGGCGCTCAACGGCGTGAGCCAGGGGCTCTCCGAGATCGTCGGCAACGTACGTAACGGCTCGAATCAGATCACGGCAGCATCGCGAGAGATCGCCACGGGTAACGCCGATCTCTCCTCCCGCACATCGTCGCAAGCCGCTGCGCTGGAAGAAACTGCATCCTCGATGGAACAGCTGACCGCAACGGTCAAACAGAACGCCGACAACGCGCAGCATGCGAATCAACTGGTGATGTCCGCTTCCAATCATGCCGCCAAAGGCGGCGAGGTCATCTCACAAGTGGTCGCGACCATGGGCGCGATCAAGACCAGCTCGCAGCAGGTCACGCAGTTCGTCAACGAAATCGAAGACATCGCATTCCAGACCAACATCCTGGCACTCAACGCCGCGGTGGAAGCAGCACGCGCCGGAGAGAGCGGTCGCAGCTTCACTGTCGTTGCCGCCGACGTCAGAAGTCTCGCGCAGCGCTGCGACGTCGCGGCCAAGCAAATCAAAACACTCACGAGCGCAGCGGCCGGGCAAGTGGATGCCGGCACATCGCTGACTCAGCAGGCCAGCCGCGCGACGGAAGAAATCTCCACCTCTGTCAAACGCGTGGTCGGGATCATGGGCGAGATCAGCGCCGCGAGCCACGAACAAGGCCGGGGCATCGAGCAGGTCAACGTCGCGATCGGTCAGATGGATCAGATGACTCAGCAGAACGCCGCGCTGGTCGAGCAGGCCGCAGCCTCGGCAGAAAGCTTGCATGCTCAGGCCGAAGATCTGTCGAAGGCGGTCGCCGCCTTCAAGCTTCGATAGGAACTTTTGCGTGCAACATCACAGCTTTACTGTCAGACAAACGCCAGGCCCAAGGTTTTCGGTAATCCATCGATGGCATGGCCAAATCGCGGGGCGTATCCTGCAGTGCAGTGCGGCCGTGTCGCACGGTGGTGACTCAGTATGAGCGAGAAGATCAGCACGATCGTCGCCCGCTTCAGCGGCCAACCCGGTCCGCTGCTGCTCGTATTGCATGCCATTCAAGACGAGATCGGTTTCATTCCCGACGAGGCGGTGCCGCTGATCGCCGCCGGCCTCAACCTCTCCCGCGCCGAAGTTCACGGCGTTGTGACTTTCTATCATCACTTTCGCCGCACGCCGCCGGGCGAGCATGTCGTGCAGTTATGTCGCGCGGAATCGTGTCAGTCGATGCATGCCGAGCAACTCGCGTCGCACGTGAAGAAACGTCTGGGCATCGAGTTTCATGAAACCACCCGCGACGGCAAGATCACCTTGGAACCCGTGTACTGTTTGGGCAACTGCGCGTGCTCGCCGGCCATGATGATCGATGAAGAACTGCACGGTCGAGTGTCGGCCGCACGCTTCGATGAGCTGCTGGCGCAACTGGAGCGCGACGTATGAGCACGGTCGTCTACGTGCCCAAAGATGCGTCGGCGCTTTCCATCGGCGCGGAGTCGGTCGCGCAGGCGATCGCTGCCGAAGCCGTAGTGCATACGCTAGATGTCGTCGTCAAACGCAATGGCTCGCGCGGGATGTTTTGGTTGGAGCCGTTGGTCGAAGTCGTCACTCCCAACGGCCGTCACGCGTATGGCCCGGTCACGCCGCACGATGTTCCGAGCTTGTTCGCGTCGGGCTTTCTGAAGGGCGCACCCCACCCGCTGTACCTCGGCCCGACCGAAGAGATTGCTTTCTTCAAGAATCAACAACGACTGACGTTCTCGCGAGTGGGCGTGATCGAGCCGACACAGCTGGTCGACTACATCGCTCATGGCGGCTATCGCGGTTTACGACGCGCACTGACGATGGAACCAGCGGCTGTCGTGCAAGCGGTGATGGATTCCGGCCTGCGTGGACGCGGCGGCGCTGCGTTCCCGACCGGCATCAAATGGAAGACCGTGCTCGATACGGCCGCGCCTCAGAAATACGTGACGTGCAATGCCGACGAAGGCGACTCCGGAACCTTCTCCGACCGCATGCTGATGGAAGGCGATCCGTTCGCCTTGATCGAAGGCATGACGATTGCCGGCGTCGCTGTCGGAGCTACGCGAGGCTACATCTATCTGCGCGCCGAATATCCGCACGCTCATCGCGCACTCAACGACGCGATCAAGATTGCGCACGGGGCCGGATACCTTGGCGAAGACGTGCTCGGTAGTGGCAAGCAGTTCGAGCTCGAAGTGCGGCTCGGTGCCGGCGCGTATATCTGCGGCGAAGAAACGTCGATGCTCGAAAGTCTCGAAGGCAAGCGCGGCGAAGTTCGCGTGCGACCGCCGGTGCCCGCCGTCAAAGGTTTGTTCGGCATGCCGACGATCGTAAACAACGTGATTTCGCTGGCGAGCGTGCCGATCATTCTCGACCGAGGCGCGGAGTACTATCGAGACTTCGGTTCGGGAAAGTCGCGCGGCACGCTGCCGATCCAACTTGCCGGCAATCTCAAACGCACCGGCTTGGTCGAACGCGCCTTCGGTTTGAGCCTGCGTGAGTTGTTATATGACTACGCGGGCGGAAGCGCATCGGGACGACCGATCCGTGCCGTGCAAATCGGTGGGCCGCTCGGCGCTTATGTTCCCGCATTTCAATTCGATGTCGCCATCGATTACGAAGCGCTGAGTGGAATCGGCGCGCTACTCGGCCACGGTGGCATCGTCGCATTCGACGACACCGTCGACATGGCGCACATGGCGCGCTACGCGATGGAATTTTGCGCCATCGAGTCGTGCGGCAAATGTACGCCGTGCCGAATCGGTTCGACCCGCGGCGTGGAAGTCATCGACCGCATCATGCACGGCGTGAATCCCGAGCAGAACCTGCAACTGCTCGAAGAGCTGTGCGACACCATGGTCAACGGTTCGCTGTGCGGACTGGGCGGCATGACGCCGTTCCCGGTGCAGAGCGCGTTGAAGTATTTCAAGCAGGATTTCCTGAAAGTTCGTTTGCCTTGAGCGCCAGCTTATGTATTCACTCGACCATCACGATCTAGGCACGCCCGCAACCGGTAGCGATCAAGCCGTTACTGTGGAAATCGACGGCGTCAGCGTCACCGTACCGGCCGGCACATCCGTCATGCGTGCGGCAGCCATGATTGAAAACCAGATCCCGAAGCTGTGCGCGACCGACACGTTGAAAGCGTTCGGTTCCTGCCGCTTGTGCCTGGTGGAGATCGAAGGTCGCAAAGGTTATCCAGCCTCGTGCACCACGCAGGTTGCGGACGGCATGAAGATCCGCACGCAGAGCGAGAAGCTGACGCAGCTGCGTCGCAACGTGATGGACTTGTATCTCTCCGATCATCCGCGTGAATGCGTGAGCGATCAGGCGCCGGTGCGCACCGAGATCAAGGAGATGACGAAGCGGCTCGGCGCGACGGGGGAACGTTATGAGTGGGATGGCGCTCGTCACACCGGCATGCAAAAGGACGAGAGCAACCCGTATTTCACGTTCGATCCGAACGCTTGCATCGTCTGCTCACGCTGCGTTCGAGCTTGCGATGAAGTGCAGGGAACGTTCGCGCTGACTATCGAAGGCCGCGGTTTCGAATCGCGTGTTGCCGCGAGCCAGGCGGAAAGCTTTGTCGATTCCGAGTGCGTTTCGTGCGGAGCCTGCGTCGAGGCCTGCCCCACCACAGCGCTGCAGGAAAAGAGCCTCATTGCGATGGGTAAGCCCGATCGCGTCGTCACCACCACGTGCGCTTATTGCGGCGTGGGTTGTTCCTTCGATGTGGAAGTGAAGAAGGAACAAGTCGTGCGCATGGCGCCGAATCGCGATGGCGGCGCGAATCAGGGGCACGCCTGCGTCAAAGGTCGTTTCGCTTACGGCTATGCCGCCCATGCGGATCGCATCCTGACGCCGATGATTCGTAACAAGATCAGCGAACCCTGGCGCGAAGTGACCTGGGACGAAGCCATCAATCACGCGGCCAGCGAGTTCAAACGCATCCAGGCGAAATACGGCCGGAACTCGGTTGGCGGCATCACCTCTTCACGTTGTTCCAACGAAGAGGCGTACCTGGTGCAGAAGCTGGTGCGCACCGCGTTCGCCAACAACAACGTCGACACCTGCGCGCGAGTCTGTCACTCCCCCACGGGCTACGGATTGAAACAAACGTTGGGTGAATCGGCGGGCACGCAGGCGTTCAACTCGGTGATGAAGTCGGACGTCATCATTGTGGTCGGCGCGAATCCCACCGAAGGTCATCCGGTGTTCGCGTCGCAACTCAAGCGTCGCCTGCGCGAAGGCGCGAAACTCATCGTCATCGACCCGCGCGTGATCAGCCTGGTTCGCTCGCCGCACGTCCAGGCGGACTATCACTTGCAGCTTCGACCGGGCACGAACGTCGCGCTGATGAATGCGTTGTCGCACGTGGTGGTGACCGAAGGGCTGGCGAAGGAACCGTACATTAAAGATCGCTGCGAGGCGGACTCGTATCGTCGCTGGAGCGAATTCATCTCCAACCCAGGGTGCTCTCCGGAAGCGACCGCGAGCGTCACCGGTGTGCCGGCGGAGCTAGTGCGTAGCGCGGCTCGGTTGTATGCATCGGGTGGAAACGGCGCGATCTATTACGGCCTCGGCGTGACCGAGCACAGCCAGGGCACGACGATGGTGATGTGTATCGCCAACCTCGCCATGGCCACGGGCAATCTCGGTCGCGAAGGCGTGGGCGTAAATCCGCTGCGCGGACAAAACAACGTGCAGGGGTCGTGCGACATGGGCTCGTTCCCGCACGAACTCAGCGGCTATCGACACATTTCGGACACGGCGACGCGTGCGCTGTTTGAGTCGGTGTGGAAAGTTCAGCTCGATTCCGAGCCGGGCCTGCGCATTCCGAACATGTTCGACGCGGCGTTGGATGGCACCTTCAAGGGTATGTACATCCAGGGCGAAGACATGGCGCAGTCCGATCCCAATACACTGCATGTCACATCGGCCTTGTCGGCGATGGAATGCGTCGTCGTGCAGGACTTGTTCCTTAACGAGACCGCGAAGTATGCGCACGTGTTCCTGCCGGGCTCATCGTTCCTGGAGAAGGACGGCACGTTTACTAACGCCGAGCGCCGCATTTCTCGCGTTCGCAAGGTGATGGCGCCGCGAGCCGGACTTGCGGATTGGGAAGTCACCGTGCGTCTGGCGAAGGCGCTGGGCTACACGATGGACTATCGGCATCCGTCGGAAATCATGGCGGAGATCGCGATGCTCACACCGACGTTCCATGGCGTGAGTTACGAGAAGCTGGATCGGCTCGGCAGCATTCAGTGGCCCTGTAACGAATCGGCGCCGGACGGCACGCTCACCATGCATGTCGGCGAGTTCGTGCGCGGCAAAGGCAAGTTCTTCGTCACCGAATACGTGCCGACGAGCGAGCGCAGTACCGTTCGGTATCCGCTTATTCTCACCACGGGCCGCATCCTCAGCCAATACAACGTCGGCGCGCAGACCCGTCGTACTCACAACGTGATGTGGCACGACGAGGATCGGCTCGAAATTCACCCG
>Ga0247784_1000222_pt1 | contig 17104 bp, 14 predicted proteins | sample UWRJL169409R5_FD_179909 | JGI IMG/M metagenome (GOLD analysis project Ga0247784, IMG submission 179909) | Plant litter microbial communities from Arlington Agricultural Research Station in Wisconsin, United States - UWRJ-L169-409R-5 | ecosystem: Environmental > Terrestrial > Plant litter >...
GGCCGGGTTCAATGTCCTGCCGCTGGCTGCAAGCGCAGCCTTGGTGGCCGCATTAGTGAGCGTCCCATTGGCACCCAGGTCGCTCTGGAAATTACTGATCAGGGTGCTCAGCGTGCCGGGTTGAGTGCCGTTTACAAACAAACCTGAAATGGCGGCCAGCAGCCGATCGCCGTAGGTGCCGCCCTTGAGATCGAGCGCGCCGAACGATCCATAGCTGCCCATCGGCACGTTCAACGCTTTCAGCACTTCGCTCTCTGCCTGCGTGCGCGCTGCTGCAAACGTCATGTTCGAGCTGATCATTAGTTGCTTGATGCGCTGATATGACAGCGTCGTGAGCAGATTGAGGTTGAGGGTGCTGTCCGCCGCCAGATCGTTATAACCATACAGAGTGATCGGCGCCGTGGAGACCGCGCCCAGCACTTCGTCGAAGTAATATCCGGTCGCGCTGACGCCGAGATACTGGCTGTTGAAAGCCGAAGTCGGCGAGAACGTGCCGAGATCGGATGTGACTTGATAGGAAAACTGCCGGCCAGTGGGCGATAGCGCCGCGTCCAGCTCCTGCACGGTGACCGACGAGCCGTTGATCAGCGGCCCTTTCTGCGCGACGCCGGCGGTCGCATGAAATGTTCCGGCAGGCGGCGGTGGATTGTTAGAACCGTCTCCGCCTGCCCTGCCGCCACCGCAAGCCGCCAACATTCCGAGCACGATCACAGCCGCCGACTGTGAGAGATGCTTGAGAAATCGCACTATGTTTCCCTTGGGAGCTGACGTCCGTGGCGTCGAGAAACATGAGTATACGGACCGCCGCGTGTAACGGGCGTGACAACCGGAAAATGTTTGCTAAGCCATCGTCAGGCTGACAACGGCGCGCATACTGACTTCGCCAAAGCCACGTCGCGCATGAGTGCGGACGCGGCCACTACATCTATCAGCACAACTATCGGCGCTTGGCCTTCTTCTTTGCCGGCGCCGACTTCTTGGCGGGTTTGGACGGCTTCGCAGGCTTGGCTGACTTGGCGGATTTGGCCGGCGGAGCTTTGGGCTTGGCCTGCGGCTCGGCCTTGGCAGCCGGCTTCTTGCCGCTGACGCTGCTGACTTCCGGCTTGGACACCGGCTTGGTGTCTGCGCTCTCAGTCTTGGACGGGGCTGCGGCCTTGCTGCTGTCGTCGGACTTCTCGGCCGGCTCCTCGCGGTCGGCGAGATTGCGCTGGCTTTCGCCCTCGCCCTTGAAGTCGGTCTCGTACCAGCCGGCGCCTTTGAGGCGGAACACCGGCGCCGAGATCAGTTTTTTCAGCGCCGGCTTTTTGCAGCTCGGGCAGTCGCGCAGCGGCTCATCGGAAATCTTCTGCAGGATCTCGACGTAGAACTTGCAGTTGCTGCATTCGTATTCGTAGAACGGCATGGTTATTCTCGGAAAAAACGTCGCCGCATCATAGTTGCCGACGCGGCGAGATCAAAGTTTGATCGAGCTTCAGCCCCGCGCGAAGGCCAGTTCGCCGCCCTGAACGCTCACCCGGACCCGGCTGCCGGGCCCGAATTCGCCGCGCAGGATGCGCTGAGCCAGCGGATTTTCCAGCTGCTGCTGAATCGCCCGCTTGAGCGGCCGAGCGCCGTACACCGGATCGAACCCCGCCTCCGCGAGCCGATCGACCGCCGTTTCGTCCAGCACCAGCTCGATATCGCGCTCGCCCAAGCGGCGCCGCAGATACGCGAGCTGGATATCGACGATCGCGCGCAACTGCTGACGGCCGAGCGGATGGAACACGACCAGATCGTCGACGCGGTTGATGAACTCCGGGCGGAAGTGCTGCTGCACGATCTCCAGCACCGCTTGTTTCATCTTGGCGTAGTTGGCCTCGCCGGACAGCTCCTGGATCACGTGCGAGCCCAGGTTCGAGGTCATGATGATGACGGTATTACGGAAGTCGACCGTGCGACCCTGGCCGTCGGTCAAGCGGCCGTCGTCCAACACCTGCAACAGCACGTTGAACACGTCCGGATGCGCCTTCTCGACCTCGTCGAGCAGCAGCACGGAATACGGCCGGCGGCGCACCGCTTCGGTGAGATAACCCCCCTCTTCGTAACCGACATAGCCCGGAGGCGCGCCGATCAGCCGGGCCACGGAGTGTTTCTCCATGAACTCCGACATGTCGATGCGGACCATGGCCTCTTCGGTGTCGAACAGGAATTCCGCGAGCGCCTTGCTCAGCTCGGTCTTGCCGACGCCGGTCGGGCCGAGGAACAGGAACGAACCGTTGGGCCGATTCGGATCGGACAAGCCGGCACGCGCGCGACGGATCGCATCGGAGACTGCCGTAACAGCCTCGGTCTGACCGACGACGCGACGGCCCAGCTGCTCTTCCATGCGCAGCAGCTTTTCCTTTTCGCCTTCGAGCATTTTGGAAATCGGAATGCCGGTCCACTTGGACACGACCTCGGCGATCTCCTCGTCCGTGACTTTGTTTCGCAGCAGCTTCTTCTGGTCGTGCTGCTGCTCGGCCGCGGTCGCCTGATTCAAGCGTCGCTCCAGCTCGGGAATCTTGCCGTAAGAGAGCTCGGACATGCGCTGGAGATCCTGCGCGCGACGCGCAGTTTCCAACTCGATCTTGGCCCGCTCCAGCTCTTCCTTGATGTGCGCGGCGCTTTGCACGGACGCCTTCTCGGCCTTCCACACCTCTTCCAGGTCGGAATATTCCTTTTCCAATCCGCCGAGCTGTTCGTCGAGCGCCTTCAAGCGTTTCTTGGACGCTTCGTCGGTTTCCTTCTTCAGCGCCTCGCGCTCGATCTTCAGCTGGATGATGCGCCGTTCGAGACGATCCATCGCTTCCGGCTTGGAATCGATTTCCATGCGGATGCGCGAGCCGGCCTCGTCGATGAGGTCGATGGCTTTGTCCGGCAGCTGCCGGTCGCTGATGTAACGATGCGAAAGCGTGGCCGCGGCGACGATCGCCGGGTCGGTGATCTCGACGCCGTGGTGAACTTCATAACGCTCTTTCAAGCCGCGCAGAATCGCGATGGTGTCTTCCACCGAGGGCTCGTTCACCAGCACCTTCTGGAAGCGACGCTCCAGCGCGGCGTCTTTCTCGATGTACTTGCGATATTCGTCGAGCGTGGTTGCGCCGACGCAGTGAAGCTCGCCGCGCGCGAGTGCGGGTTTGAGCATGTTGCCTGCGTCCATCGCGCCTTCGGCTTTGCCGGCGCCGACCATGGTGTGCAGCTCGTCGATGAACAGGATGACGCGGCCTTCCTGTTTCGCAAGATCGTTGAGCACGGCCTTCAGGCGCTCTTCGAACTCACCACGGAATTTGGCGCCCGCGATCAATGCACCCATGTCGAGCGCGAGAATGCGCTTGCCCCGCAGGCCTTCCGGCACTTCGCCATTGACGATGCGCTGAGCCAGGCCTTCGACGATGGCTGTCTTACCGACACCGGGTTCGCCGATCAGCACGGGATTGTTCTTGGTCCGCCGCTGCAACACCTGCACGGTGCGACGGATTTCGTCGTCACGACCGATGACGGGATCGAGCTTGCCCTGCTCGGCGCGCTCGGTCAGATCGACGGTGTATTTTTCCAGCGCCTGGCGGCTTTCCTCGGCGTTCGCGTCGTTGACCTTCTCGCCGCCGCGCAGCTCGTCGATTGCTTGCTCGATGGAGCCCTTCACAGCACCGGCATTACGCAGCACGGTGCCGATCGTGCCTTTGTCTTCAAGCGCGGCCAGCACGAACAACTCGCTGGAAATGAACTGGTCGCCGCGCTTCTGCGCGAGCTTGTCCATCACGTTCAACAGGCGATTGAGGTCGCTGGAAACGTGCACCTCGCCGGCGGTGCCTTCGAGCCCTTCGGCAGCTTGTCCAAAGCCTCGCCCAGCTGCGAGCGCAGCAGGTTGACCTTGACGCCGGACTTGTCGAGCAGATGGCGCACGCTGCCGCCCTGCTGGTCGAGCAACGCGATCAGCACGTGCACCGGGTCGATGTATTGATTGTCGCGGCCAACCGCCAACGATTGGGCGTCGGCCAGCGCCATCTGGAATTTGCTGGTGAATTTATCCATTCGCATGTGAATACCTTCCGGGCAGTCCCTGCAAGGCTGCCGCTATTGCCCAGGATCTGGGGAATCAGGTCAGCGAATTCAATGCGCCAGGCTGTGACTTACGTAGATCACCACCACGCCTAGCAGGATGTACACGAACTGCCACACGCCCGAACCGGGGTCGACTTTGCGGTGCAGGCCGGGGATCAGGTCGGCGACGGCGATGTACAGAAAGCTCGATGCGGCAATGGCAATCGCGTACGGCAGGACTTCCTGGACTTCGGCCATCGCGAAATAGGCCACCACACCGCCGAGGACCGAGGTAACGCTGGCCAGCAGGTTCAACGTCAACGCGCGTACGCGGGACATGCCACCGTTGAGCAGGATGGCCAGGTCGCCGACTTCCTGCGGGATTTCATGCGCGCACACGGCGATTGCCGTCACGACGCCGAGATGCACGTCTGTCATGAACGCCGCGGCGATCAGCACGCCGTCGAGCACATTGTGAAAGCCATCGCCGATCAGGATGAGCATCGCCGAGGCCTTGTCCCGGCGGGCGTCATGCGCGTGGTTATGGTTGTGGGAGTGGCCGTGCGCATGCGGCTCGGGATGCACGTGGACCTCGCACACGTCTTCGTGACAATGGCGCCAGAGCACCATCTTTTCGAGCACGAAGAACAGCAGCAGGCCGCCCAGCAGGGTGATGCCGATCTTGTGCGCGCCGCTGATACCTGCGGCCTCGATTGCATGCGGCAACAAGCCGAGCAGAGCCGCGCTCAGCAAAGCGCCAGTTGCGAAGCTCACCAGGTGTGGCAGGACTCGTGCGCGGGCCTGCTCCGATACGACGAGAAACACCGATGCAGCGAGCGCGCTCAGGGCACCGCCAATCGCCGTGAACAGGACAATCCAGGTCAGAAGGTGCATGCGGAAAGTGTTGTTTGTATCGGTCGCAGCCTAGCACGGCTGTCAAATGCGGTTAGCCGGAGAGCCACACCAGGGTCGCCATCCGTCCGGTGCGCGGGTCGCGGCGGTAGGAAAAGAAACGTTCGCTGTCGGCGAAGCATTCGAAGCCGCCGCCGTGGACGGAGGTGACCCCGAGTCGTGCGAGTTCGTTGCGGGCGAGTTGATACAGATCCGCCTGCCAGCGGCCGCGCGCGTTGGTTGCGAACGCGCTGGCGTTGTTTGGGTCGCGAGCTACGAATTGCTCGCGCACTTCTGGGCCGACTTCGAAGGCGGACTGTTCGATGGCCGGGCCGAGCCAGGCCAGCAGTTCCGAGGCTGGAATATTCAGCGCCTTGATTGTTTCCGCCAGCACGCCGCCTACCAGACCGCGCCATCCCGCGTGAGCCGCGGCCACTCGCGTTCCGGCGCGATCACAAAACAGCACCGGCAGACAGTCGGCGGTGAGCACGACGCAAACTGCGCCGGAGCCGAATGCGACGGATGCGTCTGCCGCGGGCCGCGGTGCCGCTGCCTCAATCGTTGCAGCGGCGACCACGGCGGTCCCGTGCACTTGATTCAACCACGTCGGCTCGGCCGGCAATTGCAGCGCTGCCCTGAGCAAACGCCGATTCTCCGCCACTGCCTTGGCATCATCCCCAACGTGCGCTCCGAGATTGAGGCTCGCAAAGGCCCCCTCGCTTACCCCACCGGCGCGCAACGTCGCCGCCGCCTTCACCCGCGCCGGCGCCGGCCATTCGGGAGTGATCCATTCAGGCGAGGTCATTCATCGCTCCGCGACGTTTCGCCCGCCAGCGTGGCGCCCGCTCCGAGCGCAGCGCCAACCACATTCCATATTTCACCGTTTCGAGCATGTGCGAACGATCGTGCCACTCCGAGCCAGGCGACGCAGTCCCATAAAATTCAGCGGCTGCGTTATTAGCCGAGCTCACGACCTAAGCCTTCTTGACCGTCTTGGCATCGCGCGCCAGCACAGCCAACAACTCCACGATGTCCTCCGGCAGCGCTGCATCGTTGGAAATCGGCTTGCCACTCACCGGATGCTCAAACGACAACCTTGCCGCGTGCAACGCCTGCCGCTTGAACCCGCGGAGCGCCTCGATCAACTCCGGCGCCGCGCCTTTAGGCAACAGCATGCGACCGCCGTAGACGCGATCCCCGACGAGCGGGTAATGAACATGCATCATGTGTACGCGGATCTGATGCGTGCGCCCCGACTCCAGCTTCAGCCGCACATGCGTGTGCCCGCGGAACCGCGTGAGCACGCGATAGTGAGTCACCGCCTCGCGCCCGTCCTCGCGAACCGCCATCTTCAAGCGGTCTACCGGGTGGCGCCCGATCGGCGCATCCACCACGCCGCCGCCCGTCATCACTCCCACACAAACCGCTTCGTACTCGCGCTCAACTTCGCGCGCCTCGATCGCTCGCACCAGCTCCGTGTGCGCCTCAACCGTGCGCGCAACAACCATCAACCCGCTGGTGTCCTTATCGAGCCGATGCACGATGCCCGCGCGGGGCACTTTCGCGAGCTTCGGATCAAAGTGCAGGAGTGCATTCTGCAGCGTGCCTGCCGCGTTCCCCGCGCCCGGATGAACGACCAGCCCCGCGGGCTTATTGATCACCAGGACATGCTTGTCCTCGTGAACGATGTTCAGCCCGATCTGCTCGGGTGCGACCTCGACCGCGTCCGGCAGCGTGGCGTTGACCTCGACGTTCTCGCCGCCGACCACCTTGTCCTTGGGCCGCAGCCTGGTGCCGTTCACCAGCACCTCGCCGGCGTCGATCCACTCCTTGATGCGGGTCCGCGAATAGCCTTCGAGCAGCTCCGCCAGGACCTGGTCCAGGCGTTGGCCGGCGTAGTCGAGCGGTATGGTCAAACGGTGGTTAACGGATTCAGACATTACGTTTTGGGGAACTTTGCGGCCGGGGGACCGCCTCAGATAGCTGTCGACTCAGAAGCTGCCTATACTCGCCGGCCATCCGGCCGGTTGCCATCGAAGATGGCCGGGTGCACTGAGTAAGTAGTACTAGAATCGCTGGCAAAGGGCCTGAATTCTCGCATGCGGATCCTCTTCTTGACCACGGCAGCCGTGCTGCTGGCGCTGAATCTCTCCGGTTGCGGCAACAAAGCCCGCGACCAGGTCGGCAGCGCCGACAAGCTCTACGAGATGGCCAAGCGCGCCGCCGACAACGGCAACTATCGCGACGCCACCCAGTATTACGAGCAGCTCGAAGCGCGTTTCCCGTTCACCAACGCCGCGCGCCAGGGCCAGCTGGACCTGATGTACGCCTATTACAAGAACCGCGAGCCGGAAGCGGCGATCGACCAGGCGGACCAGTTCATTCGCGAAAATCCGGCCCATCCGCGCGTCGACTATGCCTATTACATCAAGGGCCTGGTGCAGTTCGAACGCAATCCGAACTTCCTGGAGCGCTGGTTTAACGCCGATCTGTCGCAGCGTCCGCCCATCGACGCGCGCAAGTCGTTCCAATCGTTCCAGACGCTCGTGCAACGGTTTCCGAGCAGCGAATACGCCGACGACGCGCGTCAACGCATGATCTTCCTGCGCAATCGCCTCGCGTCGTACGAGGTCTACGTCGCCAGCCACTACCTGGAACGCGGCGCTTACGTCGGCGCCATCAATCGCGCCAAATACGCGGTCGAGAATTACGACGGCTCACCGCAGATTCGCACGGCGCTGCTGATCATGGCGGAGTCCTACCGCCGCCTCGGCATGACCGACCTCGCCGCCGATACCGAGAAAGTGCTGAGCGAGAACTACGCGAGCCTGAACACTCCGGTCGAGCCGGAGCAGAAGAAAGATCACTGGTGGAAGTTCTGGTAGTAGCGGATGGCGGTTAGTGAAGAACAAGCCAGCGCATTTCCGAACTAACCGCTAACCGCGTGTTTTGTAGCCCGACGTAATCGGATATCGCCAGTCGCGCCCGAAAGCACGCGCGCTGATTCTCACGCCCGGCGGCGCCTGCCGTCGTTTGTATTCGTTCCGCTTCACCATATCCAGCACGCGACCGACCGTCTCGCGATCGAACCCACGCGCGGTGATGTCGTCCACCGATAGATCGTCCTCGATGAACAACTCCAGGATGGCGTCGAGCACGTCGTACGGCGGCAACGAGTCGGAATCCTTCTGGTCGGGCCGCAGCTCGGCCGAGGGCGGGCGATCGATCACTCGCTGCGGGATCACCAAGCTCACCGAGTTGCGATAGTTCGCGAGTCGATACACCAGCATCTTGTTGCAGTCTTTGATGGGCGCGAAGCCGCCGGCCATGTCGCCGTACAGCGTGGCGTAGCCCACTGCCATTTCGCTCTTGTTGCCGGTGGTGAGCACCATGCGGCCGGTCTTGTTCGATATCGCCATCAGTAGCAGGCCGCGAGAACGGGCCTGAATGTTTTCTTCGGTCGTGTCAGGCTGCCGGCCGGCGAACACGTCTTTCAGCGACTCCAGCGCGGCGGCGAACATGCCTTCGATGGAGATCACGTCGTAACGTACGTTGAGCATCTTCGCTTGGGCTGCGGCGTCGTCGAGACTCATCTGCGACGTGTAACGCGATGGCATCATCACAGCGGCTACTCGGTCTGAACCGAGAGCATCGACGGCGATTGCCAGCGTTAGAGCGGAATCGATGCCGCCCGAGAGTCCGAGCACGATGCCCGGGAAGCGATGTTTGGTGACGTAGTCGCGCACGCCCAGGACGAGTGCGTTGTAAACGCTCGCCTCTTCGGACAACGGCGGCTCGACATGCGCCGGATGCGGCACGGCGCGGCCGTCGACGAGATCGATGTCGACTGGAAACAAACCTTCCACGTACGGCGGAACGCGCTGAACGACTTTGCCCTGTGCATTCATGACGAAGGAGCCGCCGTCGAAGACGAGCTCGTCTTGGCCGCCGAGCAAGTTCACGTAGACGATGGGCAAGCCCGTCTCTCTCACTCGCTCGCGCACCACTTCCTCGCGACGCTCCTGGTAACGCAACGAGTACGGCGAACCGTTGATGACGACGATGACCTGCGCCCCTTGTTCTTTCGCTGCGCGCGCGGGATTCGAGAACCACACGTCTTCGCAAATGATCAGGCCGACGCGGATGCCTTTGATCTCGACGACGCAGGCGTCGCGGCCTGACTTGAAGTAGCGCTTTTCGTCGAAGACCGCGTAGTTTGGCAGTTCTTGCTTGCGGTAATTCGCAACCTTCACACCATCGCGCAGGACCGCGGCGGCGTTGTAGATGTCGCCTTCAACGTATTCCGGATAGCCCGCAACGACATGAATGCCGCTGGTTTCCTGGCGCACGCGCTCCAACGCCGCCTTCACCTGCTGACGCAAGCCGTTATGAAACAGCAAATCCTCCGGCGGATAGCCGCTGAGGCTCAACTCCGGAAACAACACCAGATCCGCCTGTAGCCGATCGCGTGCTTCAGCAGAGCTGGCAATAACTCGCTGCGTGTTGCCGGCGACGTCGCCGACAAACAAATTGAGCTGGGCAAGTGCGATACGAAGGGAGGCGGACATGGCAGCTGGAGATGTTTGCCGACTTTCGCGCCGAGACATGGCTGTCATCGAAGGTGAGCTCGCGGCACCAACCGCGAGCTCACGAACATATTACTTCTTGCGGGCCGGCTTGGTCTTCTTCGCCGGAGCCTTGGCTTTCGCAGGAGCGGCTTTCTTCGCCGGAGCTTTCTTGGCGGCTGGGGCTTTCTTGGTCGCAGGCGCCTTCTTAGCAGCGGCAGCGGCCTTCACGCCCTTCTTGGCAGCGGGAGCGGCTTTCGCGCTCTTGGCGGGAGCCGGAGCCTTCTTGGCGCTCTTGGCGGGCGACTTGCGGCCGCCTTTCTTGAGCTGTTCGGCAATCGCCTGGCCGAGGTCGGCAGGGCTCTGCACCGTGCGCACGCCAGCGCGCTCAAGCGCTGCGAATTTGTCGGCAGCGGTGCCTTTGCCGCCGGACACGATGGCGCCAGCGTGGCCCATGCGCTTGCCCGGAGGAGCGGTGACGCCGGCGATGTACGCGACGACCGGCTTGGTGACGTTTTCGCGAATGAAATCCGCCGCGGCTTCTTCATCGGCGCCGCCGATTTCACCGACCATGATGATGCCTTCGGTCTGCGGATCCTCCTGGAAGCGCGCGAGCACATCGATGAAGTTCATGCCGCGCACCGGATCGCCGCCGATGCCGACGCAGGTGCTCTGACCGAGACCGGCGTTGGTGGTCTGGAACACGGCTTCGTACGTGAGCGTGCCAGAGCGCGACACGATGCCGATCTTGCCCGGCTTGTGAATGAAGCCCGGCATGATGCCGATCTTGGCCTGGCCCGGGGTGATGATGCCGGGGCAGTTCGGTCCGATCAGCAGGCTGCCGTAAGAGGCGAGCGACGCCTTCACCTTCACCATGTCGTTCACCGGAATGCCCTCGGTGATGCAGACGATGAGCTCGATGCCGGCATCGGCCGCTTCGATGATCGCGTCCGCCGCGTACGGGGCCGGCACGTAAATCATGCTGACGGTGGCGCCGGTTTCCTTCACCGCTTCACGCGCGGTGTTGAAAACAGGCAGGTTGAGATGCGTTTCGCCGCCACGGCCCGGCGTGACGCCGCCGACCATTTTGGTGCCGTACGCAATGCACTGTTCCGAGTGGAACGTGCCCTGCTTGCCGGTGAAGCCTTGGCAAATGACGCGCGTGTTCTTGTCGACGAGGATAGACATATGAAGTGACTGATGACTGGTGACTGGTGACTGGTCGGAAGCGGCGCTGGCCTGCTTCAACCCTGTTTGGCGGCGGCGACGACTTTCTTCGCCGCGTCGGTCAGGTCCTTCGCCGGCGTGATCGCGAGCCCGCTGTCGGCGAGCAGCTTGCGACCGAGCTCGGCATTGGTGCCTTCGATGCGCACCACCACCGGCACGCTCACACCCACGTCCTTGACGGCGGCGATGATGCCTTCGGCGATCATGTCGCAGCGGACGATGCCGCCGAAAATGTTCACCAGGATCGCGCGCACGTTCTTGTTCGACAGGATCAGGTTGAACGCTTCAGTCACACGCTCGCGCGTCGCGCCACCGCCCACGTCGAGGAAGTTGGCCGGCGAGCCGCCGTGCAGCTGGATCAGGTCCATGGTCGCCATCGCGAGACCGGCGCCGTTCACCATGCACGCGATATCGCCGTCGAGCGACACGTAATTCAACTCGTGCTCGGCGGCCGCGCGCTCCATCGCGTCTTCCTGGCTGGAATCGCGCATCTTGGCGATGTCCTTCTGACGGAACAGCGCGTTGTCTTCGATGTTGATCTTGCCGTCGAGCGCCACCAGCTTGCCGTCGCCGTTGACGATCAGCGGGTTGATTTCGAGCAGGCTGCAATCTTTTTCCAGGTACAGCTTGTAGAGCGCATTCGCGATCTTCGCGAACTCTTCCAGCTGCTTGCCTTCCAGGCCCAGGCCGTAGGCCAGCACGCGACACTGCGAGGGCTGCAGGCCGGTCGCGGGATTGATGTTCACGCGAATGATCTTTTCCGGGGTGTGAGCCGCGACTTCTTCGATGTCCATGCCGCCGGCAGCGGAAGCGATGAAAGCGACGTGACCTTTGTCGCGATTCAGCACCAGGCTGACATACAGTTCGCGCGCGATCTTCGAGCCTTCCTCGACGAACACCTGGCGAATCGGCAGGCCTTCGGGACCGGTCTGGTGCGTGATCAGCTGCTGGCCGATCATCGCGTCGGCCGCCTTCTCCGCCGCTTCCGGCGAGTCGACCAACTTGACGCCGCCGGCCTTACCGCGACCGCCAGCGTGAACCTGTGCCTTGACGACCCACTTCGAGCCGCCGATCTTGCGGGCCGCTGCCGCGGCTTCCGAGCCCGTGGCCGCGACCAGCCCCTTCGGGACCGGGATGCCGTAACTGGTGAACAACTCTTTGGACTGGTATTCGTGCAGGTTCATAGCGGGTGGGGACGGCGGCCTGGGTAAAATTTCGATAGCGAAAGGCCGCGTATTCTGGAGGAATTCGGCCGCGATGCAAAGGCAAGAAAATGCTATGAGGGAGAATCCAATTTGAATGCCAGCACCGAGCAGCCGCCGGTACCCGCGCTGCCCTGGGGATCGTCGGAGGAATTGGCCTGGCGAGTGCTGGCGCTCGTCAACCTGTTTCGATTGCTGACGCCGCTGCTGCTGGGCGTTTTGTACCTCACGCTCGAACCGCGCCTGGTGGGCCATGCGCATGCCGAGCTGTTTCTCGGCACCATCGGCGCATATTTCCTATTCGCGGCGCTTTCGATCCCGAGCGTGAAGCGGCGCTGGCCCGACCGGCTGGTGCAGACGGCGTTCAATGTCGGCATCGACGTACTAGCGATTTCGCTGCTCACCTACTCCAGCGGCGGCATGAATAGCGGCTTGGGTGCATTGCTGGTGCTGCCGATCGGTGCGGCGAGCTTCGTCGTCGGGCAACGGCTGGCATTGATGTTCGCAGCGGTCGCGGCGCTTGCACTTTTGTTACAGCAAGCTTTCACGACTCTCGCTGCGCGCAGCGATCCTGCGGATTTTGCCTCTGCCGGCATCGTCGGCGCGCTGCTATTCATCGTCACCCTGGGTGTTGGGCCGCTGGCACGCAGCCTGCGCGAGAGCGAGGAACGCGTTCGCCAGCGCGAAGTCGACGTCGCCAATCTCGCCGAGTTGAATCAATTCATCGTACAGCACTTGCGCGAGAGCATTCTGGTCGTGGACGAAGGCGACATGATCCGCCTGATCAACGAGTCCGCTGCGTCGTTGTTACATGGCAATCAAGTGCAACCCGGCACGCCGCTGGGCGAAGTGTCGCCGCGTCTGCTGTATTTGCTCGATACGTGGCGTCGTCACTCTTATGACTGGCAGCTGAGCTCGTTGTCGCTGCTCACATCCGACGGCAGCAGCCTCGTGCAACCGCATTTCGTGTCGCTGCGAACCGGCGGCAGCGGACCGGGCGGACCGACGCTGATCTTCCTGGAAGACACGACGCTGATCGCCGAGCGGGTCCAGCAGTCCAAGCTGGCCGCGCTGGGCCGGCTCAGCGCCAGCATCGCGCACGAGATTCGCAATCCGGTCGGTGCGATGAGTCATGCCGCGCAGTTGCTGGCGGAAGCGCCGCACCTGACGCAACAAGAGCGGCGATTGACCGACATCATCACCAAGAACGGCGACCGCGTCAGCTCCATCATCAACAACGTGCTGCAACTGTCGCGACGCGATTCGACGCGCCAGGAGCGCATCGAGCTGAACGGCTGGCTGGAGGACTTCGTCACAGAATTCCGCCAGACCGCGGAAGTGGACTCCAGCAAGTTGTACATGACGACCACGGTCGAGGAGCTGGAAGTACGCGTCGACCCCTCGCACCTCCACCAACTTATGTGGAATTTGTGCGAGAACGCACTGAAGTACGGGCGCAATTTCGATTCCAATGACGCCATCGAAATCCGTACGGCCCGCATCGCCACCACCGATCGGCCGATGCTGGAGGTGTTGGATCGCGGCCCGGGCATACAGCCGAGCGATGCCGAGCGCATCTTCGAGCCGTTTTTCACCGCCGGAAAAGGAGGCACGGGGTTGGGATTGTTCATCGCCAGGGAATTGGCCCAGTGCAACCGCGCCGTGCTGATTTATGAGCCCCGTCAAGGGGGTGGTAGTATTTTCCGCCTCGTGTTCGCCGATCCACAACGTTGGGAAACACAGTGAAGAAGCCCCGGGCGCTTGTCGTGGACGACGAGCCGGACATTCGCGAGCTGCTGAGCATTACGCTTGAGAGAATGAATCTCGAAGTGGTCGCAGCCGATACGATCGCTGCCGCCACGCGCGAGCTGCGTGCGATGCCATTCGATTTGTGCCTCACCGACATGCGCCTGCCGGACGGCGACGGCTTGAGCCTGGTCGAGTGGATCAATTCTCACAAACCGCAAACGCCGGTCGCGGTCATCACTGCGCACGGCAACGTCGAATCCGCAGTGCGAGCGCTGAAGCTCGGCGCGTTCGACTTCATCTCCAAGCCGCTCGACGTCGCCGCGCTCCGCAAGCTCATCACCGCTACGCTGAAGCTCGGCGAGTCCAGCGAGAACACGCTCCAGCTACCGCAGGTCAAACTGCTCGGGCTGTCGCGTGCGATGGAACAACTGCGCGAGATGATCGAACGTGTCGCTCGCAGTCAGGCGCCGGTGCACATCTACGGCGAATCCGGCACCGGTAAAGAACTGGTCGCTCATTTGATCCACGAAGCCGGCGCGCGTCGCGATGCGCCGTTCGTGCCCGTGAATTGCGGCGCCATTCCGACCGAGCTGATGGAAAGCGAGCTGTTCGGCCATCGCAAAGGCAGCTTTACCGGTGCGGTGACCGACAAGCAGGGCCTGATTCAATCCGCCGAGGGCGGCACGCTGTTCCTGGACGAAATCGCCGACCTGCCGCTGCACATGCAAGTGAAGCTGCTGCGCGTGATCCAGGAGAAATCGGTGCGCCCGGTCGGCGACTCGCGCGAGATGCCTATCGACGTGCGCATTCTGTCCGCGACTCACAAGAATCTCGCGGCGATGGTCGCAGAAGGCAAGTTCCGCGAGGACTTGTTCTATCGCGTCAACGTGATCGAGATTCGCGTACCACCGCTGCGTGAACGCCTCGAAGACATCGACGAACTAGTGGACTCCATCGTCAATCGTCTCGGCCGCCAGATGAGCAATCGCTCGCTCCGCATGACCGATGCGGCTTCGCGCGCGCTGCGCGAATATCACTTCCCTGGCAACGTACGCGAACTGGAAAATGTTCTGGAACGAGCCGCGACGTTGTGCGCCAACGGCGTCATCGACGCCGGCGACTTGCAGCTGCGTCCGAAAGTGACTGCGAACGAAGTAACGATTGCCAATGGCGTCGCGCCCGGCGAGGCGCTCGGCGATGCGCTGGAGGACATTGAACGCGATGCCATCGTGCGCGCGCTCGAACAGACTCGTTACAACAAGACCAAGGCGGCGCAATTGCTGGGCATGACGTTCAGATCCCTGCGATATCGGATCAAGAAGCTCGGCATCGAATGATGCCGTGCGCCGGGGCAGCCGTATGACTTCTCCATCCGAAGCAACCTTCTCGCCCCAGCTAACGCAAAGAACGGCAGCGGCGAATCTTGCCGCGCTCTCGCCTCGCATCGCGGTGCTGATCCCTTGTTATAACGAAGCTGAAGCCATTGAGGACGTCGTCAAACAGTTCGCGGCCGCATTGCCGACCGCGCAGATCTACGTTTACGACAATAATTCCAGCGACGACACCAAAGCTCGCGCGGCACGCGCAGGCGCCATCGTGCGCACGGAAACATTCCAAGGCAAAGGCAATGTCGTGCGGCGAATGTTCGCCGACATCGAATCCGAAGCTTATGTGCTCGTCGACGGCGATGGCACGTATGACGCTGCCAGCGCGGCCATCATGGTCGAGACATTGCTCGCGAATTCATTGGACATGGTCAATGGCGCGCGCGTGCCGGTTTCGTCCGCCGCGTTCCGTCCGGGCCACGTCTTTGGCAACAAACTGCTGACCGGCACCGTCGCTGCGATCTTCGGCGATCGCTTGAAAGACATGCTGTCGGGTTATCGAGTGTTCTCGCGACGTTTCGTGAAGTCGTTTCCCGCGCTCGCCAGCGGATTCGAGACTGAAACGGAATTGACGGTGCATGCATTGGAGCTGCGGCTGCCGATTGCCGAAGTTCAGACGCCCTATCGCGACCGTCCACCGGGTTCGAAGAGCAAGTTGAATACGTTTCGCGACGGCTTCCGGATCCTGCGCACCATCGTCTACCTGGTGAAAGAAGAACGGCCGATGCAATTCTTCTCGCTGGTGGCGCTGGCGTTGTTTGCAGCTTCGCTCGGCTTGGGCTGGCCGGTCGTGGCGACTTATTTCGAAACCGGGCTCGTACCCCGCTTGCCGACGGCAGTGTTGGCAATGGGAGGAATGATCCTCGCCGCGGTGAGCTTGGTGGCCGGATTGATCCTGGATACGGTCACGCTGACGCGTCGTGAGTTGAAGCGCCTGCATTATCTCGGACTGCAAGGTCCGACATTTCGAGAGCGGCGTCGACCGTCATGAGCGACGACCGAAACAATCGTCGCACCGCGCGCGAGGTGATGAGTTTCTTGGCCGTGGGAGCGGCAGGATTCGTCATCGAAGCGATCATTCTCACGGCGCTGACTCAATTTGCGGGTTGGTCGCCGTGGTATGCGCGCATTCCGTCGTTTCTTACTGCAGTGCTGGTCACGTGGGCGTTGAACCGTCGCCACACATTTCCGGATCGGGGCCTGCAGCGCCGTTCGTTGGAAGCGTTGTTCTACGCCACGATTCAAAGTGGCGGCGCTGTGATCAATCTCGCGATGTTTGCTGCCGCGCTCGCGTTGCTCCCGGCTCTCGCGCGCGTTCCCGTGATCGCGCTCGCTATCGGCGCAGTCGGTGGATTCGCCTTCAACTACTTGGTGAGTAGCAAGCTGCTGTACGCGCGCCAGCGCGCTCACGCCGGCGAATAATCGACATGCAGCAACCAGCGTACACCGGTGTCGACAATCTCGAAGTCATGCAGGAGGCGGTGAATTACAACCGCTATCTGCTCGACACCGTGCGTCGTTACGCTCCTCGCTCCGGCAAAGTTTTGGACTTCGGCGCCGGTGGCGGCCAGTTCGCCGCGTCGCTGTCGGAACTTGGCATGGACATCACCGCGCTTGAGCCAGACGAGACGTTGCAACGTCGCTTGCGCGCGCAAGGTTTGCGAGCCGTAGGTTCGACGCAGGAAATCGCGGATGGCTCGATCGATTACATCTACACATTGAACGTGCTGGAACACATCGACGACGACGCGTCTGCGTTGCGTGCGTTGCATGCCAAACTCACCCCACAGGGTCGACTGTTCATCTACGTGCCGGCGTTCCCCGTGCTCTACACCAGCATGGACGCGAAGGTCGGCCACGTTCGACGTTATACGAGAGAAGCATTGACGAGCCGTGTTGTCGCCGCGGGCTTTCGCATCGAACGCGTCGCTTACGCGGACTCGATCGGCTTCTTCGCGACATTGCTGTTCAAGGCAGTCGGCAACAAGAACGGCAGCGTGAGTCTCGGTGCGCTGAAGTTTTACGA
>Ga0247784_1000223_pt1 | contig 17084 bp, 12 predicted proteins | sample UWRJL169409R5_FD_179909 | JGI IMG/M metagenome (GOLD analysis project Ga0247784, IMG submission 179909) | Plant litter microbial communities from Arlington Agricultural Research Station in Wisconsin, United States - UWRJ-L169-409R-5 | ecosystem: Environmental > Terrestrial > Plant litter >...
CGCGACGACACAGATCGAGCGCGAGCGTCGTGTGGCGCAGATCGTCGGCGACGAGTTCATGGCCAACGCGCTGTATGTCGAGCACGAGTCTTCCGGCTGCAAGCTCACCGGTTGGTTGTGTCAGCCGACCTATGCGAGAGCGCAGCCTGACCTGCAACATTTCTATTTGAACGGCCGCATGCTGCGCGACCGCCTGATTTCCAGCGCGATCCGGCTCGGCTATCGCGATGTGATGTTTCATGGCCGGCATCCGGCCTTCGTGCTATTCATGGAAATCGATCCGCGACAGGTGGATGTGAACGCGCATCCCGCGAAGTTGGAAGTGCGCTTTCGCGACGGCCGGCACATACACAACTTCTTGTTCAAAACCGTCGAACGAGTTTTGCGCGAAACGTTTGCTGGTGCGGCCAGCGCGGCGCCGCCGCCGACCGATGCGAATCACATCATGCCGGCTGCGGAGTCGGTGTCGATGTGGCCGATGCGAGGGCCGAATCAAGCGTCGCTCGGTCTGCGCGTGTCTGAGTCGGCGCCGCCCGCTTACTTCCATCGACCCGCGCCGTCGTATCAGCCGTCTTTTGCACCGACAACGGATGCTCGGGACGCAGAGCCAGTGGCGCCACCGGAAACGCCGCCGCTGGGTTTTGCGCTGGCGCAGCTACATGGGATTTATATTCTGTCGCAGGCGCCGGACGGGCTCATTCTCGTCGACATGCATGCGGCTCACGAGCGGACAACTTACGAAAAGATGAAGGCAGCACTCGCGAATGGCGGTGTCGCCAGTCAACCGTTGCTCGTGCCTTTGCCGGTTTCTGTGTCGCCCGCCGAGGCCGAAGTGCTCGACGAGCACGCGCCCGCGTTGAACCGCTTGGGTCTCGACGTGGTGCGCTCGGGTCCCGCAAGCGTGCAGATTCGTGCGGTGCCGGCGTTTCTCGCGGCTAAGGATTTGGATGAGCTGCTCCGCCGCATCAGCGCGGATCTGTCCATTGATGGCACAACTCGCGGCGTGGAAGAGGCGCTGAACGAAGTATTGGGAACGATGGCCTGTCACGGGGCCGTGCGCGCGCATCGCATTCTTAGCGTCCCCGAAATGAACGCATTACTGCGTGAAATGGAACGCACCGTGCGCAGCGACCAGTGCAATCACGGCCGTCCCACCTGGACCTATGTGAGCATGACCGACCTGGATCGCATGTTCCTGCGCGGCCGATGAGCGCGCCGGGCTCGACTGTTGACGAGACTACGCCGGTTCCGTTGATCCCAATCCCGTTGATCATGGGGCCGACCGCCACGGGCAAGACCGATCTGGCGCTGCGGCTAGCGGCGAAGTATCCGATCGAGATCGTCAGCGTCGACTCGGCGATGGTCTATCGCGGCATGGACATCGGTACGGGCAAGCCCTCGCGCGAGCTGCTTGAACGCTTTCCACATCATCTGGTGGATATTCTCGATCCGTCGCAACCGTATTCGGCGGGGCAATTCGTCCGTGATGCTCACCGGGCAATAGTGGAGATCCGCGGACGCGGGAAACTGCCGCTGTTAGTCGGCGGCACGATGTTGTATTTCCGTGCTCTGAGACGGGGGCTCGCGGACATGCCGCAGGCAGACTCGAAAGTGCGACAAGAGCTCGATGCGGAAGCTGCGCGCGAAGGCTGGCCCGCGTTGCATGCGCGTCTTGCAGCGGTTGATCCGGCCACAGCAGTGCGAATCCAACCGAATGACGGACAGCGAATACAGCGAGCGCTGGAAGTGCAACGGCTTACTGGGAAGACAATGAGCGAGTTGCACGCGCAAACCCGGCCGGTGGATCCCGCGATGAAATTTGTGTCATTTGCGTGGGCGCCGCGGGATCGCGAAATTCTGTACGATGCCATCGCGAGGCGCTTCGAACAGATGATGACGGCGGGCCTGCTGGAGGAAGTGCGGGCACTACAGCAACGTGGTGACGTGCATGCCGATTTGCCCGCGATCCGCTCGGTGGGTTATCGGCAACTGTGGGAACATTTGCGGGGCCGGGAAGCTTTAAACTTCTCGGTGCAGCGAGCGATTTTCGCGACTCGGCATCTGGCTCGGCGGCAATTGATCTGGTTGCGTGCGGAAAACGATTTGCAGTGGTGCGACTCTCTTGATGCCGGCGCGGCCGACCTAATTGAACGAACGATCGATACTCTATGTACAACGATGCGCATCGAAGGTCGCTGATTCGCCTGCAGCGGGCACGGCGGACTCGTGACGTTGATGCAGCTGCGTATTGAATCAAAGGCAGCTTCGACGGGAATATCACTGTGCTAAACTGCGGCATCGCAGCGAGTACTGGATGGTGCCCATCGGCTGTAATCCAGCTGCAGGGAAGCGGCATTCGTCGGCAAAGCTTAACCAAAGAATTCGAAGGCATAACAAGGAGATAAATGATGGCCAGAGGGCAATCATTACAGGATCCGTTCCTGAACACATTGCGCAAGGAGCGCGTCCCGGTCTCCATTTACCTGGTGAACGGCATCAAACTGCAAGGTCAGATCGACTCATTCGATCAATTCGTCGTCTTGCTGAAGAACAGCGTCAGCCAGATGGTCTACAAGCACGCGATTTCCACTGTCGTTCCGGCGCGGGCGATCCGCTTGCCGACGAGCGAAGAAGAAGGCGCGGAGTCGGTCGCAGCCAGCGAATGACGAGGCGGCCCGTGGAGTTCGTTGTTGTTTGAGCGTCCCCGCAGCGGCGAACGTGCGCTCCTGGTCCGTATCGGTCTGGGAGGTCCTCCCGGTAAAGATGAGTTAAGCGAGTTCGAGGCGCTGGCGAGTTCCGCCGGCGCCGAAGTGCTCGCTGTGATCACCGGCACCCGCAAGGTGCCCGATCCCCGCCTGTACATCGGCAGCGGCAAGGCCGACGAGATTCACGCCAAGGTCAAAGAGCTCGGCGCGGATCTGGTGTTGTTCGACCACCCGTTGTCGCCCAGTCAGGAACGTAATCTCGAAGCGTTATTGCAATGTCGAGTGCTCGATCGCACCGGGCTGATTCTCGACATCTTCGCGCAGCGCGCGCGCAGCTTCGAAGGCCAGCTTCAAGTCGAGCTGGCGCAGCTCAAGCACCTGGCCACGCGGCTGGTGCGAGGCTGGACCCACCTCGAACGTCAAAAGGGCGGTATCGGTTTGCGCGGTCCCGGCGAAACACAGCTGGAAACCGACCGGCGCTTGCTCGCCACGCGCATCAAGACTTTGAACGCTCGCCTCGACAAGGTGATCACGCAGCGTGAAACCACGCGGCGCGAGCGTAAACGCGCGGAAATTCCCACGGTCGCGTTGGTTGGTTACACCAACGCGGGCAAGTCGACACTATTTAATAGGCTCACCGGCGCAGGGGCATTCGCTGCGGACCAGTTGTTCGCAACACTCGATCCCACGGTGCGACGCTTGGAATTGCCGGACGCGCGTTTCGCGTTGCTGGCCGACACCGTCGGCTTCGTTCGCGACTTGCCGCACGAGCTCGTCGCAGCGTTCCGCTCGACCTTGCAAGAGGCGCGCGAGTCGACGTTGCTGTTGCACGTGATCGACGCTGCCGATCCGAATCGCGGCGAGCGCATTGCGCAGGTCAACCAAGTACTGAGCGAAGTCGGTGCCGGCGAGCTGCCGCAGATAGAGGTCTTCAACAAAGCCGACCTCATCGACGAGCCCGTGCATGTGGAGCGCGGTGAGCAGGGCGCAGTCCGGCGTGTGTGGCTTTCCGCACAGACCGGTGACGGTACCCAGTTGCTGACTGACGCCATCGGCGAATTCCTGGGACCCGAGTTGGTGCATCGTCATATCTTGCTCAGGCCGGACCACGGCCGGGCGCGGGCGCGCTTTTTTGCCGCGGGAGCGGTACTGGCCGAGCAGTCCTTGCCCAGCGGCGAGGTTGACCTGGAAGTATCCATGCCGCGCCGGGCTTTCGAGCATTTATGTCGATCCGAGGGGTTGCCGGAAGACCCCATTGGCGCGGCGATGACGGGGGAAGATGACGGCAAAGCTTGTGCCCATCCTGAGCCGTTCCTAAAATCGCGCGCTTCGAGCCCCTCAGCCCGATAAACCCTTTCACGGGACCGAAGGCGCCCGCGCGCCGGAATTCCTCTTCGCAGCTCCAAAAGTCAAAAGTCATCCAACATGGCGTGGAACGAACCCGGCGGCAATTCCGGAGGCAAGCGCAACCCCTGGGGGGGTGGCAACAAGCCCGAGCAAGGTCCGCCCGATCTGGACGAAGTCCTGCGTAACCTGCAGCGGCGCCTGGCCGGCCTGTTCGGCGGCTCCGGCGGCGGTGGCCGCAATGTCGGTAGCGGCGGCCCAGGCCGTGGCTTCGGCATCGGCACCATCGTGGTGGTGCTGCTCGCCATTTGGGTCTTCAGTGGCCTGTACACGGTGGACGCCGCGGAGCGCGGCATCATCCTGCGCTTCGGCAAGTACGAGCAAACGACCGAGCCCGGCCTGCGCTGGCATTGGCCGTGGCCGATCGAATCCAAGCAGATCGTCAATATCCAAAGCATCGACAGCTTCAGCGAACAGACGCGGATGCTGACGTCCGACGAGAACATGGTGGATATCAACATGGAAGTGCAGTTCCGGCGCGCCAACCCGCTCGAATATGCCTTCAATGTTTCCCGTCCCGAGGACACGCTCAAGGAAGTGAGTGAGAGCGCGATTCGCGAAATCATCGGCCGCAGCAAGCTCGACAGCGTGCTGGAATCCGGTCGTCAGGAAATCGTCGCGCGCACCAAGGAGCTGATCCAGCGCACGCTGGATGCTTACAAGATCGGCCTGGAAATCACTGCGGTGAACTTGCAGGACGTGAAGGTCCCGAACGAAGTCGCGCCTGCTCAGCAGGATGCGATCAAAGCTCGCGAAGACCGTGACCGTCTGTCGCTCGCCGCGCAGGCGTATTCGAACGATTTGATTCCTCGCGCTCGCGGCGCCGCCGTGCGCCGGGTGCAGGAAGCGCAGGCCTATCGCTCGCAGAAGATTGCGAATGCCGAGGGTGAAGCCAATCGCTTCACGGCGTTGCTCGCCGAATACGAGCAGTCACCGGGCGTCACGCGCGAACGTCTGTATCTGGAAACGATCGAGCGCGTGCTCGCGTCGAGCAAGAAAGTCGTGCTCGACACCGGCGGCAACGGCAGCGGCAATCTGATTTATCTGCCGATCGACAAGTTGCTGGAGCAGAGCCGTCGCACACCGCGCGTGAGCACGAGCGAGCCGAGCATGACTGTAGAAAGTTCTGACGGCTCGGACGCGACCAGCATCGCGGGTGATCGCCGCACGCGAGGGACGCGCTAATGGCCAGCCGTGGATTTTTGATTCTCATCCTGGCCGCCGTGGTGGCGTTCACGCTCGCCATGTCGACCTTCACCGTGCGCGAGACCGAGCTTGCGATCAAGTTCCGCTTCGGCGAGATCGTGCGCGACGATTACAAGCCCGGCATTCACTTCATGGTGCCGATGGTCAACAACATCCGCAAATTCGAGCGTCGCATCGACACCAAGAATTATCCGTCGGAACAGTTCCTGACCAGCGAAGGCAAAATCCTTCGTATCGATTTCTACATCAAGTGGCGTATCGCCAACGTAGGCACCTACTACCAGGCCACCGCCGGCGGCGATCGTGAGATTGCGGCAGGCCGCCTCGGCAGCATCGTGAAGGACGGCATCAAGGGCGTGATCGCTCGTCGCACGATTCAACAAGTCGTGGCCGCCGAGCGCGCCGAGTTCACGGGCGAAATCCTGAAGCTGGCCGAAACGAGCACCCGCGGCCTCGGTCTTGAGCTGATCGACGTGCGCGTGAAGAAGATCGACCTGCCCGAAGAAGTCAGCGAATCGGTGTTCAGCCGCATGCGTCAGGACTTCGACCGCCAGGCCAAGCGGCTGCGCGCCGAAGGCGAAGAGAGCGCGGAAAAGCTGCGTTCCGAAGCGGATCGTCAGCGCATCGAGATCATCGCGGAGGCCAACCGCGAGTCGGAAATCATCCGGGGTGAAGGCGACGCCAAGTCGGCCGAGATCTACGCTCGCGCCTACAATCGGAACGCCGAGTTCTACTCGTTCTATCGCAGCTTGCAGGCCTATCGCGAATCCATCGGCACCGACAACGACGTGCTGGTGATTTCCCCGGACAGCGAGTTCTTCAAGTACCTGAACCGCGCCACCCGGCGCTGATCGACCATGAACTGGTCGGACCTGTTCGCGGCACTGGCGTTATATCTGGTGCTGGAAGGCATCATGCCGTTTCTCAATCCGCAAGGCGTGAAACGGCTGATGCTGACGTTCGCAGAGTTCGCCGACCGTCAGCTGCGGCTGATGGGATTGGTCAGCATGGGCCTCGGTCTTACGCTACTGTATTTCGTGCGATCGTGACCGGCGCCCGTCCTTACGTATTCCTTCTTCGAGCCCCGCAATTACATGAGTAGCCATCGCAACGTCGTCGTCATCGGCGCCCAATGGGGCGACGAGGGCAAGGGCAAGATCGTCGATTTGCTGACCAACCGCGTCGGCGCCGTGGTGCGCTTTCAGGGCGGTCACAACGCGGGTCACACGCTGGTTATCAACGGCCGCAAGACCGTGCTGCGTTTGATTCCGTCCGGCATCCTGCACGACGGCGTGACCTGCTTCATCGGCAACGGGGTGGTGCTGTCGCCGAAGGCGTTGTTCGAAGAAATGGACGAGCTGCAACGCGCCGGCATCGATGTGCCGAAGAAGCTGCGCATTTCCGAAGCGTGTCCGTTGATCCTGCCGCATCACATTGCGCTCGATAAGGCGCGCGAAGAGGCGGCGGGCGCGGCGAAGATCGGAACGACCGGTCGCGGCATCGGCCCGGCTTACGAAGATAAAGTCGCGCGTCGTGCGATCCGGGTCCAGGATTTGTTTGCTCGCGAGCGGTTCGCCGCCAAGCTTGGCGAAGTGCTCGATTATCACAACTTCGTATTGCGCAATTACTTCAAGAAGCCGGTGATCGACTTCCAGCAAACGTTGGACGAGTCGTTGCAGCTGGCGGAACGTTTGCAGCCGATGGTCGCGGACGTGTCGGCGGAAGTGAATGCATTGATTCGCGCCGGCAAACCTTTGTTGTTCGAAGGCGCCCAGGCGGCGTTGCTCGACATCGATCACGGCACCTATCCGTATGTGACTTCCAGCAACTGCGTCGCCGGCCAGGCATCGGCGGGTGTCGGTGTCGGGCCTCAGCAATTGCAGTACGTGCTCGGCGTCGCCAAGGCGTACGCCACTCGCGTGGGCAGTGGGCCGTTTCCGACGGAAATCGACGACGAGGTCGGTGAGTACTTGCGCGTGCGTGGCAACGAGTACGGATCGGTGACCGGGCGTCCGCGTCGTTGTGGTTGGTTCGACGCAGCGAGCTTGCGTCGCGCGGTGGAGATCAATGGTATCTCCGGCTTGTGTATCACCAAGCTCGATGTGCTGGATGGCCTCGACACCGTGCGCGTTGCCGTAGGTTACAAAGTGCGTGGCGAGCGTCGCGATCTGCTACCGGTTGGCGCCGAAGCGTTGTCGATCTGCGCGCCGATTTACGAAGAACACCCCGGCTGGAAAGAAAGCACCGCTGGCGTGAAGACGTTCGACGAGTTGCCCAAGAACGCACAAGCCTATCTGCGACGTCTGGAAGTGCTGGTGGGCGCGCCGATCTCGATCATTTCCACCGGCCCGGACCGGTTGGAAACCATCGTCTTGAAACATCCGTTCGATTGAAAAATCGACACGACGCCGGGTAGCACATTCACGAATAGCGACATAGGACGAAACGCTCGACATTTGCCCGCATGAAGCCGGGCATGCATCCCGCCACCGCCATGAAACAGTGCATCGAGGACTGCGAGCGCTGTTCTCGCGTGTGTTTCAGCATGGCGATGAATCATTGCCTGGAGCAGGGCGGGGCGCACGTCGAGCCCAATCACTTTCGTTTGATGACCATCTGCTCGGATCTGTGCCGGGTCACCGCCGATGCCATGCTGGCCAACTTCGTCCTGCATGAAGATCTCTGCCGCGCCTGCGCCCGTGTTTGCGAGGAATGTGCCGCCAGCTGCCGGGACCTAGACGGCATGGAAGAGTGCGTGGACGCTTGCGAACACTGTGCCCGTAGCTGCGCCAGCATGCTGAAGCGTTAAGCAGCCGGGAACTTAAGGGTTCGTCTGACCCGCCACTGTTTCGAAGCGTCGATCCGTTCACGCATTGACCAGCCGCCGCGGCCTACAGTTGCCGTTGGGCAGCTAGAGGTTATGTCGAACAGTGGACGGCGAGACGGCGGCACAAAGCGCACCGGGCACGAATAATAAAAACGCCGGAGTTTTGTTTCTTTACAAGCATCTGTGGACGCACTCGCAGGGTAATCGCGGCGTATTGCTGGGCGCGATGGCGATGCTGCTGACTGCTCAATGCGTGCTCCTGAGCGTGCCGTATTTCGCCGGCCGCGCGATCAACACATTGCAGTCCGAAGGTGCGACCGGCATCGGCCAGGCCGGCATGTGGCTCGCGCTCGTTATCGGTGCAACGGTGGTGAGTTGGTTGTTTCACGGTCCGGGCCGCTTGCTCGAACGTAACGTCGCGCTCGAAGTTCGTCATCGCATGTCCACCGGCTTGTTCGAACGTCTGTTGTCGTTGCCGCTCGCCTGGCACGAGAAGAATCATTCCGGCATCACTGCGCATCGCGTTCAGCAAAGCAGCAGCGCGCTGTCGGCATTCACCCAAAGTCAGTTCATTTATCTCAGCAGCGCGGTGCGCCTGATCGGCCCCATGGTCGCGCTGTCGCTGTTGGAGCCCATCGTCGGCATGAGTGCGATCACGGGCTTCGTGATCATCTGCGTCTCGGTGCTCGCATTCGATCGCGCGATGATTCGTCTTGCCCATCGCGAGAACGACGCCGAACGTCGCTACTCCGCCGCGCTGCTTGACGCTTTGGGAAATATCACCAGCGTGTTTGCGCTTCGTCAGGCGCGTGCGATGAAAGACCTGCTGCAGCGTCGGCTCGAATCCATTTTCGCGCCGCTGCGTCGCTCGATCGTGCTCAACGAGGCGAAGTGGTGCACCGTCGATGTGTGCAGCAAGGCGCTGAGCTGCAGCCTGGTCGCATTGTTCGCGTGGCTCGCCGTTCGTCACGCAAGCGGAGGCGCCGCGCAGAAAACCATCATGCTCGGCAGTCTCTACATGGTCTGGGAATATGCCCAGCAAGCCGGCGGTGTGATTTCCGCGATGGCTTCGCATTTCCAAACATTCGCTCGCCAGCATGCCGACTTCGCCAGTGCCGATCCGATTCGCGAAGCGGAAGTGAAACCCGTGCAGGCCGTCGACCGCGAATTGCTTCAGGCCAGCTCGCCGGATTCGGAACAGTACGTGGTGCGCGATCTGGTGTTTAGTCATCCGGCCGCGCGCAGCGAACGTCCGACGCTTGATCGCGTCAGCGTGACGTTACAGCAGGGTCGTCGTTACGCGTTGATCGGTGGCAGCGGCTCGGGCAAGAGCACATTGTTGCGCGTGTTGGCGGGTTTGTATGAAGCCGAGCGCATCGTCGTCGACCGGCGCAATGGTCCGGCGATCATGACGCCGTCGGCCGCCGCACAGATGTTACGAAACAACGTCACGCTCGTCCCACAGGATGCCGAAGTCATCGAAGGCTCGCTGGCTGAGAATTTAGGATTGTGCTCGACTCACAACGGTTCGCCGCTCGACGCGCAGTTTGCCTCGGCAATGCAAGCCGCTTGTGTCACTGAGTTCATTCAGCCCAGCCAGGAAGGCATGGCGACTGCGGTAATGGAGAAGGGCGCCAACTGGTCGGGCGGTCAACGTGCGCGCATCGCGCTTGCTCGCGGTGTGTTGGCAGCCGCCGATAGCAATCTCGTGTTGTTCGACGAGCCGACCGCTGCGCTCGATGCGAGCACCGAAGCTCGCGTCTACGACAATCTGTTCGCGACGTTGCAGAACGCATGCGTCGTGTCTTCCATTCACCGCCTGCACCTGCTGGATCGCTTCGACGAAGTGATCGTGATGCACGAAGGTCGCGTGGTCGCACAGGGACCGGCGGCGCTCTTGGCTGCGACCTCGCCTGACTTCCGCCAGTTGCTCGCGAGTTACAAACAAGACGCTCAGCAGGAACCGCCGGCAGCTAACGCGGCGTAACAGGCTTGGTTTTCAGCCAGGCTCGCAATACCTCGGCAACGCTCCAAGCCTGAGCCATGCAGCCGCCGGGTGCGTACGGGTCCTCGGCATCGAAGATCTCGCTGATGCTGCCGACGCCGGCGTCGTAAAGGTGTTTAGGAAACGCTTCCAGCAGCGAGCGCGCTTTGGTCGGGTCGGGGTAGACCCGCAAGTAAGCATCGATGTAGTGACCGATGAGCCATGGCCACACCGTGCCCTGGTGATACGCCGCGTCGCGCTCGCGCAAGTTGCCGCGATAATGTTTCTTGTAATCCTTGTGGTCGGAGCTCAAGGTGCGCAAGCCATAGGCTGTCAGCAACTTCTCGCTCGCCACATCCACTACCTGTTTCCAATAGCGTTGATACAGAACCGGATGGTGCAGGGAGATCGCGAAGATCTGATTCGGGCGAATCGCATCGTCGTTGCCGTCGGGTCCGTCGATGACGTCGTACAAGCAGCCGCGCTGCTCGTTCCAATAGCGTCGGTTGAACGACTCCCGCACCTGCGCGGCGAGCGCCTGATATTTTTCGTGCGGCTCGCGCAGCTCCATCGCCCACTGTGTCATCAGCTGCAGAGCGTTGTGCCATAAGGCTTGGACTTCGACCGGCTTGCCGCGACGAGGGGTGACCACCCAGCCGTCGACCTTCGCATCCATCCACGTCAACTGATAACCCTCGGCGGCGGCCGAGATCAGGCCGTCTGCGGGATCGACGCGAATATTGAAGTGGGTTCCGTCGAGATGATGTTGAACGATCGATTTCAACACCGGAAACAACGCGCGGACCAGTGCGCGGTCGGTGGTCGCTTCGACATATCGGGCGATCGCATGGAAGTACCACATCGTCGCATCCACGGTGTGATACAGCGCCTGGCGTTCGCCCTCGGGAAACAGGTTGGGTAGCAAACCGTCTTTCACATAGTGCGAGAACGTGCTGAGAATCGCGCCGGCTTCGCGAAAGCGTCCGGTGCACAACGTCAGGCCGTCGAGCGCGATCATCGTGTCTCGACCCCAATCGCCGAACCAGTGATAACCGGCGTACACGCTACGCAACTCGCCGCCGCTCGCCTGGGCGAGCACGCTTTCGTCGAGCCGGCTGCCCGGCAACACGATGAACTGATCGGCCGCCATCGCCAGTTGTTCGGCGATCGGATCGCCTTGCACGGCAGGTGCCAGCGAGAGCAGGCCGTCGAGACGTTGTTTCTCGGCCTCGAACACCGCGCCCGCGTCGAAGTCGAGGCGGTCCCATGGATGCGTGGATGCGACGAACAGCGCGGGCTGCTCCGGACGCACTCGACACAACAAATATCCGGGACTGAATGCGCTTTCGAATTCCGGATCGCCGCGGTCGCGCTCGATCCGGTAGACGAAGTTGCTTTCTTCCGTTTCTTCGGTCACGAACGCCGTCGGCCCGGGGCGCAGGCCGAAGCGCAGCACGATTTCCGATTCGGTGTGGCGAATCTCGTGGCGTCCGCGCCGAACTTCGAGCGCGAACGATCCGGTCTGCCGCTGCGGCGATTCGTCGTGACGGCGAAAAGAAACGAACGGTCGCACGTGCAGCTCCAGCGCGTCGCCCGCGAGCAGGCGATACCGCACGCATACGGTGTTTTGGTTGTGGACCATGACGATGGACTTCTCGAACACGCACCCCGCGTACTCGAACGTCCACATGGCCATGCGGTGGTCCAGTCGAAAATCCTTCAGGAATAAATGCGACTCGCCTTCGAAGCGCTCCTCGTCAAACTCGGCACCGCCCAGGTGCATCCTGCGGCCGCCGATCGTGACCCACTCGTCGCAACGTGAGATCAGAATGTGACGGCCTTTCGGCGTCGCGAGGTTGGGCACGAACAAACCGTGATATTTGCGCGCTGGAATGCCGGCCAGGGTGCCGGAGGAATAGCCTCCCAGGCCGTTGGTGAGCAGCCACTCGCGGCTGCGCAGGAACGCAGGATCGTTGCCGCGATCCCAATTCAAGACGATTTGTCGATCTCGAATCATTTGGCCTCCTCGGCACGAGGATCGGAAACGACGATGCGAGGCGTGGCGATCAACAGCACCGCGCACTGCGCCTGGATGTGCCAGGCGCCACGTCCATGATCGGCGACCGGCTCGAAGGAACCTTGTCCTGCGTACGCCGGCGACTCGCTGCTCCATGACATTTGCCAGCCACTGCCGGGTGGCGGTGCCAGCAACGGTTCGGCAAACGATTCGGACGAGAGCTGCTGGTCCAGGTTCACGAGTAACAGCCGGTCGCCGTGATTTGCATCGAACCAGCGCAACGCCAGCGCGTGCTCGCTCAGCGTCACGCCATCGATTGCGTCGACGTCTTGTCGTGAGATCACCGGATCCGTGGAGCGTAAACGCAGCAGGTCTCGATGCAGCGTCAGTGCGGCAACATTGCGCTCGCACTCGTCCCAATCGAGTTTGCAGTCTAGGAAAGTCCGTTCGGCGCGGGGATCCGGAATCAACGCTTGAACCTGGGCATCCGCGTACGCATCGAACTGACTGACGAACTTCCGGCGGCCCGCGTGCACTTGTTTAGAAAGATTTTCAGCGTGGTCGGCGAAAAACATAAACGGCGTCCGTGCGTCGAACTCCTGTCCCATGAACAACAGCGGTGTTTGTGGCGCTAATAATGTTAGTGCCGTGAGGGCGCGGTAACGGGCGGGGGCGCAGTTTGCTTGCAGGCGAGTGCCTGTAAAAGTGTTACCGACTTGATCGTGGTTCTGCAGGAAGACGACGCAGGCGGCCGCGCCTCGATCTCGAAACGGCGAGCCGCGTGGTTGTTTCTGCCACGCATACCATTGCCCTTGATACAAGAAGCCGCGGCGAATGCACGACAGGAACTCCTGCGAGCGGCCTGTGTAGTCGTGGAAATAACCGTCGCGACTGCCGGTGAGCGCGACGCGTGCACTGTGGTGATAGTCGTCGTTCCACATGGCGTCGATGCCGAAGCCGCCGGCCTCGATGGGGCGCAAGTGCTCGCTGCACTGAGGCTCGTTCTCGGCAACAATGATGATTCGTCGCGGGTGCGCGGCGGCGCGAGCACGTTGCGATAACTCGGCGAGCAAATGTATCGGGCTCGAATCGAAGATCGATTGCGTGGCGTCGAGCCGAAAGCCGTCGAGATGAAATTCACGAATCCAGTAGCACGCATTGCCGAGGATGAACTCACGTGCTCCGTGGTTGTGCTGGTCGTCGAGATTGAACGGTTCGCCCCATTCGGTTTGGTAACGACGGCTGAAGTAATGCGCGCTGAAACATTTCAGATAATTGCCGTCGGGCCCGAGATGGTTGTAGACCACGTCGAGAATAACGGCGAGGCCGAGTGCGTGCGCGCGATCGACGAAACGTTTGAACGCTTCGTGGTCGCCATAGTTGTGATTCGGCGCGAACAGCTGCACGCCGTCGTAGCCCCAATTCCATCGACCCGGACATTGAGCCACCGGCATGATTTCTAGCACGGTGACGCCCAGCTCGCGCAAATGCTCCAGCTTGCGAGCTGCGGCATCGAAAGTACCTTCGGGAGTGAACGTGCCGATGTGCAGCTCGTAGATCGCCTGGCCTTCGATAGCGACGCCACGCCACTGCGCATCGGTCCATTGAAATGCATCCGGCGCAACGATTTGCGACGGACCGTGCACACCTTGTGGTTGAAAGCGCGAGCAGGGGTCGGGCCAGGGGCCCTGGCCGTCGACTCGATATTTATAGAGCCTGGAGGAACCGCGCGTGGCACCGGAAAAATAACCACCGGCCTCGTGCGCCAGTGCCAGCGTTTCGCCGCCGTCTGCGAAAATCACCTCGACGCGTTGGGCTTGCGGTGCCCACACGCGGAAGGTGGATGTGCCGTTCATGCGAACAGCACCCAAAAGTTCACGGTACGCGGAGTGCAGTTCAGCCATCGACGCCGGAAATCTCGAACGGAAGTCGAGAGATCAAGCCGCTGGGCTGGAATTAGGTTCCGCCGCCCCGATGATGGCGGCGATGCGCTACTATGCGCATCTTCTACTTATCGGTGAGATGGTGCCCAGGAGAGGACTCGAACCTCCACGGATTGCTCCACTGATACCTGAAACCAGCGCGTCTACCAGTTCCGCCACCTGGGCATTTGGAGGGGAACGCGGGGCTGTCCCCGCCAAGAGGCGCGCAATGTACCCATGACCTACAGGGGTGTCAACGACATCCCCCTACACTGTCCTATGAAGCTAAGAAAAAAAACTCGTAAAGCAAAAAAACCGGCGCGTACGCCGGCTCCCAAGCCGATCCGCCAGCCTCGTGCCCGGCAGGATCAACCCGCCATCGCGGCGGTGCTGCAGGCGGCTGGCCGTCCGCTCGAATTCGACGAGCTCGCCGCGCGTGCCGGCCGCGGCGGCGCCTCGGCCCGGAAACGCCTCACCAAAGAGCTGGAGGAGCTGTTACAGGCCGGCACCATCATTCGTAACCGGCGCGACGAATATTGTCTGCGCGAGCGCCTGTCGCTCACCGTCGGTACCGTCAGCGCCCACAAGGATGGGCACGGCTTCCTGATGCCGGACGACCGTTCCGCTCCCATCTATCTCGCGCCCCGACAGATGCAGGAGACCATGCACGGCGACCGCGCGGCTGTGCGCGTGAGCGGCACCGACCATCGCGGTCGACCCGAGGGCTCGATCGTCGAGGTCCTGGAACGCAATACGCGTGAGATCGTCGGCCGTCTCTACGACGAGTCGGGCATCTGGTTCGTCGTTCCCGATAACCCGCGCATCGGTCACAGAGTGCTGGTCCCTCGCGAGCGTCTCGGCCAGGCGCGCGCCGGACAAGTTGTGCTGGTGAAGATCGTTGAACAGCCGTCGCGAACCGCGCAGCCGCTGGGTCACATCACGCGGGTGCTGGGTGAGCATGCCGCTCCCGGCATGGAGACCGACATTGCGATTCACTCGCACGGTCTGCCGTTCGAATTTCCGCGCGAGGTGGTGGAGGAGGCCGAAGCCTTCGGTGCCTCGGTCCCCGCTGCTGCCAAACGTGGCCGCGAAGACCTGCGCAATCTGCCGCTCGTCACCATCGATGGCGAGGACGCCCGCGACTTCGACGACGCGGTGTATTGCGAACCGGTGCGAGGCGGCGGCTGGCGATTGCTGGTGGCCATCGCGGATGTCGGCAGCTACGTCGCGCCGAACTCAGCGTTGGATAAGGAAGCGCAGCTGCGCGGCACTTCGGTGTACTTCCCGAATCGCGTACTGCCGATGTTGCCGGAAGCGTTGTCGAATGGGCTGTGCTCGCTCAACCCGCATGTCGATCGCCTTTGCATGGTTTGCGAGATGCGCGTCAATGCCGAAGGCAAAGTCACACGCGCAACGTTTTACGAAGGATTGATGAAGTCAGCTGCGCGCCTGACGTACACGAAAGTGGCTGCGTACCTCGCCAATCCGTCGGCTGGGCACGAGCCCGAGGTCACCGCGCGCGGCGAGCAGATCACAAATCTGTATGGCGTGTTCAAGGCGCTGCATCGTGCTCGTGTGCAGCGTGGCGCGCTCGATTTCGATGCCCCAGAGGTGAAGGTGCATTTCGACACCAACGGGCGCATTGCCTCGATAGTCGAAGCCACGCGCAACGACGCGCATCGGCTCATCGAAGAATGCATGATCGCGGCAAACGTGCAGGCCGCGCGGTTCCTGAAGAAACATAAAATCCCGACGCTGTATCGCGTGCACGGCGCACCCGAAGAAGACCGGTTGGAGACGCTGCGCGGGTTCCTGCAAGGGTTCAATATTCAGCTGCCGACCGATCGCGATCTGGATCCGAAGGATCTGAGCGAAGTGTTGCAGCGAGCGCTCGGCCATGAAGAAGCGCACCTGATCCAGACCGTCGTGATTCGCTCGATGCCGCAGGCCGTGTATCAACCGGAGAACATCGGTCACTTCGGTCTGTCGCTGGCGGAATACGCGCACTTCACGTCGCCGATTCGCCGCTACCCGGACTTGATGGTCCATCGCGGTATTCGACACATCGTGCGCGGCGGAACTGCTGAGACGTTTCCGTGGACTGCCGGGATGGTGTCGACGCTCGGTCAGTCATGTTCGTTTACCGAACGTCGTGCCGACGAGGCGACGCGCGATGCGTTGTCGTGGCTCAAGTGCGAGTACATGCGCGACAAGCTCGGCGAGGAGTTCGATGCGCTGATCTCAGGCGTTGTGGACTTTGGCGTGTTTGTGCAGCTGAAGGGCTTGCATATCGACGGGCTGGTGCACGTGAGCGCGCTCGGAGGCGATTACTTTTCACGCGATCGGTCCGGCTTTCGCATGGTCGGCCAGCGCACTGGCCGTACCTTCAAACTCGGCGATCATTTGCGCGTGCGGTTGATCAATGTGGTCATCGACGAACGTAAAATCGACTTCGAGCTCGCGGAGCCCGGTGGCGGTCAGCGCATGGTGCGCGGTCCGTGGCAACGGCGGCGCAGCCAGCATCGAGGCCGATAGATGAGTGAGACTTCCGTGATTTTCGGGCTGCACGCGGTGCGGACACTGCTCCAGCAGCGGCCCGAGCGGGCAGCGCTGCTGCTGCTACAAAAAGGGCGCGAAGACGCTCGCATGCAGGAGCTGGTACAGCTCGCGCAAGCCAAGTCCATCAAGATCGATTACCGCGATCAGCGAGAGTTGGATCGATTGGCGGGTGATGAGCGGCACCAAGGTGCGTGTTTGCAGATCCGTAGTGTCGGCGTGTTGGGCGAGGGCGCGCTGGACGACTTGCTCGACGCCACGGCGACACCGCCGATGCTACTCGTGCTGGATGGCGTGCAGGATCCTCATAACCTTGGCGCCTGCATGCGAACTGCCGATGCGGCCGGTGTCGCGGCAGTGATCGTGCCGAAGGACCGTGCAGCTGGATTGTCGGCGACGGTGAGAAAAGTCGCGTCGGGCGCGGCCGAATCGGTGCCGCTGATTCAAGTGACGAACCTCGCGC
>Ga0247784_1000224_pt1 | contig 17048 bp, 16 predicted proteins | sample UWRJL169409R5_FD_179909 | JGI IMG/M metagenome (GOLD analysis project Ga0247784, IMG submission 179909) | Plant litter microbial communities from Arlington Agricultural Research Station in Wisconsin, United States - UWRJ-L169-409R-5 | ecosystem: Environmental > Terrestrial > Plant litter >...
CCCGCCAAGCCGCAGATGCAAGCGCTGCCGGCCGCGTTGATCGCGGAGCTGCGTGGTCGTTATTTGAACCCCGCGTGGATCAAACCTCTCATGCAGCACGGTTATGCCGGCGCACGCACCATGGGCAGCGAGTTCATGGAATATCTGTGGGGCTGGCAGGTAACCAATCCCGACGTGATCCAGAGCTGGGCCTGGGACGAGGTGAAGTCGGTGTATCTCGACGACCGTTACCAGATCGGCCTGGATGATTTCCTGCAACAGGACAGCAATGTCCATGTGAAGACCAACATGATGGCGATTCTGCTGGTCGCGGCTCAGAAACAATTCTGGCAAACCGACGAGAAGACCTTGCAGCAGCTCGGGCAGGCCTGGGTGGATTTGTTGCTCGAACACGGGTTGCCGGGCAGCGGTCACACTCAGCCGGATCATCCGGTGTTCGAGTGGATCAAGCCGCATTTGCGTCCCGATCAGATCGAGCCGCTGCAGAAGTTGCTGGAGCGAGCGCGAGTGGATGCGAAGGTGGCGCAATCGCCGAGCACGATCAGCGAGCTGCAGCAGGCGGATCAGAAAACCCAGCCGGAAGCGGCGAAGGATTCGGGCAGTGCTGAAGCCGAAGCTGGCGGCAGATCCCGCATGAGTTTGATGGTCATCGTCGCATTCGTCGCGCTGTTGTTGAGCGTCGGTTATCTCCGCGGTCGTCAGGTCACATCCAAGGGTCGCCCGGTATGAACTCCCTCATCGTCGATTGGACACATACGTTGGTGCCGCTGCTGCTGCAGCCGGTGGTGGTTGGCTTGTTTGTTTGTGTCGCCGTGGCGTGTGTCGATGTCGGTGTGTTGTTGGGAGAGCGAGGGAACTTGCGTCGTTCGCAACGTCCTGAAGATATCCCCGCCGTCGAGCGGCGGGCACATCGTCGTATCGAGCGAGCTGACATTCTCACGCGCACATCGCCGATGCTCGGGTTGATGGCGACGCTTATCTCGCTGGGTCCTGGGCTCACGGCGCTCAGCAACGGCAACTTGAATTTGCTCGCCGAGGCGATGTTGACTGCATTCGATGCAACGGTGCTGGGAATTGCAGCCGGCGTTGTCGGTTTCATCATCGGTCGACTGAGGCGTCGTTGGTACGACGAGGCGCTCACGCGTTGGGAGCAGCAGTCATGAAGCGACGCTGGGGTAGCGCGCGTTTCGACGAGACGCCCGAGGATCCGCAGGCGTCACTGGTCAACCTGGTCGACATCATGCTCGTGTTTATTTGCGGCTTGATCGTGGCGCTGGTTTCGGCGCAACCGCAGTTCACGACATCGACTCCCGCGACCGGCGGCGAACAAGTTGTTGAGCAGGGACGCGAACTTGCCGAGATGCCGGAAGGGATGCGCGGCAAGGCGGCGGGGGCCGGAATGGAGCCGGTGGGGCAGGTGTATCGCGATCCGAAGACCGGGAAGCTCATCCTCGTCGGGCAGTAGGCGCGGTACACTGTCGCCCATGAACTCGCCTTTTCTCGACACCGCTCTGGATGCCGCCCGCGCTGCCGCGGAGGTTATTCGTCGCTACTACCAGCGCAATCTGGACGTCGTCATCAAGGCCGACAAATCGCCGGTGACGCAGGCCGATGTCGAAACCGAGCAGGTGATTCGCAAGATCATCGGCGAGCGCTTTCCGTCGCATGGTTTTTACGGCGAGGAAACCGGGCAGAGCGCGATGGACGCGGAGTATCTGTGGCTGGTCGATCCCATCGACGGCACCAAGGCGTTCGTGCGCGAATATCCGTTCTTCTCGACGCAGATCGCGTTGATGCATCGAGGGCGATTGATCCTCGGCGTGTCTTCGGCGCCGGTGTACGGCGAGCTGGCGTGGGGCGAGATCGGCAAAGGCGCTTTCTTGAACGACAAGCCGATCAAGGTGAGCGATCTGGATACCATCGAGGCGAGCGCGATCTCCGCCGGCAATTTGAAAACGTTGGCGAACAGCGAACGTTGGGGGCGATTCGGCAAGCTCGTCGCGCGGGCGCATCGCATTCGCGGCTACGGCGACTTCCTGCACTATCACTTGCTGGCTGCCGGGAAGATCGATGTGGTGATCGAGTCCGACGTGAACATTCTCGATATCGCGGCGCTGTCGGTGATTGTCGAAGCGGCGGGTGGCAAGTTCACAGACTTGCAAGGTGGTGCGCTCACGCTCGATACGACGACCGTGTTGGCGAGCAACGGGAAGTTACATTCGGCCGTACTCAACGCCCTGGTTTAATTCTTGGGTTAGCTCACTTCTTCGACCAACCGATCTCCGCCGCGGTCAGCGGACCGATCACGACCTGACGCAACGATTCGGGCGTTTCCGACTCCGTTGACGTGATCGGGATGCGCCCGCCCATCAGCTCGGCAGCTCTTTGCGGCAAGCGTGGGTTTAGCTCCGGCTCCGCGTAGCCGACGGGGTACAGCGGCTGACTGTTGGTCGTATCGTACTTATCGATCGAGCCCAGCGTATGTAACAACTCGTGCGCGGTGATGACGTCGTTCGAGCCTGCCATGCCTTTATCGGCGAATACATTCACGACTGCGTACAAGCCTTTTTGCATGCCCACCGAGTGCGCGACCGTCGGCGATATCGACGGATCGTGATACAGGACAAATAACTTCACATCCGGCGCCGGGCCGGGCCGGTCCGGTGTGCGCCATGCCCAATAACGCATGCGCAGGCTCCACGACATGATGCTGAGAACGTTCGCGCCGCGATCCAGGTTTGGCGGCAGGTCGCGAAGTTGTGGAGCGCTGGTGAAGCGGATCGGCCGCTCCATGGTCAGGCCATAGTGACGAGCTTCGCGCTCGAAGAATTTTTCCAGCGCTTGGAAGCGTTCGGGCTTGAGGCTGGCGATATATGTATCGACGTGCGGACTGCCGTCGCCGTTGATCGGGTAGATCGTCACGCGTAATGGAATGTTCCAGTCCGTCGAGTACACGCGATCGAAGTACGTGTTCAGAGCGACGATCAGCAGGATCAACAATAGGATCAGGATGCGGAGGTTGCGCCACATGGTTCGACCTTACCTGCTGCGCAGCGCGCGCAGACAGGCGCGAAGTCTCAGTTCGCCGATTCCACTCGCAGGTCGACCAGTTCGCCGCCTTCGGCGCTGTAGAAGACGGTCATGGGTTGGCAGCAAACCGAGCAATCCTCGATGTATTCCTGGGATTCGACCGACAGGTCAAGGAACAGCGTGATGGCTTCGCCGCAGTGGGGGCAGGTGGTTTCGGCGGTTGTTTCCAGCATGGCTTCGTTAGAGCGTGAAGGCGCTTTTGATCCACTCGATCCTGGGTTCGCTGGCCGCCATCGTGATGGCGACGACGTCGAAACGCGCCGGTCGGCGGCGCAGTTCGCTTCGCTTCAACAACAAATGTTCGGCCGTTTTCACCAGCTTGCGCTGCTTTTCCCAGGTTACCGATGCTGCGGCCCCGCCGTAATCGTTCGAGGTGCGGTACCGAACCTCGACCAGCACGAGCGTATTGCCGTCGAGCATAACCAGATCGATTTCGCCGAGTTTACAACGGTAGTTGCGAGCGATTAGCCGCAATCCGTGCCCAAGTAGGTGCCTCAGGGCGAGCTCCTCGGCGAGGATGCCTATAGTTTTCCGTTCTCGATCTTCCAAGAGGATTCCGCCACGGTGACTGCCGGAGTCAGCATGTACCGTGGTAGCAAACGAAAAAGAGCAATTACATCGGCGAAATGCCTCTTATCTCGCCGCCGTTGCCACCGCGCCGAACGGGACGGCGCGGCCGCCGGAGACTTTGGCCCAGTTGAGCTCGCGTTTGACGTGGCCGCTTTCGTCGATGGACAGCAGGCCGGTCATGCCGGGGATGGCGTGGGCGCTGCCGAAGTGGCCGGCTTTGAGCAGCGGCACGATGCGGCACGCGTCGAAGCCGAAGGCATACAACCGGCCGCGGCCGCGCGCGCGCACGGGCCAGTGACGGGACAGAGTGGTGCGCAACTCGGACGAAGCTGCATCGGGCGAAATCACCCACGGCATGTCCGGGAAGATCACGCCTTCGAGATCGTTATTCGCCTGCGCATCCGGCTCGAAGATATCCGACGTGGCATACACCGCGAGATCTTCCGCGAGATGAAAGCGCAGGGTCGGCCGCAACGAACGGCCCTGCGTCGGTTGCGCGCCGATGAAAACAAACTGCGCATCGCCACGACGTCGCGGCTCGAACTCAAATCGCGTGCCGAGCGCCGCAGACAACGCACTCGCGCGCGCGCGGCTCTCATCAATCAACAGCATCTGCGTAATCGGCTGCGAATAGTCACGCGCCGCCGGGTCATAAAACTTCGTGCTCGCGATCTCGCCGCCGAGAGTCTTCAGCTCCGCATCGAACGCGCGAAACACACGTTGGCCCCAATCATTGTTCGGCAACAACACCAGCCCGCGCATGCGTCCATCCGCTGCCACTCGCTGCGCAACTTGCCGCGCCTCCTCTTCCGGATCGAGCGAGAACTGAAACAACAGCGGCGTCGGCGGCGTGCCTTCCGCAGTTTGATTCAGCGCCAACGTCAACACCGACGTCTCGCCCGAAGCCGCGATGGCCGTGACTTCATCCTTGGTCAGCGGACCCACCACAAACTGCGCGCCTTCGGTCACGGCGCGGCGATAAGCCGTGGCTGCGCCCATCTCGGCGGAGTCATAAACATTCAACACCGGGCGACGGCTCGGATCCTGCTGCAACAACGCCGCGAGGAATCCATCGCGCACAGCCATGCCAGCGGCTTGCGTGCGGCCCGACAGCGGAAGAATCAGCGCGATCTGCGTCGGATAGTCCAATCCCGCGCCCAACTCGGGAAGGATGTCCTGGGTGATCATCGCGTTCGCGGGATGCGACGGATAACGGCTGCGCCACTGCGCGATGTCTTCGTTGGCGGTGAAGGGATTGCGAGCCGCAACGAGTGCCGCGCGACCCAGGTCCAGCCAACCGATTACTTGCTGACTCGCGCCCGGCGGCGGAGTGAAATCCGCATTATTCGCCGCGCTCTTTTGCAAGCCCAGCCAGATCATGCGCTGATTCGCGCGAATTTCTTCTTGGCTGCTCAGCGAGCGCTCACGCTCAAGCGCGACACTCACTGCTTGCGCAGGACGATTCATAGCAAACAGAGCGCGCGCGCGAAGATCCAAAATATCCGACGCCGATTCGCGCGGAATCGGCTGCGGAATGCGATCCAGCTCGTTGAGCGCCTTGTCAGCGCGGCCCGCGCGAAGCGCAATTTCCGCAGTGACCAACGACTTCAGTGGCAGATCGGCGCGAGGCAGTGCCTCTGTGACCTGATTCAGCAGCCCGCTGGCCTTAGTCGTGTCGTCGCTGCGGAGATACTCACGCGCGGCGCGCAGAAGAAAACGATCGCGCAGTTCGCCGGGCGATTGAGCCGCGAGCGCCTCATAGGCACGAGCGGCGCCACGGAAGTCGCCCTTTCGAGACAAGGCCTCAGCTTGCGTGACTTGACGCTCGGCGTTGCCGCTCGGTGTCGTCTCCTCATCAGACGGCTTCAGGAAGGAGCATGCGCTGATGGTGATCGCCAGTATCATGGACGCGAACACGGTCATCGCGAATCGAGCCGACTTTGAGCCATTCATTTCCACTGCAACCTCTGCCGGCATGCGCCGCGGCGGCCATTATAGAAGTTATGGTCGCCGCATGAGCGCTGGTGTTACTGAATCCGTGGTGGCGGGCACGCTCTATGTCGTAGCCACGCCGATCGGCAACCTGAGCGACCTCAGCCCGCGCGCGCGGGAAGTGCTAGCGCGCGTTCAGCTGATCGCAGCCGAAGATACGCGGCACACCCGCCAATTGTTGCAGGCGTTCGGGATCGACACGGCGTTAACTTCGTTGCACGAGCACAACGAGATGCATAAAAGCGCGGCACTCGTCGCGCGCCTCGTCGCAGGTGAGTCGCTCGCGCTCGTTTCCGATGCAGGCACGCCGCTGATCAGCGACCCAGGCTTCGATCTCGTCGCGGCCGCGCGTGCGCGTGGCGTTCCCATCGTCGGCGTACCGGGGCCATGCGCGGCGATCGCGGCGCTATCTATCGCAGGCTTGCCGACGGATCGTTTCGTTTTCGAAGGCTTTTTGCCCGCGAAAACCGCCGCGCGCGTGGCGCGGTTGCGCGAGCTGGCCAGCGAAGAACGTACGATGATCTTCTACGAAGGGCCTCATCGTCTGACGGAAGTGTTACGCGATTTGGCGGCAGAATTCGGCGCGGATCGCGCGGCTTCTGTGAGTCGCGAGCTCACCAAACGTTTTGAAACGACATACACCGGCACGCTCGCGCAGCTCTGTGAAATCGCCGAGCAGAACGCAGATATGTCGCGCGGTGAGATTGTGATTATTGCGAGCGGCAATCCTGCGCCTCCCAGCAGCACGCAAGCGTTAAATGCAGATCAGCTATTGCGCGCGTTGCTCGAAGAACTCTCGCCATCGCAAGCAGCCAAGGTCGCCGCGAAACTCACAGGCGAGAAACGCAGCGATCTGTATGCGCGCGCCACGCAGTTCAGTGGGAAATCGGAATAAACGGCAGCGCTTGGCTGTATCATTCGCACTGGAGTCGGCCAGGCAATCGCTGCTCGCAAGGGTGGAGGAAAGTCCGGGCTCCCAGGGCAAGGCGCCAGGTAACGCCTGGGGGGCGCGAGCCCACGGAAAGTGCAACAGAAAGTAAACCGCCTAAGCGCGCGGCTTCGGCCACGCGACGGTAAGGGTGAAATGGTGCGGTAAGAGCGCACCGCGCCGGTGGCAACACTCGGTGGCACGGTAAACCCCGCCCGGAGCAAGACCAAATAGGGGAGCGCGCCGTCTCGTCCTCGGACGAGATTGCATGTGTGGCCCACACAGACTCCCGGGTAGGTCGCTTGAGGTACGCGGTGACGCGTATCGCAGATGAATGGTTGCCCCAGACAGAACCCGGCTTATCGGCCGACTCCTTCTCCTCTGGTCCGGACCGTCGTAGCTGAACTATTAGTTTTTAATAAACGAAGTTCAGTCTACGACGCGCTCCAACGCCCAATTTACCCATAACTGTCCACAAATTCCTGACTCCGAATCGCGCCACAATTGGCCCGAATTCAGTCCCACTTCCGCCCACTCCCGGCTGCGGATTGCGCGCTTTGGCTCGTTAAGGTTTCCCCTCTACTGGTTGAAAACCCAGTTGCGGAAAAGTCCCTGAATTCGTGCAACTGCACGCAAAGAACCCTTCATAAGCCTCTGATTTCTGATGAAGCAGGTTCTGGCCTTCAGCAGCGAAGGCGACAACTTAACGTTCTAAGTGCCTGTCGCCAAAAGGGAAACGTCCGAAATTCTTTTGACCCGAAGCGTCCGGGTACCTATAGTGCAATTCGGTGGGAAAAAGTGGGAACACGTGGGTTAGTGGGACATGTTCAGGGGCGCCAATAAGGTCACTCTCGATAGCAAGGGGCGGCTTGCCATGCCGACGCGCTATCGCGAGCGAATCGTGGAGCGCTCCAACGGCCGGTTGATCGCGACCGTCGATCGCTCGGACCGGTGCCTGCTCATCTATCCGCTGCCGGAGTGGGAAGAGATCGAACTGAAGCTGCGGCGCTTGCCGACCTTGAACCCGGTCGCACGCCGGCTGCAGCGCTTGATGATCGGTCACGCCACCGACCTGGAGCTGGACTCCAGCGGCCGCATCCTGATTCCGCCGAGCTTGCGCGAGTACGCGACGCTGTCGCGCACGGCGATGCTGATCGGTCAGGGCAATCGGTTCGAGCTGTGGGACGAGGCGTTGTGGAACGACAGCCGCGAGCAGTGGCTGAAGGTCGACGAAACCGCCGAGGAACTGCCGCCCGAACTCGAAACGCTGTCGTTGTAAGGGCCGGCAGATGTTTGTGCATACGCCGGTGCTTCTGCGCGAAGTGCTGGCCGCCCTCGATATTCGAGCCGGCGGCCGCTACGTCGACGCGACTTTCGGTCGCGGCGGCCACAGTGCCGCGATTTTGGAACGTGTAGGTCCGCAGGGAGCGGTGATCGCATTCGATCGGGACCCGGCGGCGATAGCGGCCGGGCGCGAACGCTTCGCCAACGATGGGCGGATGACTTTGGTGAGCAGTGCTTTTTCGCGGTTGAGCGCGGTGATGGCGGAAATGGGGCTGACGGGCGCCATCGACGGCGTTCTGCTCGATCTCGGAGTGTCGTCGCCGCAGCTGGACGACGCGTCGCGCGGTTTCAGCTTCATGCAGGACGGTCCGCTCGACATGCGAATGGACGATTCGACCGGCACGAGCGCCGCGGACTTCGTTGCAAAGGCTCCGGAGCACGACATTGCACGGGCAATTCGCGATTTCGGCGAAGAAAGATTCGCCAAGCGCATTGCGCGGGCGATTGTCAATGCCCGTCGCGAAGCGCCGATTGTTAGAACCGCGCAGCTGGCGGACATCGTTGCTCGATCGATTCCCACCCGCGAGCCGGGCAAACATCCGGCGACGCGGACGTTTCAGGCCATTCGTATTCAAGTGAACCAGGAGTTCGAGGAAATACGCGCTGCGCTCGCCGGCAGCCTCGCCGCACTGGCGCCGCAAGGGCGGCTGTGCGTGATCAGTTTTCATTCGCTCGAAGACACGCTCGTCAAACGTTTCATGCAACAGCACTCGCAGGAAGATCCCGTGTACGCCGGCTTGCCCGACGTGCCGGCGCACGCGCGTCCGAAGCTGAAACGCATCGGCAAGGCGATTCATCCGAGCGAGGAAGAGGTCGCAGCGAATCCACGGTCGCGCAGCTCGGTATTGCGAGTGGCGGAGCGGGTGGCGGCATGAGTAACAGCTCTCGAATGGCAATGGCGATTCTGTGGCTGGCGTTGCTCGCCGCCGCGATTGCCGTTGTCTGGGGCAAACATCAGGCGCGCAGCTTGTTCATCGAGCTGCAGGCGTTGCATGCCGAGCGCGACGCGCTCGATATCGAGTGGGGCCAGCTGAAGCTGGAGCAGAGCGCCTGGGCGATGCACGGGCGTGTCGAACAAACCGCGCGCTTGAACCTGCAAATGGTGGTGCCGCGGCCCGACGAGGTGCGCATCGTCAAGCCATGATCCGCCGCGACGAATCCAAACATTTCTCGCCAGAGCAGTACCGTACGCGGCTGCGCCTGGTGCTGGTCGCGCTGGTGCTGGTGGCCACCGGCCTGGTCGCGCGCGCGGTGGATTTGCAACTTCTCGACGATGGGTTCCTGGAAGGTCAGGGCGACGCTCGCTACACGCGAGTCGCGAAGCTCACTGCCAATCGCGGCGGCATTTACGACCGCAACGGCGAACCGCTCGCTGCCAGCACGCCGGTCGACACCGTGTGGGCGTGTCCGCCCGAAGTGATGAAAGCGGCGGATCAGATTCCGCGTCTCGCGGAAGCGTTGAACCGCGACAAGAAGTGGGTGACGCAGCTCATCACCAGCAACCTCGATCGTGAGTTCGTGTACCTCGTGCGTCACATGCGCCCGAGCGATGCCGAGCAAGTCGCGGAGCTGAAAATTCCGGGCGTCTACCTGCTGCGCGAATATCAGCGCTTCTATCCGGCGGGCGAAGTCACTGGCCATTTGCTCGGCTTCACCAAGAAGTATGACGACATCGGGCAGGAAGGCCTGGAGCTGGCGTACGACCGTTGGCTCGGCGCGCAGCCGGGCGCAAAACGCGTCATTCAGGATCGCCTCGGCCGCACCGTGGAAGACGTGGAAAGCATCCGTGCTCCGCACCCCGGCGGCGACCTGATCACCAGCATCGACCTTCGCATCCAGTACCTGGCATATCGCGAACTGAAAGCGGCGGTCCAGGAACATCGCGCCAAGGCTGGCACGATCATCGTGCTCGATATCGAGACCGGCGAAGTGTTGGCGATGGTGAACCAGCCGGCCTACAACCCGAACGACCGGGATCAAGTCGCGGCGTCGCGCTATCGCAATCGCGCCGTCACCGACATTTTCGAACCCGGATCGAGCATCAAGCCGTTCATCGCCGCCGCCGGCATTGCGTCCGGTCGCTATCACGCCAATACCGTCATCGATACTTCTCCGGGATTCGTGCAGGTGGGCATCAAGAGAATTCCAGACCGGAACAATCTCGGCGCAATCACGCTGACGCGGGTATTGGAGAAGTCGAGCAACGTCGGCATGACCAAGATGGCGATGACGCTGTCGCCCAAATCCATGTACGACACTTTGACCGCGTTCGGCTTCGGCGAAGTCACCGGCAGCGGTTTTCCCGGCGAGTCCGCGGGTTTGCTCAACGACTCCTCGCACTGGCGAAAGATCGGCCAGGCGACCATCTCTTATGGATACGGTTTGTCGGTGACGCCGCTGCAGTTGGTGCGCGCGTACGCGACGCTCGGTGCTTACGGCATCAAGCGTCCTGTGACTCTGCGCAAAGTCGATGAGCCGGTGCCTGGCGAGCGCGTGATCGATCCACGTGTCGCGAAAGAACTGTTGGAAATGTTGGAGTCCGTCGTCTCAGAAGGCGGCGGCAATCGTGCTGCTTTGATCGGCTATCGAGTCGCCGGCAAGACGGGCACTGCATGGACTGCCGACGGCGGTTCGTATTCGACGGATCGACGCAAGGCATCGTTCGGCGGCGTGGTGCCTGCAAGTCATCCGCGTCTGGCAGCACTTGTCGTCATCGATGAACCCAGCGGCGATTTGTATTACGGCGGCGAAGTGGCCGCTCCAGTGTTTGCCAATGTCATGGCGGGAGCGCTGCGTTTGATGGGCGTGCCGCCGGATGGGTTGGATCGACTGCCTGCGACCACGTTGGTCCAGGCGAATCTTCCATGAGGGCTGCAACCGCGCATATCACGATGAACACCCGGTCTGACAACGTGCGTAACAAAAATCTGCGAGCGCTGCTCGCGGACAGCGCGGTGTCGTCCGTCGAAAATGTGCCCAGCGATGTGCAGATCACCGATCTCACGCTCGACAGTCGAGCGGTGCGGCCGGGTTCTGCATTCGTCGCTTTGCCGGGGACTCGTACGCATGGCATCAGTTATGCCGAGCCAGCCATGCAAGCCGGGGCTCGTGCGATTTTGTGGGAGCCGGTCGAAGGTGTGGTGGCTCCGCGCGTTCCTAATAATGTGGCGCTCGTCGCTGTGCCTCAGCTGACGCGTTGGCTCGGTGCCATCGCGGATTGGTTCTTCGATGCGCCGTCCACTGCCGTGCGAGTCGTCGGTGTAACTGGCACCAACGGTAAGACCACTACGTCGCACGTCATAGCCGCAGCCCTGCAACAGTTGAATGTGACTTCCGCCTACGCGGGCACGCTGGGTTATGGCCGCGTCGGCGCGTTGCATTCAGGTTCGCTGACGACGCCCGATGTCATCACCGTGCATCGGCAGATGGCCGAACTCCGCGACGCAGGCGTGCGTTGCCTGGGAATGGAAGTTTCCTCGCATGCGTTGAGCCAGGGGCGCGTCAACGCCGTGCGTTTCGATACCGCCGTGTTCACCAATCTCACGCGCGATCACCTGGACTATCACGGCACCTTGGAAGCTTATGGAGAAGCCAAGGCGTTTCTGTTCCGCTGGCCGTGCCTGCGTCACACGATCATCAATGTGGACGATGCGTTCGGTCGAGAGTTGGCGAAGCGGGTGGCGCACACCGGCTTGGTGGTGTTCAGCAGGACCGGACCGATTGCGATCGATGCTGGCTGGCGCAGTGTCGAAGGCGAGACGCGGCAACTGTTTGCTCGCAGCGTGACTGCCGGGCCGAACGGTTTGGATATCACGTTCGATGGCAGTTGGGGTGCGGCCACGTTGCGCTCGCGCTTCGTCGGCGATTTCAACGTCGAGAATTTGCTTGCCGTGCTGGCGACGCTGCTGACGAGCGGCGTGTCCATGCAACAGGCCGTCGATGCGTTGGAAAACTGCACAGCGCCGCCAGGTCGCATGGAAACGCTCACTGCGCCGGATCGTCCGCTGGCCATCGTCGATTACGCGCATACGCCGGACGCCTTGGAAAAGGCGCTGCTCGCTGTGCGCAAACATCGCAGCGGCAAATTGATTTGTGTATTCGGCTGCGGCGGGGATCGCGATCCCGGCAAGCGGCCGTTGATGGGTGCGATTGCCGAACGCCTGGCGGACCGGGTCATCGTCACCGACGACAACCCGCGCACCGAGAACGGCGACGCGATCGTTGCAGACATTCTCAAGGGCCTCGCTCACCCCGACAAAGTCACGGTTGAGCGGGATCGTGCCGCTGCCATCGCTCGCGCCATCGCCGAAAGTGACGCGGGCGACGTGGTGCTGATCGCCGGCAAAGGGCACGAGGATTATCAGATCGTGGGCGCGGAACGTCGCGCGTTCAGCGACCGCGAACAAGCGCACCTGGCGCTGAGGAGGCGTCCATGATGGCTTGGCGTTTAAGTGAGATTGTTCGGCATGCGGGCGGGCAAGTGGCCGGCAATGATGCCGAGTTCACCAGTGTCTCGACCGACACACGAACGATCCAGCGCGGCGCGTTGTTTGTCGCGCTCACCGGGCCGACGTTCGACGGTCACGATTTCGTCGCGACCGCCGCTCAGAGCGGAGCCGCGGCTGCGCTCGTGTCTAAACGTTTGCCGGTCGATATTCCGCAGATCGTTGTACCCGATCCGCTGGCGGCGTTGTCGGCCTTCGCTTGCGAGTGGCGCCGCCAGTTCCGTATTCCCGTGGTCGGCGTCACTGGTAGCAACGGCAAGACCACGACTAAAGAGCTGATCGGCTCGATCCTGACGCAACTCGGGCCGACGCTGGTCACGCGTGGCAACTTGAACAATCACATCGGCGTACCGCTGACGCTGCTCGAATTGAAAGCCGAGCATCGCTACGCCGTGATCGAGATGGGCGCGAATCACATTGGCGAGATCGCGCACCTCGCCGGCATCGCCGAGCCGACCATCGGCATCGTCACCAATGCGGGCGCCGCGCATCTCGAAGGCTTCGGCAGCTTGCAAGGCGTGGCGACCGGCAAGGGCGAAATGTTTCAGGCGCTGCCGGTGGAAGGCGTCGCTGTCGTCAATGCGGATGACAAGTTCGCACCGGTGTGGCGCGACCTGAGCAGTGCCGACCGCATTCTCACGTTCGGCTTCGAGCAGCCAGCTGATTTCATGGCGCATCGGGTGCGTGAGATCGGTGTCGTCGCCGGCTTCCGCACGGAATTCGACCTGGCGACACCCGATGGCACCGTCGCGGCGACGTTGCCGCTGGCTGGACTTCACAACCTGCGTAATGCGCTCGGCGCCGCTGCCGCTGCATGTGCCGCCGGTGCGTCCATCGAACAAATCGTCGTCGGTCTCGCGGCGATGAAAGCCGTGTCCGGCCGACTGGAGCTGAAGCCGGCGATCAACGGCGCGTACCTGGTCGACGATTCGTACAACGCCAATCCCAGCTCGCTCAAAGCGGGCATCGATTCGCTGAAGAGTTTCGGCGGGGCGCGCTGGCTGGTGCTGGGAGAAATGAAAGAGCTTGGCGATGCGAGCGACGAGTTGCACGCCGAAGTGGGCCGCTATGCCCGCCACGCTGGCATCCAACGTTTGCTCGCCATCGGCGAGGGCGCGCGTTATTCGGTCGAGGCATTCGGCCCGGGCGCGCAATGGTTTGCCGACATCGATGCGTTGATCCGCGACGCGAAGTCGTCGCTGACCAGCGGCGTGGCGGTACTTATCAAAGGCTCGCGAGCGAACCGTCTGGAGCGCGTCTCGGCCGCGCTCTCGGCCTGGTCGACCGAGAGCACCAACGGTCACTGATCATTCACCCGGAACACGAGAGCACGACACCGAATGCTGCTGTATCTCACCAAACAGCTCGCACTGCTGGAAGGCGCATTTCGCGTTTTCCAGTACCTGACGCTGCGCGCGATTCTGGCCGCGCTCACGGCCCTGATCATCTCGTTCATGATCGGTCCGTGGATGATCGAAAAGCTGTCGACGAATCAAATCGGTCAGCGCGTGCGCAACGATGGTCCGAAGTCACATCTGCCGAAGGCGGGCACGCCGACGATGGGCGGCTTGCTGATCCTGGTGGCGATCACGTTCAGCACCTTGCTGTGGGCGGACCTCACCAATCATTTCGTGTGGGTGACGTTGCTGGTGACGCTGGCGTTCGGCCTGATCGGCTTTTGGGACGACTATCTGAAGCTGGTCGTCGGCAACAGCCGCGGCTTGATCGCACGTTACAAATATTTCTGGCAATCGGTCGCCGGCCTCAGCTGCGCCGTCGCCCTTTACATGACCGCGAAATCGCCGGCCGAAACCGCGTTGTTCGTGCCGGTGTTCAAGACCGTGATGATTCCTCTAGGCGTGGGCTATGTAGCGCTCGCGTACTTCGTCGTGGTGGGCACGAGCAACGCCGTGAACCTGACCGACGGTCTGGATGGTTTGGCAATCATGCCCGCCGTGTTGGTGGGCGGTGCGTTGGGGGTGTTCGCCTATGCAACAGGTAATTCCGTGTTCTCGGGCTATCTCGGCATTCCTTTCATCGAGGGCACCGGTGAAATCCTGGTGTTTTGCGCGACGCTGGTCGGCGCTGGTCTCGGCTTTCTCTGGTTCAACACCTATCCCGCGCAAGTATTCATGGGCGACATTGGAGCGCTCGCGCTCGGTGCGGCACTAGGCGTCGTCGCCGTCATCGTGCGCCAGGAGATCGTGCTGTTCATCATGGGCGGCGTGTTCGTGATGGAAACGGTCTCGGTGATCCTGCAGGTGACCTCGTTCAAGCTCACCGGCAAACGCATCTTCCGCATGGCGCCGATTCATCATCACTTCGAGCTCAAGGGCTGGGCCGAGCCGAAGGTCATCGTGCGCTTCTGGATCATCTCGGTGATCCTGGTGCTGGTCGGACTCGCGACGTTGAAGGTGCGCTAACGAATCATGTCGCGCACTGCCAACAATCTCTCGATCGTGGTCGGCCTGGGCCGAACGGGGTTGTCGTGCGCGCGTTATTTGCAATCGCGAGGGATCGCCTTTGCCGTGACGGATAACCGGGCGTCGCCGCCAGAGTCCGCAGCACTGCGCGAGTTGGCTCCGAGTGTCGAAATGCGCTTCGGGGCGTTCGACGAATCGTTGCTCGACGGCGCCTCGCAGGTCATCGCGTCGCCTGGCGTTTCATTGCGCGAACCGTTCTTGATGAGCGCCGCCAAGCGCGGCATTCCGATCGTTGGCGACATCGAGTTGTTCGTGCGCGAGGCGAAGGCGCCGATTGCCGCGATCACCGGCACGAACGGCAAGAGCACTGTGACGACGCTCGTTGGATTGATGGCGAACGCTGCAGGTCGTCGTGCAATCGCGGGCGGCAATCTCGGTCGGCCCGCGCTGGAACTGTTGAACGATCCGGTGCCGGAGTTGTACGTGCTGGAGCTGTCGAGCTTCCAGCTCGAAACCACGTGGTCGCTGCGAGCGGCTGCCGCCACCGTATTGAATGTCACGCCGGATCATATGGACCGCTACGTGACCGTCGAGGAATACGCGACGGCCAAGGAGCGCATCTATCAAGGTTGCGAAGCTGCGATCGTGAATATGGACGACGCGGCGGTTCGCGCCATGAACTTCCAATCGGCGCGCGTGCTGGGCTTCAGCCTGCACACCGATGCGAATGCCGAGTACTACGTTCACTCGCAAGGCGACGACGTGATTCTCATGTGCGGGCGTGAGCGGTTGGTCGCGATGTCCGAATTGAAGATCGCCGGTTTGCACAACGCCGCGAACGCGTTGGCTTCACTCGCGATGTGCGATGCGTTGGGTCTGTCGCGTCCTGCATGTTTGCAGGCGCTGCGTGAATTCCCTGGACTGCCGCATCGTTCGCGCTGGGTTGCGGATATCAGCGGCGTGCGCTTCGTCGACGACTCCAAGGGCACAAACGTCGGCGCGACGCTCGCGGCCGTCGCGGGCATGCCTGGTTCGCTGGTCGTGATCGCGGGCGGACAGGGCAAAGGTCAGGACTTCAAGCCGCTCGCACAAGCGTTCCGCGGCAAGGTGCGTCACGTTGTGCTGCTTGGTCAGGACGCGAAGCTGTTGGACGCAGCGTTGCAAGGCGTGGCGACAGCGCAGTTCGCGAAAGATATGGACGAAGCAGTGAAGCTGGCTGCGAACGCGGCTCGCCCCGGCGAGACCGTGTTGCTGTCGCCTGCCTGTGCGAGCCTCGACATGTTTCGTGATTACGGTCATCGCGGCGACGTGTTCGCCGCGGCGGTAAGAGGGTTGCAGGCATGAACGCGGCAACTCTGACATTTGCACGATCCAACGGCCGGCCGCGACGCTTCGCGTTCGACAGCGTGATGTTGCTCACCGTTGCCGGGATCTTGTTGCTCGGCCTGGTGATGATGACGTCGGCTTCGGTGTCGATTGCCGAGAAGCAAACCCACGACCCGCTGTATTTCCTGAGTCGTCAGCTCACGGGCGTGACGCTTGGCATCGTCGGCGCGGCCATCATGATGATGATTCCGACAACCGTGTGGGAACGGCTCGCGATGCCGCTGCTGCTGGTCGCCTTCGTCTTTTTGTTGGCGGTGCTGATCCCGGGCATCGGTCACGAAGTGAACGGCAGCCGTCGCTGGCTGCGCGCCGGCATCATGAACTTCCAGGCGTCGGAGCTGGCGCGCGTGCTGCTACTTATTTATCTGGCCAGCTACGTCGTGCGCAAACAGGGCGAGTTGAAGGAAGAACTGCGGGGCTTTCTCAAGCCGCTCGGCGTGTTGATGGGCGCGGCCGCGTTGTTGTTGATGGAGCCGGACTTCGGCGCGGCGACCGTGCTCGTCGCGACTGGTCTCGCTGTGCTGTTCCTCGCCGGCGTGAAGCTGCGTCACTTCTTCGCGCTGGTCGCAATCGCCGCAGCTGGCATGGCCGTGATCGCCGTGACTTCGGCGTATCGATTGAAGCGGCTCACCGCGTTCATGGATCCGTGGGCGGATCCATTCAACTCCGGCTTCCAGCTGACGCAATCGTTGATCGCCATCGGTCGCGGCGAAATGTTCGGCGTCGGCCTCGGATCGAGCGTGCAGAAGTTGTTCTATCTGCCCGAAGCGCACACCGACTTCGTGTTCGCCGTGTTGGCCGAAGAGTTGG
>Ga0247784_1000226_pt1 | contig 16829 bp, 15 predicted proteins | sample UWRJL169409R5_FD_179909 | JGI IMG/M metagenome (GOLD analysis project Ga0247784, IMG submission 179909) | Plant litter microbial communities from Arlington Agricultural Research Station in Wisconsin, United States - UWRJ-L169-409R-5 | ecosystem: Environmental > Terrestrial > Plant litter >...
GTACTCCATGTAGAGGGGGAACACACGAATCACGCCGTACAGGCCGAAACCGATGACCGCGACGATGCACAACATGCCGAGGGCCGTGGCGCCACGTTGACGAGAACGCATGTTCATACTCCGCTGCATGCAACAAATGGCGGCAAGATACCCGAATCAGCGGATCGGATCGCCGATCCGGTCCCAAATTGGCGCGTTCGGCAGGTCCCAATTCAACCAGATCCGCACCGCCTTACCGACCAGGTTGCGCTCCGGCACGAACCAGACCTCCGGAAAACGGCTGTCCCGGCTGTTGTCGCGGTTGTCACCCATGAAGAAATAATGCCCTTCGGGAACCACCTCGTCGTAGTCCCGGGTGTAGCGGTCGGGCAAATACAACACCTGGTGATCTTTCTTGCCGAGATGCTCGGTGGCGATCTGCGCGCCGTCGTGGCCGTGGCCCTCGTAGATGCCGTCCATCTCGACCTTCACGCGCTCGCCGTTGATATAAAGATTCTGGCCGCGCACCACCACGTGATCGCCCGGCAGACCGACCAGGCGCTTGATGTAGTTGGTGGCAGGATCGCGCGGCAGACGGAACACGATCACGTCGCCCCGCTCCGGCTGGCCGATGGGAACGACCTTGGAATTCAGCACCGGCAGGCGCAGGCCGTAGGAAAACTTGTTGACGAAAATAAAGTCGCCATCGAGCAGCGTCGGCATCATCGAGTCGGACGGAATGCGGAACGGCTCGAACAGGAACGAGCGGATCAGCAGCACGATCAGGATCACCGGAAAGAACGAACGCGCGTACTCCACGAGGATCGGCTCGCGCACGTGATCGGCCGGGCCGACGCCTGCCCCGCCACCTGCGGGAGCTGCGGCTTCGCGCACGCGCTTGGGTTTGAAGACCCACGTATCCACGCCCCAGATCAGGCCGGTCAACAACGTTGCCGCGACCAGGATGAACGAGAAATCGAAAATCATGCTTTCTTATCCTTGCCCACCTGCAGAACGGCCAGGAAGGCCTCCTGCGGGATTTCGACCGAGCCCACTTGTTTCATGCGCTTCTTGCCTTCCTTCTGCTTCTCCAGGAGCTTGCGCTTGCGCGAGATGTCGCCGCCGTAGCATTTGGCCAGCACGTTCTTGCGCAAAGCTTTCACCGTGGCGCGCGCCACCACGTGTGCTCCGATCGCGGCCTGCACCGCTATTTCGAATTGCTGCCTGGGAATCAGCTCCTGCATCTTGTCGACCAGCTCGCGGCCGCGAGCATAGGCGTTATCGCGATGCACGATCAGCGACAACGCATCGACGCGGTCACCGTTGATCAGCACATCGAGCTTCACCAGCGGCGCGGTCTCGAAGCGGTTGAATTCGTAATCGAACGAAGCATAGCCGCGGCTCACCGATTTCAAACGGTCGAAGAAATCCAGCACCACTTCGGCCAGCGGCATTTCGTATTGCAACGACACCTGATTGCCCAGGTACAACATCTTGGTCTGACGGCCGCGCTTCTCGGTACACAACGTGATCACCGCGCCGACGTATTCGGGCGGCAGCAGGATGTTCGCGGTGATGATGGGCTCGCGCAGATCCTGGATCTCGTTGCTCGGCGGCAGCTTCGACGGATTGTCGACGTTGATGGTCGTGCCGTCAGTGCGCACGACTTCGTACACCACCGTCGGTGCGCTGGTGATCAGCTCCAGGTTGTACTCACGCTCCAGTCGCTCCTGCACGATGTCCATGTGCAGCAGGCCAAGGAAGCCGATACGGAATCCGAAGCCCAGCGCGGTCGACACTTCCGGTTCGTAATGCAACGCCGAGTCATTCAACTTGAGCTTGGAGAGGGCGTCTCTGAAGTTTTCGTAATCCTCGGAGTTCACCGGAAACAAGCCGGCGAACACGCGCGGCTGCACTTGCTTGAATCCCTCCAGCGCCGTGCTCGCAGGACGATTGTCGAGCGTGATCGTGTCGCCGACCGGTGCACCGTTGATCTCTTTGATGCCGGCGATGACGAAGCCGACTTCGCCGGTCTCCAATGTTTCGCTCGGCATCGACTTCGGCGTGAAGCGGCCGAGCTTGTCGACGGTATGCGCGCGGCCGGTCGACCACATGCGGATCTTCTGGCCCATGCGCAGCGAGCCGTTCATCACGCGCACCAGCGACACGACGCCGACGTAGTTGTCGAACCAGGAATCGATGATCAGCGCTTGCAACGGCGCGTCCGGATCGCCCTTCGGCGCCGGCACTCGCCTCACCAGCTCTTCCAGCAGATCGGGCACGCCCTCGCCGGTCTTGGCGCTGACTCGCAACGCGTCGCTGGCCTCGATGCCGATGATTTCTTCGATCTCGTTGATCACGCGCGCCGGTTCCGCCGACGGCAGATCGATCTTGTTGAGCACCGGCACGACTTCCAGGCCCTGCTCGATCGCCGTGTAGCAGTTCGCCACGCTCTGCGCTTCGACACCCTGTGCTGCGTCCACGACCAGCAACGCGCCGTCGCACGCCGCGAGCGAACGCGAAACTTCGTACGAGAAGTCGACGTGGCCCGGGGTGTCGATCATGTTCAATTGATACGTCTGCCCGTCGCGCGCTTTGTAGCGCAGGGACACGCTTTGCGCCTTGATGGTGATGCCGCGCTCACGTTCGAGGTCCATCGAATCGAGCACCTGCGCCTCCATCTCACGCGCCTCCAGGCCGCCGCAGAGCTGGATGAAGCGGTCGGCCAGCGTGGATTTGCCGTGATCGATGTGCGCGATGATGGAAAAGTTGCGGATCAGCTTCATCAGGAGGCTTGAGTCATAAAGACTTCAGTAGGTGCGGCCAGTTAGCCGCAGGCGGGATGGCCAGCGGCGGCGGATTATAGGTGAGCGCGGGTGGTTCTTCGAGGCGACTTAACGTCGCCTCGAACCGCGCGAACGCCGGTACACGGATGTACTGGCTGACCGAGGCTCCAGGGACGGCTGCTTGAGATGACGGACTACCTTAACAAAGCCACCCGGTCCCGATCGAGCTTGTAGTCGCAAACGAAGTCGCCATCGGCCAGCAGGACAGGAATGCGATGGCCGTATTTTTGGGTCAGGGCCGGGTCCTGGTCGATGTCGACGACGCTGACTCGCGCCGCTTCGGCGGGCGTGAGAACCTCGGCCAGCTCAGCCAGCAGCTGCTCGCACAGACTGCAATCCGGGCGGCTGAGGACAGTCCACCGGACCATGAGTTATCGCGGCGGCGGCTGCGGATTCGCGGTCGAAGACTGGGCCGCCGGCGGAGCCGGTTGAACGGCGGGGGCAAGCTCGGGCTTGCCGTCTTCCTTGGTCACGCTGGCCGCGATGGCTTCGACTGTCACTGGCGGCACTTCACCTACAGCCGTGACTTGATGGCCGTCGAGGGCACGCGAGAACGCAAAAGCCCCACCCACCTGCGCCAACCCTTTCATGGGCTGCGACCGCGGATCGGCCGGCTCGATGAACACGGACACGGACGCCAAACCGTCCGAGTACACCAAGTGCTGAACCGGTACTGGCGAGCCGGCAATGAACTGCACGCGCCAGGCGGTCAGCCTGAACCCAGCCGGCAGGCGAATCGCGCCCCACCCCGCCTGGCTGGCTGCCAGCTGCGGCTGTTGCACGTCCTGCTTCACCCACCGGAAACCTTCACCAGTCATCGACGGTTTCAAGCTATCGGCGGGAATGCGATCGCGGAAATTCAGCTCCGCGAACAGGATCTGTTCGATGACCTTGCCGTCGCGATCGCACAGCTGCGACTTCAGCGGCATTGCCGTTTCGTCGTCCAGCCACAGCTTGTAGCCGTAACGGAACTGATCGCGCGGCTGAACCATGATGACCTGGGTGCGGCGACCCAGGGCTTTGGTGAACGGCCCGCGCTCGATGTTGTAGTGAGCTTCGAGCTCTTCGTTGTAGCTCGGCACAGCGGCCAGCAACGTATTGGACTCGGTGCGCTTCTCCACCAGCACCGTGCGCCGGTCCGGCAAATAGAAGATCACTTCGGTCTGATTACGAATGATTTCGCGGCCGCTGCCGTCGAGCGAGACCAGACGCTCGGTGACCTTGCCCTTGTCGACGCGATGAAAGATTCGCATCGCTTCGGAACGGGAATCGCGCAGGTGGAAAAAACGGCCTTCGTAATTGCGCGTGGCCAGCGCTTCGGACATTCGCTCCAGCCATTGCCGGGCCTCGCGGTCGCCGGCATGAGCTGTCGACACTGCCGCAAGCGCTGCGGCGAACAGGGTGAGCGGTCTAAGAAAGGCTTTGCGCAGGGAGGCCATCAACGTACCGGAGCACCGTCATCGCTGGTCGTAATCTGGACCGGCGCATCCTGGTCGTCGGTGGCGCCGTCCACCTCTTCGGCTTCCTCGTCGTCGGCGAGCACACCGCTCATCAGTGAACGGCGACCCAGCGGCGAGGAATATTCGCTGTGCGCGACCACGTAGTTGGTCAACCGCGTGCCGCCCGGAATGAACGCGGAATTCGAAGTCGACGTCGGCACCACGTAGCTGGCATCCGCATCGGGATCCACCACCGGCGCGACGCTCGGCTCGTTCGCGGCGACCAGCGGCGCTTCGCTACCGACCAGCTCCGGCTGGCCGACCGGCTGCATGGTTAAAACGGCAACAGCCGCGACACCGGCGGCAATGGCCATACCGAAAGCCTGGCGCCCGTATCGGACCAGTGCGGGAGAGACTTTCTGAACAGCAGGACGCTGCTCGGTCACACGCTGTGGGATTGGCAGAGCAACCGGCGCTTGCAACGGTTCTTCTTGAGCCACCGCTGCCATCACTTTGCTCGCGAAGTCGCGCGAGGCGATGGCGGGGCGCTCGGCGCGCATGGCCTCGCCGATCAGCGAGTAGCGGCCGATAGCACCGCGCAGTTCAGCTTCCTTACCGACCCGCTTCAAAAGCAGGTCGAGCTCCGCCGGCGGCAGTTCGCCGTCCAGGCAGGCAGAAAGCTGTTCGTTCAGGGCGTCCTTCATGCGTTCACTCATGCGTGTATCGGCAGCGTCACGACGAGGTTGGCCTCAGCCGCGAACATTGCCAGCAATCCTCGGTCCAGTTCAACGCCCCGTCACTATGGCCCGGCGGCGTTCAGTTCAAGTCACATCGATGCATACAATCGCGCATCCTGCGCCTCGAACCCGCACCCCTAATCGAGCAGGGGTTTGAGCTTTTTGTCGATCGCCTCGCGCGCGCGAAAAATGCGCGAACGAACCGTACCGACCGGACAATCCATTGCCTCGGCAATCTCCTCGTACGACAGCCCTTCCAACTCGCGCAGCACGATGGCCGTGCGCAGGTCTTCGGGCAGTTGCTCCATCGCCTCCTCGACGACGGCGCGAATCTCTTCCGTCAGCAGCACCCCCTCGGGGGTATCCGCTTCCTTCAGCTTGGCCTGCCGTTCGTATTGATCTGGATCCTGCAGATCCAGATCGAAATCCACCGGCCGGCGCCGGTGCGACACCAGCGCGTTCTTGGCCGTGTTGATCGCGATCCGATACAACCACGTGTAGAACGCACTATCGCCGCGAAACGAAGCCAGCGCCCGATAGGCCTTTAAAAAAGCCTCCTGAGCGACGTCCTCGGCCTCGGTGGGATCGTTCACGAAGCGTCCGACCAGCTTCAACACACGATGCTGATACTTCAGCACCAGCAGGTTGAAGGCCGACTGGTCGCCAGCCTGTACCCGGCGCACCAGTTCCTGATCCGTATCGTCCGGTGTCTCCGTCAAGCCGGTGCTCCCTGCCTGACGATCCGGCCACTGACCAGGACTGCTGTCATAGACTGGCGGCGCGCAGGAAAGTTCGCCGCGACATAACCTCTACTGAACATGAGCTGAGCGCTGACGCGACGGAGGTCAAAAATCATCGTCACGCACCGGGAGCGCGGTTTGCGGGCAGGCGTCCAGGCGTAGCCGGACGATCAAGCGGCGCAGATCGGCGGTAGGAAGATCGCCATGAATCAGTAGCATCGATGGCTGGCGCGGCCATGCAGATTCTGCATTCCAGCGCAGCCATAGCCAGCGAGCGCCGATGCGCGAATCCGCGCGAAGTTGGGCGAACACATCTGTGTGACGCGCGTCACGAAGTTGCCAGCGACCGTCGGGCAGCCAAGCAATCCTCGCCAATCGACGCGCGCCTCCCAGCCAGCCGTGCAGCCACAGGCCCGCAACGAGAGCCGCTGTCACGAAGATGAAAAGCGCGCTGGATACAAAAGAGATCGGCGGAAACAACAGCACTGCTGCTCCGGCCACGCCAAGCAACGCGAATGCGCAAATCACGCGCTCAGCACGGCGCGCGCGAACGTCGATCGTCGTCGACGCTCGTGGCATTCGATTCAAGGCTGCGGAGCTTGGCAATGACATGCGCCCATTCCGGATCGGCCGGCACCTCGCGTTGCACTACATAGGCAAACAGCTGCGGGTCTGGCGCTTCGAGCAATGCTACGAAGGCCTGTTGTTCGGCAGCCGGGGCCGAAGGATACCGTTCCTGGAGATAGCGTTCGAGCAGCACGTCCAATTCGCGCATGCCCCGTCGGCAACGCCACTTCAGCTGACCGGCTGACGGCAGCATGTTCAGTGGCGCCGCTCGGCGATCTTTTTCTTGATCTCGGCGATGGCTTTCGCCGGGTTCAAGTCCTTGGGGCACGCCTCGGTGCAGTTCATGATGGTGTGGCAGCGATACAGCCGGAACGGATCTTCCAGCGCATCCAGGCGCTCGCCGGTCGCTTCGTCGCGCGTATCGACGATCCAGCGATAAGCGGCAAGCAATGCCGCCGGTCCCAGGTAGCGATCGCCGTTCCACCAGTAGCTCGGGCACGAGGTCGAGCAACACGCGCATAGAATGCACGCCGCCGGACGATCGATCTTCTCCTGATCTTCCTTCGACTGCAGCCGCTCGCGATCCGGCGGCGCCGGCGTGCGCGTCTGTAACCACGGCTTCACCGATGCATATTGCGCGTAGAAGTTGGTGAGATCCGGCACCAGATCCTTGATGACCGGCATGTGCGGCAACGGATAGATCTTCACCGTGCCCTTCACTTCTTCGGTGGCGCGCGTGCAGGCGAGCGTGTTCACACCGTCGATGTTCATCGCGCACGAGCCGCAGATACCTTCGCGGCACGAGCGACGGAATGTGAGCGTCGGATCGATCTCGTTCTTGATCTTGATGAGCGCGTCCAGAACCATCGGTCCGCAACTGCCCATGTCGAGATCGTAGGTATCGACGCGCGGGTTCTGGCCCGATTCCGGATCGAAACGATAGATCTTGAACGAGCGCACGTTCTTCGCGCCGGCGGGCGCGGGGAAGTGCTTGCCGGCAACGATCTTCGAATTCGCGGGTAGACGGAACTGCGCCATGATCAATACACCCTTGCCTTCGGCGGTACGGGTTCGACGTCACTGGTCAGCGTATGCAAATGCACGCCGCGGTAATCCAACGTTACCGCGCCCTGCGTATCCACCCACGACAGTGTGTGCTTCATCCATTTCACATCGTCGCGATCCGGGAAGTCCTCGCGCGCGTGCGCGCCGCGGCTTTCCTGGCGGTTGACCGCCGAGTTGATGGTCGCGACCGCCTGGCTGAGCAGATTCTCCAGCTCCAGCGTTTCGATCAGGTCGGTGTTCCATACCATGGTCCGGTCGCTGACGCTCACATCGGCGAACGAGTTGAACACTTGCGCGAGTTTCTGCTTGCCATCTTCGAGCGACTCGCCGGTACGGAACACGGCCGCGTGGTTTTGCATCACGCGCTGCATGTTCAAGCGGATCTCTGCAGTCTTCAGCGAGCCGCTGGCATGACGCAGCTTGTCGATGCGGCTCACCCCGAGGTCCCCTGCATCTTTCGGCAGCGGGCGATGTTTGACGTTCGGTTTGACGATCTCGGCGCAATGACGCGCGGCTTCGCGGCCGAACACGACCAGATCGAGCAGCGAGTTCGAGCCCAGCCGATTCGCGCCATGCACCGACACGCACGCCGCCTCGCCCACCGCCATCAATCCCGGCACCACCGTATCGGCGTTGCCGTTTTTCAAGGTCACGACTTCGCCATGATAGTTCGCGGGAATGCCGCCCATGTTGTAGTGAACGGTCGGCAGCACCGGAATGGGTTGCTTGGTCACATCGACGCCCGCAAAAATCTTCGCGGTCTCGGCGATGCCCGGCAAACGTTCATGAATCACTTCGGCGCCCAGGTGTTCGAGGTGCAGATAGATGTGATCTTTCTGCGGGCCGACGCCCCGACCTTCGCGAATCTCGATCGTCATCGCGCGGCTCACGACGTCGCGCGAAGCCAGGTCTTTCGCGTTCGGCGCATAACGTTCCATGAAACGTTCACCCTGCGAGTTGCGCAGGATGCCGCCTTCGCCACGCACGCCTTCGGTAATCAAACAGCCCGCGCCGTAAATGCCTGTCGGATGGAATTGCACGAACTCCATGTCCTGCATTGGCAAACCGGCACGCAACACCATGCCGCCACCGTCGCCGGTGCAGGTGTGCGCCGAGGTGCACGAGAAGTACGCGCGACCGTAGCCGCCCGTCGCAAGAATCGTTTGATGACCGAGGAAACGATGGACCGTGCCGTCCGCCATGTTGATGGCGACGACGCCGCGGCACTCGCCGTTTTCCATGATCAGATCGACGGCGAAATATTCGATGAAGAACTGCGCTTCGTGGCGCAACGCCTGCTGATACAACGTATGCAGCATGGCGTGACCGGTGCGGTCGGCAGCGGCGCAAGTGCGCTGAGCCGTGCCCTTGCCGAAGTGCGTAGTCATGCCGCCGAACGGACGCTGATAAATGCGGCCGTCGTCGGTGCGAGAGAACGGCACACCGTAGTGTTCGAGCTCGATGACGGCGCCGGGCGCCTCTTTGCACATGAACTCGATCGCGTCCTGGTCGCCCAGCCAGTCCGACCCCTTCACGGTGTCGTACATGTGCCAGCGCCAATCGTCCTCACCCATGTTGCCGAGCGCGGCACTGATGCCACCCTGCGCGGCGACCGTGTGACTGCGAGTCGGAAATACCTTTGTGATACACGCCGTCGACAGGCCGGAATGCGCCAGACCGAACGTGGCGCGCAAGCCCGCGCCGCCGGCGCCGACCACGACCACGTCGTAGTAATGATCGATGAATTGATAAGCGCTCATGCGACGCTCCCAAAGGCGATGCGCAGCACGGCGAAGATGCCCAGAGCCGCCAACACGTAATGAAGGAAGTTCAACAGCAGGATGGTCACGATCTTGGCGCCGTGATGACTCACGTAGTCCTCGACCACGACCTGCACGCCGAGCATGGAGTGATAGACCATCGTGCCCATCAGCAGCGACAACAACACTGCATTCACGGGCGACGAGACCCACGCGGTCACGACGGCGTAGCTCATGTCAGGCATGCGGACCAGCGAGAACACGAACCACAGGCCCAGCAGCACCAGCGCCACCGAAGTCACACGCTGCGTCCACCAGTGACTGACGCCCTCGCCAGCCGAGCCGAGACCCAGAACTCGCCCGACCGGGCTGCGCAGGCTCATGCTGCACCTCCGCGCGCGATCAGGAACCAGAGAATGGCGGTCAACACGATCGCACCGAGAAAGGCGATCCAGCCGCTGGCGCGCGCTTGTTTCTTCTCGAAGCCGTGCCCCGTGTCCCACACCAGGTGCCGGACGCCGTTCATCAGGTGATAAAAGAATGCGAACGAGAACCCGACCAGCGCGATGCGCGTCAACGGGTGCGCGAAGACTTGCTGAGCGGACGCGTATGCTTCCGCGCCGCTAGCTGCGGCCACCAGCCAATAAACAAACAACAACAATCCGACGGAGAGCGCGCAACCGGTGGCGCGATGAAGAATGGACAGCGTGTTCGTGTACTGCCACCGGTACATCATGAACGGCGACAGCGGCCGCTGGTATTTAGGAGAACTCATGTTCGTGATGGCTACCCATGGCTTCCGGGGCTAGTTCGCAAGCGGCGTCGCACGCTCAAAAGTCGATGCAACGGCCGGCCTTTTCCCAATCGCCGAAGCGTGTCGGTTCCGGCCCGTCCCGGCCGCCGATCTCCCGAGGCTTCGGCTCAGTCGCCGACGGGGAACCCGCCGCCGCCACATCGGTCATGTTATCTGCAGATTCGGGCCCGGAATTTGTGTCTGTGCCGGGACCGGACGATGATGGTGGGCGCCCATTCGACATGGGTCGGTAGTGTGCCAGAAGCGCCACGAAGCCGGGAACGGTGCGCGGTTCGTTTGTGACGAGGCTTGATTTCGGATTCCACGAATGAGTTCCATGACAGCTGCTGCGCCGCCCGTCCCCACTGCCCTCACTCGCCTGACGCATCTCGGCGTGATTTTGGTGACGGGGCCGCAGGCGCGCGAATATTTACAAGGCCAGGTCACCGCGGACCTGGAGCGCTTTAACTCCGATCAAGTACAAGTTGCGTGCTGCAATTCCGCCCAAGGGCGCGTGCAGGCCGTGTTCTGGATGCTGAACCGTGACGACGGCATTGCGTTGGTGCTGCCGGCGTCGATGGTAGAAAGCACAGTCGCCCGGCTGCGCAAATACGTGCTGCGGGCCAAAGTGAAAATCGAAGCGGCGGCGCATCTGCAGGTCGGATTTGCTCCCGCCGATGTGACTTTGCCGGCCACCGATGGCGTCAGTCGTTTCACCCTGCCGGCTTTGCAAGACGTGATTGTGGTCGGTGCGTTCGATGCGCCGGCCGATGCCGCTCGCGAGCATGCGTGGAAGCTCGCCTACCTGCGTGCCGGCCTGCCGCAGGTGTATCCGGAAACTCACGAGGCGTTCGTCGCTCAGATGCTGAACATCGACCTGCTCGGTGGCATCAGCTTCGAGAAAGGCTGCTACACCGGCCAGGAAATCATCGCCCGTACCCACTTCCGGGGAGCCGTGAAGCGCCGAATGTTTCTATTTCGCGGCGAAGACGCCCCGCCCGTTCCCGGCACTCGCGTTCTCGCTGGGGATCAGCACGCTGGGGATGTCGTCGACGCTGTCGATGACCTCGTGTTGGCAGTCATCAGCCTGTCGCAAGTGAAGAACGAGCTACGCCTCGACGGCGCCAGGGGTACGCTCACACGGTTGGATCTGCCGTACAGCGTGGTTGAAGAGTAGCCAGTTCACCAAGTAAAAGAAGGCGGAGCGAAGCCCGTCTAGCGCTGCCGCGAGCAATGTCAGCGACGCCGACGATACTGAGCGAGCGCAAGCTGGCCATGTTGATCGGGGCGCCAGTATGTACGCTGCCTCGGGCGCGCGTCAGCGCGACGAGCCACGCCGAACGGGAGGACGCCACTGAGCAAATCGTGCGGCGACCATCAGAGCGCCGATGCAGAACACGCGAACGCTTGGCGAGTGTCCCAGAACCCCCGTCTACGCCGCCGGCTCAGGCGAAGCCTGAGCGCCGCGCGTCCGCGCCAACCGCAGCGAAAAAGCGAGTTAAACCTCAGGCCGCATGTAAGGGAATAAGAGGACGTCACGGATCGAGGGGGCGTTGGTGAACAACATCACCAGGCGATCGATGCCGATGCCCAAGCCGGCGGTCGGCGGCAGGCCGTATTCGAGCGCACGAATGTAATCGGCATCGTACTGCATAGCCTCCTCGTCACCCGCCGTCTTGCGCGCCAGCTGATCTCGGAAGCGCTGAGCCTGATCCTCAGGGTCGTTGAGCTCCGAGAACCCGTTCGCCAGCTCGCGACCGCCAACGAAGAACTCGAAGCGATCGGTGATAAACGGATCCACGTCATTGCGACGAGCGAGCGGCGACACCTCCGCCGGATACGAATAAACAAACGTCGGCTGCGCCAGCCGATGCTCCGCCGTCTTCTCGAAAATCTCGATCTGCAACTTACCCGCGCCATCTCCAGATGCATACGCCACCCCGAGACGATCGCAATGACTACGCAGATATTCGATATCTCGCAGCCTGGCGCGCTCGATGCCAGGGTTGAAGTGCACGATCAAATCTTCCACCGTCACCCGGCGGAACGGTTGCGAAAAATCGAACACCTCGCCTTGATAGTCGATACGTCGCGAGCCGAGCACCGTATCGCACAGCCCCTGGCACAAGCGCTCCAGCATGTTCATGAGATCGGTGTAGTCGGCGTACGCCTGATACAACTCCAGCATCGTGAACTCGGGATTGTGCCGCGTCGACACACCCTCGTTACGGAAGTTGCGATTGATCTCGTACACGCGCTCGAAGCCGCCCACGACCAGGCGCTTCAAATACAGCTCCGGCGCAATGCGCAGATACAAATCCATGTCCAGCTGGTTGTGATGAGTTACGAACGGCCGGGCCACCGCGCCGCCCGCAATCGCCTGCATCATCGGCGTTTCGACTTCGAGGAAGTCCATCGCGTCCATGAAGTCACGCAGGTACTTCACGATGCGCGTGCGCGTACGAAACACCTGCCGGCTTTCCGGGCTGACGATGAGATCGACGTAACGCTGGCGATAGCGAATTTCCTGGTCCGACAAGCCGTGCCACTTGTCCGGCAGCGGCCGCAACGACTTCGTCAGCAGCCGCAGCTTGTCCACGCGCACCGACAGCTCGCCAGTCTTGGTCTTGAACAGCGTCCCTTCGCCACCGAGGATGTCGCCGACATCCCAACTCTTGAACTCTTCGTACACCGCACCGATCGACGCGCTCTGCACGAACAGCTGAATCTCGCCGGTGCGATCGGCGATCTTTGCAAAGCTGGCTTTGCCCATGACGCGCTTGGCGATCATGCGGCCGCCGACCTTCACCGCAATCGTGTGCTGATCGAACCATTCCGTAGGCCGATCGCCGTACGCAACATGCAGCTGATCCGCCAACACGTCGCGACGGAAATCGTTCGGAAACGCGATGCCACCGCTACGGACCTTATCGAGCTTGGCACGGCGCTCGGCAATGAGCTTGTTTTCATCGCCTTGCGTGTCCGCAAGCTGCGGCGACGTGCCTGCCGTCGTTTGCCCGGAAGGCGTGAGCTTCGTTTGGGTCGGTTCGGTCATGTTTGAAGCTTATGTGAGTTAGAGCCCCTGCTTGAGGCTCGCTTCCAGGAAGGGATCGAGATCGCCGTCCAGCACCTTGTCGGTGGCGCCGATTTCGACATTGGTGCGCAGATCCTTGATGCGCGACTGGTCCAGCACGTAGGAGCGGATCTGGTTGCCCCAGCTAACGTCGGACTTGGCGTCCTCAAGCACCTTCGCCGCGGCGTTGCGCTTGTTCACTTCCAGCTCGTACAGCTTGGCTTTCAACATCTTCATCGCTTTGTCGCGATTCTTGTGCTGACTGCGCTCGGCCTGGCACGCGACCACGATGCCGGTCGGCATGTGAGTGATACGAACCGCCGACTCGGTCTTGTTGACGTGCTGACCGCCGGCGCCGCTGGAACGATACACGTCGGTTTTCAAATCCGCCGGATTGATGTCGATCTGGATGTCGTCGTCGACTTCCGCCGAGACGAACACCGACGCGAACGACGTGTGCCGCCGCGCATTCGAATCGAACGGCGACTTACGAACCAGGCGATGCACGCCCGTCTCAGTGCGCAACCAGCCGTACGCGTAGTCGCCGCCAAAATTGATCGTGCAGCTCTTGATGCCCGCGACTTCGCCGTCGTTGACGTCGACGACTTCGGTCTTGTAGCCGTGCTGATCGCCCCAGCGCAGGTACATGCGCATGAGCATCATCGCCCAGTCCTGCGCCTCGGTGCCGCCGGCACCGGCCTGGATGTCCAGGAAGCAGCTGTGCGGATCCATCTGGCCCGGGAACATGCGCTGGAATTCCAGCTTCTTGACGTGCGCGTCGATGGCGGCGATATCGCGCTCCACGTCGGCCACGGCGCTGGGTTCGTTCTCGGCGACGGCCATGTCGAGCAGCTCGCTCGCGTCTTTCAGGCCGTTCGTCACCTTATCGATCGTGCCGACGACTTGCTCCAGGCGCGCGCGTTCCCTACCCAGTTCCTGGGCTCGCTCGGGGGTATTCCAGATCGCGGGATCTTCGAGCTCGCGACTTACTTCAGCGAGGCGTTCGCTCTTGTTGTCGTAGTCAAAGAAACCTCCTAAGCGCCCCGCTGCGCTCGGTGAGGTCTTCGATGGAGCGACGGATCGGATTGATTTCCATGAAAGCGTTCGACGGGCTGGCAATTTAGCGGGACGGCGATGCTAGCACGATTGAGAAGTGACTACTGACTGGGGACTACTGACGAGTCACAGCACCCGCAGATATTCGACGACCAGCTGCAGCCGTTCGGAACCGTTGTAGCGGTTCACGTCGAGCCGGTAGGCCAACTCGACACGCGAGTCCGGCTGCACTTCCGGCGCGTCGTCGTGGTCGAAATGCCTGAACGCGATGGCTTCGCAGCTGGCGCTGCCCGGGCCGTCGGCGCTGCGCACCTCCAGTTTCAGATGACGTTCGCCGAGCACGCGCACGTTGCGAACCTCGAAACAGCCGTCGAACATGGGCTCGGGAAACGATTGGCCCCAGGGCCCGGCCTGCTGCAGCAGACGCGCCACGTCGATGGTCAATTCCTCCTGCCGCAAACTGCCGTCGGAATGCACGACACCGATGGTGTCCTCGATGCTCATCCAGCGCCGCACCTCGGCGTCGAACTCGCTGCGGAATTTCTCCAGGCCCGCAGCCGGCAAGGTGAGCCCCGCCGCCATCGCATGGCCACCGAATTTCTCGATAAGCCCGGGGTGGCGCGTCGCGACCGTATCGAGCACATCGCGAATGTGCACGCCGGAAATTGAGCGCGCCGAACCTTTCAACGTTTGCTCGTCGGCACGCGCCAGCGCGATCACCGGACGATTGACACGCTCCTTCACTCGCGACGCGACCAAGCCGACGACGCCTTGATGCCACGACTCGTCAAACAAACACAGGCCCAGCGGCAACTCGGGATCTTCGGCGCGCATGTCGGCGATCGCGCTGAATGCTTCCTGCTGCATCTGCAGCTCCAGCTCCTTGCGATCGCTGTTGAACTGTGACAATCGCGATGCCAGCAAGCGCGCCATGCCCGGATCGTCGGTGAGCAAACATTGAATGCCGATCGACATGTCGTCGAGCCGGCCCGCCGCATTCAACCGCGGCCCGATTTGGTATCCCAGGTCCGCGGCCACGCAGTTGGCGGGAATGCAGTTTGCCGCTTCCAGCAGCGCTCGAATGCCAGCGATGCAGCGACCGGCGCGAATGCGGCGCAGCCCCTGATGCACGAGCACGCGATTGTTACGATCCAGCGGCACGAGGTCGGCAATCGTGCCGAGCGCGACCAGATCGAGCAGCTCGGCGACTGGCGCGGGATTCGAACTAAAGCCACGCTCGACCATCGCTTTGGTCAATGCCGCCATCAAATAAAACGCGACGCCCACGCCCGCGAGTGCTTTGCTCGGGAACGCATCGCCCGGTGCATTGGGATTGACGATCGCCTGAGCCGCCGGCAAGGACGCCGCAGCCAGGTGATGATCCGTGATGAGTGTTTCGATGCCGAGCGCCGTCGCTGCCGCCACGCCCGCATGACTGGAAATGCCGTTGTCGACGGTGACGATCAATGCCGGCTGCCCTTCCGCCGCGAGCTGCACGATTTCCGGCGTCAGGCCGTAGCCGTACTGAAAGCGATTGGGCACCAGGAACGTGACGTGCTTGAAGCCCAGCCGCGTGAGCTGTCGCACGACCAGCGCCGTGCTTGTCGCGCCGTCGGCATCGAAATCGCCTACGACGACGATGCGACTGTCGCGCTTGAAATGTTCGCACAGCAAGTCGACCGCTGCGTTGATCCCGCCAAGCTGACTCACTGGAATCAGGCGCCCCAGACCGAGATCGAGATCGGTGGGTTCGCAGATGCCGCGATTCGCATACAAGCGTCGCAACAGCGGATGCAAATCTTCGGGAAACGCGGGCGGCGTGCCGGTATCGCGGCGACGGATCGTACGACTCAACATGCGACCCATTCCGTCGGCCGCCGTTCGCGACGCCACAGCTTGAACATATCGGCGCGTCCGGCGCTCACCTGCCACGCGTCGAACAACAACGTCAGTTTCGAAATCGCCCCGCTCAGCAAAGCGCGGCTCAACGGCGCAAGCCACTGCGTTTCCAACGATTCGGGATTCGGCGCATGGATCACTGCGACCGTCGGCCCTCGCAGCTGTGCGAGCAGCGACTTCGCATCCGCGGGCGTCATGCCCACGACCTGATCATGCAAACGATAGATGCCTCGCAAAAACAAATCCTCGCCGTAGCCCGCCGGCAATGATACCGAACTCAAGTCGCTCAATATTCCTTCGCCGTGTACCCAAACCGCATTGATCGCCGGCGCGCCGCGCGCCTGGCGCTGTGAGTTCACCGGATGTTCGTGCAGCAGCATCTGCAGTTCGGTCATCAAGCGTCGAACCGGTCCTGCATCGGCACCACGCGGCAAAATATCCGAGAGCGGATTGGCTGCGGCAAATTCCGGCGTGACTGTCTCTAATTTCAGCGACGTCGCACTTCGCAACAACCACTCGTCGTTCGCCGCGTGCAACTCCAATCCTGTCGATTGCAGATGCTCGACGAAAACAGCATCCAAAGATGAACGCTCCGCCGGGGTCATGCGTGCAGCACCCCGCAGAACGACCGTTGTGATTCGATCCAAGCCGGCGATGAAGTGTATCGGCTGCACCCGCAGCCAGAAACCCGTTGCACGCTCATTCGTCGCCCCGGTGCGCATCACGGCGGCGCTTGGATATTTATCGGCGACGCTGCGAAGGTTCAAGGCATCGAGAATTGCCGCGTGTAGCGAGCCCAACCGCGCGTCGAGCATTCTCGGTGCAACGGAGCCACGACCGGCGAGTCGAGCGAGATTCGGCCAGTGAGCAGCGTC
>Ga0247784_1000227_pt1 | contig 16768 bp, 17 predicted proteins | sample UWRJL169409R5_FD_179909 | JGI IMG/M metagenome (GOLD analysis project Ga0247784, IMG submission 179909) | Plant litter microbial communities from Arlington Agricultural Research Station in Wisconsin, United States - UWRJ-L169-409R-5 | ecosystem: Environmental > Terrestrial > Plant litter >...
TGAGCGATCTGTTGCTGGCGAGCCAACGCGAGTCGTTCGGGAAGCGTCTCGAGGATCGGTGAGAGCTTCAGCCGTCGTAACACTGCTCTGAGATCAGTTGCGATGACGTCGGTCGTGCTCATGGTGGGGTCCTCCGGATCAGAGCTCCCGCGCGGCCGAACGGGAGCGCATATTGGCTCGCGGGCCGCAGATGGCGCGCGGGCGGAGCCGCTGTCGGTGGCGGTGGCGTGGTGGGTGGAGCGGTCGCGGTTTGTAACATGCGTTCGAGGCGTCGAACGTCGTACATCTGCACTTCGAGCGCCGCTATGCAGACGCACGAATGGATCGAGGATGAGCAGACGAGGTGAGAGTTCCGCGACGGTACACTCGAGGCGATCCGGTCAGAAACCAGGCTCGCCGTCCTCACCGTCGCCGATGGCGACGGGCTTGTAGCCGCCTCTGGAACGGAAGTAGAAGAGCATGCTCAGGTAGCACACCAGCATGAAACCGGGCAGCAGCGAGATGGCGGTGAAGACGCTGCGCTTGTTGGCGGCCTGCACTTCCTCCAACTTTTTTTTCCGCGTGGGCGACAGAGCTTTCACCTTGTCCTGATCTAACGTGGGAGCTGAACCGAAAATGCTCATCTTGGGCTCGGCATTGATCTCGGCGTAAAGGGCGCGGTGATCTGGGCTGTTGAGGCGCTTATCGAGGTCCACGTCCTGCGTGTAACCGATGTAGGGACTGCCGAGCACGCCGAGGAAGAGCACGCCCACGGCAGACACACCATTCAGCGTCAAGGCACCGCCTTTGGGGAATTGTTCCGAGGTCAGCCCCAGCGTGGTGCTCCATAGGAAGGTCTTGCCGAGCGCGTAGACCGTAGAGGCAGCCAGGATGGTCCAGCCCGTCGCGGCGGAGAGGTAATTCAGGCCAATAATTGAAATGAATGCGCCAAACACCAGCAGCCCGATCGGCGAGAGCCTGTGCACGACCGGACCGGAGTAGAAACGCAGCACCGTCATGATGACGGACACATAGACGAAGACCCAAGTGGCGAAGTTCGGGAAGTCGGGCCCACTGAGTTTCAGCAGATCCGGCATCCAACCGTCTGTGCCGAGCTCGGTCGTGGCCAAGGGACCGATGGTGATGAGCACGACGATGAAAAGCCAGTTGCCTAGCGAATGTGTGTAAGCAGCGGCAGCGATGCCCACCACGGCTCCCGCAATGAGCGAGGCAGTTAGAGATGCCTCTTTGCCCGCCATCTGCATGACCGCGAAGTAAACCAAGGAGCCGATGATGAAAAAGCCAACGAAGCCGACTTCCTTCAGCATCTCGCGGTAACTAACGCCCGCAGCGACGCGTTCATTGACTGGGAACGTGCGTGGCAGGATGAGCAGAGCGTAGAGAACGACTGGAATGAAGCACAAGGCGAAGCGGAACTGCCACACCGCGCCGAAGAACAGCTTCGTGTCCGGCAGCAGGGCGCATAACAATGCACCCAATGCCAGGCCGGCTGGCCAGCCCGCGTGCAGGATGTTGAGCCACTTGGTCTTGTCCTCGCGGAAAACAGTTGCCACTACCGGATTGATGAAGGATTCGACCGTGCCGTTGGCAACGGCGACGAGGAACGTGCTCCAGTACAAGTCATGGAAGCCGGAGGCGCGCAACGTGAGCACGAGTGAGACGATGTGACAGGCGATTGCGAACAAAGCCACGGTCTTGTACCCGATGCGGTCGATAATCAAGCTGAAGAAGATGATGCTCAGTGCAAACGGCCACATGCCCGCGCCATTGATGGCACCCTTCTGCGACTCAGAGAGATTGAAGGTGGTCTGCAATTCGCCAATCGTGTTAGCTCGCACGCCGAAGACGAAGGAAGTGGCTACGAGGGCCATAAAGCAGGCCCAGAACAGCCTCATATCGGCGTTGCCGGAATCGGATTGGCTCATAGAGTGTGCCCTTGGGAGATGTGGCTGGCAGCGGCGGCGATGCCGCTGTGATAACAAGCAGCTGTGCACAATCTTGGGCGAGCGTGGTTGCGCCGCATACTTCACAGCGGATATACACCGAACTCATGTTCGAGGCGTAAGCATGCATCGAGCGTGCGCATGCCGTCCGATGCACCGGCTCCGAACAAGCACGAAGCGGCTGCACAGACTCCATACCGCAGGACAGCCTCAAGCGGCGCGCCCTCATGCATGCCATACAGGACGGCGGCAGCGAATGCATCACCCGCACCCACGGAACTGACGATCTGTGCAGCAGGTATTTTCAAACTACCCTGCAGGCGCAGTGCTGAATTGCGCCCCATCGCACACGCACCTTCGGGGAAATGCACGAACACCCATTCGCGCACTCCCGCCTCGAGCAACAGGGCGGCGGCACTTTGCAGCGCCTCGAAGTCAATCCCTTCATCGCACCGGATCATTAGACCGGTGGTCCGCTCCAATTCGAACTCGTTAAGAAAACAAAAGTCCACATACTTCAACGCCGGAAGCACTACGCGCTGAAATCGCTGGCTATCTTCGCTGACGAGATCAATGCTCGTCTTCATCCCTAGCTGCTGCGCCCGAAACAGCGTGCGGGCAGCAATGGTCCCGAATTCAGGGTCCGACCCATCGAGCCGATCCAGCAGCATCAGATACCCTAAGTGGAAGAACCTGGCATTAACGGAGGAAAACTCGAAGTGCTCGTTATCTAGAAATGCGTTCGAACCTCGCTGATGAAAGAACGTACGCCGCCCAGTCTGTTGCACCGTCATTACGTCCGTATAGGATGTATGTGCGGTTGGATGCACACCAAGGTAGGTTGTATCGATGCTGTGGGCAGCGCATGTGCGCATGATCCATTCACCATCCGCATCTGAACCGATCAGGCCAATGCCCAGCAGCGGAAAGCGCGCCCCAAGCTTTGCCAAATCGACCAATAGGTTGAATGGACTCCCACCGTTTGCAGCGGCTTCCGAGAGGATGCTGGCCAACGCATCCTGGCATGGGTAGGTATCGATGAACTTCACCCGGTCGACGATCCAGTTGCCACCCGCGAGAATTCCCGCACGCCCGCTCATTCTTCGCTCACCAGCCTTAAGATGGGCACTTCGTCCTCCTCGATTCCGGAACAGTGGACGATTCTCGTATTCGCGAAGTAGTTGTCATGAGTATCATCGTCACCAGTAGAAACCTCGCCGAGAATACATTCTTGTAATTGGGGGGTAAAACTCAGGCAGCAACGTTATTCTTGACCCAGCATCCAACTTGATAACCGCCTTTTTGGATCGATGGCGGTGTGAGGGAGTCCTCATCCCGCGCTGTGAGTACATTAGCTTCTCGCAGTACTCTGGTTCCTCCGCGAGATTAATCAGGACGAGCCCGAACTGCCGCCATGCGCCGAGCCCGAAGTCAGCAACATCCCAACGCGCGTTGGGCCGGAGCGCCCAGGCGTGGGCAACGGAGCAACGCTCGGCAGGGCGCATGAGATTATTGATTTCGCTACGCCCCATGTTGATTAGACCTCGATGGCGCGCCGTAACGTGTGAGATCGCAAAGCCGCGGCGAAGACTTCGTGGCTACGCAGCGCCTCTTCCGGGGTAACGCAACCAAAGCGCCCGTCTAGTCTTCCGGCTCTCTCCGCCAAGTATGCTGCCCACATTTGTAGAAAGCAGTCGGGAAACCCAGGCTCGAAAATAGAGCCGGTGATGGTCGGAAACGGCCCGTGGAAACCAAGGTCCGTACGCTGCCATCTCTGCTCCTTGTCGCGTTGAAACGTCCACAGCGTCTTTGGCATGCTCGTGCTGAACTTCACACCGCCATCGACGCCGAGGATCTCGATGAACCACGAATTAGTTGCACCTGGTGCAAGGCGCTTAGTCTCGATGCGCATGGGAATCTCTGCAGAATCGATCTCGATCTCCGTGTGCAGCAAGGCGTTATCCCAAGTGTCGCAAGGAGCCATTCCGCCTTTGCCGTCCGGACGCTGTTGATAGATATTCTGTAGCTGCGCGTAGACGCGCTTGGGATTCCATCCGAGTCTCAACGGTAGATGCATGGCATGCATGCCTAGATCGCCCATGACGCCAATTTCTCCGCAGCTTCGTACTTGGCGTTTCCAGTTGACCCGCTTGCTCGGATCAAGATCGCTGGAATGATGAAAGCCGCTGCGGATTTCCAGCAGCCGACCGAACGAGCCAGAGCGAGCGAGCTGATAGGCGCGCTGGGGCCCGGGTAGGAATGGAAATTCTGAACTGCATCGCGCGAAGCGACCGGAAAGGCGCGCTGCGCGGACGATTGCACGAGCTGCCGCCAAATCGATTCCAAATGGCTTCTCACCCAACAGATCCTTGCCAGCCTCGAGCACATCGGTATAAATCTGCTGGTGCATGTCATGTGGTACTGCTACGTACACGACATCCACGTCAGGGGAATTGAGCAGCACGCGGTAATCCGCCGTGAAAAGCTTCACCCCCGGCACTTGTTGGAACCATTGCCGCTGTGTCTCGCTGACATCGCATACGGCGACAAGTTGCGCCTGCACCGGATACGCGTCGAGCACAAACCAGCGACTCAAAGCACTGGCAACCTCGCGGCCCATCAGGCCGCCCCCAATGATCCCGATCCCGACAGGCTTGCTCATGAGGTTTTCGCACGCAGGAATTCGGACGCCTGCACGGCTGTCGCGCCATCGTGCACTATGGCGAGCAGCGCGCGTGTCATTCCAGCGGGATTACGATGCTGAATGACATTGCGCCCATACACGATGCCAGCACTGCCTTGCTGTATGAGTGCGGCCGTGCGACTCAGTATTTCCTCATCGGAAGCCTTCCCACCGCCGCGCACGAGAACTGGACAAGGCCCAGCGATGTCGATCACCTTGCAATAGTCGCCGATGTCCTCTGTGGGATCCGCCTTAATGAGGTCCGCGCCAAACTCGACTGCCTGACGCACCAGCGGAAGGATCTTCCGCAAGTCGCCGTCGACTTGATAGCCACCCGACTTTTCGTTCGGCTGGAATACCAGCGGTTCGATCATCAGCGGCATACCATAGCGGTCGCAGTCGGGCTTCACCTTTAGGATGTTTTCGATGCACTGATCGGCAACTTCGGGCTGACCCGGAATACTGAACAGGTTTACCACGACGCAAGCGGCATCAACCCGGAGCGCTTGCTCGACGGGCTCACTGATCATGCGGCTGAAGAGTTTGCGTGGCAGCTCCTTTCCATACACATTCGCAACGTCGGTCCGCAGTACCAAAGCGGGTTTGTCACGTCCAGGGATTGCTTGCAGCACCGGCGCCTGTCCCACCGTCAGCTGAATGGCATCCGGCCCGGCCGCCACCACGGCGGCTACAGCTTTCTCCATATTCTCGATGCCGGCGAGAAAGTTATATTCGTTGAAGAAACCATGGTCGATCGCAACATCGAAGCATCGACGTGACTTGGCATGGAAGAGGCGATTCAATCGGGCAGCTTTCATCGATGGCTCCATTTCAACTATTTTTCGCAGACCAGCATGAGCTTCCGGCAACAATGAGTGACTTAATAAACCGCGTCGTATCTCAGCGCCCCGCTCCCATCGCGCGAGCGCCAAAGAGGACGGATCATGAGTCTCATCGCCGTACCCCTGCGGCCGGAACGATCAGCATTGAGATGCTGCCCATCAACATCCGGCACTGTCGCAAATAGAATGGACTGGCTTTCCGCTTCGTGCCGGCGCAGTACTGATTATGAGGCGATCATGCTGGCCACACTCCTCAACGTGCGCAGCGTCGTGGCGCGCTGCGATTGAACATCGAGGAGCCCGAAGGCGCTTCACGATGTGGGGTTGCCGAAGCGACGCCGATCCCACAACACCGGGTCAGGAATACTCGATCAACGCCTTGATCACCCCGCGTCGGGCCACCTCGTCAAAGGCCTGCCGGATGTCCGCGAGCGGGAAGCGATGCGTGATGAAATCCGCCGACGTTAACTTGGCCTCCCGAATCCACTCGCAGAGCTGCACCTGGCTCTCCCGCTCATACTTGCGGGTGGGCCACTGGTGAACGAAAAGGTTGAAGTTGAAGTCCGCCTTCGTCTTGTCGATGTGCAGCACCGGCTGCGTCAGCTCGCCGTAGATGCAATGCGATCCGCCGCGCCTGAGAAACGACAGCCCCTGCTGAAGGATGTCCGCATGACCGACCGCGTCGATCACCGCGTCCAGCCTCCCAGGCGCCTTGATCCTGCCCGGTTCAAAAGCAGCGTCCGCCCCAAAGACCAGCGCCTTCGCCCGCTTGACCGCATGGCGGTCGACAATCCCGATCCAGCGCAACCCGAACAAGCGCCCCAGCTTGACGAAGCTCAGCCCCACCGGCCCCGCCCCGAAGATCAGCACATCGTCGCCAGGCTGCAGATGAAAGTCACGAAACGACCCGAGCACTTCACGCCAGGTGCTGAGCAGGACTGCCTCTTGTGGAGGGATGTCCGCATCCACCTTCGTCTGGATTTCATACACCTCCACCCAACCATGCGCCTCGTCCGCCACTCCATCCGCCACCATGGCCGCGTGATCATTTGCTATCGTGAATTCGCCAAACCCGCCCCATCCGGAGTTCACCCTCTCCATCTGCAGATCAAAGTTCAGTCCGCCTACCGCACGGTCCCGCACGGCAAAGTTCCTCACCTTTTCCCCGACCTCCACCACGGTGCCCACGCTCTCATGTCCCAAGGCAAACGGAAATTTGTCCTCCATGCCGGGAAAGGCGCCATGCAGCAAATCGCTGTCCGTCCGGTTGCACAGACAAGCGCATTCCGTCCTCACCAGCGCCTGATAACTCCCCGGCTTGGGCGTGGGCGTGTCGAGGATTTCAAGATGATCAGGGCGGACGGCAATGACGGACTTCATGAAGATTTCCCGCCAGTTTCACTAGAGCCCCATTCATTAGCTCCAGTTTCTTTCGTGAGATTAATAGGCATTCGTTTCGGCCATGGTCCAGGACCGGATCTGTTTGACGGTGACCGCTTCCTTCCCGCTGAACACTTTGACGCCGGTACTTGCCTCCAGTTCGGGATACACGATCTGCGTCACCACCTGCCGGCTGTTGGCAAACACTTCGATGATGGAACGATCCAGAAAAATGTCCAGTTTCAGTATTTCGCCTTTCTCAAGCTTCAGAGGAGCTCTCTGTTCGGAAACCTTTTTGGAAACATTCTGTCGATAGAAATCGTATGTCTCTGGGTTAAAAGAAGTGAACTTCTCTGGGTTACGAACAAAGAACGGCATAGACACCGGACCGCGAACAGAAGAGCGTACAAAGTCAATGACCAGCTCGTCGCGGTCCGGCTCGTACCGAATCACGGTTTCCTCCTGCCCGTCCGACGAAGCAAAGACCTTGACGCCGAAGGGAGACCGAACCCCGCCGGCCAACTCCAGTTTCACTTCAATAGATTTGCCCCGTGCCTGCAGCGTCGTCTCCGAATTGGGCTGCAGAACGATGTCGTTCTCCCGCATCTCGTTTAACCGAATAGCCTGTATCTCTTCGGGCGGATTGATATGTAATGGGCCCTTACCGCTGAGTGACACCACTCGGGGTAAACTCATGATGCCGGACCAGCCATAATTGGGTAAATGCGACGGCCGGATGTCGCCCTCGTCCGATACCCACCCCCAAATAATGTTTCGGCCCTTTGCATCTTGCAATTGTTCCGGCGCAAAGAAAGTACCGCCGGGCCAGGTCATCCGCCCATGTTGTTCGGGAGTAAATTTATCGTTAGCGAAAGTCCCAATATAGTATTGAACTCCCATTGTGTGACTGATGAAAAGAAGCATGGATTTCTCGCCGAGCGAAAAAAATTCGGGACAGGAAATATCTTCGAACGGGTATTGCATGGAGTTGTTGCCATCGATGAGAGGCCCTAGATATTCCCATTGATGCATGTCCTTGGACTTAAATAATGCCGGCTTGAAGCCGCCTGATATCTGGTAGTAGTAATCGGATTTGTTGTCATACCAGGCATCCGGGTCGAATACGCTATATTTCCCTTTGGGTAGCATGGAGCTAATCCCCGGTCCGTAAGCATCGTTGGGATCGTCCGGCTTCAATGCAGGGTTTTCGAATTTCTTCCACACCTTCAGGTCGTCGTCCGTAGCGTATGCAATTCGATTGGAAGCAGTTCCCGGACTGTAGTAGATGACGTGCGGCACGCCTTCCCGGGACAGAAAGGTGCCGCCGCTCCAAATGCCTATTTCTTTAGCATCTTTTGTTACGTCAATCATGTCCGGATACAGAGTCCAGTGCAGCAGGTCAGTGCTGACCGCATGCATCCACGCAAGATACGGCTGCTCGCCGTCTAATTTCGCGTAGGCGGGTCCCAGATGATATTTGCCTTTCCAATACAGTGCGCCGTTCGGATCAATGATACTGCCTTCTGGTGCAACGAAATGGTAGATCGGACGATGCGGATCGGACTGGATGAGCGCCCGTAACTCCCGGGCGTGGTTAATCATCTCTTGTAGATCTTTCGATTCGTCAGGTTCAGCCGAGCATAGATATGGACACAGTGCAGCGATGAGCAACATTTGGAGGCGCAAAAACGCCACGGATTTAGACGATACTCTCGGAGAGAACAAGCCCATGTTATTCCTTTGTCGATCGCGCCTTTGAATGAGATTAAAGATACTTGCCGAGGTTGGTTGGGTTGCTTGGCAACGCGCGCGTTGACCAGACACAGGCGGAATGAGAAGGCTCGGCTGGGTGCATCGAGCTGGCAGAAACTTCGGAACCTACGATAATTAGATTGTTCGAGTGTATATTTTCATCCCTAGCACTTCGTATGATCGATGTCCGTTGTCGGAGCAGAGGCAATGACCCTGCTGCACCAAGCGGGGTGTACAAGTCTCGTGTTTCCCCGACAGTCCGGATCTCCGGGCTAGGGTTTAGGCAGCCGTTGGCAGCGGCTCGTTTATCTCCTGTGTGGGGACGATGTCGGGGATCTGTGTGATCGCCAGCGCTTCCATCAACGCCTGAGCGGGCGTGCGTCCCTTGAGTCGATAGCCTTGATGGCTGCGTTCAAGGTTGTAGTAGCGCAGGAAGCGATCCAGATCACGCTGGATCTCATCGGGGCCGATGTACCAAGTCTGGCGGCCCTGCACTCGGAAGCACTCATCGAGCAGCGTGCGGTTCATGCGTTCGACGAAGCCGTTGGTGCGTGGGCTTCGGATCTTGGTAGTTCGATGCTCGATGTCTTCCATAGCAAGCAAGAGCTCGTATGGGTGGCGTTCGTGGATGCCGCAGAACTCGCGACCGTTGTCCGTGAGCACTGCGCCGACTTTCACTCCGAGTGCTTCGTAGAACGGCAGGACGCGATCGTAGAGCAGATCAGCGGCAGTGACTGGCATCTTGGCGGTGTAGACCTTTGCAAAGGCCAGCGAGCAGAACACATCGACGACGACCTGCACGTACACCTTGCCAACACCCTTGAGCGTGCCCCAGTAGAACGTGTCCTGGTTCAGTAATTCCCCGGGTCGCGACGCTTCGACGTGGCGACAGCGAAATTCAACCGTGTGGCGCTCGAGCAGTCGGATCTGGTTGTCACTGAGCACGATGGTATCGCCCTGAGCGTGCTGCTCAAGGCGCATGAGGCGTTTGTAACGCGTTTCGATGCCGTGGCGTAACCAAACTCCGCGAACGCCGCTGCTGCTGACTTCGGTGCCCGCCAGGCGCAACTCATTGGAGACGCGCTGCGGCCCGTGCGTGGGAAAGGTCAATGCATAGTCGAGGATCTTCTGTTCGATCTCTGCGGCGACACGATTGGGATGAGGGTTGCGTGGTCCGCGCTTTTCCTCAACGAGTGCGGCCGTGCCGCCGACCTGGAAGGCGCGGCGCACTTCATAGAAGGTGTCGCGGTGGTAGCCCATCAGCTTGCAAGCTTTGGAGACATTGCCGAGTTCCTCGGCCAGTTGCAGCAGGGACAGTTTTCTCTTGGTACTCTGAGAGAGCGTAGTCATCTGGGTACTCCGGATAGTTCATGGTGTGGTAATCACGAATCTATCCCGGAGACCCGGGTGGCTGCGCCTGGCATCTATTCGATACGATGCCGGGCTGGAATCAGCCAACTGTCGGAAAATAACAAGAGCAGCTCAAGCGGGGACGTGTCTGTGTTCGACACGTACAGTCGATATGCCGAGAAAGAAGAATACTAACGCCCCTTCCGAGACACCGAGTGCTGCTGAGCCCGGAATTTCCAAGCAACTGCTCCACCAGCTAATCACTGGTCCGATCACCCAAGGCGAGCTCGACTTGATCTAACGGGCCCTGAAGAAGGCCATGATCGAACGCGCCATGAGCGCGGAGATGAGCGAGCACCTGGGCTACAAGCACGGTGAGCCCAAGTGCATGCGCCGGCCCATGACGGACACGATTCCGGAGCGATGACGGACAGCATTCCGGCGGCATGACGGACACTGTTCCGATACGATGACGGACACTTGGGCGGTCGAGCGGAATGCTGTCCGCCATGGGTCCGGAACGCTGTTCGGCATGCTCCCGGAACGGGAGCGCTGAACGTTCGGGGCGACTCGACGCAAGCCTATCCACTGGCACTCTCCGTCCCTTTTGCAACGGGGGCGACGGGGTGGCGCAAGAGAGGCTGAGCGTGAGGAGATCAAAGATTTGCTGAGATTGCATCTGGTGGGCGGGGTGAGCAGCCGCCGCCGACTGGGGTCGAGCAGTGAGCTGTGGCAAGACGGCGGTATCGGATTGCCTGCGCCGCGCCGCTGTAGCTGGACTTACCACCTGGAGGCGATCGCGGAACTGGACGAGGCGCAGCTGGAGCAGCGACTGTACCCAAGTGCCCGCGAGGGCGGCATGCCGCCGCGCACGGTGCAGCGTCCGCTGCCTGATTGGGCGACGGTGCGCGCCGACCTTGCCCGACGGGATCATCAAGTGACCCTGGCGTTGCTGTGGCAAGAGTACAAGGCCGAGCATCCGGACGGTTACCAGCACTCGCAGTTCGCCGAGCACTATCGGCGCTTCGAAAAGAAGCTCTCCGTGAGGCTACGTCAGTCACATCGCGCCGGTGAGAAGGTGTTTGTCGATTTCTGCGACGGAATATCGTTGATCGATCCGCGCACCGGCGAAGTCATTCCGACGCAGCTATTCGTTGGGGCGCTGGGCGCAAGCTCCTACACGTTCGCGATCGCCACGCTCTCGCAACAGGTGCCGTCTGGCTCGACTGTGACGTGCAGGTGTATGAGTTCTTTATCGGCGTCAGCAGCCTGGCCATTCCAGATATTGTTCCCGGGAACAATATCTGTGGATCTGTGCCGCACACAATTATGTGGCTGAACGCTGCCCTGCATGGACTCTTCAGGACCTTCTACATGCCAGCGCAACGTAACGGAACGCTCATGGCATGGTGATCTCCCGTTCTCTTTAGGAGATTGTCATGCTGGAGAAGTACTACGCACGGCCCACCACCGTCGATCGCATCAACGAGTCCTGGATCGCTTCCGCAGTCGAGCAGTACGTCGGTTGCGCCGCTATTCAGATAGAAGCGTTTCTCGCCGGGTTCCGATCATCGTGAGCTTCGGCGAGTTTGCGAAGGCTCGCGGCGCCACCGAGGTCAACGATCTTCCTGATCACGTCGAGCCATTCGTTGGCAGGCATGCGCGAGGACGTTCAGCTCGGCGACTTAAGCAGCTCGGCTACGAAATACGCAACCCCGTCCGACAGATGCTCCGGCTGGCGGTTCCCGACTACATTGGCTGGGGTCGGCCGCTCAAACCAGTGCCTTAAGTTGTTGCCGCGCCTTCAGCCGGGCTCGAACCGCATCCTCGCGAGCACGCGACAGATCCAGCATGGCCTCATCGCGCTCATCGAACACCATCACTTCACCAGATCATCTGAGCGCGCCAGCCGTGCGAGCGTAAAGTGCATCACGTCGATCGGTTTTTGATGCGCTTCCCAGGTCGGCGCGCCATCTTGCCTGCGGCGACGAACTCGCAGGCATAGCCACGCGAACGCAGCTGTCGGACCAATGCGTACCCGCACGGCCCCGGCTTCGTACACCACCAGCATCGTCTCGGACTAGCCGAGACTCTTCACGCCTTGAGCAGTTTAGTCAGATCCGCTCCCACCGTGCCGATAAACTGCGGACTTTCCCGGGCCACGTTGGCTGCCGCGATCGCAGTGGAATCTTTGTGAACGTCTAACCCAAGAACGAAGTGATAACCTTGTTCATGGTCTGCCTCCTCGGACTGTTGCAGATAGTCGCTGGCGCTCTGCATGTGGCTAGGCGCAACTCGGTGCGCAACCCACGATACTGGAGACAGAGATCTTTCCCTTAGGTTTCCTCATGACCTTGACTCCAACGAGTCAGGCCAAGATGTCTAGCGACAAGCTGATCACCTCGCTCAAAACGCAGAATTTTATGCGAAGCCTGTAGGAACAAAAGGATTTTCAATGCAGAGTCTCATTCGGACGAGACTCTGCACAACAATTTTCGGGGCGTTACAACTTGCGGTGAGTGACTGGCATGAGTATCTCCGCGGCGGCCGCGTTGCCGACCCCATACTTTACCGCCTCGTCCACAACAGCCATCGCCTCGCGCTGAAATGCGGCTCCAGGCGCAAACATAAGCGCGAGATCGTCTCTGCGAGTTGACGTCAGTCCCCACATCAACCACAGTCGAGGGCATCCTCGCCGGGGCCGGCATGCGCTGGAATTGATGGCCAGCATCAGTCCGGATCACCGGCCGACCTCGGCGGAGCCCACAGTCGGACTTGCGCAGACCCATAAGTTGACGTTTATCTAACAATGATCCACGTCTGTCACTCGGGCGCGCTGCCATCATTCGAGATATCAGTTGGAAGGCGTAGCTCGCTACAATTTCTGGAGCGAGTTCAAATCCACCGGGCAACTCAAGCGTTAAGCGATTGAATCTCGGAGCGGCCGCTTGGGTTCGCCCAACAGCTCACCATGAATTCCTCGTGCGGCAGTTTACCGCGGGGGCCGTCGTTCGGTAGGCGGTTCGTAACGACGTGTATTGACGGCCCTTGACAGCACCCCGGCTCGGGATAAGGTCGACGCATCAGATCATCTTACCGTGTCAGTTTCGAATGGCTGGCAGCCAGCGCCGGAGACCAGGAATGTCGACGCTGCACATTGCAGTATTCACATACGATGTGGGCGGGCACATCTATCCGGCCGTGCGACGGCTTGCTGGATCTGCTGGTATGCCGGGCGGGCCAGATATGCGCGCAATCCGAGATGAATTGATGAGGTGACCGCTCACAAATCACTGTTCCAGAGTCTGTCGGAGTTTCTAGATGTTGTGGAAGCAAGTTCAATCCCGACAGTGAACGACAGCGAGTTTATCTAGATTCGGGTATGGGCAGGTGGGGTAATAAGCGTGTCAAGTTCAGATGCCGATTCGAAATCATTGTCACCCTATGTGCACGATTATCTCGAGGCGGTCCTGAACCCCTCCTTTGTGGATCAAAGAATCGACAGCCGCTCGGTAAGTCTTGAGAATCCAACAGGCGAAAGAAGCGCGGGAGGCATGTCGCACGGCGGGCGCAAAGGTGACGTGGGGCGAATACTTTCCCCCGGAGAAAAGGTCGTCCTTGCCGATATTAAAGGTCCCGGTACGCTGCGTCACATCTGGATGGCGTTGCCTTGGGGTGGTCCTGAATCAATGCGAGCTTTGCGGCTTGAGGGCTTCTACGATGGAATGTCGGAGCCCAGCGTTTCGGTTCCGGTATGCGATTTTTTCGGCCTTCCCCATGGTCGCGCGACAGAGTTTTATTCACAGCTCCTTACCGCGCCCGAAGGGCGCGGCGTCAACTCTTACATTCCAATGCCGTTCGGGCGCTCGGTCAGAATCGAACTGACCAATGAGACCGACAAAGCTATAAACATCCCCTATCAAATAGATTACACGCTCGAACCCCTGCTTCCCGAGCGCACGCATTATCTGCATGCTTCATTTCGTAGGGAAAATCCAACGACATTGCGGCGGGATTTCGTCATTACCGAATGTCTTAAGGGGCCGGGACGCTTCTTAGGCTGTGTGGTGGGCATTCGAGTGCTCGATAAAGCCACTTTTTATGGCGAAGGGGAGGTGAAAATTTACCGAGACGGCGACCAGGAACATCCAACCATCTGCGGGACCGGACTTGAGGACTATGTGGGATCCGCCTGGGGGCTGAGCCGTCATTACGGCCAGTATGCAGGTGCTCCTTTGGTGCTATTTGCGCCTGATGCAGATAAGAGCCCGCTGACGAGTCCTGACTATCTGAGTTTTTATAGATGGCATATTCCTGATCCCATTATGTTCTCTAGAGATCTGCGAGTGACCTTACAGCAGATCGGTTGGGTTCCACAGTTTGAGTCGGAAGAAGAATTAGAACGTTATAAGGCAACGCATCTGCCAGCATCAGGCAAAGATTGGATTCTCTCTCCGGATGGAAAGAGCCTGATGAACATCGCAGAACGACAAGATGATTACTGCGCCACGGCGTTTGTTTTCTGCCGAACTCCGCAGCCCGTGCCTCGTTTGAATATTGATTCAGCGATTGCGAACATTGCTCGGATGCCATACGAGAAACTGGCTCCATTCGAGGAAATGTTTTAAGCACGTTCCCAGAAGAGTGAGCGCGCGTCTTGGCTCGCCCGTACGGCAGAAGAACCCTGCTCCAATCCATCCGGGAGCTTATGCCCCTGTGTAGCTTCAGCGACTTCGGGACAAACCGGTAACGGAAAAATGAGATACTTCGGTGCTGCAGGAGCCGCCATCACATCATGCGCGCGGCGGCCGGAAAGGTGCTAAGCGGCCATCACGGGACGGAGCCGAGATCGCATAACAATGCTCGCCGCATTAAATCTGGGGCCCGATGAATGGCTCACCATGTTCGCCGATCCGATGCGCGCTCAGAGCGCAATCGATCGACTCACCGGTAATGCCGACGACCTGATCATTGAAGGTGAGTCCTACCGGCTATCGCGCGGCAATCAAGTTGGCATGTGCGCGGCAATCAACTTGACAAGGGATCACGCGGCATCCCGATCATGAGGCTGTTGATTGACGCTGACAAGCATTAGACCTCCGTTTGATTGTCGCTGGGCGATGATAGTCCAACGTTATTGGTTGTTGCGTAGCGAGCGGTTCTGCCGGGTCCGGCCTTCTTTCTGGCCAGGGCGGCACGACGTCTATAACTTTCCACATTCATCTCAAAGATCGTGGCGTGATGTACCAGTCGATCAACAGCAGCGATCGTCATCGCGGGGTCTTGAAAGACTTTTCCCCATTCGCCGAAGGGCTGATTCGCGGTGATGAGAACGGAACGGCGTTCGTATCGAGTGCTGATTAACTCGAACAGCACGGAGGTTTCCGCCTGGTCTTTGGTGACATAGACCAGATCGCCCAGGATCAACAAGTGATATCGATCCAAGCGCTGGATGGCAGCCTCTAGACCGAGCTCACGGCGAGCGACCTGCAGTCGTTGGACAAGATCCGAGGTGCGTGCAAACAGTACTCGCCAGCCTTTCTCGACCAGAGCGAGTCCGATCGCTGAGGCGAGATGCGATTTGCCGCCGCCGGGCGGACCAAACAGCAACAAGTTGGCTCCCTTCTCGAGCCAGCCATCGCCGGCGCACAGCGCAGACACCTGCGCTTTGGAGATCATCCGTACCGCGGCAAAGTCGAAGTTGTCCAACGTTTTCTCGGGCAGTAGCTTCCCCTCTGCGAGGTGACGTTGGATACGTCGCCGATCGCGCTCTGCAACTTCATGTTCGGCGAGCGACATCAGCAAGCGCGCCGCTGGCCACGCTTCCTTGTCCGATCGTTCGGTAAACTGTGGCCACAAGTGTTTGATGGCCGGCAACCGCAGGTCGTTCAGCAGCAGCGTCAAACGTGATGTATCGATTGTTTCGCTCATGCTGCTTCTCCGATGTACGAGTCATTGAGTGCCTCGTAGAGGGCTAGCGGGGTGAGCTGCACGCACACCTCTGGCAAGCTTGCCGGATCGGGCGCAAAGCGCGTACGCAGCTCTATAAGGTTCGGTAGTCGATCGGCGGCGAGATCGTCGCTCAACAGCGTTGCTAGTTGCCCCTCGCAAGCGCGCTCATGCGCGATGCTCAACAACTCGACCATCAACTTGCACGCACCGCGCTCAGACAGCCGTTCGCACAGATGATCGAACACATCTCGGTAGGCTTGGCGCGGCCAAAGTTGGTCGCGGTACACGAGATTCAACAGTGCCATGGGCTTGCGTCGTAACGCATGGATCACATGGCGATAGTCCACCACATGTCCGTGCTTGCCGTCGCGGCCTGGCCGACCCCTCACCAGATTCAACACGCGCGTGCCGCCCACGAACAACTCCACACGATCATCGTACAGCCGCGCTCGCAACCGATGTCGGATCAGGCGCGAGGGCACCGTATAAAATACTTTCCGCAGCACGAAGCCGCCGGACGTGCTCACGTACACCAACGCTTGTTCGTAATCGGTGGTGCGCGTTTCTGGCAATGCTTGCAACACGGCGCGCTCGGCGTCGATGCGCTTGCGGTTGCGCGCGTTCTTGCGGCCGATAATTTCGTCCAGAAAGGATCGATAAGAAAACAAGTCCTCGAAGTCCATCGAGCCGCGCATCAGCAGGGCATCACGGATCGTCTGTTTCAAGTGGCCGTGCGCGCTTTCGATAGCGCCGTTCTCGTGGGCGACACCTCGGTTGTTGCGAGTCGGTTCCATGCGATAGTGCGCGCACAACGCATCGTAACGACGGGTTAGATCGTCGCGCGCTTCGCGATCGAGATTACAGAA
>Ga0247784_1000229_pt1 | contig 16661 bp, 14 predicted proteins | sample UWRJL169409R5_FD_179909 | JGI IMG/M metagenome (GOLD analysis project Ga0247784, IMG submission 179909) | Plant litter microbial communities from Arlington Agricultural Research Station in Wisconsin, United States - UWRJ-L169-409R-5 | ecosystem: Environmental > Terrestrial > Plant litter >...
GACGCCCGCCAGGTTCTTGCTCGGGAAGCCGCAGCCGGGCTGGTTCGGGTTGACGATGACGCTCGCGTCCGGCAGCACGACCTGCTCGCCTTCCTTGGCGGGCAGGTGGTGGTCGGTGACCAGCACGTCGAGGCCCATCGCCCGGGCGTGCGCGACGCCGGCGATGCTCGCGATGCCGTTGTCGACGGTGAGCAGCAGGTCGGGCTTCGGACCGGGCTTCTGTTCGAGGGCCAGGTCGACGATCGTCGGCGTCAGCCCGTAGCCGTGCACCGCGCGGTCGGGCACGATGTGCTGCAGCGTGCCCGGTGCTGCGCCGAGCAGCGCCAGCCCGCGCAGCGCGACCACGCACGCGGTGGCGCCGTCGCAGTCGTAGTCCGCCACCACGCAGATGGGCTTGCGCGCCGCGATGGCATTGGCCAGCAGCACCGCCGCGGCCTGCGCGCCGAGCAGCTCGGTCGGCGGGATCAGCCGGGCGAGGCCGTCGTCGAGCTCGTCGTTGCTGCGCACGCCGCGCGCCGCGAACAGCTGGGCCAGCAGCGGGTGCACGCCGGCCTGCTCCAGCGCCCACACGCTGCGCGGCGGCGCATCGCGGCGCGAGATCCGCACCTCGGCCATCACAGTGCCTCCAGAAGCGCCAGCGGCGACGAGCCGCCGAAGCGCCGCGCCAGCCGCGCGAGAAAGCCCTGCGACTGCGCCTGCAGCCGTTGCGCGAAACGCTCGCCGCACAGCGTCAGCGACACCGCCTCGCCGGCATCGTGGTGCGCCAGCAGCTCGCGCACCGGTCCGGCGTCGAGCGCGCGCCAGGCCTCGGCCCAGTCGCCCCAGTTCTCGCCGAGCAGCGGCGCGCGCAACCGGTGGTCGACGACGAGGCCGGGCGTGGCGGCCACCGGCTGGCGGCGACCGCAGCCGCTGAGCCAGAACGAGTTGACCGGCATCATGCTCATCTCGGCGCGGTGGTCGTTCTCCGGCTGCTGGTACAGCATCATCTGCACCTCGTTCTGCAGCCGGCGGATCGCCTTGGCCTGCGGGTGGTCGGGCATCCACAGGTCGAGGTTGCGGCCGATCACGCGCTCGAGCGACGCGGTGGGCAGGCCGTCGAGCGAATCGTGCGACGCATACCAGCGCAGCGGCGAGCCCCAGGTCAGCTGCCAGCCTTCGCCCTCGAACAGCGGCCGCACCGCCTCGAACAGCGCATGCGATTCGGTGGCGCTGAGCCGCAGCTGTTCCGGGTAGCCGACGCTGACGTGCTCGGCGCCCACGTGCCAGTGCACCGGCGTCAGCAGGCCCCAGGGGGCGTCGCCGACCGGCACGCCGTCGGCCGCGGCGGCCTGGGCGGCCCACGGCAGGCAACCGTCGGCGCCATGCCAGCCCAGCAGCTGCGCGTGCGCCTGTTCGGCCGGCGTGCTCAGCGAGTACTCGTCGGTGCCCAGCCGCTCGGCGGGCACCATGCGCGGCAGCAGGCGCTGCAGGTGGGGGAGGACGAGGCCGCGTTGCGTCGGCAGGCCAGCGTCCGAGAGCGTGCTGGCGTAGGGGATCAACAAGTGCATCGGGCGATTATCGGCGGCGCACGCGTCACCGGTCCGTCATGCCCTTGCCACCGCCGCGTCATGCCCGGCTGCGAAGCTGGGCGTCCATGCAACGAGACGCTTTTCTTCGAGCCTGGACCGTCCCTCAGGGCCCACCGCCCGGGCCGGAGGACGAGCCGACCGCGCACCGGCTGCGCTACCGCAGCGTGTGGATCTCGGACCTGCACCTGGGCACGCCCGGCTGCCGCGCCGATGCGCTGCTCGACTTCCTGCGGCACGTCGAGAGCGACACGCTGTTCCTGGTCGGCGACATCGTCGACGGCTGGCAGCTGCGGCGCCACTGGTACTGGCCGCAGTCGCACAACGATGTCGTGCAGAAGCTGCTGCGCAAGGCGCGCAAGGGCACGCGCGTCGTCTTCATCCCCGGCAACCACGACGAATTCGCGCGCCGCTACGTGGGGCACGAGTTCGGCGGCATCGAGGTCGCCGACGAGTGGGTGCACGAGACGGCCGACGGTCGCAAGCTGTGGATCCTGCACGGCGACCTGTTCGACGGCGTGATCCAGTGCGCCAAATGGCTGGCCCACGTCGGCGATACGCTCTACGAGTTCACGCTGAAGCTGAACCGCCACCTCAACTCGCTGCGCGCACGCATGGGCCTGCCCTACTGGAGCCTGTCGAAGTACCTGAAGCTGAAGGTCAAGCGGGCCGTCAGCTTCATCGGCGATTTCGAGAACGCGGTCGCCCGTGAGGCGCGCCGCCGCGGCGTGCAAGGCGTCGTCTGCGGGCACATCCACCATGCCGAGCTGCGCGAAATCGACGGCATCACCTACGCGAACGACGGCGACTGGGTCGAGAGCCTGACCGCGCTGGTCGAGCATGCCGATGGGCGGCTCGAGATCGTCGACTGGGCGCAGCAGCTGCGCGACCGGGAGCCGCAGGCTGCACAAGCCGCGCAAGCCGTGGCGGAGGCCGCATGAGGATCCTGCTGGTCACCGATGCCTGGAAGCCGCAGGTCAACGGCGTCGTCACGACGCTGGCGGAGCTGCAGCAGGGCCTCGCGGCGCTCGGCCACGAGGTGCTGATGATCGAGCCGTCGGGCTTCCGGCGCTTCGCCTGCCCCGGCTACCGCGAGATCGAACTCGCGTGGCGGCCCGGACGCGAGGTGGCGCGCCGCATCGATTCCGCGCTGCGCGACGGCGGCATCGACGCGATCCACCTCGCGACCGAAGGGCCGCTGGGCGGCGCGGCGCGCGCGCATTGCCTGAAACGCGGCCTCGCGTTCACGACTGCCTTCCACACCCGCTTCCCCGAGATCCTGGCGCGTGCGCTGCACCTGCCGGAGCGCTGGGGCTATGCCTGGTTCCGCCGCTTCCATGCGAAGTCCAGCGGCATCATGGTGCCGACCGCCGGCATGTACGACATCCTGCAGGGCTATGGCTTCGCGCCGCTGCGGCGCTGGTCGCACGGCGTCGACCTGGGGCTGTTCGAGCCGTTGCCGGGCGCCGACCTCGGGCTGCCGCGGCCGGTGTTCCTGCACGTCGGCCGGCTCAGCTACGAGAAGAACCTGGAGGCCTTCCTCGACCTCGACCTGCCGGGCTCGAAGATCGTCTACGGCGTCGGGCCGCTGCAGGAGCGGCTGCAGCGCGAGTACCCGCAGGTGCACTGGCGCGGCGTGGTCGACCGCAGCGAGCTGGCGCGCATCTACAGCGCGGCCGACGTGTTCGTGTTCCCCGGCCGCTCGGAGACCTTCGGCCTCGTGATGCTGGAGGCACTGGCCTGCGGCACACCGGTCGCCGCCTACCCGGTGGCCGGACCACTCGACGTGGTCGCGCCGCAGGGCGACGGGCGCGATGGCGGCGTGTTGCACGACGATCTGCGCACCGCGGCGCTGCAGGCGCTGGAGATCCCGCGCGATCGCGCCCGCGAGCGTGCGCTGCAGTTCGGCTGGGAGCCGGTGTGCCGCGAGTTCCTCGGCCACCTGGTGCCGGCGGTGCGCGGGGCTGACATCGATGTCACGAAACCGTCGCAAAAGCTTCATAAACTCGTCGGATGACCCCGACGACCGCCGCTTCGCCGGCACCGCTGATGCCAGCGCTGCTGAACCGTGAAAGCGCCATCCTGGAGTTCAACCGCCGCGTGCTGGCCCAGGCCCGGCGCGAGGACGTGCCGCTGCTCGAGCGGCTGCGCTACATCTGCATCGTGTCGTCCAACATGGACGAGTTCTTCGAGGTGCGCTTCGCCGACTACATCGAGGCGGTGCGCCAGCCCGGCGCCGGTGTTTCCGCGCGCGACCTGGCGACGGTGGCCGCCGAGGCCCACCTGCTGATCGACGACCAGTACCGCTGCTTCAACGACGAGGTGATGCCGGCGCTGAAGCTGCAGGGCATCCAGATCCTGAACCACAGCGACCGCAACGAGGCACAGCGCCGCTGGGTCGACACCTTCTTCCAGCGCCAGGTGCGGCCGCTGCTGGTGCCGGTCGGGCTGGACCCGTCGCACCCGTTCCCGCAGGTCGCGAACAAGTCGCTGAACTTCATCGTGCGGCTCGGCGGCAAGGATGCGTTCGGGCGCGAGAACACGATCGCGATCGTCAAGGTGCCGCGCGTGCTGCCGCGCGTGATCCGGCTGCCGGACGAGATCGCCGGCAAGGGCCAGGCCTTCGTGCTGTTGACGAGCGTGATCCGCGCCCACCTGGCCGAGCTGTTCCCGGGCCGCGAGGTCGAGGCGTTCTCGCAGTTCCGGCTGACGCGCGATTCCGACCTCGCGGTCGACGAGGACGATGTCGCCAACCTGCGCCAGGCGCTGCGTTCGGGGCTGACGACGCGCCACTTCGGCCAGGCGGTGCGGCTGGAGGTGGTGAACACCTGCCCGCCGGAGCTGTCGGAATTCCTGCTGATGCAGTTCGCGTTGCCGCAGGCGGCGCTGTACCACGTGAACGGGCCGGTGAACCTGGTGCGGCTGAACGCGCTGATCGACGGCGCCGATGCGCCGGCGCTGCGTTTCCCGCCGCACGACGCGCCGTGGCCGGCCGGGTTGTCGCGCGACGAATCGATCCTCGAGCGGCTGCGCCGCGGCGACGTGCTGATGCACCACCCGTTCGAATCGTTCGAGCCGGTGGTGCAGTTCCTGCGCGAAGCGGTCGAGGACCCCGACGTGCTCGCGATCAAGCAGACCATCTACCGCACCGGCAGCGAGTCGCCGCTGATGGACCTGCTGATCGAGGCGGCGCGGCGCGGCAAGGAGGTGATGGCCGTCGTCGAGCTGAAGGCGCGCTTCGACGAAGAGGCGAACATCAACTGGGCCGAGCGGCTGGAGGCCGTGGGCGCGCAGGTGGTGTACGGCATCGTCGGGCTGAAGACGCATGCCAAGCTGCTGCTGGTGACGCGCCGCGAAGACGGCCGGCTGCGCCGCTACGGCCACCTGTCGACCGGCAACTACAACCCGAAGACGGCGAGGCTGTACACCGACGTCGGCTGCCTGACGGCCGATGCGGAGATGACCGCCGACATCGACGCGGTGTTCCAGCAGCTCGCGAGCCTCGGCAAGATGCGGCCGCTGCGCCAGCTGCTGCAGGCGCCGTTCACGCTGCACAAGCAGATGCTCGCGCACATCCACCAGGTGGCGGACGCGGCGCGACACGGGCGGCCGGCGCGCATCGTCGTGAAGATCAACGCGTTGACCGACGTGCCCTTGATCGAGGCGCTGGTCGCTGCCGGCCAGGCCGGTACCGACATCGACCTGATCGTGCGCGGTGCCTGCATGCTGCCGCCGGGCATCGCGGGCCGGACCGACCGCATCCGCGTGCGCTCGGTGGTGGGACGGCTGCTGGAGCATTCGCGCGTGCTGTATTTCCGCTGGGGCGCGGACGAGGCCGACGAGGCGCTGTTCATGTCGAGCGCCGACTGGATGGGGCGCAACATGTTCCGCCGCATCGAGGTGGCCTGGCCGGTGCGCGATGCGGCCATGCGCCAGCGCGTCATCGACGAATGCCTGGTGCCCTACCTGCACGACGGCAAGGACGCGTGGCGCCTGCAGTCCGATGGCAGCTACCAGCGGATCGGCACCGAGGGGCCGAGCGCGCAGCAGGCGCTGATGACGCTGCGGGTGGCGAAGCAAGCTGGAGCGGGGTGACAGCGATGGACCTGATCCTGTGGCGCCATGCGGAAGCGCAGGTCTTGCGCGACGGGCAGGACGACCTGGAGCGCGCGTTGACGCCGAAGGGCGAGCGCCAGGCGCAGCGCATGGCCGACTGGCTGAACCAGCGGCTCGCGCATTCGACGCGCATCCTGGTGAGCCCGGCGCTGCGCACGCAGCAGACCGCGAAGGCGCTCGACAAGTCGTTCAAGACGCTGGCGGCGCTGGCACCCGAGGCCACGGCGGACGCCGTGCTGAAGGCCGCGCGCTGGCCCGATGCGACCGAGCCGGTGCTGGTGATCGGTCACCAGCCGACGCTGGGTCAGGTGGCGGCGTTGCTGCTGAGCGGGCAGCCGCAGGACTGGTCGATCAAGAAGGGCGCGGTGTGGTGGCTGCGCCGGCGCGATCGGGAAGGTCTTGTCGACACGGTGCTGCAGGCGGTGCAGGCGCCGGATTGCTTGTAGCGTTGCCGCGCTCAGTCCGGGAGGGTCACGCTGGCGAGCCCGTTCATCAGGTTGTCGAGTGACGGGCAGATCGGGGCCCGTGGTGCGCCCGGGCCGACCTGCAGCAGCTGGTCTTTCACCAGCAGTTTGGGTTGGACGCCTCCACCCTGCGTCAACGCGTGACCTGCAAAGCTGGCTTTGCAGGGGAGAGCGGACGATCCGCTCGGCATGCCGGAGGCGGCAGGGTTCCTGGTGACGAACATGTCTTGCTCCTTCTGTGTCTCTGATTGAACGGCGCAGCGGGTGCCGCTTCAAACCAACAGCTGAAACTCCAGCTCCCGCGGATCCATCGGCGGAAACTCGCTGACCTCGATCACCTCGGCGTTCTCGACGTCCGGCCCGGCCTCGATCATCTGGCCGAGCGTCGACAGGTTGTCGAGGAACAGCTTGAGCCAGTTCGCGAACCTCACGTCGTCGAGGTGCTCGACCGGCGCGCTCGCCAGCTGCAGCACGCTGCCGGTCGACTCATGCCAGCGCAACGTCGATGTGAAGCCATCGGCGTCGGTGCGGTCGGTGCTGGCCTGCCAGCGGTCTTCGTCGAAGACCTGTTCCGGGCCGAAGGGCATCGAGCCGGCCTCGGCGAACAGGTGGATGCGGGATTCGACGGGCTCGTGCAGCAGGCTCACGACGAACTTGCCGTCCGCCACCAGCTGCAGATGACTTTCGCCGTCGAACTCGAAGTGCGCCCCGCCGACGCGGCGGGAGAATCCGTCCATCAAATTCTTGAGGATGTTGCTCATGGGTCGATGTCTGCGCCGAAAGATTCGGTGCCGACTGAGTGACCTGGAGACGCCACTGGTTCCGATCGGCCATCCAGACATTTGTACCTGTGAATGGCGTGTCAGCCCAGTTGGCAGTTGTTGACTTTTTGGGTTGACGACCTGTGCGGCAATTCCTTACGTCACGTGACAACCTGAGCCGATAGTCCGCAGGTGCAGTGACGCCTCACGCACACAACGACTGATGAGGTTCTCATGCCCTGGTTGGATGCCGAAAAAATTGCCGCCGCTGTCCTCGCTGCCCTCCTGGGCGCCTTTACCGCAGGACAGGCGTGGGCCCAGGTCGACGAGCCGATCCGTCCGATCCCGCTCGATGTTCGACTCGATGCACGCAAGGTGGCGCTCGGCGACCGCCTGTTCCACGACAAGCGCCTGTCCGGCGACGACACCATCGCCTGTGCCAGCTGCCATTCGCTGGAGCGCGGCGGCGTCGACGGCCGCGTCAGCGCGATCGGCATCGGTGGCTCGGTCGGCCCGATCAACGTGCCGACGGTGCTGAACAGCGGCTTCAACTTCCGCCAGTTCTGGGACGGCCGCGCGGCCTCGCTGGAAGAGCAGGCAGCCGGTCCGGTCCACAACCCGAAGGAGATGGGCAGCAACTGGTCGCAGGTGATCGAGAAGCTCTCGCGCGACAAGAGCCTGGTCTCGGCGTTCGGCGAGTCGTACCGCGACGGGCTGAAGCCGCGCAACATCCAGGATGCGATCGCCGTGTTCGAGCGATCGCTGACGACGCCGAATGCACGCTTCGACAAATACCTCCGCGGGGACGCGACGGCGCTGCGCAGCGACGAGCTGCAGGGCTACCGGTTGTTCAAGAGCTACGGTTGTGTGGCCTGTCACCAGGGCGTGAACGTCGGCGGCAACATGTACCAGGTGTTCGGCGTGATGGGCGACTATTTCGCCGGCCGCGGCGAGCCGAGCGCGGCCGACATGGGGCGCTACAACGTCACGCGCAACGAGGCGGATCGGCACATGTTCAAGGTGCCCAGCCTGCGCAACGTGGCGCTGACGGCGCCGTACTTCCACGACGGCTCGGCCCGCACGCTCGACGACGCGGTGGACACGATGTTCCGCTACCAGCTCGGCCGGCCGGCACCGCAGCAGGACAAGGCGCTGATCGTGAAGTTCCTCTACACGCTCACTGGCGAGCTTCGCGGCCGTCCGCTCGAGCCCCGCATCCAACCTTGAGCGAGTGACTCCCATGATCATGATGAACAAGCGAATCTGGGTGCATCTGCTGGTCGGCACCGCTCTGGCGGTGGTGCTGGCGCTGCTGGTGAACAAGACCTCGGACGTCAACCATGCCGAGTACGGCGAGATCGGCTCGCTGCTGCGGCAGCTCAAGCAGATCGATGCCGAATGGAATGTCGACGTGCTGCGCTCGAAAACCGGTCTGAACGCGAGCTACGACCCGGTGGCGAGCCCGCTGCCGGTCATCGAGTCGCTCGACGACCTGCTGCGCAGCAAGACCGACCTGTTCTGGCGCGGTCGCGGCGACAGCGGTGAACGGATCGTGCCGCTGCTCGACAACTACCGGCAGCTGATGAGTTCCAAGGTGGAGCTGATCGATCGGTTCAAGTCGCAGCATTCGGTGCTGCGCAACTCCACGCGCTACCTGCCGTCGGCGGCCTCCGAAGTGCTGGCCGCGTGGCCGTCGGCCGAGCGCGACGGCCTGGTCTCGGCGGTCGATCGCGTGCTGGTCGACACGCTGGTCTACACCGACACGCCGGAGACCGGCCTGGTCGCGCGCGTCGACGACAGCATCGCCCGCTTGCGCAAGCTCGCGAAAGCGTTGCCCGCCGAGACGGCCGAGCGCATCGCCGGCTTCTCGTCCCATGCCGAGATGGTGGTGCGCCAGCAGCAGGTGGGCGACAAGCTGCTGAAGCAGCTCGCCGTGCTGCCGACGGCGCGAGCGCTGGACGAGCTGGCCGACATGCATGCCCTCGAGCACGAGAAGCTGCTGGTCTCGCAGCAGACCTGGCGCTGGGTGCTGGTGGCCTATTCGGCCGCGCTGCTGGTGGCGCTGGCCTGGTTCGCGTGGCGCCTCGTCGCGAGCTACCGGCTGCTGGCGCGCGTCAACCAGGAACTGACGCGAAGCCACGCCGAGCTGAAGGAGTCGCAGGTGCACCTGGTGCAGTCCGAGAAGATGTCCGCCCTCGGGCAGATGGTGGCCGGCATCGCGCACGAGATCAACACGCCGCTCGCCTACGTCAAGGGCACCTTCGAGGTGTTGCGCGAGCAGGTCGTGCCGGTGGCGCAGCTGGCGGCCAACAGCGTGCAGTTCGCGCAGATGCTTCACCTGCCGAACGAGCAGCGCGACCGCGCGCAGCTGCAGACGCTGGCCCACCAGTTCGACAAGTCCACGCGCGAAGTCTCCGGCAGCCGCGTGATGGACGAGATGGGCCAGCTGCTGGCCGACGGCATCCACGGCATCGAGCAGATTTCCGAGATCGTCACGAACCTGAAGAACTTCAGCCGGCTCGATCGCGCGAAGGTCAGCGAGTTCGCGGTGCATGAAGGGCTGGAGAGCACGCTGCTGCTGGCGCGCAACCTGCTGAAGAACACGGTGGAGATCCGCCGCGAGCTGGCCTTCGACCTGCCGAAGATCCAGTGCTCGCCGTCGCAGATCAACCAGGTGTTCCTGAACATCATCACGAATGCGGTGCATGCGATGCCCGCCGAGCGCGCCGAGGCCGGCGTGATCACGCTGCGCACCGCACGCGAGGGCGACGACATGGTGCGCATCGAGATCCAGGACAACGGCACCGGGATCCCGGCGAACGTGCTGCCGAAGATCTTCGACCCGTTCTACACGACGAAGCCGATCGGCAAGGGCACCGGCATGGGCCTGTCGATCTCGTTCAAGATCATCCAGGAGCACGGCGGCAAGATCCTCGTCGACACCGAGCCCGGCGTCGGCACCGTGTTCTCGATCCTGCTGCCGCTGCGCCCGCGCGAGCCCGGCAAGCCCGAGAAATCCGGCGAGCCGGTGCTGCTGGCCGCCTGACCCCCCGCCGACTTTACCCACCCCTCCGACGGAGCACCCCCACGTGACCGCCCCGCAGAAAGCCCGCATCCTGTTCGTCGACGACGAGGAACGCATCATCAACCTGCTGCGCGTGATGTTCCGCAGCACCTACGAGGTGTTCACCGCATCCGGCGGCGCGCAGGCGCTGGAGATCCTGCGCAACGAGCACATCGACGTGATCGTCAGCGACCAGCGCATGCCCGGCATGACGGGCGTGCAGCTGCTGGCCAAGGTCTGCCAGCAGTGGCCGCACACGGTGCGTGTGCTGCTGACGGGCTACGCCGATCAGGACGCCATCCTCGGCTCGGTCAACGACGGCCAGATCTTCCGCTTCGTCACGAAGCCCTGGGACCAGGACGCGTTCCGCGCGACGCTGGCCGACGCCGCCGAGGTCGGCCAGATGCAGTCGCGGCCGGCGCCCATCGTCACGCCACCGGGATCGGCGGGCCGCGGCGGACCGGTGCCCACGGCAGGTGTCCTGCTGCTCGACGACAGCGAAAGCGACTGCGCGCTGGTCCGGCAGGCGCTCGGCGCGGAGATCACGGTGTACCGCGCCGACAGCGTGGCCGGCGCCCTGCAACTGCTGGCGCGCCACGCGATCGGCGTGATGGTGTGCGAATCGCGCGTGGGCGGCGTCGACACCGGGCAGCTGCTGCACGCGCTGAAGACCCATTTCCCGGCGCTGATCACCGTGATGCTGACCGACCACACCGATGCCGACGAGGTCGTGCGGCTGATCAACCAGGCCCGCATCTACCGCTTCGCGAGCAAGCCGATCCGCCCGGCGGTGCTGAGCCTGGCGGTGTCGGCGGCGATGAAGGAGCACCAGCGTTGCCTGGGCGATTCCCGCCACGTCGCGCTGCACCGCGCGGTGCGCGTGCCCGCGCTGGACACGCCGGTCTCCAGCGGCATCCTGCAGGGCCTGAAGGCGATGACCGCGCGCTGGCGGCTGTTCTCGGCCTGAGCTTCTCGGCCTGAGCTTCTCGCCTGATAAGTCGTGAACGAATCCGCCATCTGAGCGGGCCGCGTCGGTCCGGGAACCGGTCCCGGAGCCGATACCATCGCAGCCACGATGGATGACATTCCCGACTGGCTGCAGCACCTCCACGCCCTGGCCGACCAGCCCCCGCAGACGCTGCGCGAGCGGCTGTGGCTGCAGGCCACCGACGCGGTGATCGGATCGGTCGAGCCGCTGCTCGCCCGCCACATGGAAGAAGCCGACCTGCCGATGCGCCCGCGCGCCGGGGGCTGGCAGGTCGAGGGTCCGCCCGACGCGGCGCTGGCGGTGATCGCGCACTGGATGCACGAGCACGACCTGGGTGGCGCCTGGCGCAACGAACTGCTGGCGGTGAACAACGAGCATGGCGAGCGCCAGGCGCTGATCGAGCGCGCGGCGGTGCGCCCGCTCGGCATCGCGACCGTCGCGGTGCACCTGGTGGGCCACACCGGCGATGGCCGCGTGTGGGTGCAGCAACGTGCGTTCGACAAGGCGACCGATCCCGGCCAGTGGGACACGCTGTCCGGCGGCATGCTGTCGGCCAGCGAGACCGTCGCGTCCGCGCTGCACCGCGAGACCTGGGAGGAAGCCGGGCTCGAAGTGGCCACGATGCGCAACGTGCGCGCGCTCGGCCACCAGCAGGTCTGCCGCCCGGTCGACGGCCACGGCTACATGGTCGAGCGCATCGAGATGTTCGAGGGCGAGCTGCTGCCCGGGCTGGACCCGGACAACCAGGACGGCGAAGTCGAGGGCTTCGACTGCGTGCCGGCCGAGCAGCTGCTCGAGAGCCTGAAGGCCGGCGTCTTCACGCTGGAGGCGGCCTTGGTGCATGCGCACTGGCTGCGCCGGCACCAATATCTCTAGGTTCGTATGCTCAGGACTCGTCGGACGACAAGGCCGACAGCTGCGAATGCCGGATCCGCGTCTGCGACAGCGCACCGGCCGATTCGAGGATCGGGTACGCGATCGAGCAGATGTGCGAGTTGATGCGCTTCAGGTCGCTGATCAGGTCGATGTGCAGCGAGCTGGTCTCGATGCTCTGCGCGGTGTTTTCCTGCAGCCGCACGATGTGGCTGGCGGCGTACTCGTGCTCCAGGTCGCGAAAACGCGCCTTTTCTTCCAGCAGCCGCTTCGCGTCGCGCACGTGGCCGTCGAGGAAGACGCTCATGCCCAGCCGCAGGTTGGCCATCAGCCGCTCGTGCAGGTGCACGATCTCGGCCATGCCGGCATCGGAGAAGCTGCGGTTCTTGCGAACCTTCTTGTCCTCGATGTCCTGCAGCACGCGCTCGATGATGTCGCCGATCTGCTCCATGTTGATCGTGAACGAGACGATGTCGGTCCAGCGCCGGCTCTCGCGCTCGGACAGCGCCGCCCGCGAGATCTGCGTCAGGTAGAACTTGATCGCCGAGTACAGCTCGTCGACCACGTCGTCCATCTTGCGCAGCTGCTCGGCCAGCGCCAGGTCGTTGTAGCGGATCACCGGCAGGATGCCGCGCAGCATCGTCTCGACGACGTCGGCCTGGTGCAGCGCCTCGCGCGCCGCGCAGGCGATCGCCACCGACGGCGAACTCAGCGCCAGCGGATCGAGGTGGCGCGGCCGGTCGGTGCCGAGCGCGCGCGGCTGCGGCAGGTAGCGGTCGAGCAGGCGGCCGACCAGCGGCGTGAACGGGATGAAGAGCACCGAGCGGGCGATGTTGAAGGCGAGGTGGAACACCACCACCTGCTGCAGCACCGTCGGCACGTATTCCTGCAGCAGCACGTGGGCTTGCGGCAGCAGCGGAATCATCGCGAGGCAACCGACCAGCTTGAACAGGAAGTTGCCGAGCGGCATGCGGCGCGACTGCACCGATCCGCGCGCGGTGGCCAGCAGCGGCAACGCGCCGGTGCCGAGGTTGGCGCCCAGCACCAGGCCGAGCGCGACCGGTGCCGGCAGCAGGCCGGCGTTGGCCAGCATCGCCACCAGCAGCACGGTGGCGAGGCTCGAATACGAGACGACGGCCAGCACCGCGCCGATCGTGATCTCGAGCATCACGTCGTTGGGCAGGCTGACCAGCATCGCGCGCACCGCGGGCGAGCGCGTCAACGGTTCGGTGGCGGCGACGATCAGCTGCAGCGCGAGCGTGATCAGGCCGAGGCCGATGACGACGCGCCCGACCCGGCCGATGCCGCGGTCCTCCTGCGAGAGAAACATCACGACGCCGGCGAAGATCAGCAGCGGCGACACCCACGACAGGTCGAACGACAGCAGCACCGACATCAGCGCGGTGCCGATGTCGGCGCCCAGCATCACCGCCAGCGCGGCGCCGGTGTCCATCAGCCCCTTGCCGACGAACGAGGTCACGATCAGGCTGGTGGCGGTGCTCGACTGCACCAGCGCGGTGACGCCGACGCCGGCCAGCAGCGCGACGACGCGGCTGCGCACGCTGCGCGAGATCACGGCCCGCAGGTTCTCGCCGAACACCCGCAGCATGCCGACCCGCACGATGTGCGTGCCCCAGACGAGCAAGGAGATGGCGGCGAGCAGGTTCAGCAGGTGTTGCATGTTGTGGGGTTGTAACCCAATTTCGGGCCCGCCTTTGCGATCATGCAGGCATCCAACTGCGGGGGAGGTTCATGAAGCGGCACATGAAGCGGTGGCTGGGGGCGGTCGTGGGATTGTGGATCGGGTGCGCGGCAGCGTCGGCCTCAGCGGCCAGCCTGAAGGTGGCCAGCGGGTTCGACCCGCAGACGATGGACCCGCATGCGCTCGCGCTGCTGTACCACTCGCGGGTCGTCACGCAGGTGTACGAGTCGCTGGTGGGGCGCGACGAGCAGTTCCGGCTGGAGCCGGCGCTCGCGGTGTCGTGGCAGGCGCTGAACGACCGCACCTGGCGCTTCCGGCTGCGCCCGGGCGTGCTGTTCCACGATGGCGGCGCGATGACCGCCGACGACGTGGTGTTCTCGGTCGACCGCGCGCGCCAGCCGCCGTCGCAGCGCGCCTTCCAGCTCGGCGCCGTGGCCGAGGTCCGCAAGGTCGACGCGCTGACGGTCGACTTCGCGTTGAGCTCGCCCGACGCGGTGTTCCCCGAGAAACTTCCCTTCATCGGCATCATGAGCAAGGCCTGGGCCGGCCAGCATGGCGTCGAGCGTGCGCAGGACTTCAACGGCAAGCAGGAGACCTTCGGGGTGCGCAATGCCAACGGCACCGGGCCGTTCCGGCTGGAGCGCTACGAGCCGGACGTGCGCGTCGTGCTGAAGGCGAACGAGCGCTGGTGGGGCCGCGGCGACAAGCGCAACGGCAACCTCGACGAGGTGAGTTTCGTGCCGATCCGCCAGGAGGCGACGCGGCTGGCGGCGCTGCGCACCGGCGAGGTCGACCTGGTGCTGGACCCGCCGTTCCAGGACGTGGCGCGCCTGAAGGCCGACCCGGGCCTCACCGTGCTGCAGGTCGCCGACCTGGGCCAGCAGTACCTCGCGTTCGACCAGTCCCGTGAGCAGCTGCTCGACGCCGACGTGAAGGGCCGCAACCCCTTCAAGGACCGGCGGGTGCGCCAGGCGGTCTACCAGGCGATCAACGTCGACCTGATCGTCGGCAAGGTGCTGCGCGGCCAGGGCGTGCCGACCGGCGCCTTCCTGTCGACGCAGGTCGACGGCTCGCTGGCCGAGCTGGACCGGCGCCTGCCCTACGACCCCGCGGCGGCGAAGAAGCTGCTCGCGCAGGCCGGCTACCCCGAGGGCTTCGCGGTGACGCTCGACTGCGTGAACATCGCGTGGCGCGAGAACGTCTGCCAGGCCGCCACCGCGATGCTGGCGCAGGTGGGCATCCGCACCACGCTGCGCTCGTCGGCGACCAACCAGTTCTTCCCGAAGCTGAGCCAGGCCACCGGCAGCTTCGTCGAATTCGGCTGGACGCCGACCACCGACGCGTGGGCCACGCTGAACGCGCTGTTCCACAGCTTCGGCAAGGGCGGGGCGGGCACCTTCAACGTCGGCCGCTACAGCAACCCGGCGCTGGACACGCTGATCGACAGCATCCGCGTCGAGCCCGACCTGATGCGCCGGCGCGCAATGGTCGGCGTCGCGCTGAGGCTGATCGCCGAGGACCTGCCGTACGTGCCGCTGTACCGGCGCACGCTGAGCTGGGCGATGCAGAAGCAGGTGAAGGCGGTGCAGTGGCCGGACGACATCCTCGCGCTGCGCTGGGTCCGCAACTAGTGTGGTGCAGACACGCGAACTCTCATTGCGAAAGACGGCTTTGAGGGTGTGCACGGCCCTTCGTGACCCGCAGAACCCGTCGGCATGCAGACCAGATCACGGCCTGCGCGTGCTCAATACAACCAACGCGCCATTTGCTCCGTTGTGAGATTGCTTCCGCACAGCACCGTCGCCAGTCGCTGGGATCGGAGTGGCGGGTGCTCGATCAGAGCCGCGATGCCAACGACACCGGCAGGCTCGACAACCAATCCAGCTTCATGGAATACCAGGCGCATCGCGCGCTCAATGGCACCTTCGCTCACCAGCAGCACGCTATCGACCAACCCTTCCATGTCCGCCAGCGCCTCAGCGACCGGCCGCCGTACTGCGATCCCGTCGGCAATGGTGTTCACCGCCGGACGTTCAATCATGCGATGGGCGTTCCACGATGCTGCCATGGCATCGGCGCCTTCCGCACAGATGCCGATGACTTGGACTTCGGGTGCGTGGGCTTTCGCCCAACGCGCTGCGCCGTTGAGCAAGGCGCCGTTTCCCAACGGGAGAATCAGACTGTCGAACCGGTGACGTGCCAGAAGCTCGCGCGCGATCGTTCCAGCGCCCTCGGCGATGCTGGCCTCCCGACCGTCTTCGACGAAAGTGGCGCCAGCTGACTCGCAAAATCGCTTTGCCTCTTCCTTGGCCGTGTCAAAGTCATCACTGTGCAAACGCACCTCCGCACCCATCGCGCGCATGCGTTCCACCTTGAACGCGTTCGCTGTCGTCGCGGTGTAGACCACGAGAGGCCGCCCACGAGCGCGGCAGACGTACGCCATCGCTTGGCCCCAGTTTCCTGCCGTGGCGCAAACCAATGTTTGTGCGGCGAGAGTCGGCAGGCTTTCGTGCATGAAGAAGTCAGCACCACGTCCCTTGAAGGAACGCAAGGGATTCAACGTCTCGACCTTGAGCAACAAGGAGGCGCCAAGCGACTGGTTCAGCGGCTCGCATTCGAACTGCGGGCTGTCCAGAAACACGGGGTTGATCACCGCGGCGGCGCGCTCGATGTTGTGCAGCGAAAGTCGATGGGGGCTGTCGATAATGCTCATGCTCGGAAGTATGTGTGGCAGGGCATTGCGTCCGGCCGCCAATCAACCCCCGAATTCAACGCTACGCCGCATACCGAGCTTGCTCGATGCGGGCGCTCGACGACATGATCCTTGACAACTTCGACCGACATATTCTCGACCTCTACCAGCGCGACACCCGCCTGCCCGCAGAGCAGATCGGTGTCCATGTCGGTCTATCGGCCGCTGCCGTGCAACGGCGCCTGAAGCGACTTCGGGAAACCGGCGTCATCCTGGCCGAAGCTGCCGAGCTCGACTGCACCCAGCTTGGCCTCGGCATCACCGCCATCGTGCAGGTCGATCTCGTCAACGAGTCTGCACGTGCCACGCTGGCGTTCCGCCACAAGCTGGATACGCGTGGTGAAGTTCAGCAGTGCTACGGCGTTGCAGGTGCCGT
>Ga0247784_1000230_pt1 | contig 16656 bp, 3 predicted proteins | sample UWRJL169409R5_FD_179909 | JGI IMG/M metagenome (GOLD analysis project Ga0247784, IMG submission 179909) | Plant litter microbial communities from Arlington Agricultural Research Station in Wisconsin, United States - UWRJ-L169-409R-5 | ecosystem: Environmental > Terrestrial > Plant litter >...
TCCCGCCCAATCGCATTCCAGCGCAGTGTGCCGTCATCACTCCCGACATGCTGCCCTTGGTGTCCCTGAGCGTCGAGCACATCGAGCGCATCGTCAGCGCCGTCCCCGGCGGCGCCGGCAATGTCCAGGATATCTATCCGTTGGCGCCGCTGCAGGAAGGCATGCTGTTTCATCACCTGCTCGACAGCGGTGCGAACACTTACCTTTCCAGGGATGTCGCCGTGTTCGCGAGCCGTGTTCGCCTGGACGACTTCCTCGCCGCGTTACAACGCGTCATCGATCGACATGACATCCTGCGCACCGCCATATTCTGGGACGGCCTGCCGGCACCGGTGCAGGTGGTGTATCGCCGGGCTCGCCTGGTCGTTCATGAGCTCACATTGAACGTCGATGGTGCCGCTCTGGATCAAGTGCTCGACTGCACCGATCCACGTCGGATGCAGTTCGATCTGCGTCGGGCCCCGCTGCTCGTCGCCTATGTTGCCCGCGATCCTGATTCCGAGGAGTGGCTGCTGTCGCTGCTCAATCATCACATCGTGATGGATCACACGACCTTCGATCTCATCGGCACCGAGGTCAAAACCATCATGCGTGGCGCAGGGCATCGCCTGCCCGCCATCCTGCCCTATCGCAACTTCGTCGCGCAGGCGCGTGCGATCCCACCGGCCGAGCACGAAGCCTATTTTCGGCAGCTGTTGGGTGATATCGATGAGCCGACCGCGCCGTTCGGATTGCTGAGCGTGCCGGATCCGGAATCGGAGCTGACCGAAACACGACTGGTTCTGAGCGAGGCACTCGCCCAAAAAATCCGCCAGGGAGCGCGTCGGCAAGGCGTCACTGCCGCGACGTTGTTTCATGTGGCCTGGGCGCAAGTGCTCGCTCAATGCAGCGGTCGCCAGGATGTGGTATTCGGCACCGTCCTGTCAGGACGCCTGCAAGGATCCGAAGGCGTGAATCGGGTATTGGGAATGTTCGTCAACACCCTGCCGATACGCGTCACGCTCACGGACCGGCCCACGGATGAAGTCGTCGCCGAAACGCACCAGCGACTCAGCGAGCTCTTCGTTCATGAGCATGCTCCGCTCGCGCTCGCCCAACGCTGCAGCGGCGTGCCGGCGCCGGCGCCGCTGTTCACCACCTTTTTGAACTATCGCTACGGCAATCACCTGCCACCGACGGAACACGCCTCGGACAGCGTCGAAGGCGGAGACATGCGTCGCATCGTTTCGCAACGACGCACCAACTATCCGATCTCGCTGTGCGTGGACGATCTGGGCCAGGGTTTCATGCTGATCGCCCAATGCGCCGACGGCGTGGATCCGGCTCGCATGGTCGCGTACGCGAATTGCGCGCTCGAATCATTGGTCACGGCACTTGCGAAAGAACCGAAACGATCTGTCTCGTCGCTGTCGATCCTGCCTGCCGCGGAACGTCGGCAGTTGCTGGTGGATTGGAACGCCACTGCCGCTGCCTACTCGAAGGATCGTTTGATTCACGAGTTGTTCGAGGCGCAGGCTGCTGCACAGCCTGGCGCCGAGGCCGCGCTGTATGGCGATCGATCGCTCACCTATGCAGAGCTCAACGCCAGAGCGAATCAGGTCGCACATTACCTGTTGTCCCTGGGAGTCGGGTCGGACGATCGCGTCGCTGTTTATATGGAGCGCGGCCTCGATATGCTCGTGGGCTTGCTGGGCGTTCTCAAGGCCGGCGGTGGCTACGTACCGCTCGATCCGAGTTATCCGCCAGAGCGAGTGCAGTACATGCTGCAAGACTCGGCGCCGTCGGTGCTGCTCACCCAGCAAAAGCTCAAATCGGACCTCGCGCTCGTAGCGGCCCCATGCGTCGTGCTCGACGAAATTCGCGGCGAGCTCGCGAAGCAGAGCACGCAGAATCTGGACAGCCGCTGCCTGAGTCCGGGCAACCTGCTGTACGTCATATATACCTCCGGCTCGACGGGCCGCCCCAAAGGCACAGAGATGCCGCATGGGGCCATGGTCAATCTGATCGAATGGCAGAGCGCGAGCATGGGCCCCGCCACGGGCCAGCGCGTGTTGCAGTTCGCGGCGCTGAGCTTCGATGCCGCATTTCACGAAATCTTCAGCACGCTGTGCAGTGGCGGCACATTGGTGATGCTTGACGAATGGGTGCGGAAGGATCCACCCGCGCTGGTGCGGCTGATCAACGATCGGGGCGTCCACAGATTGTTTATTCCGCCCATGATGTTGCAGAGTCTGGCCGAGTACTCACGTTCGACCGGCACACCACCCGCCAGCCTGCGAGATGTGATCGCCTCCGGGGAGGCATTGCGGATCACCGAAGAACTGCGCGACTTGTTTCGGAACATCGCAGGTTGCCGGTTGCACAATGTGTATGGACCGACCGAAACACATGTCGTGACGTGGCTGACGCTGGCAGACGACGTTACGGCATGGCCGGTGCTGCCGGCGATCGGTCGGCCAATTGGCAATTCGCAGGTTTATTTGTTGAATGAGCGCCGGGAGCCGGTGCCGTTGGGCGTCGCCGGTGAGATCTACATCGGGGGTGTGCAAGTCTCGCGGGGCTATCTCAGTCAACCCGATCTCACCGAGCAGCGGTTCCTGCCCGATCCATTCAGCAGCGCGGCGAACGCGCGCATGTACAAGACCGGCGATCTCGGCCGCTTCCTGCCCGACGGCAACATCGCGTTCCTGGGTCGCAATGACTTCCAGGTGAAGATCCGCGGCTTTCGGGTCGAGCTGGGAGAAATCGAAGCGCAACTCAGCGCCTGCCGCGGTGTGCGCGAAGTGGTCGTGCTGCCGCGTGAAGATGTTCCAGGCGAAAAGCGCTTGGTCGCATATCTGGTGGCGGATGATGGCATGGAGCTGTCGGTTGCGGAGCTGCGCACGCAGCTTGCATCGGCGTTGCCGGACTTCATGGTGCCCGCCGCCTATGTGATGCTCGAGGCGCTGCCGCTCACACCGATTGGCAAGCTCGATCGACGAGCGCTGCCCGCTCCGGAAGACGATGCTTTTCTCAAGCGCGCCTACGAGGCACCGCTCGGCGATGTTGAAACAGCCATTGCCCGCATCTGGCAAGAGCTGCTGCGCGTCGAGCGAGTCGGCCGCCGCGATCATTTCTTCGAGCTCGGCGGACATTCGCTGCTTGCCGTGCAACTGGTCTCGCGTTTACGCCAGGTCTTGCGGGTCGATCTCGCGCTTCGCGATCTATTCGCCACACCAGTATTGTATGAGCTCGCGGAGCACGTAGCGCATGCAACCGCTTTAGCGCTGCCATCGATCCGACCGACCGATCGCACACGACCGCTGCCGCTTTCGTGGGCGCAGCAACGACTGTGGTTTCTGGATCAGTTGGATCCGGCCGCAAGCCTCGCCTATCACCTTCCCGTCGCGCTACGCATACGCGGCCCGCTGGACGTCACAGCATTGCAGGCAACGCTCGATCGCATCATCGCTCGCCATGAAGTGCTGCGCACGACCTTCGCCAAAGCAAATGACAGCACGCCCGTTCAAGTGATTGCTCCGGCCGACGTTGGCTTTGCGCTGAGACGATGCGACCTGCGCAATCTTCCGGGTCCTGAACAACACGCGGAAGTTGCGCGATTGATGGAAGACGAAGCGCAGCGCCGCTTCGATATGTGCACCGGACCTATTATCCGCGGACAACTGCTGCACCTGGCGCGGGACGAGTATGTTTTGCTCATCACGCAGCATCACATCGTCTCCGATGCGTGGTCCAGGGGCCTCCTGACCAACGAGATCGCCACCCTTTATTCCGCTTTCAGCAATGGCCAACCTGATCCGCTGCCGCCGTTGCCCATTCAGTATGCGGATTACGCCGTCTGGCAACGACACTGGTTGCACGGCGAGGCGCTGCAGGCGCAGGTCGACTTCTGGCGCAATCACCTTACCGGTGCGCCGGCGTTGCTGGAACTGCCGACCGATCATCCTCGCCCGGCTGTGCATCGCTATGCCGGTGCGAATATTCCGTTCGTGATTCCGGCGGAACTGACCGCGCGGCTACAGGCGCTGAGTCAACGCCACGGCACGACGCTTTTCATGACGCTGTTGTCCGGCTTGTCGATTCTGCTGGGACGGCTCAGCGGTCAGAACGATGTCGTCATCGGTACCACCCTCGCCAATCGTCAGCGCACCGAAGTCGAATCGTTGCTGGGTTTTTTCGTCAACACGCTGGCATTGCGGATCGAGCTCGGCGCTGTCAGCGTCGCCGAGCTCCTGGCGCAAGTGAAGTCGTTGACGCTCGATGCCTATGCGAACCCGGATGTGCCCTTCGAGCAAGTCGTCGAAGCCGTGCAGCCGGTCCGCACGTTGAGTCACAGCCCGCTGTTTCAGGTGCTGTTGTCACTCGACAATACGCCGGACATGGATCTACCGCCCATCCCCGGCTTGCGGATCGAGCGGCTCGCATCGAGTCGCACCACGACGCAGTTCGATCTGCTGATGCCGCTGGCCGTGGTGGACGATGTCATTGCCGGCAACCTCAGTTACGCGGTCGACCTGTTCGAGCGCTCCACCGTCGAGCGATTGCTTGGGAATTTCCAGAATCTGTTGCGCGCGATGGTGGCGGATGACTCGCAGTCGATCCATGAGCTGCCGCTGCTCACAGAGTCCGAGCGTCGGCAACTGTTGGTGGATTGGAATGCCACTGCGACTGCCTATACAAACGATCAGCTGATCTCTCAGCTCATCGAAGCGCAAGCAGCCCTGCAGCCGGCGGCGACGGCCTTGATCTACCAGGATCAATCTCTCACCTATGGCGAGCTCAACGCCCAAGCCAACCAGCTCGCTCATCATCTGGTGTCGATGGGTGTGCGACCCGATGATCGCGTGGCGCTGTGCTTCGAGCGCGGCCTGCAGATGGCGGTCGGCGTGCTCGGCGTGCTCAAGGCCGGGGGCGCCTATGTGCCCTTAGATCCCGCGCATCCCGAGGAACGTCTGGCCTTCCTGCTCGGCGACTGCGCGCCGGTCGCACTGCTGACGCAATCGGCACTCGAAGAACGCCTGCCCGCCCTGAGCATGCTGCGAGTGATCGTCATGGACGAGGCACGCACTCAGGCGCAGATCGATCGACGCTCGGTCGAGAACATCGATCCCTCCTCCCTCGGGCTCACACCGGATCACCTGGCGTATGTGATCTACACCTCCGGCTCCACCGGCCGCCCCAAAGGCGTCATGGTGAATCACGGGGGATTGGCTCACTACCTGCAGTGGGCACAACGCGAGTACCTGCCCACGCCGGGGGGAACCTCGATTGTTTCTTCACCCCTGGCGTTCGACGCCACCATCACCAGCCTGTATGCGCCGCTGCTCAACGGCGGCTCGGTGCAGCTGATTCCCGAGGGCCAGGAGATCGAGGCGCTCGCGGCGTTACTGCGTCAACCGCGCTCGTGGGCTTTGATGAAGATCACACCAGCTCACCTGAGCGTGCTCGCCAATACGCTGCGCGCCGAGTCGTTGCGCTGTGATGTGAAATGTGTAGTCGTCGGCGGCGAAGCGCTCTCGGCAGCCACGGTCGCGCTTTGGCGAGCGGTCTGTCCAAGCGGCCGGCTCATCAACGAATATGGTCCGACCGAAACGGTCGTCGGCTGCAGCATCTACGAGGCTTCGCAGCCCTGGACCGGTGCCGATGTTCCCATTGGTCGCCCGCTTGCCAACATGCGGATGTATCTACTCGATGCGCAGCGCCAGCCAGTGCCCATTGGCGTGACCGGCGAGATCTACATCGGCGGAGTGCAAGTCGCACGCGGGTATCTCAATCGCCCAGAGCTCACCGAGGAACGGTTCCTACCCGATCCATTCAGTAGCGCGCCGAGCGCGCGCATGTACAAGACCGGCGATCTCGGTCGTTATCTGCCCGATGGCAACATCGTGTTCCTCGGTCGCAATGACTTCCAGGTCAAGATCCGCGGCTTCCGCATCGAGCTGGGCGAGATCGAAGCACAACTCAACGCCTGTCGGGGTGTCCGTGAAGCGGCGGTGATCGCACGCGAAGATGTTCCGGGTGAGAAGAGGCTCGTTGCGTATCTGGTATCCGATGAAGGTGTAGAGCTATCGATTGCCGACCTGCGCACACAGCTTGCCTCGGCCTTGCCTGAATACATGGTGCCCGCTGCGTATGTGAAACTCGACACGCTGCCGCTCACGCCCAACGGCAAGCTCGATCGCAAAGCGCTGCCCTCTCCTGAAGGCGATGCATTTCTCAAGCGCGCCTATGAAGCGCCGGTGGGCGACATCGAGACTGCGATCGCCTCGTTGTGGCAGGAGCTGCTACATCTGGAACGCGTCGGGCGGCACGATCATTTCTTCGAGCTCGGCGGTCATTCGCTGCTCGTCGTTACTTTTATCGAGCGCCTGCGTCGCCTCGGAATGAACACCGATGTGCGCGCCGTTTTCGCAGCGCCCACATTGGCGGGAATCGCCGCTGCGATTGCCCGAGACGACAACTCGAATGCCGAAGTGGTCGTACCGCCGAATCTCATCCCCGCCAACGGCGCATCGGTGGCCATGATCACGCCCGCCATGCTGCCCTTGGTCGAACTGACGCAGGCGGACATCGATCGAATCGTGACCGCAGTCCCGGGCGGCGTTACGAATATTCAAGATATCTATCCGCTCGCACCGTTACAGGAAGGCATCCTGTTCCATCACCTGCTCGGCAGCGAAAGTGATACTTATCTTTCGCGCGCGATCGTCGCCTTCGAGAATCGCACGCGGCTGGATGCTTTCATCGGGGCGCTGCAAATCGTCATCGACAGGCACGATATCCTGCGTACCGCCGCTGTCTGGGCCGGCGTGTCGCAACCAGTCCAGGTCGTGTATCGCAACGCTCCGCTGTCGATCGACGAATTGCAGCTGAGCGCGGACGCCGATCCATTCGAGCAGTTCCTCGATCGGACGGACCCGCGACACGTCCGCCTCGATCTGCAGCGGGCGCCGCTGATCGGCATTTACGTGGCTCACAACCCACGCTCGGGTGAGTGGCTGTTGTCGCTGCTCAATCACCACATGGTGCTGGATCACGTCACGCTCCATCTGGTCTTGACCGAGATTCGCTGGTTGCTGCTGGGCCAAAGCGAGCGCCTGACCCCGGCTCTGTCCTACCGCAATTTCGTCGCGCAGTCCCGGGCGATTCCGACCGCCGAGCACGAAGCCTATTTTCGCTCGCAATTGCAGGACGTTGAGGAGCCGACCGCGCCATTCGGTTTGCTCAACGTACAAGGCAACGGCGAACGTGTGGGCGAGAGCCGGCTGGCCTTGCATGAAGCACTCAGTGCAAGCATCCGGGAGCAAGCGAGCCACCTGGGGGTAACACCGGCAACACTGTTTCATGTGGCTTGGGCTCAAGTCGTAGCACATTGCAGCGGGCGCGACGACGTGGTGTTTGGAACGGTTCTGCTGGGACGATTACGAGGCACGGCCGGCGTCGACCGCGCTTTGGGAATGTTCATCAACACGTTGCCGATTCGCATGCGACTGGGCGACCGCTCGGCGCGCGAAGTCGTCGTTGACGCGCACCAACGACTCAGCGAGTTGTTTGTTCATGAGCACGCCTCTTTGGCTCTTGCTCAACGCTGCAGCGGGGTGTCCGCACCGCTTCCGCTGTTCACCGCGTTGCTGAACTATCGTCGCAATCATGCGGACGCGCAGCCCGAGGACGGTGCCGAGACCTTCGCGTGGAAAGGCATGCGAGCCGTTGCATGGGAACAGCGCACGAACTATCCCCTATCGATGAGCGTCGACGACACGGGACGAGTCTTCAACCTCACCGCTCAATGCGTCGCGGGCGTCGATCCCGCCCGCATTGCTGCTTATTTGCAAAGCGCCATCGAGTCATTGACGACGGCGCTGTTACATCAGTCGCAACAGCCGGTGATGTCGCTGCCGATCCTGCCAGCGATCGAGCGTCATCAGGTGCTGGTGGCATGGAATGACACCAAAACGACCTATCGCGACGACAGGCACATTCATCAGCTATTCGAAATTAGCGCCGCCGAGCATCCAGGCTCCGTCGCGCTCGTTTGCGAAGAGCAGTCGTTGACCTATGAGCGGCTCAACGCGCGGGCCAACCAAGTCGCTCACCATCTCATCTCACTTGGCATCCGGCCCGAGGATCGCATCGCGCTGTGCGTCGATCGCAGCCTCGACATGGTGGTGGGCATGCTGGGCATTCTCAAGGCCGGCGGTGCTTACGTGCCACTCGATCCGGACTATCCGCAGGAACGTTTGAATTACGTGCTGGCGGATTGCACTCCGGTCGCGGTGTTGACGCATGCGGCCGTCAGCCGACGTCTTCCGCCGCTCACAGCGCACATCATCGAGTTGGACGATACGGGCACGCAGGCGCAGCTTGCTCGGCACAGCGTCTCGAATCCGGACCCCGTGGCGATCGGTCTCACCTCGCAGCACCTGGCATACATCATCTATACCTCCGGATCGAGCGGGCAACCCAAAGGCGTGATGATCGAGCATCGCCATCTGTTGGCGTCGACAATCGCCAGAGCCGCGACCGCCGTGAGCTATCAGCGATTCCTGCTGCTGTCATCGATTGCATTCGACAGCTCGGTTGCCGGCATTTATGGAACGCTGACCAGCGCGGGCACGCTCGTCATCGTGCCTCCCGCGGCGGCCAAGGATCCACAGGCCCTGAGCGAGTCCATTCAGCGGCACCAGGTGACGACATTGCTGTGTGTGCCATCGCTCGCACAGGCGCTGATGGATCATCTCGATCCGTCCCAGCCTCGGGATCTGCACACGATCATCGTAGCCGGCGAACCCTGCCCGCCCACACTGCGCGCAAAGCTCGATACGTTCGCATCGCCGCTCCAGCTGTACAACGAATATGGTCCGACGGAAGCAACCGTTTGGGCAACGATCCATCGTTGCAATTCGAGCGAAGCCATCGTCCCGATCGGTCGCCCGATCGCGAACACGAAGATCTATCTGCTCGATGCGCGGCGGCAGCCGGTGCCCATGGGAGTGAGCGGCGAGATCTACATCGGCGGCCTGCAAGTCGCGCGGGGTTATCTCAACCGTGCCGATCTCACTGAGCAGCGCTTCTTGCCTGATCCATTCAGCGATGCCGCGAATGCGCGCATGTACAAGACCGGGGACCTCGGCCGCTATCTGCCCGACGGCACCCTCGTGTTCCTTGGCCGCAATGATTACCAAGTGAAGATCCGCGGCTTTCGCATCGAGTTGGGAGAGATCGAGGCGCAACTGAGCGCGTGTCATGGTGTGCGCGAAGCTGTTGTGCTCGCACGCGAAGATGTTCCGGGTGACAAACGCCTGGTCGCATACCTCGTGCCGGACGAACGCATCGAGCTGTCCATCGCGGAGTTGCGTGCACAGCTCGCCTCTGCGTTGCCCGATTACATGGTGCCCGCCGCTTATGTATTGCTGGAAAGCTTGCCGCGGACGCCCAACGGCAAGCTCGATCGACGCTCACTGCCAGCGCCCGAAGCCGACGCCTACGTCAGGCGCATCTACAAGGCCCCGATGGGTGAGATCGAAGCCACGATCGCGGCCATCTGGAAAGATTTGTTCCACGTCGCGAAGATCGGACGCCGCGATCATTTCTTCGAGCTCGGTGGACATTCCATTCTCGCCATCCAGTTCGTTTCCCGGTTGCGCCAGACCTTGGGCATCGATGTGCCGATACGCCAGTTGTTCGCGGAACCGACCGTGGCCGGGCTCGCCGCATCGTTGCTCGCGGACAATCAGACTCTGCTCCACCGCAATCTCGTCCCCATTCGAGCGCAGGGACGCATGCGACCGCTGTTTCTCATTCACGCCATCGGTGGCAGCGTGAACTATGTGCGCGAACTCGCTCCCTGGATCGATGCTGACGTGCCTGTATTTGGGTTGGCAGCGAGCGGACTCCTCGACGGTGAAGAGCCTTTGCGCCGCGTCGAAGAGATGGCAGCACGCTATGTTCACGCCATCCGTCAGGCTCAACCGCACGGGCCATACGCGCTCGCGGGCTATTCGGCTGGCGGCGTGATTGCCTACGAGGTCGCAAACCAACTCGTTGGGGCGGACGAGACTGTCGCGTTCCTGGGGCTCATCGATGCCTCGTCGCCTGACGTCCCGGTCATGACGGACCCTGAGACTCTCGATGACGTCGCATTTTTGCTGGAGCACTGCGAACGAGCCCTTCATAAGACCGCGATGTCAGCAATCATCGACGAGCTGAGAGTTCTGGCTCGCGCCGGCGACATGGAGGCGATGCTGGCTCGTCTGCAGCAAGCCACACTGATCCCCACGATCATCGAAAACGCGGCCATGCGCCGTCACATCTCCATGGTCAAAGTGATCGAGACGGCACTCGCGCGCTATTCGCTGCCGCCGATTCCCGTGCCGTTGACTTTGTATGTTTCCACCGAGCGGGACCCTATCGCCGGGCAGGACCCCGCAACAGATCCTGTCGACCTAGGTGCGCGCGGCTGGAAGAAACTGGCGGGCGAGCGTCTCACCATCATTCCCCTGAGAGGCAATCACATCTCGCTGATGAGTCCTCCACACATCCAGCAGCTCGGCCGTGAGATCTCCAAAGCGTTGAGCGCGCCGATCAGCAACCTGGAACCCTATATCGAGCTGAGCCACTCACCGGTGGTGACGATCCACACAGGAGACTCGGATACCTGCCCGCTATTTTGCGTGCCCGGCGCCGGCGCCAGCGTCACCGCATTCTGCGGCTTGGCCGAGGTTCTCGACACGACACAGCCTGTCTACGGACTGCAACCTCGCGGACTTGAGACTGCTCTCGTCCCACACATGGATGTGCCTGCAGCTGCAAGATTCTATCTGCGTGCCTTGCGCGCTATGTGGCCGCGCGGACCTTACCAACTGCTCGGCCACTCTTTCGGCGGGTGGATCGCATTCGAGATGGCACGACAGCTCGTTGCCACAGGTGAGCAAGTGAGCGCGCTCATCGTTCTCGACTCGGACGCACCGTTGCTGGAAGGACAGACCAAGGAGAGGGTCGCGCGTATTCCCTTGCTACTGCGCCTGGTCGAACTGTTTGAGATGAGCGCACAGCGGTCGTTGCTGCTGGCCGAAGCGGACTTCGCACCACTGAGTCATGAGCAGCAGCTCGCGTTGCTGCTGGAACGCCTGGTCGCTGTGAAACTGATGCCGCCGAGGACGCATCTGCAAGTGCTTCGCAATCTGCTGCGCGTGTTCGCGGCGAACTCGGGCACCACCTACGTTCCGGAAAGTATCTATGACGGAGCACTGCACTTCGTGTGCGCGGAGGATCCCTCGCGCACGCAACCTGTGATCGATGGTTGGCGCCGCTGGGCTCCGAATATCACATCGTGGCACGGCCCCGGCGATCACATGACCATGCTGACTCCACCGCACGTGGAAACATTGGCCGCGTGGTTGCGGCCGCTGCTGCAGGAGCCACGGATGCACCGAACCCGACCGAACCAGAGAGGACGACACCATGCCAACAGCCGCTAGCCAGCAATTCGAGGAACCCGTGTTCCTCAAACAGGAAGTGAAGATGGAGCCGCTGGCGTGCGGCTGGTACGCGTGGCCCCATCTCGTGGCGCCGATGCAGCTGGCGCTGAACATCAAGTTCCGCTACCTGCCGCTGATGCAATCGTTCATCAGCAATCCATCGGTCCACGCCGCGGCGGCCAGCGATCCGAAACTGTTCGGCGGCCCGTTCGTCACCTTGACCGACAGCGCGGTGCCCAGCGTCAAGGACCTGTTCAATGCGACGCTGGATCGCTGCTCGAACCTGATCACGCTGGCGCAGGACTGGCGCGATCTGGATACGCTGTTGCAAGACAAGGCCAACGGCTACTCCCTCAACGAGTTCTACGGCAAGTTGCCCGAGTCGCTCCAGGGCCTCATCGAGTGCGTGTACGACATCAACAACCATCCGGCGCTGCGAGTGTTCGAAGAGTTGCTGCATCAGGATGACATCAGCGCTCATACCCAGGAAATCTACCTGGCGCCGATTTCGGAGCGGGACCGATGTTTCTTCATGAACACGCCGCGGCTGCGAACGGCGGATAGCCTGACCTTCAGGATGAAGTTCTCGGATCGCCGCCTGGATGCGCTGGCGGCAACGCGCACCACGCCCCGCTCCTGCAACGAGCTGGCCAGCCTGTTTGGTCTGCAGGGCGCCGACAAAGAAACGTTCGGCCGCCTGTTCACCTCAACGCCGCCCAAAGCGGCGAGCAACCGGGATTACGCCGGCGATGACGTGCGCGTCAGATACTTCGGCCATGCGTGCGTGTTGATACAAACGTCGCAGACCTCGATCCTGTTCGATCCCATGGTCGCGATGGAGCAGCATGACGACGGCCGCCTGAGCCTGCACGACCTGCCGGATCGCATCGATCACGTGGTGTTGACCCATTGCCATCAGGATCATTTCTGTCCGGAAATGCTCTTGCAGCTACGGCATCGTATCGGCCGCATCGTCGTTCCGCGCAACAACGGCGGCGCCATCTCGGATCCGTCGATGAAACTGGTGCTCGAACAGCTCGGCTACGAGAACATCGACGTCATGGATCCGATGGACCGGATCGCGGTTCCCGACGGCGAGATCCTGAGCATGCCGTTCGCCGGCGAGCATTGCGATCTGAACATCTATACGAAGCACACCATCGCGCTGTCGCTCAAGGGACGGAAGTTTCTGTTCCTGATCGACTCCGACGGCTGGGATCCCGTGCTCTACCGCCGGATGATGCGTCGGATCCAGTCCGTCGATGCGGTGTTTCTCGGCATGGAATGCGACGGCGCGCCGCTGAACTGGCTGTATGAGCCGCTGTTGACCAAGCCCATCAATCGCAAGAACAACGAGTCGCGTCGACTGTCCGGCGCCGATTGCGAGCGCGCCTGGAATGTCTGGAAGGAAATCAAGGCACCGCGCGTGTTCGTCTACGCGATGGGACAGGAGCCCTGGATGCGGCACATCATGGGCCTGGAATACGAGCCCGACAGCATTCAACTGCAGGAATCGGACAAGTTCGTCGAGCGAGTGAAACAGGCCGGCGCGCAGGCGGAGCGGCTGTACAACAGCAGGGAGCTCACGTTCTGATGGAATGTTCCAGCCGGCAAGAGACGACCTCTTGCCGGCTCACCGCCCGCGATTGCGGGTTGGCTCAATGAGCTTCGGCTGCGATCGGAATTCTCTGGCGCCTGGCCTGTGCTATCGATGTATCCAGCCGATCGAGGATGTCACCGACGTCCGCGTGGGTCAGGATCAAAGGCGGCAGGAAACGCAGCACGGCGCCGTGTCGGCCACCGGTCTCGATCAACAAGCCATTTCTAAAAGCCGCGCCGCGAATGGCGGAGGCAAGTGCTCCGTCCTGCGGAGCGCGCCCGCTCGATTTGGAGTGCGGCTTCACCACCTCGACACCCAACATCAATCCGCGCCCACGAATGTCACCTAGCTCCGGATATCTGCGAGCAAGTTGCCCGAGACCTTCTGCAAGCGCTGCCCCCACCGTATGCGAGTGCAGAGCCATGTTGTCACGTCGCAGAATCTCCATGGTGGCTTTGCCGGTCACCATCGCAATCTGATTGCCGCGGAATGTGCCCGCATGCATGCCTCGGTGCCATACATCCAGCGATTCATCATAGACAACCGCGGCCAGTGGGAATCCTCCACCCAGCGCTTTGGATAACACCAGGACATCCGGACGAATGCCGGCGCGCTCGAACGCAAACATCGTTCCGGTGCGCGCGAAACCGGTTTGTACCTCGTCGATCACCAACGGAATGTCTTGTTCTCGCGTCAGTGTGCGCAGGTCGCGCAGCCATTGTTCGGAACAGGGAATGCACCCGCCCTCGCCTTGCACCACCTCGACGATCACTGCCGCGGGGCGCGCGACGCCGCTTTCGGGATCATCCAACAGGTTACGCAGGTATTCGATGGAAAGCCGGTCGGTGTCGGCGCCATCGCTGCCAAAGGGGCAGCGATAACGGTACGGATAAGGCACGAAATGAACGCCGCCGCTGCCGGGCACCAGCCCTGCTTTGGGCGAAAGATTGCCCATCGCCGCCAACGCGCCACTGGTCATGCCGTGATAAGCGCCATGAAAAGCGATGATGCCGTGACGGCGTGTCGCCAGTCGCGTCAGTTTCATCGCCGCTTCGACGGCGTCGGAGCCGCTGGGACTGCAGAATTGCACTTTTGCCCGACCGTCCCAGTTGCCAGGCAACAGCCCGAACAGCTCCTGCACGAACTCGAATTTGGCGGGCGTGGTCAGATCCAGGGTCTGATGCACGTGATCCGATTGGATGAAGCGCAGTAGCACTTCACGGATTTCCGGATGATTGTGACCGAGCGGCAGCGCGCCGGCACACGCCAGGCAATCGATGATCTCGCGGCCCGCCTGGTCGCGCAGGCGAACGCCCACCCCGCTTTCAAACACCGCTTCGAACACCGACGCATAGGTGCGCGCGTTCGATTCCTGTCGCTTGAGAGTTTCAAATCGCTGCATGCAATGGTCTCGACTCGCTCGGATTGAAGTCCTCGACGCTCAGCGCAAGCCGGGTCATTTCCTCCACGGAGACCTTGCGGCCGGCGCCCCCGGAGAAAAAGAAGTCCAGCATGTCACGGTCGAACTTGTTGACCGGATCGGCGATCTCCCGAAGGAACGCTCCGCGGTGCGCGGCATGGACGAAGTTCCAGGTGATCGAGATGCTGTCGGTCACGGAAACGACGTCGTGGAACCAGCCACTGGGAATGAACAGAACTTCGCCGGGCTGCAACTCATCCTCATAGACCGGCTGCACTCCCGTGAAATCGGGAAAGGCGCGGCGGTCCGGCTTTTTCGGATCGACGAACTGCGTTCCTTTGCGAACCTTGCCGTCATTGCAGGGGTGATAGAGCGCCAGGCGCTTGGTGCCGAAGAACTGGCACAGGATCGCGTCCGTTCCGTAGGGGTCGCGGTGCAGCCGGGTGCGCGCGCCGCGCGGGCTGATGAACAGGCCTTTGTATGGAAACACGTTCCGGTTGGCCAGCACCGTCTCGGGAGGTCGGCACAACGGCATCACGTACGAGGTCGTCGGCAGGAAGTATGGATGTGACCATTCCTGCGCCAGTGCGTCGAATACCGCGTCGAACCAGTGAAAGTCGACCGCTTTGAACTTGGCGTAGCAGCGCGCGTAGACGTGCTCGAACTCCTCTTGCTTGCCGAAGTATCGGTCGATGTACTCGCGTAACGGTCGCACGTCGCGCAGCGTGAAGAGATTGTCGTAGATCAGCGTGAGGGCGTCACCGAAACGATCGCGAAAGTAGCCCGGATTCCATTTTCCGCAGCCGGTCCACGTGCGCATGCTGTCGGTGATGATGACGGGCCGATTCCGCGCGATGTAGTCAGTGACGAACCGGTCGGCTTCGATCCTCTGCGTACGCGTCACTGTTTCCATACTCGGCTCGCGAGGAGTCGCCTCGCTCGCGCCATCCTTCGAGGTGAGCATCGGGAAGCTGCATCGTAGGGTTGTGAGATAGCCCCGGTCCACTACGTGCTTGCGTAGTGGACGCTGCAAAACAGGCGCCCGTAGCATCGATCCTCCCTCATTGGATATCGGCTCGGCTGCGCGCAGCAGCCCACACGCTCATGGATCAGCAAACGACACCGGAATACTTCACGCTAGTCGAATCGTTGCAATCTCACGCGTCCGCCCGCGCTACCGCTCAGAAGACGGCGTTCACCTATTTCGGCGATGTCGAGCCGCTCGAAGCATCGATCACCTTCCAGGCGTTGGATCGACGAGCACGCAGTCTCGCGGCACATTTGCAGACGCTGGCGGACCCGGGCGATCGGGTGTTGCTGGCGTATCGGCCGAGCCTCGACTACATCAGCGCATTCTTCGGCTGTCTTTACGCGGGAGTCATCGCCGTACCGGCGTTGCCGCCGGCGAGCGTTCGAACTCTACCGAGGTTGCAACTCATCGCCGCGGATGCCCAACCGCGTGTTGCGCTCACCTCGGCCGATGTCGCTGCTCGAATGGATCAACGAACCGGAATGGATGATCTGCGCGCGTTGCATTGGCTCGCGACGGATGACTTACCGGACGCGTCAGCGCAATGGATGCCCCAGAATCTGGTGCCAGCGGACATCGCTTTTCTGCAGTACACCTCCGGGTCGACGGGCGCGCCCAAAGGAGTGATGGTCAGTCACGCCAACATTCTGGCGAATATCCGCGCGATCGGTACCAGCTTTCCGCTGACGATGGCCGACAACGTGGTGTCGTGGCTTCCGCCTCACCATGACATGGGACTCATCAGCAAGATCCTGCTCTGCGCGCACGGGGGCAATCATTGCCTGAAGCTCACGCCGGCGTTGTTCCTGAAACATCCCTACCGCTGGCTCAAGCTCATCACCGATCATCGGGCGCGCTTCACCGTGGCACCGAATTTCGCCTACCAGTTGTGCGTCGACCAGATCTCCGACGAGCAGAAACAAACCCTCGACTTGAGCTCGCTCGAATTCGCATGCAACGGCGCCGAGCCAATCCGTCCGCAGACTGTGCAGCGTTTTGCGGAGGCCTTCGCGGTGTGTGGATTCCGCCCCGAATCCACCATGCCGGTGTATGGACTGGCCGAAGGGACGCTGATGATCGCGAGCAACGCTCGCAAGGTACAAGGATCCTTGCCGCGGAATCTTTC
>Ga0247784_1000233_pt1 | contig 16504 bp, 9 predicted proteins | sample UWRJL169409R5_FD_179909 | JGI IMG/M metagenome (GOLD analysis project Ga0247784, IMG submission 179909) | Plant litter microbial communities from Arlington Agricultural Research Station in Wisconsin, United States - UWRJ-L169-409R-5 | ecosystem: Environmental > Terrestrial > Plant litter >...
TTGCGCCGGTGTGGTCAGCGCCAGCTCGTTCTCGATCTGATGCAGGATCACCGTGCCTTTGCCGTCGTTGATCTGGTGGCGAGCGATGATGGCGTGGACGCGTGTGAGCCACTCGTCGGCCGCTTGCAAATACTCCGGATCGTCGGTGCGCGCACGAGCGCGTTGGTTCACGAGCCAGCCCGGATAGCCGCCTCGCGTCAGCTCCGCGTTTACATATGGACCGGCACGCGTGATTACGTACAGTCCCTCTTCAGCCGCCATGTCGAGCAGGCGATCGAGATCGCGAACACCGGTGAAGTCGTACACACCTCGCTTCGGGCTGTGATATCCCCACGAGAAATAGAAGGCGACCGTGTTGAAGCCGCTGGCCTTCATTTTCTGTAGCACGTCGCGCCACAGGTCGGGCGAGGGCAGGCGATACGAATGCATCTCCGCGGACCAGATCACCTGGCGTTTGCCATCGATCATCAACGAGCGTGAATCGAAGCTCACGCGGCCGAAGGTCCGGAGCGGTGCTTGTGGGTTCGGCGTGAAGGTGGCGACCTGCGCGTCGGCGAGTGCCGCCGATAGCAATAAGCCCATGCACAGAGTTGCCGTCAGCCCGCCGTGTCGTCCATTCATAGTGTGTTCCCCACCACCGTCGTGATTGCTCTTGAGCGGGAATGACCTGCGGCCGGGTGTAACTGCGCCATAAACGCCACACCTCGATCCCAGGGCAGTTCCCTCATGGCACGCGATAGTTGCAAAAAAATTCAAATAGGAGCAAATTCGCGCAATAACGAAATTGTATGATTAATCCCAGGGTGGACTGCAAGCACGGCTTGTCGATCCTGGGTCAGTACAACGCAAGCAGGGGGTACCTCATGGCTGACTGGCCACGTTCGATCCAGCAATCGATGCCGAGTCAACGCGTGCGCGGGCGCACGCTCGCTTCATGCATCACTTTAGTGCTCGCCGCCGCAGCGGCACAGGCGCAAGAATCGGCGCCGGCCGCGTCTACTTCCTCCGAATTGGAAGAAGTCGTCGTCACCGGTTTTCGCAGCTCTCTGAACAGTGCGCTCGAAGATAAACGCAACGAGACCGCTGCCATCGACACCATCAAGGCCGAAGACATCGGCAAGTTCCCGGACAGCAACCTCGCCGAGTCGATGCAACGAGTGCCCGGTGTGACGCTGTCTCGCGGCGACGGCGGCGAAGGCCGAAACATTTCGGTACGTGGCCTCGGCCCCGCATTCACGCGAGTTCGCATCAATGGCATGGAAGGCGCGGCTCAAACCGGTTCCAGCGACATTTACGGCGCCGGCAACAACGGACGCAGCTTCGACTTCAACGTGTTCCCGTCGGAAATCTTCTCCGCCCTGGAAGTGCGCAAGACGCCGTCGGCGGATGTGGAAGAAGGATCGCTCGGCGCAACGGTGGATTTGCGCGCGCCGCGTCCGCTCGATTATCCGGACGACATGGTCTTCACCAGCACCGCTCGCGGTGTCTACAACCAGGTGAGCGAAGACATCGATCCGCGTATGTCGGCGCTCCTGTCCAAGAAATTCATGGAGGGCACGCTGGGCGTGCTCGCGTCGGTTGCGTACCAGAAGCGCAATATTCGCGAAGTCGGTTACTCGGCGGTGGATATTCTGTCCGCCAACACCAACGGACTCACCGTCGGTGGCGTTGTTTATCCGTTCTGTACGCCTCGCGGTTACACGGCTATCAGCCCGTCGCCGGCGGCAAATGCGCAAGGCCCGAAAGGTGCGACGGCCGATAATTGCAGCACCGACAATCCACGCACGAGCACGGTGGATGCATACAACACGGTGGCGAACCTGCGTCGCGCCGATTTGCCGAACGTACCGGGCAGCGGCGCGTTCCTGCCTCGTCTGCCGCGCTATGTGAACTCCGAACAGGATACGGAGCGCACCGGTGCCACGCTGACGGTGCAATGGGCACCGAACGAGAACACCAATCTCTCGCTCGACACGTTGTATTCGAACTTCGACGTCGAGCGTCGCGATAACTACATCCTCGGGTTGTCGTTCGGACGTAACGTCAACAACAACGGCCAGCCGATGGTGTCGGTGCGCGATATTGCGTTCGACGGCAACGGCTCGATCACGCGCGGCACGTTCGATGGCGTCGACATACGTTCCGAAGGCCTGGTGGACCAGTTCGAGTCCGGCGTCAAGCAGGTCAACCTCAACCTCGAACAGCGCATCACCGATCGCTTCCGGATCAACAGCCTGCTCGGCTATTCGGAATCCAAGTACGACGGCAAGATGCGTCTGCAGACGTTCCTCGATGCCATCGACAAAGATAATTTCACGCTCGATTTCTCCGGCGGCAATGTGCCGGTGATCGGCTTCGGGATGGATGTTTCCAATCCCGCGAACTTCCGTTACGAACCCGCCGGTGCCGATGGCACCGTGTACGGCGGTTTCAGCTTGCAAGGCAAGCCCTCGTATAACCTCACCAAGAACACGACGTTCAACTTGAGCGGCGCGTGGGACATGACCGACGAGCTGACGTTGACGGTCGGCGGCCAGTATCGCAAGAACGATTTCAACTCCCGGCAGTTGAATCCGATCCCCTCGCAAGTGCCGGTGCAACCGCTGCCCAACGGGGTGACCGTCGCCGATATTACGCGGCAGATCTCGGGCCTCGACGATCTGTTCGGCAACGGCGCGCCGGCCAGCTGGGTCGCCGTCGATTCCAAGAAATGGCGGCAGGTGTTCAACTTCGGCTCGTTCCAGTATTGCGGCATCGAGTGCGGCGCCAACAAGTCACAGATCCTCGAAGAGATCCAAAGCGGCTTTGTGATGTTGAACGTCGACGCCAGCGACTGGCTGCCGATTCCGGTGCGTGGCGACATCGGCGCGCGCTACGTGCACACCGATCAGACTGCGGTCGGCCACATTCCGGTCGTTGCGCCGGCAGGCTCGCCGTATCCGAGCGTCGGTCGACGCAACCAGGTGGACCGCACCTATGAAGACTGGCTGCCGTCGCTCAATGTCGTGATGGAGTTTACGCCGGATCTGCTCGGCCGGCTCTCGGCGGCGAAAGTGCTGTCGCGTCCCGAGTTGGGTGTGTTGACGCCGAGCGCGAGTGTCACTGCCACCACGCGTACCGCCACGGTCAACAATCCGTTGCTCGATCCAATTCGCGCCAAGACGTTCGATGCGGCGTTGGAGTGGTACTTCCGCGAAGGCTCGCTGCTTTCGTTCGCGTTCTTCTACAAGGACATCGACACCTATATTCAACGCGTGACGACGCAAGAGGTGTTCAACACGCTGGGCTTGCCCGATGCGCTGTTGAATGGCACCGCGTCGGTGCCGACGGACGTGTTCACCGTCAGCCGCAGCGCGAATACCAAGGGCGGCCCGTTGAAAGGCTTCGAGCTGAATGCCCAGGCGCAGCTCGATTTTCTGCCGGGTTTCTGGCGCAACTTCGGTGTGTTGGGCAACTACACCTATGTGACTTCGGAGATCCAATACATTCTGGCGACCAGTGCCAGCGGTGTACGAGTCACGACGACCGACGATCTGGTCGGTTTGTCTCGCGATTCGGCCAGCGGCACGCTCTACTATGAAAACGACATGTTCAGCGTTCGCACGACGGGCGTTTATCGCGGCAAATATATCCGCGGTATTCCCGCCTCGCCGGGCAGCGACCTGCAAGGAAACAAGTCGACGATCTATCTGGACGCGTCGGCTTCGTACAACTTCAACGACAATCTGACGTTGATTCTCGAAGCGCAGAACCTGACCGACGAGCGGAACACGTTGTTCATCGACAGCACCCGCGAGGACACGCTGTTCGAAACACGCATCGGCCGCACGTTCACGTTCGGCGCGACTTATAAGTTCTAACCTGTCCTCATGCCGGGCGGAACTCGTTCCGCCCGGCGTCCCGCCGCGGCATCCCGGTTGACTATTTAACAGTGAGTTGTCGCCAAAAGGCGTCAGCGTCCTGAGGTCAAGTTCCGGGCAGTGCTGAGGGCGCATCGTTCATCGTCACGCTAGAATCGGTCGTCTGCAGGTAACGGAAGCGACCGAGTGGACGTCGATCACCCTCCCATATTCATTGTGCTGTCGATGGTGATTGCGTGCGTGGGCTCATGGACGGCGCTGGATTTGTTTCGACGCGTCCATGCTCACACCGGCACGTGGCGTGGCGCGTGGCTTTCGGCGGCCGCGGTCGCCATGGGATTGAGCATCTGGGCGATGCATTTCGTCGCCATGCTCGGCTTCAATCCCGGCGTCGAAGTTCGCTACGACATTCAGCTCACGATCCTGTCGCTGTTGCTCGCGATTGCCGTCACCGCGTTCGCATTCTTCTCCGCGGCGGATCATCGCCGCTCGCATCTGTTGGTGGGCGGCCTGGTGATGGGCGCCGGCATTTGCATCATGCATTACGTCGGCATGGCCGCTTTGGTTACACGAGCGACCTTGCGTAACGAACCGGCGTACGTGGTCGCTGCATTTGTGGTGGCCGTGCTGGCTTCGACGAGTGCGCTGCTGGTTGCGATTCGCGAGCGAACGTTCGTGCAGCGATTGGCTGCAGCGGTGGTGTTGGGCTTCGCCATCGTTGGCATGCATTTCACCGGGATGGCCGGTGTGCGCATTCTTTTGCCTGGCGCAGCGATGGCGATGGGCACGGCTCACAACGGCATCGATTCGATCGCATTGGCGACTGCAGTTGCCAGCGGCACGCTGTTCATTTTGTTTCTGGCATTGATCGCTGCGTTGTCGGATCGGCGCTTCGAGGCGATGGCGGCGAGAGAAGCATTACGCAGCGAGCAGCAGTTGCGCACGATCATCGAACATCTGCCGTTGGGAGTGTTTGTCGCCGAAGCACCGTCGGGCCAGATTCGATTTGCGAACGCCGAGGCGGCCAGGCTGCTCGCTCATCCCGTCGGCGGTATCGCGATCTGGGCGCACGATCAGGAATACGGTGCCATCGATGCGAACGGTCACAGGCTCGCGCCCGAGCAACATGTGCTGTACCAAGCGATGCATGAGAGTCGGCGCGTCGGCCCGAGGTTACAACGGTACCGGCGGGGCGACGGCGAGATCATTCAACTCGAAGTGACAGCGGCGCCGGTTTTGGAGCGCACCGGTGACGGCGCGTTAGCCGTCGTTGCACTTCAAGACGTTACTGAAAAGATTGCCGCCGACGCGAGGATCGCCGCTGCCATGGCGGAAAAAGCGGAGGCACAAGCGGCGTTACTGCACGCACAGCGTTTGGAATCACTGGGCCGCTTGACTGGCGGCGTGGCGCACGACTTCAACAATCTGCTGACGGTCGTGATCGGTGCGCTCGATATCATTTTGAAGCATCCAGAGAACGCGGCACGCCGTGCGAAATTGGGTGAAGCGGCACTCACTGCGGCTCGTCGAGGCGAGCGACTGACAGCGCAGCTGCTCGCATTCGCGCGACGCCAGCCGCTGCAGCCGGTCGATTGTGACTTGAACGATTTGATTCGCGAAAGCGAGCCGCTGATTCGGGGCGTCACCAACGAAGCGCTCACGCTCACGTTACGATTGTTCGACGGCAAGGCGATCGCGTTGATCGATCCCACTCAGTTCGAAGCCTTGTTGCTCAACCTGATCGTCAATGCGGCCGATGCGACGCCTCGTGGCGGCAAGATTACCGTCGAGACTAGCGTATGTGAGCTGGCGCCCGATGCGATACCTGGTTTGGCGGCGGGGCCGTATTTCAGTCTGCGGGTCACTGACACGGGACAGGGAATGAGTCTGGAAGTGATGAATCGAATCTTCGAGCCGTTCTTCACCACCAAGAGTCCGGGCAAGGGCACGGGCTTGGGGTTGAGCCAGGTGTATGGATTCGTGCGCCAGTCCGGTGGCGAAGTGCGCGTGCAGAGTTCGGTGGGGCAGGGAACAACGTTCACGGTGTATCTACCGGTCGCGGACCGGGAAGCCGAAGCACCAGCGGCTCAGCCCAATTCGCAGAGGATTGAGAATCCATCGTTGCGAGTGTTGTTGACCGAAGACGATCCGTCGGTCGCAGGCATCACCGAAACGATGCTGAAGAATCTGGGGCACGACGTGGTTCGTGCGGGCAACGCCGAGCAGGCGTTACAGGTGTTGAAGTCGGAGCGACCGCTCGATCTGTTGCTATCCGATGTGATCATGCCCGGCGGGGTGAACGGAGTGGAGCTCGCGCGAGCAGCTGTGACATTGCGGCCGGGGCTCAAGGTATTACTCAGCTCAGGCTTTGCCGGCGAGTCGGTGGATCGAGCGATCGAAGAAGGCTCGTGGCCGTTTCTCCGCAAGCCTTATATGCAGGACGAGCTGGCTGAGCATCTCCAGCAGTTTTACATGGACATGCCGCCGTCGATCGAGATCAACTGACTGGTCACGAAGCGGCTTTCGTCGCTCGCCAGGTAAACGCACAAGTCCGCGACTTCTTCGGGCGTGCCCAGGCGACCCATCGGCTGGCGCGACACGAACATCTCTTTTGCTTTGTCCGTGCCGCCGACTTCGCGGCCCAGCGCTTCGATGCGTTGTTCGAGCGACGGAGAAAGAATGGTGCCGGGACACACAGCGTTGCAACGAATCTGCTTGGCCACGTAATCGGCGGCGACCGATTTCACCAAACCGATCATCGCTGCCTTGGTCGTGCCGTACGACGCGCGATTCGGAATGCCCATGATCGAAGAGGCAACGGAAGAAATGCAGGTGATGCTGCCGCTGCCCGCTGCAAGCATCCCTGGTAGCACCGCGCGTAACAAGAAATAAAAGCTGTGAACGTTGATGTTGAAGGCGCGTTGCCAATCCGCGGGATTGGAATCGAGCACGGAGCCGTGTTGAACGATGCCCACACAATGCACGACTGCGTCGAATGTCGGAGCCGTGCTCGCGAAAGTAGCGACTGCAGCTTCGTCGGTGCTGTCGACGGTCGCGACCGAAATGCTGTCGCTGGCCAGATCCGCTAACACGGTTGCATCGAGATCGGTCGCGTAAACCGACGCACCTTCGCGTGCGCAAGCAAGTGCTGTTGCCCGCCCGATTCCGCGTCCCGCAGCCGTTACCAGAACCCGCTTCCCCGACAGTCTGCCTGCTGTGTTTTTCATGATTGTCCAATATACGGACAGTGTGTCCCTATGTCGATACTATTCCCGGCGACTGCCTGGGCGAAATCCTCTACCATGTCCACATCTTGAGATTTTCCGGTCGAAGGACAGGCATTGAACGCGGAACTGGATAAAGAGACGTCGTTGGGCAAAGCGTTGCGGTTGCTCACGGCGGTCGGGACTTGCAGCGATGCCGGCGGCATCAGCGTCGCCGAGTTGGTGAAAGTCACCGGCCTGTCGCGCCCGACGACTTATCGATTCCTCGCCGAGTTGCAGGAGCACGGGCTGGTGCAACCGGTCGGCAAACAATCCGGTTGGCAACTCGGTCCGAAAGTGATCGCGCTCGCTGCGATGAGCGGCAGCGGTGCGATGTTGCGTCGACGGGCTCGTCAGGCCATGGAAGAGTTCGTGCGCACCGTCGGCTTCACCGTGCATTTGGGAATTCGCGACGGCTTCGATGTCGTTTATATCGACAAGGCCGAGAGCGCGAACTTCATGAGCATCTCTTCGGTGATCGGCCAGAAGCGTCCGCTCAGTGTCACCGCGCTCGGCAAATGTTTGGTCGCGTTCGATGCGGACCCAAAGCTGGCCGAGAAACTGATCGAGCATGGGCTGCCTGGACGTACGCTGAATTCCATCACCGATCCCGATGTGTGGCGTCGAACGATCGAACAAGTGCGCGAGAGCGCCGTCGCGTACGACATGGAAGAGTGCGATGTCGGGGCGCGCTGTGTTGCCGCCCCGCTGCGCGATTCGCATGGTTATGCCGTCGCCGCGATCAGCATATCGACCCTGGTGCGTCAGACCGAGCAAATGGATTTCGACCGCATGACGGCCGAAATCCAGCAACTCGCGAAACAGATCAGCGCGTTCGGCTGAAAAAGTCCACGACGGACTTTTTCATTAATTCGAATCAGCGTCTTCGATACGCCGCCAGGCCACCAGGTTCTGGCGCTGCTCGCCCAGACCCTTGATTCCCAGGTGCATGCGATCGCCGGCGCGCAGAAAGATCTGCGTCGGTTTCTGACCTTCGCCGACGCCCGGCGGCGTGCCGGTCGTCAACAGATCGCCCGGATACAACGTGATGAAGCGGCTCACGTACGCGATGCAGGTCGCGACGTTGAACACCATCTTGTCGGTGTTGCCGGTCTGCATGCGCTTGCCGTTGACCTCAAGAAACATGTCGAGCGCCTGCGGATTGGGAATCTCGTCGGTCGTGACCAGCCACGGGCCGACCGGTCCGAACGTGTCGCAGCCTTTGCCTTTGTCCCACTGCGAGCCGCGCTCTTTCTGGAACTCACGCTCCGAAACATCGTTGATGAGCACGTAGCCGGCGACGTGCGACAGCGCCTGCGATTCCTCGACGTAGCGGCAGGTCTTGCCGATGACAACACCGAGCTCGACTTCCCAATCGGTCTTCACGCTGTCTCGGGGAATCATTACATCGTCGTTCGGGCCGTTGAGGCACGAGATCGCCTTGGTGAAAAACACCGGTTCAGCCGGCAGCGGCATGCCCGCTTCTTTGGCGTGATCCGAGTAGTTGAGGCCGATGGCGATGAACTTGCCGATGCCGCTCACCGGAATGCCGTAGCGGGGAGTGCCGGCAACGATCGGCAACGACGCCGGATCGATCGCGCGTAACTTCGCAATGGACTGTGTCGAGATCTCGGCGGGCGACAGATCGCGGATGTGCGCCGACAGATCGCGGATGCGACCCTCCGCATCGACCAAACCAGGTTTCTCTTCACCAGGACGACCGTATCGACAGAGCTTCATGGGATGTACTCGACCGGGAGGTTGCAGAAAATCTCAAATAGTGGAATATGATCTTACATACCGAGACGATTGAGGGTCAAACGCAGATGCCACCGAGGTCCAACCCGCTCGACAACATCGGGGCCTGGGGATTCGGCGGAGCGGCCATCGGCAATCTATATAGACCGGTCTCGGAGGCCGATGCGTTCGATACGGTTCGCGCCGCCTTCAATGCCGGCGTGCGTTACTTCGATACCGCGCCTCACTATGGCTTCGGCCTCAGCGAGAAGCGACTCGGTTCGGCGCTTGCGTCCATCGACCCGCGACAAAGCGCGATCGTTTCCACCAAGGTCGGGCGTCGACTCGCGCCTCGACCGTATGCGGATCTCACGCAGCCCAGGCAAGGCTTTGTATCGCCAGAGCCGTTCGAGAGCGAGTTCGATTACGGCTACGACGCGGTGATGTATTCATACGAGGACAGCCGCAAAAAGCTCAAACGCGATCGCATCGATATTCTGTACGTACACGATCTCGGGCGTCGCACGCACGGTGAAGCGCATGCCGAGCGCTTTGCTGAATTCATGAAGGGCGGTTATCGCGCGATGCGCGAATTGCGCGACAGCGGTGCCGTCGGCGCAATTGGTCTGGGTGTGAACGAGTGGGAGATTTGTGAGGAGGCACTCGCGCACGGCGATTACGATGTGATGTTGCTCGCCGGTCGCTACACTTTGCTGGAGCAGAGTGCACTCGAAACATTCCTGCCATTGTGCGCGCGTCGCGGTGTCTCCATCGTTGTCGGTGGCCCATATAACTCGGGAATTCTGGCGCGAGGTGTGAGGGGCCAGTCGAATCTTGTTTATGACTATGAGCCCGCTCCGTCGCACATCATCGCGCGAGTCGCCGACATCGAAGCGGTCTGCGAGCGGCACGCTGTGATTCTGCCGGCGGCGGCGCTGCAGTTTCCGTTGGCGCACCCGCAAGTGGCCTGTGTGATTCCCGGCATGAACAGCCCTGCCGAGGTCGCTCGTGCGAAGGAATATCTGAATACGCCCATTCCCGCCGCGTTCTGGCGCGCGTTGCGCGAACGCAAGTTGATCAGGCCCGACGCGCCCGTGCCGCGCGAGTGAACCCGGATGACACTCATCGACTCGCACCAGCATTTCTGGCGTTACGACGCTGCCGAGTACGAATGGATCGACGCGCAGATGAGCGTCCTGCGGCGTGATTTCCTGCCGCCTGATCTGCGGCCGCTGCTGGATGCGCAGCGAATCGATCAGTGCGTCGCCGTGCAGGCGCGCACGAGCGAGCAAGAAACCGATTTCTTGTTGTCGCTGGCAACGGAGCATCCGTGGATTATGGCAGTCGTCGGCTGGGTCGACCTGCGGGCGGACGACGTCGAGCAGCGCGTGGAGCGATGGAGCGGGGCGTGCAAACTGGTGGGGGTTCGTCACGTCCTTCAAGCCGAGCAGATTCCGGCGAGTGGTCCGGATGCCGCGTTCTCTCGCGGTGTCTCACTGCTGCAGAAGAGAGATCTCATCTATGAGCTGCTGCTACGAAGCCCGCAGCTGCCCGCGATGACAGATTTCTGTAGCGAGCACGATTCGTATTGGCTCGTGCTCGATCATCTCGGCAAGCCAAACATTCGCGATGGCGCGTATGCGCAGTGGCGTCGCGATGTCGAGCCGATCGCAGCGTTACCACACGTCGTGTGCAAGGTGTCGGGAATGGTGACCGAGGCAATGGACGCCGGCGGCAAATTCAAACCCGACGATCTGACAATGTATCTCGACGCCGTGCTCGATCTGTTCGGGCCGGAGCGCCTGATGTTTGGATCGGATTGGCCAGTGTGCGTGCTCGCGGCTCCCTACGCGGGGGTGGCCGGAATCGTCGAGCAATGGGCGGCAAAGTTATCCGTCTCCGAACGCCACGCGCTGTGGGGCGACACAGCGCGTCGCGTATATCGACTCTAGTCGTTACGGCGCTCGCAGGCGGGCGAGGAAACCGCCCATGAAGCGCATGTCGACCGTGATTGGCGTGTCCGCGCTGACGATGCGTTGATCTACGCCGAAGTTGTTACCACGGTCGGTACCGTCTTTCGCCAATACGAGTTGTACGTTCCCCGTGATGCCGAGATCGGCGGGTCGGAATGTCACTGTGTGCGTTTGTTCCGTGCCGTTCAGCCCGGCCACATACCAAACGGTGCCTTTGCGTCGCGCGATCACGATATGCGTATCGGGGTGACCGCTCAGGAATCGCATCTCGTCCCACGCAGCCGGCAGATCATGCATGAGATCGCCAACCGCAGGCGTTTGTTTGAACACAGCGCGATAGCCGGCATCCTCGCGATCGGCCGCGTCGCCGAAGTGCTGCATGCCCGAGTAGAACGCTACGGCCTGAGCTAGCGAATGCGCATAGCTGCTATCGCGAACGTCCAGCATGTTGGTGAACGCGACCGGTGTGTAATCCATCGGGCCGACGATGTTACGTGTGAACGTGAGTCGCACATCGTGCAGCGCTGTCGGCATGGCCTCGGCGCCATAGACCGCTTCGGACGCGACGAAGTTGGGGAAGCGTCGTTCCCAACCGCGCGGAAGCGTGTCGCCGTGGAAGTTCACCATCAGCTGATGCCTGGCCGCGTCGGCGAGCATTTCCAAGCGACGCTGGATCAGAATCTGATGATCGCTGTCCCAGAAATCGACCTTGATCGCCTTCACGCCGATGTCCTGTAGCAGCTTGAATTCGGCGAGCCGTTCTTTGCGGTCGCGTACATTACCGGTCGAGCGCTTGCCCTCTGGGTTCTCGGTGCGATGAGAGTGATACCAGACCGCGACGCCGATTCCGCGTTGATTCGCATAGCTAGCGAGCTCACGCAGTTGATCGTACGGGTCCGCGCCCGACCACTTCGGCCAACCGGCGTCGACGAGCACATAGTCCCAACCGAAATCTGCCGCGGCGTCGACGTAACGTTTCTGACGTGCGAGGTCGCCGGTCGCGGGACCTTTCGGCTCGCTGCCACGCTGGCGGCGATAGTAATACCAGTCCCAAGTGGCGATGCCGGCCTTGACCCATTTGGGAACGGCACCGCCGAACATCGGATCGAGCGGATCGGCGAGGTCGGTAATCATCGTTGTCGTCACGACCGCGCCCAGATCGCCGACGACCATCACTCGCCACGTGCTGGCGAACGGTAACTTCGCTTCTGGAAGCCTGGAGCCTTCGCGATATTCGGGGCGAGGCGGTTCGTCGTCGGTCGGAAAATCCAGAGTATAGACACCGTCGCTGACTTTGCCGGCGAGCCGCATCGGCGTGTAATTGCCGTCCAACGATGCTTCTGTCAGCAGCACATAAGTGGGCTTGTCACCCGGCGTCGCGAACAGTGCAGGAAACATCCACGCATCGAGAGCTGTTTTGTCGCGCGTCCAACCTGGACCGCGAGGGCGGGGGAACGCTGATGCATCGACGCCCGCTGGACCTGCGGCGAAGCCGGCTTCGTAACTGCCGGGCAGAGCTTGTCGCTGCATCCATGCTTTGCTGCTGTCGGGAATGTCGAATCCGGTGTGTTCTTCCGAGATTGTCGCTGTGACCGGCAAACCTTTCTGTTTGGGAATTTCGTAGCGGAAAGCGGCGCCGTCATTCTGCGCATGAAACAAAACCCGGAGCCGCGCACCAGTAGAAGTCGTTGTTTCGAGCACGAGACGGTTGGCGCGAACTGCGATCTTCGACGCTTTGCCATGCGCGAGCTCGTAGTCGTCCGAGTAAGGATCGACCTTCGCGGAGACGACGCGCAGGTTCGGACCGAAGTCGGTATCGCCGTAACGCAGACCGAGCGGCGACCAGTCGATGGCGACAACTTCGCCACGGCGCACGCGGTACTGCAGTTTGTTTCCTTCACCGCGCAGGGCGACTTCGACCTGGATCGCGCGATCCGGCGACGACACGTTCCATCCCGACTGACTGTTGTTTGAGTCCGCCCGCACGTGCGTCCACGCGGCGAATGCCGCCGTGCTCACGATCGCGAGCACCTTCGATATGCGCATTTCGTTCCCCCGGAAGTCGTTGAGCATTGTTTGGCTGCGTCAGGCCAATTGTCTAACGCTGCCAGACAGTGTACGGCCAATTGGCTTGAATTGGTCAGACAAGTAATAGCATACTTGGCCTGACAAAATTTGCACAACCGCGTCGAAATGGCCAGGCCAGGGCCGACGACTCAACAAATGCAGGGGGAAACATGCAACGTCCACTCTTTTGGATGGCCGCCGCGGGGGCTGTCTTGTCCGCCGGCACGGCCTACGCGCAGACCACACCTGCTCAACAAGGTGCGCTGGAGGAAGTGGTTGTCAGCGGCGTGCGGCAGAGTCTCGAAAATGCCATCGAAACCAAACGCGACGCGGCCGCTGTCGTCGATGCCATCTCCGCCGAGGACGTTGGCAAATTCCCCACCGAGAACCTTGCCGAATCACTGCAACGAGTGACCGGCGTGCAGATCAGCCGTTTCCGTGGCGAAGGTCAGAACGTGACGATTCGCGGTTTGCCGAGCGAGTTCTCGCTGGTGCAACTCAACGGCCGCACGTTGACGTCGGCGCTTGGCGCGTCCGGCAGCACGCTCAGTCGCAGCTTTGATTTCACGATCCTGCCCTCGGAGTTCGTCAGCCGTGTTGAGGTGTACAAGTCGCCGACCGCGGATCTGGAGGAAGGTGGTCTGGCGGGTACAGTCATCGCACGGACGCTGCGGCCGTTGGATGTTGGCGAGACGCGGTTGGGCGGTTCGCTGCAAATGGCGAACGAGTCCAATCGCGACGAGTGGGCACCGCGCGCGTCGTCGTTTTATTCAGATGTTTTCGCCGACGGGAAGCTCGGCGTTGCGCTCGGCGTCGCGTACACCGAGCGCCTTACGGAAACGCACGAGCAACGAATCACTCGCTATCGTCGTGCTACTGAATCGGCTCAAGGCGGTCTCGATTTGAACGGCAACGGTGTCGTCGAGAACGGTGCCGGCGGACGGCCGCTCAACAACACCGCGTACGCGATGCTCGACTCTTCGTTCCATACGATTTACCGCGAGGATCGCAAACGCACGACTGCCATCGGCACCGTGCAATTCCGGCCGAGCGATCAGTGGGAATTCGTCGGCGAAGGTTTCTACGGCAAGATGGATTTGTTCTCGCCGCGTTACACGGATCTGCTTCGCGTCGGCATCGGCTTGCGTTCGGGCGGACCGGTGATCCCAGGCTCGATCGTGCTCGAACAGCGGCCTGGCAACGATAGTTCGGTTGGCGACCACGGGCAGCCGATTGGCACGGTGGTGGCGGGCGGTTTCCAAGGCGTCGATCAGCGTGCCGACGGTCGTACCGAGGAACGCAAAGGCGATTTGTTATCTACTTCGTTGAGCGGCACGTACACAGGCGAGAACTTTACGGTAACGACCGAGCTCGGCTATTCGGTTGCGAAACAAACGCGCAGCGATCCGCTGCTGGAAAATCAGCGTCGCGCCACGCTCACTTACGATTTGCGCACCAATTCCGATCTGGCCAGCTATGCGTTCGTTGGTGCCGATAACACGGCGCGGCTCGATCCCTCGACCTTCACGTTGCTGGGCTTCAACGGTGAGTGGGGGCGCAAGCGCGAGGACGAGCAGACGGACCTGGCGGTCAACGTGAATCAAAACTTCTCGTGGTGGTGGATCGATGGCCTGCAATACGGCGGCAAGTACACCATTCGCGAGAACTTCGAAAACAATCGACGCATCGCTGCCACGGCGCCGCAGATCAGAACGCTGTTCGGCGGTGGCCCGGATCAGTTGTTCCTGCGTGAAATTCGGCCGAGCAGCGGCGAATTCCTGGATGCCGACGGCGGCACGTCTGGATTGTTTCAGCAGTCGTGGCTGGTCAACGATCCGTTTGCGTTCATCAAAGCGTATGGTCGCAAGGCCATCGAAGCCGTCTCGACCCTTACCAACGACCCCACCGGGATCAGCGATATCGAAGAAGACGTCAGCGCGTTGTATGTGCGCGCCAATCTAGGTCGCGGCGGCAGGCTGACTGGAAACATCGGCGTACGGGCTGTGTACACAGAGCAGAAGTCCATCGGTGTCGCTCCCGATCTCACAGCGATCACGTTCGAGCCGCAGGCGGGTAGCGTGACGCGCATTCCGGCGGCCGCACCGTTGAGCGTGGAGCGCGACTACACGGACATTCTGCCGAGCTTGAACTTGAAGTATGAGTTGACCGACGACCTCGCGTTACGTTTCGCGGCGTCGCGCACGGTGTCGCGACCGAGCTTGCCGCAGATTTCGCCGTCGATCACTGCGTCCGGCGCGACACAATCGTTGACTGCGAACAATCCGGAGCTCGATCCGTTCCGTTCCAACAACTTCGACCTCAGCGCTGAGTGGTACTTCTCGCGCGGCGGTTTGTTGGCCGGAACGGTGTTCTACAAGGACATCGTCTCGCTGGTCGAGCGCGTGCAGACGCAGATTCCGTTGACGATCACGCAGATCAACGGCGACGGCTCGCGTCAGCCAGTGAATCAGATCTGGACGTTGAGCCAGCTTGTGAACGGCAAGGGCACGGCCGTCGGCGGTGTCGAGGTGGCGTATCAACAGAACTTCGATTTCCTGCCCGCGCCGTTCGATGGATTCGGGGTGCTCACCAACTACACGTACATGGACACGCATGGAGGCTCACCGCTGCAGGGCGCATCGAAGAACAACTACACCGCTTCGATGTACTACGAAAAAGGCTGGTTCGGTGGCCGCCTGTCGTACACCTGGCGCGACGATTTCTACACCGGCGTGGAAGGCAATTCGCAAGACACGCGCATCCAGCAGGATTTCGGCACGCTGGATGCTAACGTTACCTTCAACTTCAACGACCATGTCTCGGCCGTGGTCGAAGCAACCAACCTCCTGGAGGAAGTGGACCAGGACCGCTTCATGCCCATCGACCTGACCGGCTTCTACACCGACAACGGACGTCGCATTCTGATTGGCCTGCGCGGCTCGTTCTGAAAGAATCGCAGCCCTTGCCGGCCGGCAAGGGCTGTTGACTTTGCACGAGGTCGTTCATGGTTGCTTTCATGCGGTCGGTCTTCGCGGGCCTGTTCTGCCTCGCATTCTTCATCGGCGCCGCACGCGCCGAACCCATTCGTTACGACTCGGCCACGAAATCGTTCGAGCTGAAGGCCGGCGCGGTCTCCTACGTGTTCGGCATCAACGAGCGCGGTGAGCTGCAAACTTTGCACTGGGGTGGGCGACTCGCGGATCGCGACGCGTTAACTGCTGCCACCGTAGGCAAGGACCGCTCGTCGTTCGAGCCGACCACCAACCTGGTGATGCAGGAATATCCGGGATGGGGTGCGGCGTTCTATGGCGAGCCCGCGTTGAAGGTGACCTTCCCGGACGGCAATCGCGACTTGGTGCTGCACTATGTTTCGCACACCATCGAGGGGCAGGAGCTGCGCGTGCAGCTCAAGGACATCTCACGCGACGTGCACGTCGAGTTGCGCTACGAGGTCGATGAAGCTTCGGGAATTCTGGCGCGCTCGGCTCGCATCGAAAATCGCACGCGCCTGGCATTGAATGTCGAGCACGCCGCCGCCGCTGCGTGGACGCTGCCGGCCGCAGACGACTATCGGCTGTATTCGCTCTCGGGGCGCTGGGCAGGC
>Ga0247784_1000234_pt1 | contig 16422 bp, 10 predicted proteins | sample UWRJL169409R5_FD_179909 | JGI IMG/M metagenome (GOLD analysis project Ga0247784, IMG submission 179909) | Plant litter microbial communities from Arlington Agricultural Research Station in Wisconsin, United States - UWRJ-L169-409R-5 | ecosystem: Environmental > Terrestrial > Plant litter >...
GCGGCGGCAGATCCAACAACAGCACATGCTTCGACGGCGCGTTGAGCGTCATTGGTTACATTCCGAAGCCGAAGGCCAATCCGAACGTACGCGGCCGGATCACGCCGGTGCCCAACGCACCGTTCGGATAGTTGCCAGGATCGCCGGTCGAGGTTCGTCCGTCGCTGTCGGTGAGATTCTTGGCGTACAGCTCGATCGAGTAGCGGCCGAAGTTCACGCCGGTGCGCAGGTCCAGGACTTCGTACGAAGGAATCTCGCGCTGACGACCGTTGGTCGTGCGGTAGTCGAAATCGAAAGCACCGCTTTGATCCGACAGATAGCGCAACGAAGCGCCGACATAAGCGGTCGCATCCGCGGCGAGGCTCCATTCGTAATCCGCATTTGCACCGACGCTGAGCTCCGGTGTGAATGGCAACTCGTCGCCCTTCGCGCCGCCGACGAGCGGACCGGTGTCGTCGTCCAGCTCCGTGTCGGTGTAAGCTGCATTCAACGAAAAAGTCAGCGCACTCGTCGCGCGCACGCTCAGCGTTGCCTCTGCGCCATTGCTGGTCGCACCACCGCCATTGACGTTGACACCGAAGTTATTCACTTGCGTGAACAGCTGGATATCTTCCCAATCGATGTGGAACGCCGACAGGTCGACGGTGACCGCGCGCGAAGCGGACTCGCGCTTGTAGCCGACTTCATAGCTGGTCAACGAATCAGATTCGTAGCTCAGCGGTACACCGGCGGGTGCGCCCGGCGGCAATACATTCGGTCCGCCCGGGCGGAAGCCGGTCGCCACGCGCACATACAGCGACGAGTTGTCGCTCAACTTGAATTTCGGCGACACCGAGTATGTGAATACGTCTTCCGTCGACGTCGCACGCGGGAAACTCACACTACCGCCGGCGAGCAGGCCGGAGGAGTCCTGCTTGGCTTCTTGATCGTTCTCGCTATAGCGGCCGCCGAGCGTAACGTCGAAGCGCTGGGTGAAATGAATCGTGCCGCTGGCGAAGGCCGCAACTTCTTCGTACTCCGAATGCAGCGCCGAGTCGCCGAGCTGCGGCTGGCCTGGGATCGGCGTCAACGTTCCGGGCGTCAGCGCATCGAAGTGCTGAATGATGTCGCCTTCCTCCTTGGTGAAGTACGCACCGACCAGCCACTCGAATGTATCGTCGGTATGCGAGGCGAGGCGCAGCTCTTGCGTGAGCTTGTCGTACTTGGTCGTCTGCAGTTGCTGGAAATCGTTCGGACCGACGAACGGTTGGATCAGCGCGCTGAACTGGTTGGTGAGATCGACCCGGAACGGCGAGTCGAGCTCGTTGTAGCTGGTCGACGAGGTCAGTGTCGCGAAGCCCAGGTCGAAGTCCAGCGTGGCATTGTAGACGCGGTAGTCGACATCGGTTTGCTCGGGCACGAACTGCGACTGCGTGAGCCTGGAGTACAAGGTATTGAGCGTATCTGGATCGCTTTCGACGTTGCCGGAGGCCCCGGTGCTGATGTCTTGTAACATCGCAGTGAGCCGCAGCGAGAACGCATCGCTCGGCTTATACAGCGCCGAGAGGCGTCCGCCGTAGCTTTCCGAGTCGTTGATGTCCTCGGCGCGATCCGATCCGGCGGTGCCGATGGAATCGATGAAGCCCGGCAGCTCGCGGTAATAACCGGTCGCGCGAATGGCGAAACTATCGGACAGTGGCACGTTGATCATTCCGGTGCCGGAATAACCCATGTCGCCGTCCTCCACGCTTTCGACACCGGCACGCACGCGAGTCTCGAACCGGTCGGTGCGCGGCGGATTGGTTGCAAACTTCAACACGCCCGCAAGTGAGTTGGCGCCATACAGCGTTCCTTGTGGACCACGCAGGACTTCGACACGTTGCATGTCGAAGGCGTCGAAGTCGCCGGCGAGAACGCCGCCGTTGACGAGACCCGTGCTGGAGCCGAACGGCGTCTCGTCCACATAGACGGCAACGGTGGCCGCAACGCTGCCCGTGTTGACGCCTCGGATGACCAGGCGACCGTTGCCCGGCGTGTCCTGGTTCAACTGCAAGCCCGGCACCAGCTTCAAATAGTCCTGAAAGTTGCTGGCGTGCTGACGTTCGAGCAATTCGCCGTCGACGACGCTGACCGACAGCGGCACATCGATCAAGGCTTCGTTGCGCTTTTGCGCCGTCACGATGATCTCGTCGATGGTCACGTTCTCGGCTGCATGGACATTGGTAACTGCCGGCAGCATTGCCAGCGCCGACAAACCGCGGAAGAGTCGCATTACGTTACTCATGATCGAAAAACCCCTGCATCGTTGTTGTCGACTCGCCTCAATAATTCACGTCGAAGGCGATGAGATGAAATGCCAGCGCAACCCACAGTGCGACCAGCAATGCCAGCGCGAGCAGCACCGCCCAGGTTTTTGCGTACCACTTGCGTGGGCCGCGTACGACGACACTCGCGTTCCATACGCCGATAGCAGCGGCGGCAAAGAACACGATCGCGGAGAGCACCTGGACGATCCACAACCAAACATTCGCGGTCGAGGACAGCAGGTTGTCGCCCGCGATAAGAGCAATAGTCACACCCCAAAGAATGAAGATGGCAACCACGGCAGTCGACGCGATACGTATGCGTCGATGCGCCGTCGCGTCACGGCCCGTGAGTTGGTAAGGCACGCCATAACGTCTGCGCACCAACGCGGAGATCGGCCACGCAAGCATCGTCAGCGTCAGCGCGATCAAACCCGCCAGCAGCGATGGGATGAGCCACGCAGGTGAGATCGACGCCGGCATGGGCTCGAACACCATGAACGGCGACACCCACTCGAAAGCGAAGCGAGCGACTCGTCCATCCACGACCTGAGCAGACAGGAAACTTTGCCCGTCGACATCGCGCCATACGAACGGCTCGACTTCACGCCACTTGATCGGCGTACCGGCCACATTCGTCGCCAGCGACACGCTGATCGTGCCGTCGTCGTTGGGAAATACTTTGATCGGGCTCGCCAGGTTCAGCACCCGGAAGAAGCTGGTCTCGGCGCGACGCGAGACCTGATACGTGCCGGTCATCATGCGGGCGTGTTCGGCCGCCGTTTGTGCATCGACCTTGCCGTCGAAGCTCGGACCGGGCAGATAGCGATCGGTAAACTGCTCGAACACCGCTTTACGAATCTTCCCGGCCTCGCCCTCCTTGCCGGCGCTGTTCATCGAAATGAACAGGCCGATGCCGTCGTCGATGAATAGATACAAATCCGAGTGAAACCAGGCCGTGTCGCCGGCATGAGAGACGATGCGTCGGCCGTTGCGCTGCTGCTCGTAGAAGCCGAGCACCATGCGATCGACCCGAGGCAACACGGTGAGCGCGGTGGTATGCATCTGCTCGGCCGTTTCGGCCTTGAGAATCCGGCCTTCGCCGAATGCTCCCTTCTGCAGATGAGCGATCATGAATCGCGCCATGTCCGCGCCCGATGCGGACTGACTCCCGGCAGGTGCGGCTACAACGATCTCGAACGGCTTCGCTTTCTCATCCGAAGCTCGCGCATAACCGTTCGCCATGAATTCGCGCAGATGCTCGGGCAACGGCTGACGAAACGTCGAATGCTGCATGCCCAACGGCGCAAAGATGTGCTGCTCGACGTATTCGTCGAACGACAGACCAGAGACGCGAGCAACGATGTAGCCCGCGATTGAAGTGGCGTAGTTCGAATAGGCTGGTGTCGTGCCTGGCGCGAAGATTCGAGTCGGCACCCACTGCTTCAGATAAACATCCAGCGGGGCGAACGGCGTGCCTTCGGGAACGATCAGGTCCTTGATGCGCTCTTCGAATCCCGGCGTGTGAGTGAGAATGTTCCGTAAAGTGACCGGCTGGCCATCGCGCGGCGGGATCTTGAAATCGAGATAGCCGTTCACGTCGGCATCGAGATCGAGCTTGCCCTGCTCGACCAGTTGCATCACCGCCGTCCAGGTCGTCAGCTTCGACACCGAGCCCGGCCGAAACAAGGTCGTTGCCGGATCGACGGGTTTACGTGCCGCCACGTCGGCGTAACCGTACCCCTTCTCCACCAGCGTCGAGCCGTCCTTCACCACCACCACGACTGCACCGGCCACGTCGCCTGCGGCCAGCGCATAGGGAACGAAGCCGTCGAGCCACGCTTCCGCATCCTCTTGCGTCAACGGCTGGGCCGCGCCGAGCACGACCCGCGAAAACAACAGCAGCATCGTCATCAACGTCGCCACAGGTGCACGCATGCCGGCTCCCACTGTCATTGTTATCTCGGATAAAGATTATCCTTTCAGGCCATAATAGTCCTATATAGAGAATCGTCAACCACAACATGCCCGCCAGGGCCTGGTGGGCGCCGGCGGGCGGATTTGCGGCTCGAACCGCGGATCTAGGGGTGCCGCAGCGTCATCGCTTGCGACACGCGAGCGTGCCGACGGGTATCAACAAGACATAAGCGCGCTCGCATTGGTAGGTCAGCTTCTGACCGCATCCGCTGGCCTCGTAATCATCGTCGCCCAGGTAGCGTCGTTCGGTTCGGTTGACAGTGACTTGCGAGCTATCGCAGGCAAGCGCACTGCTCGCCTGCTCGCGCACGCTTTGAGGAGCGGACACGCAAGCCGAGCACAGCGAAGCCGCCGCTGCGACGATCAGCGCTTTCGCGTTTATCTGTAACGTCATGGAGTTTCTCAGCATCGGGAGTAGATGCTGGAAATCTACGATGCAGCTGGCGAGTCACGCCGTTTTCGTGTCGAACGGTCGGATCGACGCAGTGAACGGCTCAGAGTCGGGGTTACACGCTCATCTGCGTGCGAAACACTCGCGCCTGCCGGCGAGAGATCTCGACTTCCGGCCCGTCCCGCAGCTGAACGTGCAGTTGCCCGCCTACGCCGAGCTCGACGGTTTGGATGAAATCCACGTTGATGATCTGCCGGCGATTGGCGCGAAAGAAACGTTTTGGATCGAGCCGTTGCTCCAGGCCGTGCAACGGACGCCCGAGCAAAGGACGCTCCGTCCCCCAGCACAGACGCACGTAATTGCCCTCCGCCGTCAGCATACAAACTTCATGCAACGGCACGAACCAGCAGCGCACTCCATCGCGAACGAACAACCGTTCGAGGACCTCGCTCGGACGCGCTTCAGCGGCCCGCTCCTCTGCTATCGATCGAGCCTTCGTGAGTGCTGCTGCGAGGCGCTGAGGCTCGATGGGCTTGAGCAGATAATCGAGTGCGTTGACCTCAAAGGCGCGTACCGCATGATGATCGTACGCGGTCGTAAAGATGACTCGCGGCGCGTGCTCGAGTCGGTCGAGCAGATCGAAACCCGAGCCGCCCGGCATCTGGATGTCCAGAAATAACAGATCTGGCGCAAGTGTTTCGATACACGCCGCGGCCTCACTGACGTCGCCCGCTTCGCCTACCACCTCGATCCAAGGGAACTCCGCGAGCAGCCGTCGCAGCTCTCTTCGAGCCAACGGTTCGTCGTCGATGATGAGCGCTTTCACGAAACAATCTCACTCGGAACATTGATTCGCACGCGGGCCCGATCCGATTGCGACAGGTCCAGATCGAGCGAAGCGCGAGCTCCGAACAGCAGTCGCAATCGCTCGGCCGCATTATGCAGACCGGATCCCGGCTGCTCGCGCGCTGGCGAGTTTGCCGGACGTGGATTCTGCACCTCCACGTGTAAAGCATCATCGCGAACAATCGCCGAGATCCGCAGAACACCGCCGCCGGGTAACTCAGCGATTCCGTGCTTGATCGCGTTCTCGACCACGGTCTGCAGCAGCATCACAGGAACTCTGATGTTTTGGGCATCCGCGGCTATATCGAACTCGATGCGCAGTCGCGCGCCGAGACGCAACGACTCCAGCGCCAGATAATCTCCCACGGTTTTCAGCTCGCGCTCCAACGTCACCAGCTCCTCGTGATCCGATCTCAATGTATATCGCAGCAGTCCCGCGAGTTGAGTGACCGCGTCACGCGCACGGGACGGATCCTCTGCGATCAGCGCACGCACGCTGTTGAGCGAATTGAACAGAAAGTGCGGATTGAGCTGCGACTTGAGCAGCTTCAGCTCGGCCGATTGCAACGCTCGCGTCAGTTCCGATTGGCGCAGCTCGGCTGTATGCCGGTCGCGCACCGACGTGATGCCGATGTACAAGGCGATCCAGATGAAAAAGGCCAGCGCCCAGTTGACCGTCCGCAGCGTGAATGGATTCAACGGCACTGGCGGCGATGGCGCGACGTCGTGAACCGCCAGGTCCTGCATCGGCTCCAGGCTCCATAACGGCGCCACTGCCATGAAATGCATGGCCGCGCCGAACACCAACCCCGGAAGCACGCTCGCCACCAGGCTGCGCGGTAGCAGTTGGCGCATGCTCAGTTTCGTCCATCCTCGCCGAAGCATGAACGCGCGAAGCACTTGCGTGAATCCCACTGCCGCGAGATTCAGCAGCGTGATTTCAAGGACGCTGCGCTCCCACGGCACGGGCAACGTGGCAATGGCGTTGTACACCTGGCTCGAACCATACAGCCCCCACCCGAGGAGCTGGCACGCCCAATACGCGTGCGAGGTGTTGATCGGCCTGATGCTTTGACTCAATCGTCCGGACCCTCTGGTACCTTATCTTCAGCGCGCCGATACTCCCCCACCAACCAAACGGCCGCAAGCAGCACCAAGGTAATGGCCCCTCCCGCCCAACGAAACCATTGGTCGGGATGCGTCACAGCGCCGGGCATCCAAACAAGGGCGGCAAACGAGAGATACATCAGGGCCGCCAGCCTCGTGGCGAGCACCAGTACCTTGTCGGCGAACAGAGCGATGGCGACGGCTAAATGACCCACGCCGGTGAAGATCGCCCAGAACACTGCATCGCCCGGTATCCACGCGGGGACGAAACTCGCCGTTCCTTTGAGCGCGACGACATGCGCAATCGCGAAGGCCAACGAGCAGCAACCATAAGCGACACGCGCAACTTTAGGGTTGAAGTGCCAGCGCTGCGCCGTTGCCGGCGACAACCTTGCCCAGATCGTCGTGGCGCCGACCACGATGGCGAGGTGCTCGGCGATTCCGAGCCAGGGCTGCACCGAACCCCTTGAGGGTGAGACGAACAACCACGACGCCGCATATAAAAGGAACAGGCTCATCTGCAAGATCACCGCGATCTTGCGCGTTCCAGCGACAAGCAACCCGGAGCCAGACAACATGAGTGCAGCGGCGGAAACGAAGGCGAGCGGCTGGCGAAAAGGAAAATCCTCCGGCACCGGCTGCCAAACAACGAAGTCACGCTGCAGTAAGCAAGCGATCCCGAAGCCCAGCGTCGACACTCCCAGCATCCTGACGCCCAACTCGGAGTCGTCGAGAATGCTGCGAGCGGCAAGTCCCGTAGACACGATTCTTCTCCGACCAACGATACGTAGAACCGAGCATCGCAGTTGCTCCGCCCGCGAACTTGGGGAATATTGCGAAACGCTTGAGGTCACATCGTTGCGGGAATAGCTTTTTATGTTCAGCGTCGAAGTCGGCGGCGCCACGCTTTCGAGACATTCGCCCTCCTACGGCGTCGGGGAAGCGTTCTTTCGTGCGCGCGACCATCGGGTGACGGCTGTCGATAAGCGCTACGCCTTCCACAGCATTGGAGCCGTTGTCGACGGTGAGTTTGACTACGCCACGCGAGGCGGTCGCGTCACAGCGACGCGAGGTGCCATCGTCCTTGGATCGGGTGCCGAAGACTTCACCTTTTGGAAATATGGTTCCAGACAAGTCCACCGCTCGGTCATCGCCGTCGATCCGCGACTCGTGACCGAAGTAGCCGCCGATTGCGGCGTAGAGAACGTTCGATTTCCGACTGAAGTCTTACCGGCGAGCCGCGCGACACTGCCGCTTTACGGGCTCATCCGTCGAATCGCCGCAAGCCGGACAGATCAAACCGAAGCAGTCATCCGCGTTCTGGCAGCGGCATTCGGTGCCAGCGCGGAACACGGACAAGAGGCCAGCCGCAGCGAGCGCGGACGCGTGCTGCAAGTGATGCGAGACCTGGAGCATCGCTTTGCCGAACCGGTGACGTTGGACGAGATGGCGGCGAACGCCGACCTCAGTCGCTATCATTTCATTCGTGTGTTTCAGGCGCTTGCCGGCGAGACACCGAAGCAACGTCTCATCGGTGTCCGGCTGCGCGCCGCGGCGGATCGGCTGATCGGTACGCGAACGCCGATCACTCAGCTGGCGTTCGAAGTCGGCTTCAACGACCTTTCGCATTTCAACAACGCGTTCCGCCAGGCGTTCGGCATGAGTCCGCGAGCCTGGCGACGAACCTGACTTCCTGGAGCAATCAGGGCTGCGTTATGCGCCAGTTGTCGTATTGAGCTGCGGCCTTGTACAGCACCACCGCTGTGCCCTGCAGGTCGCCTGCGGAATGGGTGTGGGATCGGTCGCTTCGAGGACCAGCTGATTGTCGATATAACCGCGCAGAGTCGAACCGATGTTTTCCAGTCGCAACCGATACCAGGTGTTCGCAGCGACTGTGAACGGCGCTGTGTCGAGCGTGTGGATGGTGCCGTTCACCAGCTTCCGCAAAGAAACGGCGTTGCTGTTGCGTACGGTCAGATAATAGTAGTTCTGGTCGTCGATAAAGCGCAGCGCTACACCGAACCAGCGATCCGCACCGTTGAAGGCCGTTGCTCGGGCATCGACGCTCACCGACTGATTCGCTCCGCTTGCGTAGTTGCGAACGAACGAACCGCCGACAGTCTGCGAGTTCGCGAGCAAGCGCGAGCCGCCCACCGTCGCGTAATCCCAGCCTTGCGGCAATGGCGAGGGATAAATGAATTCCGGCGGTCGAGAGTCGCTCAGCTCGAAATCGTTGTCGGTCTGAACTTGCTGCGGATTTTCGTGCCAGACGATGTTGTCGTAGTCGGCAGCCGTCCTGTACATCATGATTCCGACCTGCCCCTGCAGCAGCGACGTATCGCGCACGTCAAGCACGAGCCTGTCGTCGATCAGCAAACGAACGCGTTGATCGATCGTTTCCAGCCGCAGCCGGTAGTGCCGATTCGTTTGTATAGCCAGGGGCACGGAGCCCAGTGTCTGCGTGACACCGTTCACCAGCTTCTTCAACTGCACGACATTCGTACTACGCGCAGTGACGTAATAATAGTTGTTGGCATCGGTATAACGAGCCACCAATCCAAACCATCGATCGGCACCGCTGAACGTGCGCGGAACGATGTCCGCTTGAATGGCTTGGTTGCTGTCCAACGTCGCGCTGAGGATGGCGGCAGCATTCCCAGTGAGCGTGTTTTGTCGATACACCGAGGAAAAAGCCGTTGGGGTCACAGCGAACGAACCGCCGGTCGTGACCCAGCCGGCCGCCGTGCCGTCCTGAAAATCCTCTTGTTGAACCGGCGCGCGATCGAGATCCGAAGGAATGTTGTGCACGTATGCGATGCTGCGATCCCAACCCACGCCAATCGTGCGCCGGCCGCTGAGACGCGACCTGTACAGGAAGCGGCCGCTCGGTTGTAGCAACGTAGCAGCCGTAGGCCATTCGCCTGACGCATTCCGCTGCCGGATGCCGCTTGAGCTGAGCACGAGATTGCCGTCGACAGTGGCGTCGATGTCGCCCGCAACGTCATTACCGACGATCTGCCAACCATTGGCCGGCGTGTATTCGCGAATCACATTGCCGCTGAGCGCGACGTTGCCAGAGATGGCGACATGACGATTGATGCCTTCGGGGCCCACGATGACCGTGGTCGCCGCGCTCCAATCGCCGCCCTCAGGCTTGGTATGGATGTAGACGAGTTCGGGTTGCTCCGGCTCGGTGAAGTTATCGCCAGGGCTGTGATGAATAGCTCGATTGCCATCGATATCGACGCGCGGACCGCGATAGTCGCTGCCGCCATAATTGCCGCCACCGGGAAGTGCGGCAATTTGCGCCCAGCCGTTGGTTCCTTTGCGAAACAAGCGCAAGCCATTGGGCGAGAAAGTGCTTACTGCGATCACGCCACCGTCGATCGCGACCGAAAATCCAGGGTCGCCGTTACCCGTCAGGGTCCCCGTGTGCACCCAACCGGCGCCGAGGTCTTCATACACAAAGGCCGCAGCGGCAAACGGTGCGCCGACGACGACGGTCCGTCCCTCGACCGCAACGGAATGTCCGAACAAGCCATTGTAGGGAGGCAGGAGCTTGGCGCGCTGATGCCATAGCCCGCTGCTGTCTCGCTCGAACACATAGGCAGCACCGCCATTGTCCTCGGGGTCGGTGCCCATGAAGAAGGAGCCGATGTTTGCTGTGACAACCGCCACATCGCCATCGATGGCGAACGCGCGGCCGAAGCCTTCCATGGGATTGGCTTCTTCGGGGCTCAACGTCGCTTCGGGAAGCAGTATGGCCGGCTCCGCACCTGCGGTACCCAATACGAACGATGCTAGAAATCCCAGGGCGAGAGTCGTCCGATGAGGCGCGCGCATGACCACTCCTTGGAACTCGCGCGGAAGAGTTGATTAAGGCCAGATTGTCGCGCGTGCCCAGTTCCGGGGAATCCACGATCACGCGGCGAAGTTCCAAGCAGCCGGCACCGAGGCCGATGTCATGCATTTCCCGACGGCCACATCTGTGCACCAAACCCTTAGAATTCGCCGATGAGCACTGCCGCCTCTGCCGTTGACCTGACCAATTGCGACCGCGAACCCATCCATCTGTTGGGCGCGATTCAGCCGTTCGGCTTCCTGATCGCCGTTTCTTCGGCGGATTGGTGTGTGCAACGAGTGTCGGCCAACATCGCCGCGTGGCTCGGGGCCGAGGTCGAAGACGTTCTCGGCCGTTCGATCTTCAACTTCTTCGCCGCCGACGCCGTCCACACGCTGCGCAACCAACTGCATATCGTCAACATGACAGCGACTACGGCCCGCATCTTCGGCGTGACGATCGACACCAGCTCGCGTCGATTCGATATGGCCGTTCACACCGCCGACACGCAAGTCATCATCGAGTGCGAACCCAGCGTGACCGATGCAGAAGTCAATGCCAGTGCGTTGGTGCGCGCCATGATGAGTCGCGTGCAGACGATGCGCGAACCGCGAACCTTGAGTCGCGTCGCCGCTCGGGAACTACGAGCTCTCACCGGCTTCGATCGAGTGATGGTGTATCGGTTCGCGCCGGATGGCTCCGGCGAAGTCATCGCCGAATCCGCCACGTCCGGACTCGAATCTTTTCTCGGCCTCCACTACCCCGCGAGCGACATTCCTCGCCAGGCGCGCATTCTTTACGAACGCAACTGGCTGCGCATCATCCCGGATATCGAAGCACGACCGAGCCCCATCGAATCGGTGCCGGAGTACTCAGGCAAGGTCCTGGACCTCTCACAAAGCGTATTGCGCAGCGTGTCGCCGATTCATATCGAATACCTGCGCAACATGGGCGTCCGTGCGTCCATGTCCGTGTCGATCCTGCGTGAGGGACGATTGTGGGGATTGTTCGCGTGCCATCACTACTCGCCGCTGCACGTCAGTTTCGAGCGGCGCACCGCGGCCGAGCTGTTCGGACAGATGTTTTCTTTGTTGATGGAAAATCGCGAGCTCGAAGCCGAGACCGGTTATGAAAATCGCGCCCGAGAGCTGCACGATCGCCTGGTACGCACCATGGTCGGCGAAGCGAACCGCAGCCAGAGCATGACACTGCACCTGGAAGATCTCGCCGATTTGATCGCTTGCGACGGCGTTGGGCTGGCGATGAACGGCCAGATCACTCTGCACGGCATGACGCCGGATCGGCGACAATTTGCCGGACTGGTCGAGCACCTGCGCGAGTCGACGGAAGCGAGCAGCAACTTCGCGACGCAGGAGATTCGAACTGCGTATTCGCCGGCTGCGGAGTTTCAGGAACGCGCGGCCGGTATGTTGGTCATGCCGTTGTCCCGGACGCCGCGCGACTATCTGATTTATTTCCGTCGCGAAATGGCGCGCACGGTGAATTGGGCCGGCGACCCGACCAAACCGATCAACATCGGTCCGTTGGGTTCGCGCCTCACCCCACGCAAGAGCTTCGAGCTCTGGCAAGAAACAGTCACCGGTCAGGCGCAACCGTGGACTCAAGCCGATCGTCGCATCGCCGACGGCCTGCGCGTCAGTCTGCTTGAAGTGATCCTGCATCTATCGGACGAGACCGAAGAAGAGCGTCGGCGCGCCATGCAACGGCAGGATTTGCTCATCGCCGAGCTCAACCATCGGGTGCGCAACATCCTTGGCTTGATTCGCGGACTGATCAACCAAAGCCGCGATCCTTCCCTGACCGCCGCGCAGTTCACCGATCTGGTCAACGACCGGATTCAAGCGATGGCTCGTGCGCATGACCTGATCACAGCGGATCATTGGGGACCCGCGCTGTTCAGCGGGCTGCTGCATTCCGAAGCCGGCGCATATCTGAACGGCGGTGCGAATCGCCTGCAACGGCAAGGCCCCGACGCCCGTCTGCAACCGCAAGCGTTCGGCACATTGGCGCTCGTCATTCACGAGATGCTGACCAACTCGGCCAAGTACGGCGCGCTTAGCGACCGTCGCGGCAACGTGACGATCGAAACCCAACTCGACGCCGAGGACAACTTCATCATCGACTGGCGGGAGCACGGGGGTCCACCGGTGCAAGCCCCCAAGCGACGCGGCTTCGGCAGCACAGTCATCGAACGCACCATTCCTTACGAGCTGAAGGGACAAGCGCGCATCGACTACGAGCTGAGCGGAGTTCACGCCGTCTTCCTGATTCCCGCCCAGTTCGTGATTCGAGTCGACGAACTCACGAGCGCTGTCGAAGAAATAAAGCCCGTCCCCTCATCGGCACGGCTCGCGACCGACGTCCTGGTCGTCGAGGACAGCCTGATCATTGCGCTCGACGCGGAAGAAACATTGCGCAAACTCGGCGTCGTCGATATCCGCACCGCGAACAGCGTAAGCTCGGCGCTGGCACTGCTGGAGCAGCGCGCTCCGGAATATGCTCTGCTCGATGTGAATCTCGGCACCGAAACGAGCTTCGAGATCGCGTCCAGGTTGCTGGAATTGGGCGTACGTTTCGCGTTCATGACCGGCTACGGAGACAATTCAGCCTTCCCGGCGCAATTCGCCGCCGTGCCTCGCATCCGCAAACCGTTCACGCCGCAAATCCTCGAAGCGATCCTCGCCGTAGACCAGTGACGCACTTCGCCGCTACTTTTCGACTGGCAGATATGGAGTCTGTCGATCGCAAAGGAGCTGTTCATGTTGAAGCCGTTACTCTTGTCCGTTCTCGCATCCGCATGCCTGCTGACAGTCGATGCCGCTTGGGCGCAGGCCGTCGACCCTGGCATACGCACCGTGGGAACTCCTGGTGGAATAGGATTGCCGGGCCTGAATAGTACCGAGCAGCAGCTGTTCTTCAGCGGCTTCAGCGGATTCGGTTCCAGCTCCGACCTGAGCAACGGCTTTGGACCTCGCTTCAACGGCGCCAGCTGCTCGCAATGTCACACCTTCCCGGCCTTCGGCGGTTCGTCGCCGCTCACCTCCAATCCGCAGGTAAACATGGTCGGCAGCCTCGCGAGTATCGGTGCCCGCAATGTGCTGCCCTCGTTCATTCAGGATACCGGCCCGATTCGCGAAGCCCGCTTGAAGCGCAAGCCCGACGGTTCGCCGGACGGCAGCGTTCATCCGTTGTTCGTCGTTAGCGGAATGGTGGCTGGTGAAGATGCGTCGGCTTGCAACATCGTACAGCCGGACTTCGCCGCGGAAGTGGCTCGGAACAATGTTTCGTTACGCATCGTCACGCCCGTGTTCGGCCTGGGATTGGTCGAGCAGATCGCGGAAACCACGATCCTGAACAACATCTCGGCAGACGCATCACGCAAGGCGTCGCTCGGCATCTCGGGACGAGTGAATCGCGGCACCAACGACGATCGCATCGGGCGCTTCGGCTGGAAAGCGCAGAACGTTTCTCTGCAAATATTCTCGGCCGAGGCATTTGCGGTCGAGCAAGGCCGGACCAACATGATCTTTCCCAACGAGAGCGCCGAAGCACCGGAATGTCAGTTCACTCCCGTTCCTAATATCACACGCACCGTCGACGCTGGCGGCAACATAACGATCGACTTGGCGGACCGCGCCACGCTGTTCATGAAATTCTCCCAGCCCTCGATGCCTCACGCGACGGTCCCAGGCGGGGCGGCATCCATTGCACGCGGACGAGCCGCCTTCGAAACAGTGGGCTGCGCGTTGTGCCACTCGCCGACTTTGCGCACGCGAGCCGAGGCCGACTATCCCTCGCTGGCGAATCAGGATGTGAATTTGTTCTCCGACCTCGCGCTCCACAACATGGGGCCTGGATTGGCGGACGACATCGCGCAAGGACGAGCAAAAGGCGACGAGTTTCGCACCGCGCCGCTGTGGGGCGTGGGCACGAGAGCATATTTCCTGCACGACGGTCGCACCGCCAACATCATCGAAGCGATTCTCGCTCATCGCAGCGCCGGCAACCGGTATTACGCACCGTCCGAAGCAAATGCGGTGATCGATAGCTACAACGCACTCTCGCTCGCCGAGCAGCAGGATCTGGTGAACTTCCTGCGCTCGCTTTAGTAGGAAAAAAGCCACGTTCGCGCGAATAATCAAACATCGGGTGCCAAACTAGTTGGCACCCGGCAAGCAACATACGGCGACTTGTTCCCATCCCGCTTGCTCGTCGCGCCACGCGCAACAGCGTTCGTCACCTCCTCGCCGCCAGTTCCGTTCAGCCAAGCGCTTGATGGCATTCGTAACTTTGCGGGCGTCGGAAAATTTAAAACGCACGCAGGAAATTTCTGAGTCGGTGCTGTGGAGCTACGTGACGTCTCGCGGCCGCGTTTTGTAGTCCTGCTGTAGTCGTTGACGCGTCCCGCACTTAAAGCGACTGTCCGCGCCGCCCGGGACGTTGGATCCCGGAAACAGTTCAAAACAAACGTCGCAATAAAACTTATGAGCTCTCTCAGCGGGTGCCCCGGCTTGGCCACGGCGGAGCCAATGTTTCTAGTGTGTGCCGTCGTTTCGATCACTGCACAGCGCTTCGCGAGCGCCAATACCAGCTGACCTGCAGCGGCTGATCGCCAGCTGTCATGGGACGCGAAATTCGCGTCCACGGCCGCTTATTGCCTGCGATTTCTCAGCGATGGCTCCGGCCATCTCCATCAACGTGTGACTTAAGGAACCGAACGTGAAAAGGATGAATATTCACTACCGGCAATGGCTGCCGGCAGCGCTGTCGATGACGATGTTGTCGTTGTCCATGGCTGCACACGCGCAGCAACGACCGCAGGCGTTACCCCCGCCGCCGATCTGCCCTCCCGATCCGGCATTGCCTGCTCCGCCAAACGGACGAGTGGCCGCGCTGCCCCCGGAATGTCCCGATCCGCCACCTCCTCCGCCACCCACGCCGCCGTCGACTCCGTCCGGAATCTCATATCCGGCTTACACCAACGGCGACAGTGTCACGGTGCGCTGGAACAGCAGCAGCGGCGCGACCAGTTATCAGCTGTATGAAAGCGTGAACAACGGCAGCTACGCCCTCGTGTATCAGGGCGGCGGTGTATCGACCACACTCGCAGGCAAGGGCCAGTCGATCCTGGGCTATCGCGTCCGGGCTTGCAAAAACTCCAGCCTTTGCAGCGGCTATCGCACCGGCGCCAAGATGGCCGTCAATCCGAAGCCGACGGTGGATTTGTATGCTAAGTATCCGGTGCTACATACGCTCGATCAGCGCATCGCTGCGTATCAAGCGACTGCTCCGAGCTTCCGCACTGTCGTGCCTCGCGCTGCCGTGTACGGCAGAGGCTCAGTGGCCGTCGCTCGCATCATGGGCGACGATCAGCGCTTCTACCTGGGCGATGGTTACGATGTGATTCGTGGCGCGCTCAAGGAGAATTGCTTGAGCGTGGATCATCCGCAGTTCGCGATCACCAAGTCGCCGCCGCAGCAGCCCACGACGTACAGCGTCACTCACATCACCGACAATCGCCATCTCGCCGAAGTGCTCGATGTGTCCGCATCGGCAAAAGTCGGCTTCAGCGACGACGACTTCAACCTGGGCGCCTCCGGAGAAAAAGAGCGCTACTCGCGAGCGGTCACCGACGAATCGTACGAGCGCTTCGTGGTGAAATGGACTCAGCGTGCGGAGTTCTGGCGCTTGAACACGCCGACCGACGCTATCCTTCCCGAGCTCACCGCGCAGGTGCTGGTCCCCGGTAGCGACCAGGCGCGAGCGGATTTCCGCGAACGCTGCGGCGACAAGTTCATCAACAGCGTCAACCTGGGTGCGACGATCTATATCGTGTTCACCCTCGATACCAAAAAATACGACGCGGAAACACGCCAGTCCAAGAAAGGCACGCTGGGCCTGGTCATCGGCGAGATTTTCAACGGCTCCCTCGCCGGTTCGATCAGCAGCAGCAATGC
>Ga0247784_1000238_pt1 | contig 16245 bp, 12 predicted proteins | sample UWRJL169409R5_FD_179909 | JGI IMG/M metagenome (GOLD analysis project Ga0247784, IMG submission 179909) | Plant litter microbial communities from Arlington Agricultural Research Station in Wisconsin, United States - UWRJ-L169-409R-5 | ecosystem: Environmental > Terrestrial > Plant litter >...
CGCTCGAGGGATAGAAACAAATGCGCGCCGCGCTTGCTGGCGACGAGCGAGTGGATCTCGTCCACGATCAGGGTCTCGACCGACTCCAGGATCTTGCGCGTCTCCGAGGTCAAGAGCAGGAACAATGACTCGGGAGTCGTGATCAGGATATCGGGCGGTGTACGCCGCATGCGCGCGCGCTCGACTTGCGGTGTATCGCCGGTACGCACCGCGAGCGTCGGTACGCGGACGTCCTTGCCGAGACGCCGCGCGGCCTCGGAAATGCCGGCGATGGGTGCCCGCAAGTTGCGCTCGATATCGACGGCCAGGGCCTTGAGCGGGGAGACGTACAGCACCCGGCAGCGTGTCTCTTTGGGCGGCTCCGGCGAATTCATCAGCTTGTCGACCGCCGACAAGAACGCGGCCAATGTCTTGCCGGAGCCTGTGGGCGACAAGAGTAGCGTCGATGCGCCGGAGATGATTGCCGGCAAACCGAGGGCTTGGGCGCGGGTCGGGGTACCGAGCGTGGTTTCGAACCAATCTCGAGCTGGGAGAGAGAGCTCACTCAGGGGATCGGCTGCCACAGAGTGAGTGTACGCGCTAAGGCGAGGGCGCGCCCTTCATGATCCGGTGCACCGCCGAAAGCACGTCTTTGAAGAGCAGCGGCTTGCTGAAAAACGCCACGACATTCTTTGGCCGAGGCACATCTTGACGGTACGTGGCACTGGTAAAAATCACCGGAATGTCCCGAAACCGCGGGTCAGCCAGCATTCTTAGACAGAGTTCGCTGCCATCCATCCGCGGCATTTTGTAGTCGGTAATCACGAGCGCGATCGGTGCCGCGGCCAAACGCTCGAGCGCTTCTTGTCCGTCGCCTGCGGTGAGCACTTGGAAACCTTCTCCGGCCAAAAGCAGAGCCAGAACTTCGAGCGACGCGTATTCGTCGTCGACGACCAGGACGCTGTGGACCGCTGCCGTCATTTCCTGACGCTTCAAACGCCTTCCGGCGCGCGCGGCCTTTCGTTGTGGCGCGCTGAGTAGTCGTCAGAATGCGCCACGACCTCGGCGGCGCTGGCCGCGTCCGGCGCGACCTCGATGCCGCGGTCGGTGAGGAAGAACTCGCGCGCGGTGGTCTCGTGAGCGCTGGCGCGCTGTTTGACGATCGAAACCAGCCGACGCATGCGTGGCCCCACCGTCATGTACTCGAATAGGAGCAAGTTCTCGACGAGGGCGGAAATGCCTTCGATGCGCATTTCCATCTCGGGGCCAGAGGGCTTCGTCGTCTCGTCGATCAGAATGGTCGTGACCTCTCTGAGCCGGAGCTCGCCGAGGAGTGCCGTGATGAAGCGAATCGTGCGCGACGGATCGATGGCTGCTTGCCGGAAGCCGTCCAAACTATCGATCACGACGCGCTTAGCGCCGATGCGTTCGACTTCGGCGAGCAGGCGCGCACCGAGGTGGTCGAGCCCGAACTCGTGGGACGGCTGCCAAATGTGCGAAAATGTGCCGCGCTCGGCGTACTCGCGTAGCGCGAGCCCAACTCGCTCGCCGCTCTGGAGAATGCGATCGGGCGATTCGTAGAAACCGAACAACACGCCGGCCTCGCCCGCCTGTGCGCCGGTGTGCAAGAAATGCAGGCCGAGGGTGGTCTTGCCGCTGCCAGAAAAGCCGAGCGCGACCGAACTCGTGCCTCGGAGCACGCCGCCGCGCAGCATCAGGTCGAGTTGGCGGATTCCCGAAAGCACGCGGTCATCGCTGGCGGGTGCTGGATTGGCAGAACCATCGAGCACGTCTTCGAGCCGCGGATGGACCGAGACCCCGTCAGAGCCGATCTCCAGCTCGTGTCGGCCGAGCAAGTGGCGGGTGCCACGGAATTTCAGCACCTCGATGGTGCGAAACGTGCGCCGACGGTGCGGTTCGAAGGCCAGTTCGATCAGGCCGTCGACCATGGTGTGCTCTGGATCGTTGGCGTCAGCGGCCGTCATGTTCGCCAGCAAAATCGTGGTGCAATTGGTCATCGCGCTCAGCATTTGCAGCTCGACCACGAACTCTTTGAGCGCGACATCGTTCTCGGCTAGCGCTCGCGCCGGTGAGATCCCATCGATCACCAAGAGCGATGCCTTCTCGTCCAAGATCACGCGGCGCACCATGTCGAGTAGGCCGCGCAGTTTCTCGTCGCGCAGCGCGCGGTACGCGCCCACGTAGGACAGCCCGTTGTTGATCAAGCTCGAGTCGAAGAAGCTCATCGTGTGCAGGTTCTTCAACATCGCGGCGTGCGATTCGGCGAGCAGCGTCATGTAGGCGGCGCGGCCACCCTGCTTCACGTGCTCGAAGCACAGCTGGTTGCCGAGCGTGGTCTTGCCGGTGCCTGGGCGCCCCATCACTAGGTAGATTGCGCCGCGCACGAGCCCGCCGCGCAGCAAGGTGTCAAGGCCCGAAACACCAGTTTTTGTCCGTTCCACCAACCATGCGTCGTCGGCTTGGGGTTCGGTCTTCGGTCGAGTGAGATTGGTCATGGGATTCGCGTCAGGCCTCGTCGCCAAAGTTTGGCCAAGCTATCGATCAATCGCGTTGGGTCGAGCGGCTTACTTTCGTGCATCTGAAAACCGGCCAGGAGCGCGGTGCGGCTGTCTTCGGCGCTGGCGTGGCCGGTGAGCGCGAGCGCCGGGATGAAGGCCCCGGCGCGTTCGCCCGATGCCCGCAAATGGCGCATGAAGCTGTATCCGTCTTGTTCGGGCATGCCGACGTCACACACGATTACGTCGGGCCGACGAGCGCGGATCAACTCGCGCGCGGATTTCGCCGAGTCGACCAGGGCGACTTCGGCGCCTTCGCGCGAGAGCAGCACACCGAGCAAGTCACGCGCGTCCGGATCGTCATCGACGACCAAGATGTAGGCTCCGCAAAGTTGTAGAGTGCGCTCGGACGCTTGGCCCTCGGTCTTTGACACCGAGCCTAAATTCGACAGCAAAGGCAAGGAGACGGTGAACGTGGCACCCCGACCTTCCCCCGGGCTTTCAGCGGTTATCGTGCCGCCATGCGCCTCGACCAGATAACGAGCAATCGCTAGACCCAGGCCGAGCCCACTGCCGCGTGCTCGCGCGAGGGGGTGTCCTGCCTGTCGAAACCGTTCGAACAGGAGCGGTAAGAACTCTGCGGCAATGCCGCGGCCGTCATCGGTCACTTGCAGCGAAACTCGGCGACCCTCGCGTTGGATGCGAACTACGATGTGCCCACCGGGCTCGCAAAACTTGATCGAGTTGTTGAGCAGATTCGCGAGCACCTGTTGCAGGCGCACGGAATCACCCGAGACCTCGCTCGAACCCGCGACGAAGTCGTGGCTCACGCGCAGCTGTTTGGCGAGTGCCGCAGGCATGGCGGCATCGATCGTGACCTCCGCTACCTTCTTGAGATCCAACGGCGATAAGGCGAGCGAAAGCTTGCCGCTGATGATCCGCGAGACATCCAGAAGATCCTCGATCAGCCGCGCTTGCTGCTTGGCGTTGCGCAGGATGGTGTCGATCGCCCGACCTTGCTCGCTAGGTCCGAGGGTGCCGGCCTGGAGCAAATGAGCCCAACCGGTGATCGCATTGAGCGGCGTGCGCAGCTCGTGGCTCAAGGTGCCCAGGAACTCGTCTTTGATGCGGTTGGCCTCTTCGGCTTGCACGCGGAGGGCTCGCTCGTTTGCCAGTTGGCTGGCAAGGCTACGCATCTTCCCGTCGCTACGCACGCCGCGATGCTAGCTCATTGTCGCCGAATGCAATCGTACGAAAGCCGCCCTCGGTCGGGACCGGGGCGGCTTTTTATTGGTTTCGAGTTCCGCACGGGCCGCCCTCTTCGTAGCGTTCTGCGGCAGTCAGCCATACGGGTGTGACATTTGATCACGCCCCGGGAGCTCGCTCAGCGACTCGGTGGATCAGTCGTAGTACTCGTTGCCCAGATGGGTAATGAGCTCTTCGCCCATCATCCAGCGGAGTGTGTTCTTCAACTTCATGGATTGAATGAAGACATCGTGTTCCGGATACAGACCTTCGGCGGTCTGCGGCGATTTGAAATAGAAGCTCAGCCACTCTTGCACGCCGCGGAAGCCAGCGCGCTTGCTCAAATCACCGAACAGCGCGAGGTCCAAAACCAGGGGCGCCGCCAAGATCGAATCGCGGCACAAGAAGTCGATCTTGATTTGCATCGGGTAGCCGAGCCAACCGAAAATGTCGATGTTGTCCCAGCCCTCTTTGGCGTCGCCACGCGGCGGGTAATATTCGATGCGCACCTTGTGATACAGGTCGCCGTAGAGTTCGGGGTTGAGCTCCGGTTGGAAGATCGATTCGAGGGCGCCAAGCTTGCTGACTTCCTTCGAGCGGAAGCTGCCCGGCTCGTCCAGCACTTCACCGTCGCGGTTGCCAAGGATGTTGGTGGAGAACCAGCCCTTCACGCCCAAGCCGCGCGCCTTCAGGCCCGGCGCGAGCAAGGTTTTCATGAAGGTCTGCCCGGTCTTGAAATCTTTGCCGCAAATCGGCGTCTGAGTCTCGCGCGCGAGCTCGAGCGCGGCAGGGAAGTCGACCGTGAGGTTCGGAGCGCCATTGGCGAACGGCACGCCCTCTTTCAGGCAGGCCCAGGCGTACATCATCGAGTTGGCGATGTTCGGGTCATTGTCGTGCAGACCCTTCTCGAACGCAGCAATCGATTGGTGAACGGGGCCTTGCTCCAAATACACCTCGGTCGAGCCGCACCAGACGCACACCGCACGTGAACAGCCGTTGTCCTTGATGAAGTTGCGAATGTCGGCGCGTAGCTGCTCGACCATCTCGAACTTGGTGGCGGCGGTCTTGACGTGCGTACCGTGCAAGCGTTTGACGAACTCCGGATAAAAGACGGCCTTCATCGGCTTGATCGCCGAGAGCTCTTCCTTGATCGGATCGAGGTCCTTGGACTCCAACACTTTGGCATGCAGCGCCGCTTCGTAGGCGCTATCGGGAAACAGATCCCAACCGCCGAACACGATGTCCTCCAACTTGGCGAGCGGCGCGAAGTCCTTGATACGCGGCACGCGATTGTCGGTGCGCTTGCCGAGACGGATCGTACCGGTCTGCGTGATCGACCCGATCGGCTTCGCTAGGCCCTTGTTCGCCAAGAGGACGCCGGCCATCAAGGTCGTGGACACGGCGCCCATTCCCGGCAAGAGTACGGCGAGTTTGCCCTCGGCTTTTTTGACTTTCTCAGGTCGTTGCATGCGCGGCTCCTAGCAAGGTGCGTGCCCGTACGCAATGGGCACGGGCCAAGGAATTACGGAAATTGTAGATGAAAACGACGTCAGCGGTGATTCTAGTGGCGGGGATTGGCTCGCGACTTCGACCCATTACAGACGACCGACCCAAGGCATTGGTCGATCTTGGTGGCGAGACGATCTTGGGTCGTACGGTACGCCTGCTTGCAAGCTACGGAGTGCGAAAAATCGTACTCGCTACTGGCTACCGCGAAGACGCGGTAAAAGCCGCGATGACGAACGCGCCGCCGGGGACAGGCGTCGAGTACTGCAGAAACCCCGAATTCGATCGCACTCAAAACTCCGTCTCGCTCGCATTGTGTCGTGATGCGTTGGGTACCGACGCTTTCTTCAAGCTGGATGGTGACGTGGTGTTCCAGCGTCAAGTGCTGGAGCGGCTGGATGGCTCGTCGGCTGAGCTCGCAGTGGCCGTCGACTCCGGACGAATGCTCGACGCCGAGGCCATGAAAGTGACGCTTTCAGGGGGCGGCTCCACGCGGATTGCCGCCTTCGGGAAGGGCATCGCGCTTTCGCAAAGTGCTGGAGAGAGCATTGGAATCGAGCGCATCTCGAGTGGCTTTTCAGCGAGCTTGTTCAGGGCGTTGACTGCCACGATCGAGGCGGGTGAAACCGGCCTGTACTACGAGGACGTGTACTCACGCTTGATCGCCGCCGGCGCACTGCACGCCGAGGCCGTCGCCGTCGCCGACCTACCCTGGACCGAGGTCGACGACTTTTCGGACCTCGAGCGGGCCCGCGAGCTGGTCCGTGGTGGCGCCTGACCTGAGTGTCGTTGCTGAGGCGTTACTGCGAAATCTCTGACGCAGCGCGCCGATTCAAACAAAACCGCGCAAAAGCCAATGTTTTCGCAGATTTGATTGGTAAATCTGCGAAACTGTTAAGTTTTGTTCTGGTATTACCAGTGGCGCGGAAGGCGGACAGTAGTGTCGTTAATTTGCGACACTGTGTTCGGCCGAAGACACAGCGTAGGTGGTCTAAGTCATCGAATCGAATAGGCTTTGGCCCCTTGTCACGGCTCATGCTAGGTCCCATACATGCTTCAACCCGGGGCCCCCCTGGGTGACGAAAGAGAGCCTTAGAGATGACTGAGCGACGCGTCACGCGGGCCATCGTACTCGCTGCTGGTACCGGGTCCCGACTGAGTGAAGGAGCCGACGTGCTGCCGAAGCCCCTACGTGTAGTGGGAGGTGTGCCGCTCGTCGTGCGCGTCCTTCGTACCCTCAAGAGTGCTGGGATCCAAGAAGCCGTGGTCATCACGGGCTTCCAAGGTGAGGCAGTTCGGCGTGCGCTCCGTGCCGAGACGGATTTGGGGCTCAAGCTGTCGTTCGTCGATAACCCGCACTTCGACAAGAAGAACGGCGTCAGCTTGCTGGCCGCCGCGCGCTTCGTCGATCGTGAGTGCGTACTCACGATGTCCGATCATTTGTACTCTCCGGAGCTGGTCCGCCGCCTGCTATCGGCGGACGTGCCCGAGGGTTCGTGCGCGTTGGCCGTCGATTACGACATCGAGCGCTGCTTCGATTTGGACGACGCTACCAAGGTCGGCGTCGAGCTCGGCAAGATCAAGCGCATCGGCAAAGAGCTGGAAAGCTACGACGCGCTCGATACGGGCGTGTTCCGCATCGGTCCCGCGTTGATTGCGGAACTGGCGGCCGTCGAGGCGAGCACGGGCGATTGCTCCCTCAGCGATGGCGTGCAGGCGCTCAGCCGCCGCGGCCGCTTTCTGGCGACCGACGTCGGTGACGTCCGCTGGGTGGACGTGGATACGCCGCAGGCGTTGGCCTGCGCCGAGGCCATGCTGCGCGTGTTCGGCGATACTCTCGGTGACGAGCCGGGCACGGGCCAACCGCCGACCATCGATCCAGAGAGCATCGAGTTCTACGCCCCGAGCTGGGTACGCGCGGCCAAGCCGTACAACGAAGACCACTTCGCCGTGGCCGAGCAAAACGACGTCTTGCGCATGATGTCGAACGAGAGCCCCTATGCGCCCAGCCCGCGCGTGATCAACGCGATCATGGAGGCGGCGACGCGCGGCAACCTGTATCCGGGTGGCGCCCCCGCGCTGAAGAACAAACTCGCGCTGCGCGACAACCAAGTCGAAGGCAGCGTGATCTTGGGCGCCGGCTCGACCGAGCTGATCGACCTCGTGATCCGCACCTTCGTTGGCCCCGGCGAAGAGGTGCTGCTCAGCGTGCCCACCTTCAGCATGTACGAAGCGCGCACGCGCACCGTGGGCGGCATTCCCGTGCTGGTGCCGATGACGGAGGATCACGACCACGACCTGTCTGGCCTGATCCGCGGCGTCACCGAGCGCACGAAGGTGATTTTCTTGTGCACCCCGAACAACCCCACTGGCGGTCGAATTTCGGAGGCGGACCTGAAGCGGGTCCTCCGGCTCGGTTTGCCGACGGTGATCGACGAGGCGTATCACGAGTTCGGGGTAGGGGAGTCGTTCACGCGGCTTCTGGAAGAGTTTCCGAACGCGATCGTGCTGCGCACGTTCTCCAAGGCCTTCGGCTTGGCCGGCATCCGGCTCGGCTACGCGCTCGCGCACCCGGCGGTGGTGCGCTTGCTCTCGCGCGTCAAAGTGCCGTGGAACATCCCGGCGATCACCTTGGCCGCCGCCAGCGCAGCCTTGGACGACGCCGCCGAGTTCGACGCGCGGATTTCCGAGCTGCGTGTTGCTCGCGAAGAGTTGACCGACAAGCTCACGCGCATCGACGGCCTCGTTCCGGTGCCGAGCGAGGGCAACTTCGTGTTGATCGATGTGTCGACCAGCGGTCAAAGCGCGGAGCGCTTGGTCGAGGCCATGCTCAAAGATGGCGTGTTGATTCGCTCGCTCTCGGTGCACCACGCCAAGCGCAGCTACGTTCGCGTCACGGTGGGTACCCGCGAGCAGAACGCGCGTTGCGTCGCGGCCTTCGAGCGCGTGCTCGGCGGTCGCGTGCGGCGCGAAGCGCACCGTGCATACGTCACCGTCGCGGGCGCGAGCGACGCCGAGTGAGTTCTGAGCGGTTGCCCGCTGCGCACCCGCGCGCGGGCAACCCATAGGAGCAAAGGATGGGCTTCTGGGACGCCTACTTTCGGAGCCTGAAGCCGCTCGAGGTCGAGGAGCCGATCGACGTCTGGGTGCATCGTCCGCCCGCCTATGTGCTGGCGAAAATCTTGCTGCCCACGCCGGTCTCTCCGAACCTCGTCACGGTCGCGTCGATTATTACGGCCTTCGCGGCCGGCGCGGCGATTTTTTCCCGCTTTCCCGGGCACCTGCCGCTGGCGGGCGTGCTGATTTTCAGCTCCGCCGTGCTCGACTGCTGCGACGGTCAACTGGCGCGCCTGCGTAAGAGTTCTTCCGCGTTCGGGCGCATGTTGGATGGCGCTGCCGATTTGGTGGGGTCGACCGTGGTCGTCGGGGGCGGCGCGTGGCTCGTGCTGTGCAAGTTTCGAGATCCGCTCTGGGTTCTGCTCCTGGCTTTGGTGCTCGCGCTGACGACGATCGTCACCGGCTCGTTTCACACGACGATGTACGATCACTTCAAAGACGTCTTCTTGCGTATGACGCACCCGAGCTATCGCGAGGGGGAGGATTGGAGCGTGGCCGAGGCGCGCTTCAAGGCGCAGCGCGGGGAGATGTCGCTGCCCGTTCGTGGTGCCTGGGCGATCTACTTCTTCTATATGCGAGGTCAGATCAACTACTCCGCGAAATTCGACCCGACCTCGCGTCGCTTAATCGCCGCTTACCCCGAGTTCAGCGAGCGCAACGCCGCCATCTACCGCAAGCACGCGGGGCCGGCCATGCGGCTCTGGCGCGGTTTCTTCGGCTTCGGCTCGCTCGTGTTCGGGCTGGCCGTGTCGATCGGCTTCGACATCACGGAGTATTACTTGCTGTTCCGCTTGCTGCTGCTCAACGCCGTCTTTTACGGCTACCTGCGGCCCACGCAGCGCCAGGCGTCTCTTCGCGCTTTCGAGGAGATATCCAGCCCCGCCTGAGCCGTTCGCGCTCGCGGAACGGGCGGTGCTATGTTCACGGCGCGTGCGCCCGTCGACCTTTGCGCTGATCGTCCTTCTGCTTACCTCGGCCGTGCCGGCGCAGGCGGTGCTGTGGCCGAGCGCCGTGCAGCGCACCGAGCGGGACTTGCACAGCCAAGACGTGGACGTGCGCCGCCGCGCCGCGCAGACACTCCGCGATCTGCCTCGCGGCAGCGGTGCGCGTTTGGCCAGCGCCGCGTTGGACGACAGCGATCTCGGAGTGCGGCTCACCGCGCTGGATGCATGCCTGAGCTTCGGGCTACCCGCGCTCGGTGATCGGCTGATCCCTTGGTTGAGTGATGGTGAACGCCGCTTGCGTTTGGCGGCGGCCGTTGCACTCAGCGAGAGCCCGAGCGCGCGGGCCGTACCTTCGCTCGGACGCGCGCTGGCTGACGGCGATGCGGGCGTGCGCAGCGCCGCCGCCGCTGCCCTCGGCAAGTCGGCGGCTCCCGAGGCCGTGCTGGCCTTGCTCGGGCACCTGGACGACGGAACGCCCGAAGTGCGGCGCGTGGTTGCGTTGGCCCTCGGTGATCTCGGTGATGCTCGCGCGGTCGTGCCGTTGATCGGCAAAATTCAAGACTCGCGCCCCACGGTGCGTGAAGGGGTAGCGCGAGCCCTCGCGCAATTGGCCGACCCGCGCGCCGGCCCCGCGCTCGTGCTGGCGTTGCATGACGCGGACGAGGGCGTGCGCGTCGCGGCGCTGGCTGCCTTAGCGCGCATTGGGGATACAAGCGCGGTAGCGAGCATCGGCGCCTTGCTCTCGAACAACAGCGACAGCGTGGTCGCCGCAGCCCTCGACGCGCTGTCCCAGATCCACACGCCAGAAGCAAGCCGATTACTGATCGAGCAACTCGCAGGTGATCGGCCGAGCAACGTGCAGAGCGGCGCTGTCCAAGCACTGGCGCGCTCGGGCGTGAGCGCGCTCGCGCCGCTCCGGCTATGTCTAAGCACGGAATCGGATCCCGATCGGCTGGGCGGTTGTGCGCTGGCGCTCGGCCAAAGCCACGAGCTGGCGAGCGCCGCGGCCATTCAAGATGCGCTACGGCGCGGAACGCTGCGGCCTTTGCCTGCCTTGCTCGCGCTCTCGCAGCTGCGCGCCCCGGAGTCATTGCCGACGGTGCTGGAGTATTTGGCTGATTCGGACGTCTTGATCAGGCGCACTGCGCGCCTGGCGGCGAGAGCTTTGCTCGATCCCAATCATCCCGATGGTCGCGCCGTGGAGCCCATCGAACACGCGCTGAACAAGGCGCGCCGTGACCGCAGCGAGATCGGGGAATTGTTGGATTTGTTGGGCCAAACAGGCGCACCACGCGCCGCGCGCAGCCTGCTGCCGTTCGCGGCGCCGGGGGACGAGATTGCGCTGCGCAGCCGTGCCTTGTCGGCGCTTGGTTTCTTGGGGGAGGCCGGGCAATGGCCCGCTTTGTGGAGCGCGCTCGACGACGACTCGGGCAGCGTCCGCTTGGCCGCCGCGTCTGCGCTGGGGCGGCTGAGCCTGCCCGGGCGCAGCCTACCGCTTTTGGATCGCCTGGAGCACGCGAGCGAACAGGAGCGCCCGCTGTTGGTGCTGGCGCTCGGGGGCACGCTGTCGGGCGAACGCAGTCCGGAGGTCGTGCAACGGCTCGGTGCCGCGCTGAAGCGGGCGCATGAAGGTGAACGCGACGCGCTGATCGAGCTGCTTGGTCGCATGCCGGCACCGGAAGCCAGCGAACTCTTGGCGACTCTTGCGCGAACCTCGACCCTCGACGCCGATCGCGCGAAGGTCGCAGAGGCCTTCGCCGGGCACCCGGCTGAGCGTGCACGGCTCTTGCCGTTGCTCGGCGATTCGAGCGCTGCGGTGCGGGCCAACGCCGCTTGGTCACTCGGGGAAATCGGCCAAACCGCGCAGCGGCCCGCGCTCGAAAAAGCCCTGCGCGACCAAGAACCAAGCGTCGCGGGCAACGCGATCTCGGCTTTGGCGCGCATCGCCCAACGCGAACGCGGCCAAATCGCGGGCCTGGCGTGTCCGCTGCTCGGCGACAGTCGGGCGCTGCTCAGGGGGCTCGCGTTGCGCGCATTGCGGCTCACCGCCGAACGCTGCCCGAGCGGCCAAGACGCGGCGGCGCTGAGCCGGGATCGCTCGGAGTTCGTGCGCAGCTCAGCGGCCGCGCTACTGCGCGATGTGTCGCACGGCAAGGCGGACGAAGTGCTTTTGGCTCGTGCTCGCGATCACGATCCGAGCGGAGCGGTAGCCGCGGAGTGCGAACGAACCGCGCAGCCGAAGCCGCCAGAGGGTCGCGAACCCACCTTGCTGGTGATTATTCCCCCGGGACGAGACACGCCCAGTCCAGCGCAGCCGTTCGCGCTGTTGCGCGCGGACGGCCTAGTTCGTTTGGGCATCTCCGATCGGCGCGGGCAGGTGTTCGAAGTGGCGGCGCCGCGTGGCGCGCTTTCCCTACTCGAACCCGTGGCTGACTTCGAGTAGGTGAGTGACGGTGGCCGCTGCCCTGATTGTCATCGAGATCGCGGCTCCCAAGGTGTCCGAAGGCGCGCTTTCGGTGCTGGTCTCCGCATGCAGCCGGGCGGCTCGCGACGCCGAATGCGTCCTGGCCCGGAATGCCAGCGACGAGCAGCCCGCCGCGGTGGCCATCGTGACCTTGCAATCGGAGGACAAAATCCGCGTCGAGGTTGGCGTACGTCAGGGCGATCACGATTCCTGGCGCACCAAGGACTTCGCGTTTTTGGCCGCCGACGAGAGCATGGATCGTTGGCGCGCCGTCGGTTTTGCGATTGGTACGCTGGCCGAAAGCAACCCAACCCCCGACCAAGAAACCAGCGAACGCATCGCGCCGGTCCCCGCATCGCCTGCGAAGTCGGCGACATCGCCATCGCCATCGTCATCAGCCCCGTCGCCGTCGCCATCGTCGTCATCGCCGGCATCCTCATCAGCGTCCGCGGCGTCCGCATCGCCCCCGGTCGATGACCATCCGGACGAGCGTCAGCGGCCGATTCGCACGCGCCCCTCAGGGACGCAGCTGTTCATCGGCGCGGCCGCGATCTTCGGTCCCGGACTCGATGCAGATTCCTCCTGGCGGCTCGGCAGCGCACTGTATGCGGATTTGGCGCCCGCGCGTCTCCCGGTGTTCTTCACGGTTGGAGGCAGTGCAGCGGCCGGTTTGGGTGGCGCGAACGAGCTCACGACACGCTGGTTCGATGTGTCGCTGGGCGCTGGCGTCCCGCTGCTCGGCCATTTGGATGCGTCTGGCCTGGAGTTCCGAGCTCAGGTCTTGACCGAGTATTTCGATGCGCACGCGAGCGACGGCGGACGCTCCCAGACGATGAGCCGCTGGACCTTGGGGTTACAGGGCGCGTTCGGTGGACGGCTGCAAATCGTGCCGGATTTGCTGCTTGCGGCGGAGGTTCAAGCCGCGGGGCTGACCGGCGAAACGGAAGTCGCAGTCGGCAGCCAACTCGTGGGTAGCTCCGCCAGCTTTCGCTACCTCGCGAGCCTTGGCCTGCGCGTACGCCTGCGTTGAGCGAAGCCGCGCAGGGAGCTTCAGTGCGCGATGCAGCGGCCTCCGAGGCAGAACTCGCTCCCGCATTGAGCATCTTCGAAACACTCGACGCACACGTTCGAAGGTGAGCAGCGCCCGCTGAACGGCCCGTAGCCGTTGCAGTCTTCCTTGCTCGTGCACGCCACGCACACGCCGAGCTCCGAGCTGCACGTCATGTGCTGACCGTCGACCCCGCAAGTGTCCTTGCTACCACCGCAGGCCTTGGCGCAGCGCCAAGTGTTCGTGTTGCAGCGTTCGCCCGGACCACACTGGGATTCTTTTCGACATTCGACACAGCGCCTGAGTTCTTGATCGCAAGTGGTCGCGTTCGTGAAAACGCACTGACTGTTGTAGCGACAGGGCGTGCAGAACGGATCACCCAGCGAGCAAGATGCCGGTTCTTCATCCGGGCAGCCGCCTTCGCCAAGGCACGGAGTGACCCCCGAACCGCCTCCGGGGAAGGTCGTGAAGCGCCCGCCGAAGCCGCCGGCTTCTGCTTTGCCGCCGGTTCCGCCCCCGCCCTTGCCCGAAGCAGAGGAGCGCCCTGCGCTGCCGGCACCACCCGAATCGTGGCCTGCCCCGGCAGTCGAGCCTCGACCGGCGCCGTCAAGGGTGGCGTCGGGCAAGAGATCGAAGGTTTCTCGACCGCAGCCCGCCGCTACGCCTAGCGCGCAAACGGCCGCCGCGAGCACAACCGTGCGGCCGAAATGGGACGGCTGACGCCTCATCACACCTCAACATACCACCTATTTCTGGGATTTCAGCTGGTCCGCCTGCTCTTTCGAGGCTCAGGTACTATCTTCACCAAGGTGTCTAGCAGCCCGCGACTTCGTCCCGATCCAAGGCTACGTGTCGTTTCGTCGGCAGGTGCCAGCGGGGCGCTCGCTGGTAGCGGCGCCGCCAGTACGGCGCAGGCAGCGCAGCGCGCGCCCACGGACGAAGAGCTGATCGATGCCGTGCAGCGCGGTGATCATCAAGTTGCTTCGGTGATCTACGAGCACACGCTTTACCGCGTGTTTGGTCGGCGTGAGGTCGACCACGACGACCTCGTGCAGGCGGCCTTCGAACAAATCGTCGTGACGCTTTCACGACGCTCGTATGCGCGAGCGTGCAGTCTGCGCACCTGGGCCTCCAGCATCGCCAGTCACGTCGGCTTCAACGCGTTGCGTTCGCGCCGCCGCGAGCGCAGGGTCCTCGACCGAGAAGCGGGTATCGAGGCCGAGCCTGCGCGTGCCGGGGTGGATGTGGAGAGTGAAGCCTCCGCGCGCGCCGAACTCGAGCGGCTCAGGTTTCAACTCTCGGAAATGAAGTCGACCCACGCCGAGGCGGTCTTCTTGCATGACGTGCTCGGTCATGAACTCGCTGAGATCGCGCTGATGACGCAAGTGAGCGTTTCAGCCGCACAATCGCGCTTGGTGCGCGGTCGGCGCGAACTGTTTCGCCGTCTCGATCATGTGGCCCCGCGCCGGAAGTCGGAGGCATCGTGAGCGCAACTCGCATTCCGTCACAACCGGACGACATGTTGCGGCGATTGGGCAGCCAAGTGGTGCCCGTCGAGGATCCCGAGCGCGTCGAGCAACGCCGCGAGCAAGTGGTCGCGGCGCTCTCGCGTTCGATTCGGGCATCCGCCGATCGCAAACGGCGCGCGCTGCGGACGCGCGTAGTCTGGGCCCTCGGCATTGCGGCATCACTGGCCCTCGGCATCGGCGTTGCAGCTCACGTTCGACAGGGCGCGGTCGATGCCAGCGCGGCATTCTCTACGGTCGCTGAAGTGACGGGCGCGGTAGTGGTGACCGAAAACGGTGAGAGCCGCGTTTTGTCCAATGGCTCCGCATTCGCCTTGCGCACGCTCGGTGAAATCGAAACCGCGCCAGAAGCTCAAGCCGAAATTCGCTCGCAAAAGAGCGTCGTTCACCTGACTCCCGCCACGAAGCTGACGGTGCCGCGGACGACGGCTGTGGAAGAACGCTATCGGCTCGCGGTGGGTCGAGTGGAGGTCTCCGTCGACAAAGAGTCGCCCATCACCCGCAGCGTGGTGGTCGAAACCCCGAATGCAGAGGTCGTGGTTCACGGCACGGTGTTCGCGGTGGGCGTCTCTTCGCGCAACAAACGCACCGTGACCGAGGTCAGCGTTACGCGGGGCTCGGTGTGGGTGCTGCAACACGGCGTGCAGGTCGCAGTGCTCGGTGCGGGCCAGCATTGGTCTTCGGATGCCGAACCCGTGAGCGCCGCGTCGCCAACACCTGCGGTACCAGCGACGCCAACGGTCGGCGTCGAAGAAGCCACCGTGCATCAAGACAAGCCGGCGCGCGTCCAACCCCGGGCTACCGCGGCCGAAGCGAGAGCCAGCACATTGGCCGAACAGAGCCGCATGTTCCAAGACGCGATCGACGCGCGCAACCGCGGTGAAGATACGCGCGCGGCAGAGCTTTTTTCGCGCCTGCTCGCGCGCTATCCGAGCTACGAAGAAGCGGAAGTTCAGCTGTTTCGCGCGCAAAAGCGTCTGGGCCGGACGACCGCCGCGGCCGCCGAAGCCCGGCGCTACTTGGCGCTGCATCCGCAAGGGTTTGCTCGCGACGAAGCACGCGAGCTTGCGTTGAGCTCGCTACCCGCACAGCGACGCTGAAATTGCTGCCTGGGATCACGGGGCGCTGGTTACTCCCAAGTAGAACCGCTCACGCTTTGGGTCCCGCTTCTCGCTCGGACCCCCGAGGAGAACCCCCCATGAAAGTTCTAAGATACGGCCTCAGTTGTGCGCTCGCCGCGGGTTTCGCCTTGATCGCAGCCTGCGGTGGCTCGAGCGAGGGCACGGGCGACTCGGATGGCGCGGGTGGCGCAGGCTCACCCGGTCCGGGTAGTGCCGGCAGGTCGGCGGCGGGTGGCTCGGTCACGGCCGGCCCGGGAGCAACCGCTGGAACCGGTTCCACAAACAATCCCGCGTGCCCCGCCGCGGCCCCGGCGGACGCGACCGAATGCTCGCTCACCGGCGGCCAAACTAGCTGCTCCTACACTGGCAAGCGTTGCACCTGCGCGCGCGTGCGCGGCGGTGGCGGGAACATGCCGGGTGGCACTGCTGGTGGTTCGAGCACGGGCGCCGCTTCAGGTCGCGAGTGGGAATGCACCGCTACGCTGATTTGCCCGGCAACCAAGCCGACGGTCGGCGAGGCTTGCACTCCGGCTGCGGGCAACTGCAGCTATCAAGGCATGGGCAGCTGCAGCTGCAGCGAGCAAACCAGCAAGTGGGCGTGTCGCGGAGGCGGCTCTACCGGCGGCGGCGCGGGCGGAGCGTCCAGCGGTGTTGGCGGCGCGTTCAGCTTCGGTGGCGCGTTCAGTTTCGGTGGGGCGTTCAGCTTCGGCGGCGCGTTCACGGGCGGAGGTGGTCGCACCAGCAGCGCTGGCAGCACCAGTAGCGGCACGACCTGTCCG
>Ga0247784_1000239_pt1 | contig 16233 bp, 12 predicted proteins | sample UWRJL169409R5_FD_179909 | JGI IMG/M metagenome (GOLD analysis project Ga0247784, IMG submission 179909) | Plant litter microbial communities from Arlington Agricultural Research Station in Wisconsin, United States - UWRJ-L169-409R-5 | ecosystem: Environmental > Terrestrial > Plant litter >...
GCCGTCGGCTACGGCACGGATACGAAGGTGCGTGGCAAGTTCACGTGGGACAACCGACGCGTCAACGAAGACGGCCACAAGTTCAAGCTGGAACTCCTGGGCTCGTCCATCGTTACGGATCTCACCGCCCGCTATGCGATTCCGGTGATGGACATCGCGCTGGAAAAGCTTGAGTTCACAGGCACGCTGCGCGATGAAGAACTCGGCGACACCGAGAGTAGACGTGCCGAAGTCGGTGCGGGCCTCACGCAGGTGCTGGGACGGTGGCAACGCGTTCTGCAGGTTCGCCTCTCGAACGAAAGGACCACCGAAGCGGACGGCACCGCGAGCGAGAATTTCTACGTTCTACCGAGCGTGAGTTTTTCGACGCTGCCGAGTTACATCGTCGGCGGCCGCCGGCGGCCGTACTTTTTCTCCGCCGAGTTGCGAGGCTCGCCGGAAACGCTGGGTTCGGATGCGTCCTTCATTCAGCTGCGCCTGAAGGGCGAGCGCGTGTTCAACATGAGCGAACTGTGGCATCTGCATTTGCGAGGTGAAACCGGCATCAGCCGAATCGCTGCCACTTCAGATCTGCCGGCGTCGCAACGTTTCTTTGCCGGCGGCGAAGGCAGTATCCGCGGCTTCGCACTCAACGAGCTGCCGTTCAGGGAAGAAGACGAAACCGGCGGTGCTCGTAATCTCGCCACGGGCACAGTGGAAATCGTGCGCGACCTGCCACGTAACTTCGGCATCGCTGCGTTCTCCGATTTCGGCAATGCCTTCGACGATTTCAGCAAGCCCGACTTCGAATACTCCGCGGGCCTGGGCCTCCGATACAACATCGCAGTGGCGAGCTTCGGCGTCGACCTTGCGCAGGCACTGTCCGAGACAGGACGGTCGCCGAGAGTTCATCTCTACATCGCGACCCAGTTTTGATGCGCACACGGCTCATTCTGGTCCTGGTCGCGGTGCTGCTGCTCATCCCGGTGGTCGGTGTCGGCGTCTTGATCTACACCGAAACCGGCGTACAGATGATCGCCGGCCAGCTGTGGCGGCTGGAACGTTTCAACATCAAGATCGAAGGTCTGTCGGGCACGCTGTCAGGTCCACTGCGGATCGCCCGCTTCGAGTTGAATCATCCGCGCGTGCATGCGATCTCGAAGGACATCGTCATCGAGTTGCAGCTGCGTGGCTTGATCATACAAACATTGCAGACCGGCTACGTGCGGGTCGGGGAGTCGCAGATCGAGGTTCACCAGGTGACCATGCCGAAGAACAATCGGCCGCCGCGATTTATCCCGTCGTTCCTGCGCGTCGACGCTCGCAATGTCGAGCTCGCGAATGTCCGCTACGTACACATGAACGGCACCGTCGTGAACGCGAAGACCATTCGCGGTCGGGTGACTGTTACTTCCAATCGGCTGAGCGCGCGGGACTTTGCGGTCGATGCAGACTTGTTCGACGCGACTGGCGAGCTGCGTCTGCGGGCGGCGGCCACAGCGGACCTACCGATGGGAGTCGCGGGCGAAACTAGCGGCAAGGTGCATCTGCCTAACGACGTCGATGTCGATATGAAGGCGGCGGTCGATGGCACCCTCGACGAGTTGAAGATCAAGGCGGATGTGTTGCAGCCAAGTGTGATCGCGATCAATGCGTTGATGACGCGACCCGAGAACAGCTGGAAGGTCGCGGGCCGTGTAACATCCAAGCAGTTCCTCCTCGACCCATGGCTGGAGAAGCCGCCGCTGACCTTGCGTAATATCGCGCTCGACGTGGAAGTTGTTCCTGACGAAATTCGTGCTCGCGGCAATGTTGGTGTGCCGGAGCTTGATGAGCAAGATCTCATCATCGACGCGCGCGGCCGCTACGCCAATCGCACGTTGTTTCTTTCGGCCGCCGACATTCAGTTGCAGGACTCGCCAGGGACACTGCATACCAGCGGGCGGCTTCTCTTTGACGGTGGCTCGCCGACGATCGATCTGGAGGGCCGCTGGAAACAATTGCAGTGGCCGCTCCGAGGCAAGGCAGTCGTGGTCAGCGAGCAAGGCGATGGCACCTTGCGCGGCCCGCTTCCGTACGACTTCACGGTGACCGCCAATCTCTCCGGGCCGAATATTCCCTCCGGCGCCGGCTCCGCCACCGGCGTTCTGTCCAAAGAGGACGTGGTCGTCGCCAGCTACTCCGTGAATGCACTCGACGGATCGCTCACCGGCGACGGACAACTGCAGTTCGCCGAGCCCCGCGCATGGCGCGTCTCGACGCGGGCCGACAATGTAAATCCCGGGAAGTTGTTTAAAGACTTCAACGGTCGCCTGCGCCTGCAGGCAAAGGCGTCGGGCCAGGGCTTCGACAAGAAGGCGTCGTTCGCAGCCGATGTCGCTAACCTCAGCGGCACGCTACGCGGCGAATCGGTGCAGGGTCGCGGCTTCGTGCAACGGACTCACGACGGCTGGACCGTTCGCAACGCCCAACTCGGGCTCGCAGATGCGCGCCTGGCATTGAACGGCGTTTGGAAACAAACCATCGACGCGACCTGGTCGTTGCAAGCGCCGTCACTGAAACGACTGCTCCCGGACGCGAGTGGCAGCATCGAATCGAAAGGCCACGCGAACGGGCCTTTGCGGTCGTTGCACGTCACGGGCGATCTACGCGCCAACAAAGTTCGCTACCAACAGTGGCAGGCAAAGCAGCTCACGATCGATGCGGACATCGACGCCAGCGGCAAATCACCGTCACGTTTGGTTGCATCCGCTCGCGACCTGGGCGGCGGCGAACCGCTCATATCGACCATGCAAATCAACGGCGAAGGTACCGCGCTCGATCATAAGATCGATATGAATGTCACCGGTGCCGCCGCTTCGCCTCGCGACACGCCGCCTAGCGCCGAGATGCAGATCACCGGCCGCTACGATCAGAATGTCTGGAACGCGACCGTCACGACAACCAAGTTCGTTACCGGCCAACCGAACGAAGACATCAAGATTGCCGAACCGGCCAAGATCATGGCGTCGAAGACTCGCGCGCAACTCGACAACTTTTGCTTGCTCGCGGGCAAGGGTCGCGTTTGCGCCAGCGGCAAGTGGCAGGAGAAAGGCGCGTGGGAAGGCACGGTGTCGGGATACGAAATCCCCCTCGCATTGCTGCTACCACCCGCAGGCGAAGAAGCCGAGTACGACGGACGCATCGAAGGTCGCGTGCATGTGTTCGGCGCGCCGAATCAACCGTGGCAGGCGGATGCCGGTGCGCGAATCATCGACGCGTCGATTGTGTATCGTCCGAAAGGCGCCAAGCCTGAAACATTGAAGCTCGGCGACGGCGGTCTCGCCGCGACTGCCAAGCCTGAACGCGTCGAGTTCTCGTTCGGTATTCAAGCGTTCACCGATACGTTCTTGTTTGCGAGCGCGCAGATCGAGCGTAACGGCAGCAACGATCTCATGCATCTGCCCTTGAAAGGCAACATGCGTGCTCGCGCGGCCGATGCAAACATTCTGCCGCTGGTTTTCACCGAGGTGGATCACGCAGCGGGCGTGCTGACGGCAAATGCAAACATCGGCGGCACGCTCGCCGCGCCAGAGGTCAATGGGCGTGCGGAGCTGGCGAAAGGCGAGCTCGATTCCTATCGCGTGAACCTCGCCCTGCGCGATCTGAATCTGGTCGCCGATCTCGCCAACAACGGTTTGGATTTTCGTGGCAACGGTCGCGCCGGCGACGGCGAGCTGCAAGCGGACGGAAAGTTCAGCTGGCGCGAAGGCACGTCCAGCGGCAGTTGGCATTTGCGGGGCCAGAATCTTTTGGTCGCGGACTTACCGGAATATCGCGTCGTCGCATCGCCGGACCTGCGCTTCTCCTTCGACGGCAATCGAATGAATGTGAGCGGCGACGTCACGATTCCGAGCGCCCGCATTCAACCGAACCAATTGAGCGGCGCCGTGCGTGCATCCGACGACGCTCGCTATGTTCACGAATCGGAGGCGGAACGAGCGGGACGCCTGATCGTGCACAGCGAAGTGCGAGTAAACATCGGCGACGACGTGCGTGTGGATGCGTTCGGCCTGCAAGGTCGTCTGGCTGGCGGCGTCGGCACGACGGTTCACACCGGCGATATCGCCATCGGTCGCGGCGAGCTACGCGTCATCGACGGTCGCTACTCGGCCTATGGACAGAAGCTCGATATCAACAAAGGCCAGCTGTTGTTCGAAGCCTCGCCGCTCGATGATCCCGGCCTGGACATCGAAGCTCGCCGCAAGATCGAAAGTGTGACCGTAGGCTTGAACGTGCGCGGCACGCTGCAAGCACCTCGGCTGTCGTTCTTCTCCGATCCATCGATGCCGCAGACGCAGATCGTGACTTATCTGCTGACCGGCAAGCCGATCGATTCCGTTTCGGGCAACGATAGCGCTCAAATGACTTCCGCACGCGAAACGATGGCACTACAGGGCGGCGGCTTGCTCGCTTCGCAAATCGGTCGACGGTTGGGTCTTGAGGAAGTGGGCGTCGAGAGCTCGCTCGACACCGACGGCGGCGCGAACACGGAGTTGGTGCTCGGCAAGTTCCTGTCGCCGCGACTGTTCATCAGCTATGGCATCTCGCTGACGGAATCCATCAATACGCTGAAGTTGCGTTACACGATCAGCGACAAATGGATTTTCAAGACCGAGGCCGGCGAGAACCAGAGCGCCGACCTGGAATACACGATCGAGCGTTAGTAGAGCAACGCTCTGAGCGCAGCCACCAGCGACAACGGCTGGTCAAGCAATATGTGGTGATGCGACTCCGGAATCGCAATCGGCCCACGACAGTTCGGAATGTTACGAACAATCTCATGCGCCAGCTCGTGCGACACGACGGCGCTGTCGTCGCCGTACACATAGGCCATCGGCGTCCGGATGCTCGCGAGCATGCTCGATAGATTGCGTTGGACGCGCAGGCGCGAGCGAGTGTCGTCGAACTTCCAACTCCAACCGTCGTCGACGCGCTTGATCGAATGCTCGGCGACGTGGTTCACGATGTAACTCGGCGCTCGATTCTGCGCCGGCACCAAACGAAACCGCGCTCGTGCGGCTTCATAGGTCGGATAGATTTTCTTTCGCCGCAGCTCGGACGGCCGGATCTTCGGCTCGCCGTCGTTCAACTGCACGAACGAGTCGACGATGATGGCGCGCTCGACCCGCTCCGGGTGATGAGCACACATATGTAGTACGCGTCCGCCGCCGAAGCTGTGCCCTACGATGGACGGCCGACCGAAGTGCGCGTGTTCGACCACAGCAAGCAAATCGCGCGAGTAGTTCTCGTCGGTGTACTCGTCTCGCCCGCTACTGTCTCCCATGCCACTGAAGTCCATCGCGACGACTCGAAAACGCTCGATGAAGAACGGCGCGATGAAACTCCACCACCGCGCGTGGGCGCGGAATCCATGAGCGAACAGCAACCCTGGCTTGTGAGTCTCGTGCGCGTTCCAACTCAAGTAATGCAGGACGGCGCCATTCGCATCGACGTAGTTGGACTCGGACGGCGTCGCCACGGCGCGGGTGAACCACTCGGGCGGTAGAAACGAGTCGTCGATGGGGGATCCTTCGCTCACGCTCAATCGAACTCAGTGGGCAGCGACGGATTGAGGTAGTGCGCGTACACGCGACGGATCTGCTCCTCGGTGGTGCGGCCGGTGGAAAGTTCCGGCAACTCGGCGACGGGGAAAAACTTCACATCGGTCGTTTCGTAACTGGTGCGGAAATCGCCGCCGGTAATCTCGCAAATGAAGAACAGCTTCCAGACATGAAATAGAAACGCCGGGTGATTGTGCCTGTTGCGATCGAAGACGGTCGCGAGCTTGACGGCCCGCGCAGTGAAACCCGACTCCTGCTCGATTTCCTTTTCCACCGCGTGGCTCGGCGTGTCGTTCACGTCCGCCCAGCCGCCGGGCAACGTCCACTTGCCGTCGACGCGCTCCTTCACCATCAACACTTGATCGCCGCGAAACACCGCGCCTCGCACGTCCACCTTCGGTGTCGCATACCCGTCTTCCACCAGCCAGGCAGCGCGCAGCTGATCCGGCGTCAGGTTCGATTCCAGCGCCAGCAGTTCGCCGGCGATCTGCGCCATCTCGCGATAACGCTCGCGGTCGTATTCCTCATGGGTGAAATGCAGGCCGGTTTGCGACAACGCCAGCAGACGACGCGACAGATCGAGCAACGAAGACATGGACCGTCCGCTTATGACCGGGAGTGCTGAAGCTTCGCGCGCGGCGCGCATCCGTGCAACTTGAGAAACACTGACATGAACTCTTGCGCGCAACTGTATAGACCGGAGAGCATCCGAGTGCTCTATCATTCCCGCCCGCAGCATTGTTTCACTTCCATGAACGACTCCGCTCGCGCGACCTCGCTCGCGCCCGTCGCGCCTCGCCTCGATGGCCGGGGCCTGACCGCTTCGATCTCCGCATTTCTGATCTGGGGAATGCTGCCGCTGTACTTGAAGGTGTTGCACGTGGTGCCCGTCCTGCAGTTCACGGCGCATCGCCTGGCCTGGGGTTTCCTGTTCGGCTTCGGCTGGCTGCTCGCGCGGGGCGAAGGCCCGCAAATGTTCCAGGCCCTTCGCGATCCACCGACGCGTAACAAGCTGTGCATCACCGCCGCGTTGATCGCGATCAACTGGTGGATCTTCATGTGGGGCACGGCGAATCACCACGTCGTAGAAGTGAGCCTCGGCTACTTCATCGCCCCTCTATTAAATGTCGTGCTCGGCATTGTCGTGTTCCGCGAGCGGTTGAATCGTGCGCAGACCGTGGCGGTATTGATTGCAGCGGCCGGCGTCATCTATCTCACGTGGTCGGCGGGCCGGCCGCCTTGGCTGTCGCTCTGGCTGGCGCTCAGCTTTGGTTTGTACGGGCTGGTGCGCAAGATCGCCAAGGTCGAGGCTCTGCCCGGGTTCACCGGCGAGACGCTGCTGCTGTTTCCGGTCGCGGCAGTTTTCATCCTTTGGAGCGAGTTGAGCGGCCAGGGCGTGATGACGGAAATAGGCTGGGGATTGAACGCCATGCTGTTGCTCGGCGGGCCGATTACCGCAATTCCGCTGGTGTTGTTCGCTGTCGGTGCCCGGCGCATTCCGCTTTCGACGGTCGGCTTGCTCCAGTACATCGCGCCGACCATGCAGCTGCTGACGGCGGTATTCATATTTCATGAGTCCTTCACTCACGCCCGCATCGTCGGCTTCTCGATGATCTGGGCGGCCCTGGCTATTTATGGCCTCGACGGGCTCCTGGCTAGCCGGCGGCGGGAGCAAGCCGCCAGCTGAGCCTGCTCTCTCGGAATGCGGCCATTGACAGGGTTTGCATAATTATGCACCATGCGCGCCTTTTTATGCACAAGCGCGGACGGGCACTTTTCCCTCGTTGAGGGATGCACTCGACATGGCAGCAGAGATCCACCAATCCGTGGCACGCCGCGCGGCGATCCTCCGAATCATCGGAGAGAGCACCGTGCGCAACCAGGATGAGCTGGTGAAAGTCCTTCGCAAGGAAGGCTTCGAAGCTACTCAGTCGAGCGTGAGCCGAGACTTGCGTGAGTTGGGTGTGGCCAAGGCGGGGGATCGTTACATCCTCCCGTCGTCGCAGGACGTCTCTGCGGTTACCAACCCTTTTGCCGCCGTGGCGAGGTTCGTTACGGAGATCAAGACGGCGGGTTCGTCGCTGACTGTGGTGAAGACGACCACCGGGACGGCGCAGAGTGTGGCTGTCGCGATCGATAGCTCGGAGTGGCCGGAGATCGTTGGGACGATCTCGGGCGATGACACGATCTTTATTGCGACGGATGAGGCGAAGGATCAGAAGAGGTTGCGCGAGCGGCTTCGTGGGATTTTTGGAATTTGAGGTAACTGCTGCGTCTTGCCTTGGAGATAAGAAGTTTTCCAAGGGAGAGAAAGCCGAGGACTACCGACGCTGAGCTCGGCTTGCCGCCGCCGCTGTGTTGTGGGCATCACTGCCGCATCAGGCGCCGGCCGCTGAGGGGACTATGTCCATCCGGCAGCATGAAAAACAGGAGTTTTTCAATGCAGCGCTACAGGGATGTACGGAATACGGTCCATGCGTCTGCATGGACAAGGGCCGTGCGCGGTGCCGGAGGGACATAGTCCCCTCGGCGGCCGGCGCAGGCCACCGCCTTAACAGGCCGACTGCTTTTGCTTTGATCGAAAGTTTGTAACGAACGACCGAACTGAAACGCACGAACAAATGAGCACGACACTCCCCGCAGGCAACGAGCCGATCCTCCTAGCCTTTTCCGGTGGCCTCGATACCTCCTTCCTGGTGCCGTGGCTGTCGGAGAACTACAAGCGTCCGATCATCACCGTGACCGTCGACACCGGCGGCATCGATGCCGACGCAGCGAAAGTGCTCGACCAGCGCGCGAAAGCGTTGGGCGCGAAGGATCACATCCTGGTCGAAGCGAAGAAGGACTACTTCGAGCAGGTTATCAAGTACCTGATCATGGGCAACGTGAAGCGCGGCCAAATGTATCCGCTGTGCGTCGGCGCCGAGCGCGTGATGCAGGCGCAGACCATCGCTGAATACGCTCGCAAGCTCGGCACCAAAGTTGTGGCTCACGGCTGCACCGCCGCTGGCAACGACCAGGTTCGTTTCGAAGTCGCACTTCGCACGCTCGCGCCCGAACTCACCATCCTCGCACCGGTGCGCGATCAGGCGTTCAAGCGCCCCGATCAGCTGAAGTATCTGCAGGATCGCAATCTCACGATTCCTCCGTACGGCGCGGCCTACTCCGTGAACCGCGGTCTGTGGGGCGTGACAATCGGCGGTAAAGAAACATTGACCTCCGACGGCAGCATTCCCGATCACGCTTGGGTGCTGTCGAAAGATGCGTTCACGAATCCCCAACCGGCGGAGCTGCACACCATCGGCTTCGAGAAAGGCATTCCGAGCAGCCTCGACGGCGTGAAGCTCGACCCGGTGAGCGTGATCGAGAAGCTCGAAACGATCGGTGCGAAGTTCGGCGTCGGCCGCGGCATTCACCTGGGCGACACCATCATCGGCACCAAGGGTCGCGTCGCGTTCGAAGCGCCGGCGGCGGAAGTGCTGCTCAGCTCGCATCGCGAGCTGGAAAAGCTGGTGATGACCGGCCGTCAGCAGCGCATTAAAGAGATGTTGTCCGGCCCGTACGGTGACCTCGTGCACGAAGGCCAGCACCTCGACCCGGTGTGTCGCGACATGGAAGCGCTGTTCGTGAACTCGCAAGCGCGAGTCACCGGCGAAGTGAAAGTGCAGTACCGCCCGGGCAACGCGTTTGTCGCCGGCGTGACATCACCCTACTCCATCATGGCCGCCTCGAAGGGCGTCTACGGTGAGGCGGCCGGTGAATGGACCGCGGCGGACGCGCTGGGCTTTTCGAAAATGGTGGGCCTGCCGGGAATGTTTTGGACCCGCGCTGGTCATAGCGGACCTGCTGGGCAGGATGCCCGAACGCCGGGGGCGCAGGGAAGCGCAGGACCGGCCAAAGGTTGATTTTGTTTCCTGTTAACTCTTAGGTGAAGAACACACTGCCATGAAAACCGTTGTCGTCGATAAGATCGCGTCCATCACCCAGGCCCTGGAGCTGGGACATGAGCTGCGCGTCGCCACCACCGACATTCCCTGCGAGGAAGGCGTCGTGCTGGTGGTCGAAATCCTCAACAACAAGTCGACCTACAACACCCTGGAGTTGACCAGCGGCCGCATGGCCAAGGTCGCGAAGGGTGACGTCATCGTCGGCGCGCTCGGCCATCGCCAGGCGCTGTTCGGCTATTCCGGTCACCTGCCCGAGTCGGTGAAGGAAGGCGACATCATTCAGGTGTTGAATATCGGCGGCGTGCTCGGCATCTGCGATTCCGTGAATCCCGAGAAGGGCCGGCCGTTCGACTGCAAGGTGCTCGGCGTCGTGCTGCAGTTCCCGTATCTCGGCGAGCGCATCGGCGTGCCGGCACGCGTGGGCTATCGACGTCTCGATTACAACGTCGCGGTGAACACTCGCAACGTGCCCGTCGTCGCACTCGCTGGCACGTGTATGGAAGCCGGCAAAACCGCAGCTGCCTGCGCCATCGTCGCTCGCATGCGCCATCGCGGTCTGAACGTGCACGCGTTCAAGGCGACTGGCGTGTCTTTGCGTCGTGACATTCTCGCGATGGAAGATGCTGGCGCGCGCAGGAGCATGATCTTCACCGATCTCGGCGTCGTCACGACCACAGCAAAGACGGGGCCGGCGATCACGCGCGCGCTGTTGACTGAGATGTCACAAGGCGAGCCGGATGTGATCGTGTTCGAGCTCGGCGACGGCATTCTCGGCGCGTACGGCGTCGAGGCGATTCTGTCGTCGCAGGACATTCGCACCGCGCTCACGTCGGTCGTTCTGTCCGCGAACGATCCGGTCGCTGCATGGGGCGGCGTGAAGCTGCTGCGCGAACAGTTCGGCATCGAGCCAACGGTTGTGACCGGCCCGGCTACGGACAACGCGGTCGGCGTGAACATCATTCGTGACAAGTTCGGCGTGGCCGCGTTCAACGCGATCACCGACGGCGCGGCGCTGGGCGATTGCGTGATCGAAGCGCTGAAGCTGAAGCCGAGAGTGAAGACGGAATCAGTGGAATGAGCGACGTGAAGATCCCTGTCATCGTGCTCGGTGGCACCGGCTATGTGGCCGGCGAGCTGCTGCGCCTGATTGCCGCGCATCCGAAGCTGGAGCTGAAAGCCGTGCTTTCGGACAGCCAGCCGGGCGAATCGGTGGCGAAGTCGTTCGCGCATCTCGCACCGATTTATCCCGAGCTGACGTTCTCCAGTCTCGAAGCGGTCACCGAGTTGGTCGGCGCGTTGCCGCAGTCCGCGATTTTGTCGGCAGCTCCGCATGGTGTCGCCGCCAAGCTGATCGATGGCCTGCTCGCAGCCGCCGAAGCAAAAGGCACGAAGCCGCGTGTCATCGACATCTCGGCCGATTATCGCTACAGCACGCCGAGTGCGTATGAAGCGGTGTACAAACATGCGCACGGCGCTCCGAATCGCATCTCGCAGTTCAGCTGCGCGGTGCCGGAACATTTGAGCGCGTTGAAGACGCCGCACGTCGCGCATCCCGGTTGTTTCGCGACGGCCGTGTTGTTGTCGAGTGTGCCGGTTCTGTCGCTCGGCCTCGTGGAGCCGAGTTTGTTTGCCGCCGGCATCACCGGCAGCACCGGTTCGGGGCGCACGCCCGCAGCGGGCACTCATCACCCGCAGCGGCACAGCGATCTGTACGCGTACAATCCGCTGTCGCATCGGCACACGCCGGAGATCACCGCGCTGGCGCAGACCGCGTCGAACGTGGCCGCGCAGTTCAATTTCGTTCCGCACTCCGGGCCGTTTGCTCGTGGCATTCACGTTACGGTGCAGGCGAAAGCCGCCAAGCCGATCAAGACGCCGGAATTGCTTGAAGCACTGCGCGGTTTTTATAGCGGTCGCCCGTTCGTACGTGTCGTCGCCGAGATGCCGCATGTAAAAGACGTCGCCGCCAGCAATTACGCTTTTATCAGCGGTGCCGCCAACGGCGACACCGTCGCGGTGATGTGCGCGATCGACAATCTGGTCAAGGGCGCAGCCGGAGGCGCGATGCAGTGGCTGAATCGCGTTTTCGGATTCGACGAGACGACCGGCCTGACGGCTCCGGCCGCGGGTTGGACGTGAGACAAGAGAGAAATTGATGACTAATGCAGGATCGAATGCGCCGGCGGATCACCTGGCGCCCGTATACGCTCAGTTCCCGTTGCAGATCACCGATGCCCGCGGCGTGTTCTTGCACAAACCGGACGGCAGCAAGGTGCTCGACCTTTACGGCGGTCACGCTGTAGCGGCACTGGGTTATGGACATCCACGCTGGGTCGAAGCGCTGACCGAGCAGGCGAAGTCGCTTTGTTTCCAGAGCAATGCCGTCGCGCTCGAAATCCGTCGTCGCGCGGCTACGCGACTGGCGGAGTTTTGCGGTCTTGGTCTCGACACCGTGTTCTTCGTCAACTCTGGCGCGGAAGCGAACGAGAATGCGCTGAAGATCGCCTGCAAGATGACCGGCGGCACGCAGATCATCGCGGTCGAAGGCAGCTTTCACGGCCGCACGGCCGCTGCCGGCGCTGTGACCTGGGGTGCGGACAAGAAATGGTATGGCTTTCCGCAGAAGCCGTTCGATGTCAGGTTCATCAAGCCCGGCAACATCAATGAGCTCAGCACCATCATCAACGATCAAACGGCGGCTGTGATCGTCGAGCCGATTCAAGGTGTCGGCGGTGCTGTCGACATGCCGAAGGAATTCCTGCAGGCGCTGCGCTTCCGCTGCAGCGAGAACGGCTCGCTGCTGATTTTCGACGAAGTCCAGTGCGGCTTCGGACGCACCGGCCACCCGTTCGCGGCCAACATGTATGAAGTGACGCCGGACATTCTCACCACCGCGAAAGCGTTGGGCGGCGGTTTCCCCGTGTCCGCGATGCTGGTGTCCGACATGATCGCGCCGTATCTGAAGATGGACTCGCTCGGCACCACGTTCGGCGGCGGCCCGATGGCGTGCGCGCTCGTCGAAGCGACGATCGACATCATCGAGTCCGAAGGCTTGTTACAAAACGTCCAGCAGCGCTCGGCGGAAATTCGCGAGAAGTGCATGGTCGGTCCGGTGGTCGGCTCGCAGGGCGCGGGTTTGCTGTTGGGACTGCGCACGTCGCGCCCGGCGAAGGACGTGCAGGCCGAGCTGCTCAAGTTGAACATTCTCACGGGCACTAGCGCGGACCCCAACGTGCTGCGCATCCTGGCGCCGTTCGTCCTGGAAAGTCAGCACGTCGACCTGCTGCGGCAGGCGCTCGCGAGCCTGCCGAAATGAGTCGCCCCTCATAGAGCAATAAATATGAATCGTTTTCTCGACCTGGCCGATTTCCCGCGCGAGCAAGTCAAGGATTTGCTGGGCCTGGCTGCCCGTTTGCAACAGATACCGCAGCCGCAGGCACTGGCCGGCAAAGTACTCGGCCTGTTGTTCTTGAATCCTTCGCTGCGCACGTTGGCGTCCTTCCAGAGCGCGATGATGCGCCTGGGCGGCACGGCTGTGGTCATCACTCCGGGCCAAGGCACCTGGCAGATGGAGACGCGCGCGGGCGCGATCATGAACGGCGCCGCTGCCGAACATGTTCGCGAAGCGGTGCCGGTGCTTGCGTCCTACTGCGACGCCATCGGCATTCGCATGTTTGCCGAGGGTCGCAATCTCGCGGCGGATCTGGCCGAAACAGGGTTCCGCATGATGGCGGACCTGTGCGACAAGCCGCTGGTGAATATGGAATCGGCGATGAATCATCCGTGTCAGGCGCTCGCCGACTGGCACACGATGGATGAGTTGCGCGTTCCGGAGCGTGGCAAGTTCGTGCTCAGTTGGGCGAATCACCCGCGCGCTCTGCCGTTGGCCGTGCCGTCGTCGACGGTGCAGATGGCGGCGATGCGAGGCATGGATGTGGTCGTGCTGCGACCGGAAGGCTTCGCGTTGCCGGAACCAATCATGGAGAAGGCGCGTCAAGCAGCCAAGGCCGCGGGCGGCTCGGTGCGCGAAACCACCGAACGCAGCGAAGCGCTCGACGGTGCCCACGTGATCTATGCCAAGGAGTGGGGCTCGCCGGCGCACTACGGCGACGACGAAGCCGACAAGCGCCTGCGCGAATATCTGAGCGAGTGGTGCGTGAAGGAAAGCTGGTTCCGCGGCGCCGATCCGGGTTGTCACTTCATGCATTGTTTGCCGGTGCGGCGTAATGTCGCGGTTGCCGATGAGGTGCTCGACGGCCCACGCAGCGTCGTGGTGCGCGAAGCCTTCAATCGCATGGTCGTGCAGATGGCGGTGCTCTATCGCCTGCTGCGGGGATAGCAAGCACCGTCGCTTGCTGTACAGAGTTCTGACTAGTCACTAGTCAGTAGTCATTAGTCACTTCTGAGGATTTAACCGTGCTCCGTTCCGACCCTTCCGTTGCCATTCGCGCGCTGCGTAGCGCCGCTCCGTACATTCGCATGTACAAAGGCAAAGTGTTCGTCATCAAGGCGAGCGGCGGCGTGTTCGGCGATATCGAGTCCACCCGCACGCTGATCGAGCAGGTCGCAATCCTGCACCAGGTCGGCATTCGTGTCGTGCTCGTGCACGGCGGCGGCCCGCAGCTGTCGCAGATCCAGGAAACATTGGGAATCACGCCGCGCATAGTCGCAGGCCGTCGCGTCACCGACGAGAAGTCGATGGAAGTGACGAGCATGGTGCTCAACGGCCTGGTGAACACACAGATTCTCGGTATCTGCCGCGAGCTGGACATCGCTGCTGTCGGCGTGAGTGGTGTCGATGCCGGCCTGGTCCGTGCTCACAAGCGCCCGCCGGTGCAGGTCGAAGGCCAGACCGTCGACTACGGTTTCGTCGGCGACATCGATCTCATCGATGCGAAGGTTCTCCAGCAGTTGCTCGACGACGGCTTGATGCCGGTCGTGAGCCCGGTGTCTGCGGACGACAAAGGCACGTTGCTCAACATCAACGCTGATACGGTTGCAGCCGGCATCGGCGCGGCGCTCAAGGCCGAGAAGCTCATGCTGTGCACAGGCGCGCCTGGCATTCTTGAGTCGCTGGAAGATCCGCGCTCCATCATTTCTTATACGGACCTCGCGGGTCTCAAGAAGCTGAAGGATCAGGGCAGCTTGAAGGACGGCATGTTGCCCAAGGCCAAGGCCATCGAAGATGCGATTCGCGGCGGCGTGCGTCGCGTGCACGTGATTTCGTACAAGTCGATCGACAGCATCCTTGCCGAAGTGTTTACCAACGAAGGCACGGGCACGCTGGTCGTCGAAAACATCAGCGCACTGAGCCCAGCGGAACAGCACGCCTAATTTATGAGCCGTCTCTGGGACAAAGGCGCGCCGCTCGACGAGCGCGTGCTTCGTTACACCGCTGGCGAAGATCACGCGCTCGACAATCGTTTGGTCGAGTACGACGCTCGCGCTTCGATTGCGCATGCGGAGATGCTCAACGCGCAAGGTTTGCTGTCGTCGGCTGATCTCGATGCGATTCGTCGCGGGTTGACGGAGATTGCCGCCGAGCACGCTGCGGGCAAATGGCGCGTGCTGCTTGAGCATGAAGATGGCCAGACGGCGCTTGAGAATCTGCTGACTGAGCGAATCGGTGAAGCTGGTAAGCGCGTGCACTTGGGTCGTTCGCGCAATGACCAGGTGCTGACAGCGCTGCGTTTGTATCTGCGCGATGCGGTTGATGGCTTAGTCGATGGTGTGAAAGCCGCTGCCCAATCCCTCGACGAACTCGCTGCGCGCGACGGTGACGTTGCGCTGCCTGGCTACACTCACATGCAACAAGCGATGCCGAGCTCGGTCACGCTTTGGGCCGGCGGATTCGCTGCCGAGCTGCGCGACGATGCAGAAGGCTTGGCGCAGGTACACCGTCGCTTGGCGAAGAGCCCGCTGGGTTCCGCTGCCGGCTACGGCTCGCCGAATCTACCAATCGATCGTGAAGCGACCCGCAAACGCTTGGCCTTCGATTCGGTGCAAACGCCTGTCACTGCCGTGCAGTTGTCACGCGGCAAGGCCGAAGCCCAGCTGTTGTTCGAAATTTCGCTGGTGATGCAAGACATCGCTCGCCTGGCGTCGGACCTCTTGCTGTTCTATACGCAGGAATTTTCGTTCGTCGCTTTGCCTGATGCGTTCACAACTGGCTCGTCGATCATGCCTCAGAAGCGGAACCCCGATGTGTTCGAGTTGATCCGCGGTCGGAGTGCAACGGCGCAGGCTTGTTTGCTCGAAGTGATGGGCATTGTCGCGAAGCTTCCTTCCGGCTATCAACGCGACCTGCAGCTGATCAAGGTTCCTTTATTTCGTGGCATCGACGTGTGCCTCGACACGCTCGGCATCCTGCCCTCCGCGCTCGCCGGTGTGAGCTTCAGGAGAGATCGGATCAAGCTTGATCCGTCGATTCATGCGGCGGCGGAGGCGAATGAGTTGGTCGTTAAGGAAGGGATTTCGTTCCGTGAGGCTTATCGGCGGATTGGCGAGAAGCTCAGGAAGAAAGAAGGTTAGGCAGGGAAGAAGGAAGTAGCGGCTCCGAAGTTTTTCGCTGCCGCGTGCGTATCGCAGCCATGCTGGGTCCGCAGCCAGCGTCGCGACCAGTCGCGCTGCGAATGTTTGGGTACGCATGCCGCTGACATTTCAAGCGCAACCCTCCTGCTACACTTGAAACCATGAGCATCTGG
>Ga0247784_1000242_pt1 | contig 16128 bp, 12 predicted proteins | sample UWRJL169409R5_FD_179909 | JGI IMG/M metagenome (GOLD analysis project Ga0247784, IMG submission 179909) | Plant litter microbial communities from Arlington Agricultural Research Station in Wisconsin, United States - UWRJ-L169-409R-5 | ecosystem: Environmental > Terrestrial > Plant litter >...
CACCGGACGCACCTCGGCCACCGGGTAGGACCGGCTTGAACTAGCGCACGGGAACCGGTGCCGCGGGCGCAGGAACGGCGGCCTTCTTCGGTGCTGTCGCCGGCGCCTTTGCCGGACCGGTCGGCAACTTCATCACCGCGGCCTGCGCCGGCAGATACTTGACGACGATAGCCGGATCGATCTGTGCCAGCGATGTATCCGGCAGCCGGGTCCAGACTTCATCCCTGCCCAATAGCGAAAAACCGAGATAGCCGCGCATCGTCAACGTCTGCCCGTCGGGACTGAGCGTCATCTTGGCCTTGTAGATCTTGCCGTCGCGTGGATCGAGCACGTTGCCGTTCTCGTATTTCAGGCCGTCGCGCTTCATGTCGCGGATAAAGGACATGCCGAGCCACGGCGCATCCTTGCGATCGTCGACGCATTTCGCGCAGGTCGGAACAGGCGGATCGCCGGCCTCGAGAAACAATTTGGCGAACACGCCTTCGAAGACGCCGGCATGATCGACCACCAGGAACCAGCCGACCGGCTTGCCCTTCTCGACCTTCTCCCACAGCCCCGCTGCGGAAGGTTCCACAGGCTGCGCGGCAAGGTCACCGGCAAACGCGATCCCGATCACGATGGCGAGTATCAGTTGAAATCCGGCCAGCTTGCGCATCGTCATCACCTGAATAATTATCATAAACCAATGGGCGCAGACTACGGCCATTTCGCGGACGGGGCCAGTGACGATCGACCGCGCGGCCGGGCGGGCCCGCTGTCACGTTCTGGAACTTCAGTTGACCCCGAGCTTCTTCTGCAGGCTCGAGGACGAGGTGGTGTACTGGAACACCAGCCGTTTGTCCGGATAGACGTAGCGGTGCGCCTTCTGCGCCATCAGCGCGCCTTCGTGGAATCCGGACAGGATCAACTTGAGCTTGCCGGGATAGGTATTGATGTCGCCGATCGCGAAGACGCCGGGAATGTTGGTCTCGAACGCCGCGGTGTCGACCGGCACCAGGTTGTTCTCCAGCGCGACACCCCAGTTCGCCACCGGGCCGAGCTTCATGGTGAGCCCGAAGAACGGCAGCATCGTATCGCACTCGACCTTCGAGATCGCGTTGTCGTTGCCTTTCATGATCGCGCCTGAGAGCTTGCCGCCCTCGCCTTCCAGCGACGTGACCTGGCCGATCTTCAGGTCCATCTTTCCGGCAGCCACCAGCGCCCGCATCTGATCGACGCTGTGCGGTGCTGCCCGGAAATCGTCGCGACGGTGCAGCAGCGTCACGCGCCTGGCGATCGGATGCAGATTGAGCGTCCAGTCGAGCGCGGAATCGCCGCCGCCGACGATCACGATGTTCTTGTCGCGAAACTGCTCCATCTTGCGCACGGCATAGAACACCGAGGTGCCTTCATAGGCCTCGATGCCCGGCACCGGCGGCCGCTTCGGCTGGAACGATCCGCCGCCCGCCGATATCACCACCACCTTGCACTCGAACACCTGGCCGGCATCGGTCGTGACGCGAAAACCGGGATCGCCGATCTTCTCGATCGTCTCCACCATCTCGTTGAGATGGAAGGTCGGGTTGAACGGCTTGATCTGTTCGAGCAGCGCTTCGGTGAGGCCCTGGCCGGTGACAAGCGGAATACCGGGAATGTCGTAGATCGGCTTTTCCGGATAGAGCTCCGCACACTGGCCACCGAGCTTGTCGAGGATGTCGACCAGATGTGCCTTCATGTCCAGAAGACCCAGTTCGAACACCGCAAACAGGCCGCACGGACCCGCGCCAATAATCAGCACATCGGTTTTGATCGCTTCGCTCATGTCAGCTTCTTCTCGGTTGAACCTGGCGGGAAGGCCGCATCTGTCTAGCCAACAAGGCGGCATCAGGAAAGCCATAATATGGCGTTCGGAACCGCTGCAACCCCTTGCCGTCATTCGACAAGTGGGCTGTAAAGGAACGAGATTTTCGGAGATGCCCCGTGAACGTCCCCTTGCGTCCCGACGCGACCCCGCGTCTGGAAGATTTTCCCTATCGCCTGTCGGACAATGTGCGGTTTGCCGACCTCGATCCCAACCAGCACGTCAACAACGCGGTCTACGCCACCTATTTCGAAACCGGCCGCGTCACGCTGATGAAAGACCGCAGCTTCGGGCTGATGCCGGACGGCGTCACCTGGATCATGGTCCGGCTCGACATGCATTTCCGCGCTGAGTTGCGCTGGCCCGGTACGATCGAAATGGGACTTGGCGTCGTCAAGTTCGGCCGGACTTCCGTCACCTTCGATCAGGTCGTGTTCTCCGAAGGCAGATGCGTCGCTTCCGCGCAATCGGTATCGGTGCTGCTCGACGAAGCGACGCGCAAGCCGACGCCATTGACGCCGGACATTCTGGCGAATTTTCAGCGCTGGATTCTGCGCGGAACCAACCCGGCATGATACGCGCGCGATGCTGGCGACGTTGTTCGTCGGCCTCGCTTCGATGCAGGCCGCACGCCCGCGCTGACTTGAAGCGATGCTGTTACGTCCCTCTGGCGCGCGCCGGTGAGCATCTCGCCGAGACCGCCAACGCCGGATCGCGCTGAATGCCGTCGAGCCCTCAGGCCTGCCGTTCCGGCGTCGACACCACGAGGCCGTCGAGATCGTCGCTTACCTTGATCTGGCACGACAGGCGCGAGTTCGGCCGCACGTCGAAGCCGAAATCAAGCATGTCCTCTTCCATCGGGGTCGGCGCGCCGACCTTCTCGCGCCAGGCTTCGTCGACATAGACGTGGCAGGTCGCGCAGGCGCAGGCGCCGCCGCATTCGGCCTCGATGCCGGGAATGGCGTTGCGAATCGCGGCTTCCATCACGGTCGCGCCGTTCTCGACATCAATGGTTCGTTTTTCGCCGGTATGGTCGACAAAGTGGATTTTGGCCATGATCGCTCGTGCTGCCGGAATAGGTAAGGAACGTCCCCGGCAGTCGTATAACGGGTCGATCCGCGCAGCGCCAGCGGTCGGGACGAAAACCTGAGGCGCCATTTTACGGGGATTTCGCCGCCAGGGCCGCGGTCCGCTCAGGAACGGCGCAGAACCGCTGCGATCGCCGCCCGCGCCTCCGCAACGGCCTCGCCGAGATCGGCGCACGCAGCGGACGTATCGAAGTCTCTGGCGATGGCCGCCTCCAGCCGGGCGGCGGCATCGGCAACGGAAAACGCACCGATCGCGCGGGCCGATCCCTTGAGCGTATGTGCCAGCGCACTGGCGTCGGCAGGCATGGCAGCGAGCGTCTGCACGAGCCTGGCTGATTGAGCCGAGAACATCGTCAGCACCTCCTGCTCGATCGCGGCATCCCCGAGTGTCATGCGTTGGAGGTGCTCGAAATCGATCGGCCCGTCACCGGGAGCCAGCGGTGGCGATGGCATCCATTCTATCCGTTCAAGGTGAAGCGACATGGCTCAGGTCCGGATTATCCACACCCACTGATTCTTGCCGGAGGGCTCGTCGCCAGCCAATCACGACAGCAGTTAACGGAACGTTCTCAGCATCCGCCCCAAGTTAGCCTTGTTTTAACCGACAAACCGCCCTTATCCACCGCCCAGTTCCAGAAATTTGTGTATCTCTAAGGTCTTAATGAACAAAGCTGTTAACGATGATTAACAATGTCTTAATCGCGGCCATTTCATTCGTATCGCTCAACCCATAGGATGTTTGCGGACGGACAGGCTGCCGGCGGGCGCGCCTGGGGGGTCCGCGGGGGTTATGGATCCGGCTTCGAGCTTGCGGAGACTTTTTTGCAAGAACGGCTGGGTGCGTAAAAGTTAGAGGGCGGCACATGGCGAACAATCCCAAAAAGGTCAAAGATCCCACTGAAGTTGCGCTTTCCGCCATTCAGGAAGCGCTCAACATCAGCGATACGACCGTTGACACCAGCCGCAATTCCTCGCTCGGCAATGAACTCGCTCCTCCAACCGGTCCGTCGGCTCCGCCGCCCTATTCCGACATGTCTTTTGACACGCACGGAAACAGCGAGCGGCCGGTGTTCGATCCGATCGATGACTCGCGCAGCCCCCGTCGCGCCGCAAACGACGATCGCGAAACCATCGGACAGATTCTGCAGGCGATCCAGAAGGGCAGCCCTGCCCGCAGCGTCTACACGCTGGCTTCCGTGTTTGGCGGCGTCTGGGTGATCGGTTGCGGCCTGCTGACCGTCAGCTTCCTGCCCGCGTTGCAGGCGGCGATCGGACAGAGCGGCGGAGTGCTGGTGCTCGCCGGCCTGGCCGCGTTGTTCTTCGCGCCGGTGCTGTTGTTCTATTTCCTCGCCAGCCTCGCCTGGCGCGGCCAGGAAATGCGGATGATCGCGCAGTCGATGGCGCAGGTCGCGATCCGTTTCTCCGAGCCCGAAGGCGCCGCCGCCGATTCGATGGTGACTGTAGGGCAAGCGATTCGCCGCGAGGTCGCCGCGATGGGCGACGGCGTCGAGCGCGCGATCGCGCGCGCCGGCGAACTGGAAACGCTGGTCGCCAATGAAGTCGCGGCACTCGAGCGCGCCTACAGCGACAATGAGGTGCGGATTCGCGCGCTGCTGCAGGATATCGCCCATCAGCGCGACAACCTGGTCGGCCAGGCCGAGCAGGTCCGCAGCGCCATTTCCGGCGTACAGATCGACCTGCGCCATGACATCGCGCTGATTTCGGACGCCATCGCCTCGCGCGTCGACGAGGTCGCCAAAAGCATCACCGGCGCTCTGGAAGAGCGCGGCCAGCACATCACGAGCGCGCTGAGCCATGCCGGCGACAACATGATCCTCGCGCTCGGCGAGCGCGGCGGCGACTTGCTCGACCGCCTGGAAGAAGCCAGCGCCGAGACCACGCGCGCGGTGCTCGACGCCTCCGAGCGGCTGACCACCAGCCTCAATTTCAAGACCGGCCACGTCCACGACGAGTTCGTCGATCTCGCCGACCGCGTCCACGAGATGCTGAACGAGCGCATCGACCGCATCACCGGCGAATTCGAGCAGCGCTCCTCGACCATCGTCGACGGCATCTCCGACCGCACCGAACAGGTCCACGATTCCCTGAAGAATTCCTCCGACTCGCTGCTGCTCGAACTCGAACTGCGCTCGGGCGATCTCGTCAGCAAGATCGACGAAGCCGGCAACCGCCTTGCGGGCCGCATCCTCACCTCCGGCGACAAGGCCAGTGACGCGCTCGACGTGACCGTGAACACGCTGGTCGCCAAGGTGATCGGCCAGACCGAGAATGCGCACGACAGCCTCGCGCTGCAGATGAACGCCTACGACGAACTGGTGAAGAACCAGGGCTCGGAACTCGCCGAAAGGTTCGCCCGCGACAGCGGCACGCTCGGCGCGCTGATCACGCGCCATATCTCCGAATTCGATCGCACGGTCAAAACCTTCGGCGGCGAGATCGTCGAACGCATGGGCGCGCGCACCCAGGAGATCGGCGACAGCCTGAGGAATTACGTCGACACGTTCGACACCCGCATGGTCTCCAACAGCGGCGAGATCACCGCTGCGCTTGATCAGCGCCTGCTGCAGTTCGAAACCACGCTCGGCACCCGCGTCAGCAGCCTCGACACTTCGCTCGACAACAAGATCAGGTCGTTCGACGAGACGATCGACGGCCGGCTGAAAGCGCTGGAAACCACCTTCGATACGCGCGCCAGATCCGTCACCGAGACCATCGACAACCGCCTCGGCACGCTGACAGGCTCGCTGACCGACGGCGCCGCGCAGGCGATCCAGTCGATCGACCAGCGGCTCACCCTCCTCACCTCCTCGCTGACCGAGGGCACCGCGCAGGCGATTGCAGCGGTCGACCATCGCATCGCCAACGTCACCGAAACCATCGACAGCCGCAGCGCCTATCTGACCGACACCATCCAGACCCGGTTCCTGGAAATTCACGAGGGCATTGAAACGCGGGTCGGCAATATCGCAAGTGGCGTCGAAACCCGCGTCGGCGTCATCGCCAGCGGCGTCGAGAGCCGGGTCGGCGCCATCGCCGGCGACATCGACACCCGCGTTGCGCAGTTCGAGGACCTGCTCGGCTCGCGCATCGAGGCCGTGGCCGGCCGGATCGAAAGCAGCGGCCGCCAGGCCAGCGAAGACCTGATGTCGCGCGCCGAGATGCTGTCGTCCGGCATCAAGTCGCATGTCGAGGACGCCGAGCGTTCGCTGACCAACCTCGTCGTCAACACCGCGGAGACCATCCAGACCGGCGCACGCACCGCGCAGCAGGCGCTGCTCACGGTTTCCTCCGATGTCGGCGCGCAACTCAAGCAGACCTCGGCCGAGGTCGAAGCCGCCCTCACCGCCGTCGGCACTGGCGCCGCCGCTTCGATCCTCACCACCGCGCAGGAGGCGCAGACCACGCTGGTGTCAGCGTCTTCAGATGCGGCCGTGCAGATCAAATCTCTCGCCGCCGACGTCGAGCGCACGCTCTCGGCCGCCGGAGACGCCACCGCCGCGTCGGTTCTCGCCGGCGCACGCGAGGCACAGACCACGCTGGTGACCGCCTCCGCCGATGCCGCCAACCACGTCAAGTCGCTCGCGGCCGACGTCGAGCGCTCGCTGTCGATCGCAGGAACTTCGACCGCCGAAGCCGTCACCGCGGGCGCCCGCGAAGCGCAGAGCACGCTGGTCGCCGCCTCGACCGAGGCCGCGACCCAGGTCAAGTCGCTCGCCGCCGACATGCAACGCTCGCTCTCGCTCGCCGGAACGGCGACCGCCGAAGCGATCACGGCAGGCGCCCGGGAGGCCCAGAGCACCCTGATGAACGCGTCCGCCGACGCATCGGGCCAGGTCAAGTCGCTCGCTGCCGACGTCGAGCGTTCGCTCTCGATGGCCGGCAATGCCTCAGCCGAGTCGATCATGACCGGCGCGCGCGAAGCGCAGAACACGCTGATCACGGCGTCGACCGAGGCCGCCGACCACGTCAAGTCGCTGGCGGTCGATGTCGAACGCACCCTGACCGCGGTCGGCGCCGGAACCGCCGCCTCCATCCTCGGCACCGCGCGCGAGGCGCAGAGCTCGCTTTCCGCAACCTCCGCCGACGCGGCGAATCAGATCAAGGCCATCGCCGCCGAGATGGAGCGTTCGCTCGGCGTCGTCGCCGCCGGCACGACCGAGACCATCCAGACCACCGCGCAGAACGCGCAGAGCGCCCTGATCGCGGCCACCAACGAGGTCAGCACCAAGGTCAAGTCGACTTCGGCCGATATCGAGCGCTCGGTGCTCGCCGCGAGCAGCAATTTCGGCTCGACGATGACCGGCAAGACCGACGAAATCGTCACCTATGTTCAGCAGCAGACCGACCGTCTGGCGCAGATCGTCGACAGCCGCCGCGGGTCGCTGGTCGAGGCCCTCAGCACCAGGACCACGCAACTTACCACCGACATCGACCGCGTCACCGGCGACGCCTTGAAATCGATCGAGACCCGCGGTCAGGCTTTCTCGCAATCGATGGCCACCCACGGCTCGGAAGTCGCGCGCACGATCACGACCGCGGGCGACCTCGCCACCGGCGCTGTGGCCAAGTCGCTGAAGGACCTCGAGCAGGCGTCGCGTTCGGCCATCGATCAGTCGCGTCAGGTCTCGATCGCCGCCGTCACCGAAATGCAGGAGACCAGCAAGATCCTGCGCACCGATACGGTGGCGCTGTTCGAGCGGCTGCGTGAAGGCAACATCCTGCTGCAGGAAGTGCTGACCGGCGCCCACGACAATCTCAACTCGCTGGAGCGCGCGCTGGTGACCCGTGTGGCCGACTTCGTGTCCGCCATGAACGACGTCACGGCCCGCAACGGGGTCGCCACGCAGACGCTTGAAGACCAGCTTACCGTCTTCAACAGCAAGACCTCAAAGGCATTGGAAGATCTCGGCGCGTTGTCGAGCGAGTTTGAAAGGCACGGCAAGGAGCTCATCGAGGCAGCCGGCGTGGTCGAACAGGCCAACCGCACCACCTCGACCTCGGTCGCCGACCGCAAGTCGCAGCTTGATTCGCTGGTGACCACCATTGACCTGCGTACCACCGACCTCGACCAGCGGCTATCGCGCTTCACCACTCTGCTCGACGAGTCGCTCGCCGCGGCTGAAGAGCGCGCCCGCGATATCGCACGCGTGGTCGCGGAAACCGCCGGCGCCGGATCGGTGGCGATCAGCCGCCAGTTCGAAGCGGTGCGCACTGCGGCGGAAAACGAGCGGCAGCAAACGCTGGACGCGATGAACGACATGTACCAGCAGAGCACCGTTGAGACGGATGCGATGTTCAAGCAGTCGACCGAGAAGTTCGCGGCGATGGTGCAGGCGATGAAGCAGATGGCCGCCGAAATGCATAACGAACTCGAGGCGACCCGCAACGAGTTGCGGCGCGGGGTGCTCGAGATGCCGCAGGAGGCGGCCGACAACACCGCGCAGATGCGCAAGGTGATCGTCGACCAGATCGAGGCGCTCGCCGAACTCAACCGGATCGTCGCCCATCATGGCCGCGGCCTCGACGTCGTGACCGCCACCTCGGGTCGCGCCAGCGTGCAGCGCCAGGATGAGCCCGTGATGGCCGCCACAACCAACAGCCGCAACGAGGTGCGCATGCGCGACGTGGGCAGCGCCTCGACGCTGCCGCCGCCGGACCTCGGCGGGCCGGCGTCGCGCCGCGCCGAAGCCCCGTCGGTCTCGCCGGCGGGCGGCCAGGACGGATGGCTGTCCGACCTGCTCCACCGCACCGACGCCGGTGCGGGACAGCCGCCCCGTGGCCGCCCGCCGCAGACCCCCGCAAATCCGCTGGAGTCGCTGTCGCTCGACATCGGCCGGCTGATGGATCGCAACCTCGCCGGCGAAATGTGGGACCGCTATCAGCGCGGCGAGAGCAAGGCGTTCACCAAGCGGCTCTACACGCCGGCCGGCCAGAAGGCATTCGACGAAGTCTCACGCAAATACCGCGCCGATCGCGGCTTCAAGCAGACCGTCGACCGCTATATCGCCGAGTTCGAACGGCTGCTAGACGAGGTCGCGCGAGATGATCGCGGACCGCAGGCCCTGCGCAGCCACCTCACCTCAGAGACCGGGCTGGTCTACACCCTGCTCGCTCACGCGGCGGGGCGGCTGGGGTAAGCGAGGAATAGCGAATAATAGCGAGTGGACGGAGGCCTGCGGCCTCCGTTTATGTTGAGCGAGAGCGTTAGCGCCGCGAGCTCAAGCGATGCTTTCTCATCATCTGCTCGAAATAGTCTCGGTTGCACGCGCCGCTGCTTTTCGCACGTGACCGTCAGGGTCCGAGGCGAGACGCAACAGCAGCGGAAAGATTTCTGAATCTGAAAAATTCCCGGCAAGCTCGCAGGCCCACACTCGGTGTCGGACAAGCTCATCTCCGCAAAAGGCATCGAAGAGCGTACGCCAATCGGCAGCAGAAACACGCCGCTGCAAAACCCACGCGGCTTCTCTGCGGACATCCGCCGCGAGATCCTTGGTATAAATCCTGAAGATCAGCGGAAAGTCAGCATCAAGCCATACAGCGCCCAGAGCCCGGATCGCGCTTTGCCGCGTGGCTTCGTTCAGATTGGCCAGCAGCGGGAGCAGGAGGTCATGCGCCTCCGATAGCTCCCATTGTTCGACGACCTCGCAAGCTGTTCGGACCACGTATTCGGATGGATCACCAAGCGCACTCAAGATGACGGCGCGTAACTCGCGCCCATGCGGATGTTGTCCGATCACTGCCAAAGCGGTCCGCCGCAGGAACTGGTCGTCAACTGCAGCTACACCAGCGAGGATCTCAAGCGCCGCGGCATCTTCACGTGACACAAGCTCACGTACCGCCTCATGCGTCGTCGGCAATCGGTCACCAACGATTGACATTATGCGCGAGACCCCTACTGCCGCTTCTGCCCGCCCGGCGCCCTCGGACCTGGCCCGGCCGGCGCCGGCCGCGGGACGGCCGCACTCGAATCCGCCGGCGGGGTCGGATTGTTGCTGCCGCCGAATATCACCCGGCTCGGGTTGCGATCGAAATTGTTCACCGCGCGGCTGATGTCGCCCAGGGTGCGGCGGCCGTCGGCCATCAGCGCACCCGACCGCTTGTCGAAATCCTCGGCGAGGTCGCGGATCGACTTCACCATCAGATTGAGTTCGCCGCCGGCGGCGCCGCCCGCGATCGTGTTCAGGCCGAGCATGAGGCTGTCGGCCTTCCCCATCACGCCGTCGACCCTCAACATGACATTGTCGATCTTCTCGGAATTGCGGGCGAGCGCGGCGGTGAAGGTTTCAAGGTTCCGCAGCGAGTTCTTCACCGACTCCTGGTTGTCGGCGACGATCCGGTTGACGTTCTGCAGCGTGGCGCGGATCGACTCGGTGACGTCCTGCAGCGCGCTCGGATCGGCGGTCAGCATCGGCACGCCATCCTCGTCGAGCGGTACCGCCACCGCATTCTCCTCGCCGCCCTTCAGCGAGATAGCCGCAACACCGGTCAGCCCCTGGAACTCGAGGCCGACCAGCGTGTCCTTGCGGATCGGGGCGTTGTTCTCAACCATCGCGAGTGCGACCACGCGCCGCGGATTGTCGAGCTTAACCGATACAACCTCCCCTATCCTGATACCATTGAAATTGACGCTGCCGCCATTGCGCAGGCCGGACGCCGGGCCTTCGAACACGATTCGAATCGGGCTGCGCTGCTTGGTGGTGTGCAGGCTTTGAAACCACAGCACAAAGCCGAACGCTGCGGCAATCACCGCCAGCGTGAAGGCTCCGATCAGGACGTAGTTCGCCCGCGTTTCCATAAATCAAGGTACTCCGGAACCTGGATCTGCTCAGCCTCGCCAATCAGACCGTCGTTTATCGCTTGTTTGAACATGATCTCATCAAAAACGGGTGCCCGCTTCGTGATCGTGCTCTAGCCCATGACCGCGCGGGCGCGTTTGCCATGAAAATATTGCCTCAGCCAGGGATGCTGCGAGGCCTGCATGTCGGCGATCGATCCTGCGGCAATGATCTTACCGTTCCCTAAAACCGCGATGCGGTCGCAGGCCGTGTAGAGGCTGTCGAGATCGTGGGTTACCATGAAAACCGTCAGGCCCAAAGTACGCTGCAGGGTGCGCACCAGTTCATCGAAATCGCCGGCGCCGATCGGATCGAGGCCGGAGGTGGGCTCGTCCAGGAACACCAGTTCGGGATCGAGCGCGAGCGCGCGCGCCAGCGCCACGCGCTTGATCATGCCGCCGGAGAGTTCGGACGGATAGCGGTCGGCGACCTCGGGCTTGAGGCCCACCATGCCGAGCTTGGCTACCATGATCTCGTCGAGCAGCCGCTGCGAGACCTTGAGATATTCGCGCACCGGGAACTGAATGTTCTGGCGTACGGTCAGCGAGGAAAACAGCGCGCCCTGCTGGAACAGGATGCCCCAGCGGCGCTCGACGCCGCGGCGTTCGGCCGCGCTCGCCGCGTCGAGATCGACGCCGAATACCTCGATGCTTCCGCTCAGCTTGGGAACGAGGCCGATGATGGTCCGCGTCAATACCGATTTGCCGGAGCCGGACGGACCGACAAATCCCAAAATCTCGCCGCGCTTGACGTCGAGGTTGAGCCCGTCGAGCACCCGGGTCTTGCCGAACTGCACGGTGATGTCGCGGACGCGGATGATGGCGTCGGAAATCTCGCCCGCCATGGTCACATTCCGATCGATGCGAAGAAGATGGCGAACACGCCGTCCATCACGATCACGAAGAAGATCCCCTTCACCACCGAGGACGTCGTGTGCTGGCCGAGCGATTCGGCGCTGCCCTGCACGGCCAGCCCCTCGACGCAGGCGACGATGCCGATCACGGCCGCCATGACCGGCGCCTTGATCATGCCGACGATGAAATGGTCGATCGAAATGGCGTCGCGCAGCCGCAGCAGGAACGCTTCGGGCTCGACGCCGCCATAGAGCCACGCCACCAGCCCGCCACCGTAGAGTGCGGCCATCGCCCCGAGAAACGCCAGGATCGGCAGCGCCAGCACCAGCGCCAGCATCCGCGGCAGGATCAACACCTCGATCGGGTCAAAACCCATGGTGCGCAGCGCGTCGATCTCCTCGCGCATCTTCATCGAGCCCAGTTCGGCGGTGTAGGCCGAGCCCGAGCGGCCCGCCACCATGATCGCGACCAGCAGCACGCCGATCTCTCGCAGCACCAGCACGCCCAGCATGTCGACCACGAAGATATCGGCGCCGAATTTCCGGAAATGGAAAATGCCCTGCTGCGAAATGATGCAGCCAATCAGGAACGTGATCAGCACCACGATCGGCACCGCGCGCCAGCACACCTGCTCGAGATGATGGATGGTCGAGGTCAGGCGGAAGCCGCGGGGGCGAATCAGAACGTGGCCGGCCGCTGCCAGCACCGCGCCCAGCATCTCGATCAGCCCGATCAAGGTGCCGCCGACGCCGGCCACGCTGCGGCCGATCTGCTCCAGCATGCCTGATATCGTCACCCGGTCGGCTTCGACGATCGGATCGGTCTTCACGCTGCGAACTTCGTCGATCAGGCTGGAATAATTGGCGGAGAGCCCGGCGATCTGGGCCTCGACGCCGCCCCGGGTCAGGCTTCGCCGCAGCCGCTCGATCAGCCAGGCGCCGAAGGTGTCGAGCTTCGACACCTGCGAGGCGTCGATGAAGATGTTGGGCCCGGTGCCGCCGAGCTTCTCGGCGTCAGTGACCATTCGTTCCAGCACCGGCGCAAAGCGGGCCGTCCACGGACCGGTCGCGCACAGCGCCACCCCATCGCCCCGCGCTATGCGCTCCAATGTCGGGTCGCCGCTCACAATACCCATCCCTTAGGCCGCTACGCTGTCATGCAAAACGCCTGGTTCCGCATGTGGTACGGCCTTGTCGAATCTCTCCCTAACCAGCCATAGTTGCCAGCGGCGGGCAAGCGCGTGGTTCAGGAAATTGCAGATTTTCAAATGACTTCCAGCCCATCTCGAAAGCTCGCCGTCAGCATCGAACGCTGGCCGATTGCAGGCGCTTTCACCATCAGCCGGGGGGCCAAGACCGAGGCTATTACGGTTGTGGCCACCGTCAGCAGCGACCGCCAGACCGGCCGCGGCGAATGCGTGCCCTACCCCCGTTACGGCGAGACCCCTGAAGCAACACTGGAAGCGCTTAACGCGATGCAGGAACCGCTCGCCGAGGGGCTGGCCCGGCAAGACCTGCAGACGGCGATGCCCGCAGGCGCTGCCCGCAACGCGCTGGATTGCGCGCTGTTGGACCTCGAGGCCAAGAGCGCCGGCCAGCGGGTCTGGACCCTGCTCGGCCGGGCAGCGCCGCGTCCCTGCACCACCGCTTTCACGATCTCGCTCGGCACGCCGGAAGCAATGGCGTCGGCCACCGCAAAGGCCGCGCACCGGCCGCTCCTGAAGATCAAGCTCGGCGGCGACGGCGACGACGCGCGGATCTCGGCGGTGCGCAAGGCGGCCCCGGAATCCGAACTGATCGTGGACGCCAACGAAGCCTGGACGCCGGACAATCTCGAATACAATCTGGCGGCCTGCGCCAACGCCGGCGTCACGCTGGTCGAGCAGCCGCTGCCGGCCGGCCGGGACGGGGCGCTGGCGCGCATCAAGCGCCCGATCGCGGTCTGCGCCGATGAAAGCGTGCATGACCGCGCCTCGCTCGAAGGCCTCCGCGCGCGCTACGATGCCGTCAATATCAAACTCGACAAGACCGGGGGGCTGACGGAAGCGCTCGCCATGACGGACGCGGCGCAAGCGCTCGGCTTCGAAATCATGATCGGCTGCATGGTCGCGACCTCGCTGGCGATGGCGCCGGCGATGCTGCTGGCGCGACAGGCCCGATTCGTCGATCTCGATGGTCCTCTGCTGCTGGCGCGCGACCGCGATGGCGGACTGCGCTACGAGGGCAGCCTGGTCTATCCGCCGGAAGCCGATTTGTGGGGCTGATGCGCTAGCCGCTTCCGCGCCAGCCAGACCACCAGCCCGCCCAGCGCAGCCATGAGCGCCATCACGTAATAGATGCCCTGGCCCAGGGTTTCGTAGATCGTGCCCGATGCGATCGAGGTGAGGCCCGCGACGATGCCGCCACAGGCGGCCAGATAGCCCTGCCCGCGCGCCATCGCATGGGCCGGCACCCGATGCAGCATCAATCCCATGATTCCGACCTGCGTCAGCCCGAAGCTCAGCGCATGCGCGAGCTGGACGACGGCGAGCACCGCCAGCGACGGATCCTGCGCGGTTATCGCCCAGCGCACGGCGGCGCTCGCGGCCGCGATCATCACCAGCGCCGACGGCGGCAGGGTGAACCGCGGCGACAGTGCGAACAGCACGATCTCGGCGATCACGCCCAGGACCCACAGCGCTGCGATCGTCAGTCCGTCGAATCCCGCTTGTTGCCAGGCAATCGACGCGAAAATGTAATAGGCAGCATGGCTGCTCTGGATCAGCGCCGACGCCACGATGATTGCAATGAAGCCGCCGTCACGCAGCAACGCGCTGGCGCTGCCGGCGTCCGGGCGGGCTGTTCGGGAATCGTCCAGCGGCTGCAACGCCAGGCTTGCCAGCGCGCCCAGCGCGGCCGAACCCGCGATGATCCAGATCAGGTTCCGGGCGGCGATGAGGTCGAGCAGCGCCCCGCACACCAGTGCGCCGACGACAAAAGCGGCCGAGCCCCACAGCCGCAACGGTCCGTAGTTGAGGCCATAGCGCTTCACGCCCCGCAACGCATAGGCATCCGTCAGCGGCACCATCGGCGTCCACAGGCAGCAGATCAGGGCGTAGATCAGGAACACCAGCACCGGCAAATGCTGGGTGCCCAGGATGAAGAAGCCCACGGCGGTAGCGAAGGCGGTGAGGATGATGCCGCCGCGCAGGGCCTGGTGCCGTTCTGCAAAGCCGGTGACCAGCGGCAGCACCGTAAACCGGGTCACCGGGGGCACGGCGGTGATCAACCCTATCCAAAACGCATCGATCCCGACCGATTTCAACCAGACCGTGAAAAATGGCAGGTGGGTGCCGGTCATGCCGAACAGGGCGCCGTAAAACAACGCCACCCGCGTCGCGAAACGCCTGGATGCACCTTGAGATGCGATGGGGATTTGTGATTCGCTCTGCATCAATTCAATTGCGATTCGGGCAATATCGTGTTGTTTCGTTATCGCAGTGCGCGCTGATTTGCGCGAAGAGTTTGACATGGCCGACGAAGCATTCGCCCTTTCGCCGATCTCAGCACGCGCAACGCTGCCGGGCGAGGAAGACTATGCCGCGATCGCAGAAGCTTTCATGGAGACTTCGCGGGGCCGCTGGTTTTTAACCGAATACGCCAAGCGCAACCGCAACGCCGACACCCGCATGGTGCTCGATGCGGTGGCGCGGATCGAGCAAAACCTCGTCGTCCAGCGGGAAGAGACCCTTGAGCGGGAGGCCAGCCTCCAGCGGGAAGAAGGCCTTTCAGCACAGCAGGCGGCCGAAGCCGTCGCGGCGGCGGCGGCGGCGCAAGAGCGGCTGACCGAGGCGCTCGCCGCCATCCGCAGTTCGGTCGAAGCCGCCGAGGAATCCGCCGTGGAAGCGCTCGACAGCCTGGCGCTGGAGCAGCGGCTGGCGCCGGTCCGCAAGGGCGCGCGGGTGCTACGGGAAATCGCCTGGCGGTTACGGGAAATCGGCAATGACGGGCGGATCTGCGACCTGATCGATTCGCAGGTCACCGTGATCGAAAAGAGCACCGACCAATTTTCCTCCGAAGAAGCGAGAGTGGCGCTGCGTGCGGCCTTTGCCGCCCTGCAGGGCCGGCTTGTGGAAGTCGGTGACGACGACCGCTCGCTGGCGCCGGTTGACGAAACCGAAGCGGCGGCGCCCGCCCCGGAAATGCCCGCGGCGGTCTCAACAGCCGAAACCACTGTGGCGCAGGAAGCTGCCGCGGCGGCGTCCGCTCCGCCGGCCAGTCCCGCCGAGGCCGCGCTTGCGGAGGCGGAAGCCGTGCTGATGCAGCCGGAAATGCCGACGGCCGAGGAAGCCGCGGTGCCACAAGCCGCTGTTCAGAACGCCGCTATTCAGGATGCCGCTGTCCCGGAGGACGCCGACGCTCAGGACGAGGCGCTCCTCGACATGATCGCGATGGAGATGGGCGCGCCTGATCCGATCAGCGACGAAGAAATTGCCGAAGCGATAGCCGAGC